>JRHI01000211.1_pt1 | contig 66190 bp, 58 predicted proteins | sample 215371 | NCBI WGS metagenome assembly JRHI01 (sample SAMN02929681, study PRJNA255918) | sediment metagenome | biome: cave system; feature: Ice Cave; material: Sediment; isolation source: sediment from deep within a dark volcanic ice cave with no known source of... ... | reverse complement strand
AGACGGCGCTGGGCTCCACTCCGTCCGAGGCCAAGGAGGCCCATCAATGAAGTTCAGGGGTGGGGAAATTTCAACCGGTACAACGGGGAATTTTCAACCGGCATTGACACTTTTCTCATGTTCGACCGATTTAGTCACTTGCGTTTCGATTTGGGTCACGACATCGTCTGCTATAGGGGACGTGGCATCCTCAAGAGACAGCTGGATAGGGACCCTAGGGCCCAACGGGAATTCGATCTTCAACAGCTCGCACCCTTGGCTGGCACGAGAAGTGAGCTTTAGGCCAATCTCTGTTTGCCCCGGAGCGACTTGATCAAATGATTTTTCATCAACTTGGATCGACTCAACAACAGCGCGCTTGTAGCTCGTGCCCGCGGCAATCACAACCTCGTCACCCACTTTGATGACACCCTCTTTCAGCTTTCCGATAACGACCTGCCCTCCATAGTGAATTGCCTCAACCTTCAAGAGGCTAGCGAACTGTTTCAATTTAACCTTCCGCGCGAAAATGCCTTCTTCGACCATCTCGGCCAGTACGTCTGCCAGCACCAGGATGAAAGCACCCATTTGCTGGAATTGCAGGTGCGACAGCAGATTTTCCACTTTTCTATGGGCGGCTTCATTTCTGTATTCAACAAGTTCTTCGAGCTCTTTTTGAACGGAGCTATTATCTCCCCGCTTCTCCTTGATGAACGACAGAATTGCGGGATGGCAATTTATGCGCGATTGGCAATTTCGAAATCCGAGCGAGGAGAAAAGCCTTACCAACGTCCCGAACCGCAAATTCTGTCGGTCCACAAAGAAAGCTTCCGCCAGTAGAGTGTACTCGGCATCCCCGCTCAGCCCTCGAGACAAACCACTGACAATCGCAGAGGCCTCAAGCTCTTTGTATAGCCCTCTCTTTCCCATCTTAAGAAGAATATGACCGATGCCCACTCTGTGCTGGACTGAGATGGTGTCTGGCAACGCCCCGTAGGTCTCATATAACTGCGGTAGCACCCGAATGTACTCGGAAACTAACTCACTAACGAACCGCTCATACGCGGCGTAGAGGCGGGTGACTGCCGCGCAGTGGTCGTAAATTTGCCAATCCAATTTTGGGGGAGCCACTGCCTGAAGATCTTGAAGTTCCGCCACGACGTGCTCTTCGCGGGACAGAGCGCTCTTCGAAAACAATCGCATTTGCAGCGCTACTGTGGTTGCAAGGACTCCATGGATAGTGCGGACATCGTCACCGAGCTGTCGCAGCGTGGCTCGAAACATACTTACCCTGCTATTACACCCTGCAACATCTCGTCAAATAGCCGGAGACGGTCTTGCACATCCTTCTTCGTGTTGCGCTGCCCTGTAAATGTTCCACTGGCATGGCCCTCGAAGAGTTCTTGTGTGGCCTCGCTTACGCGGGCGCGTCTTGCCCGGAGGGTTTCTGCATCGTCGATGTGACGGCTAAGGCCTACAAGGACCGCATCGGCAAAAGCGATGCGAGGGATGCTATCCCATCGGTGTTTTTCTCGGTCCCAGGGCCTGAAAACTCTTCCCTCAAAAATCTCGTGCGCAAGCTGAATCGTGCGCTCGAAGAGTTTCCTTAGTACGCCAACGTCCTCGTCTGTGAATGATCGTGCTCTTACCATATAGAGGTCCAGAAACCCCTTCATTCCGCGTTGGTATTTGTCCGCGTGACGGAGGGCGAAGAACCGGAGTAAGACTTCAACATCTCTCATCCTCAAGTAATTCTCGTCTTTCGCAAGATCCTCCGACAGAATTCGTTCTTCTGACTCTGAATATTCCGGCAGACTCCAAGCGCGTCTAAACAGAGAATTCCTCGATGCTTCCATTAGAAGATCATTAAACTTACCTTGGTACAGACTGTTTCGTACTTCCTGCGGACTTAGCTTTACGCCACCTGTATTCAGTCTTTCAAAAACCTGCTGCCTTAGCAGAGCCTCTTCTTCGGGAGTAGAGGCGGATTCTTTCAGCAGCACGATGTAAGAGACAGACCTCCGGTCTAATCCCTTCCGAATCTCTGTAGGAAGCGTCTGATAAACGCGACCGTTCAACTCGGGCCACTGCTCTAACCCTTCGAGCTTGTAAAGGTTAGTGTAGAACTCCCAAATGGCTGTTATTCGCTGCTGGCCGTCCATGACTTCGTATTTTGCAAAGTCTGACTCGTAAACAAACAGAGGGGGGACAGGAATATTCATTATGAATGATTCGATCAAACGTGACTGGCGATCGCGGTCCCACCTTGGCCGTCTTTGGTAGGGGGGCCGAAGCTTCATCCATCCCGGGCGCTTGAGTGCTTCCACGAAATTCGGCAATTGTTCACGATTAGATTCGGTCACTATGCGAAGTTCACGACTGCCGTATTTCGCATTAATTTCTTCGTCCGAATGCCTGCCGCCAGTGCTCCTAACAGGCTTGGCCCACATGGTTTGTTCAGATGGTGCGAACTCTATCGGCATGAAATAGTCGTCCTCCCCGGCCTTTAGTCTGTCGCGCACGATAGTAACCGCGGCACGGTTTCTAATCCAGCTAATGGAAGTTTGGGTCGTGGGTCAGTTTCAGAAATATAACCGCTTATGATCAAGGCAAGGAGCGAGAACAGTTAGATAGGTAAAATTACCGTCTTCAAATGCAGATTGAACTGCCCCGCAAAGCATATCGGCAAACTGGATACCAAGACATTTGTGACTTTCTTGCGGCTGCATGCGCAGGGTAGTCGTACACCGAAGGTGAAACCATAACAGCGTTTGCAAGTAATCTGGCAGGCTGTTTCCGCTCTGTACTTTAATTGACCGTGGGTCGGGTATCAGAAGCACTTCAGGATGCCTTCGGATTCTACCTAGCAATGATAGACGAATCATGTAGTTGTATAGCTTGTTTCCGTCAGCTTGCAGATGCTTCTGCACATTCTGTTTTCTGACGGTTATGGCGTGAACGTGTATGTCAGCATGCGCGGAACAAAAAGAGTGCGCTACATTCGCGAATTCAGTTCGCTCAGCAGCTGTCATCACTGACCATTTCTTCTCAGTACTAGGAGGCCAGCCGAACGTGCGATACAACTTCTTTATGGCGCGCTTCGGCAGGTGCTTTTTCTCGCTGGGCACGCATAGGGGACCTATTGTCAGAAAGCGACTTGACCCACCGTTGCGGAACGGTGCGGTGAAATTCCATCCAAGGTCTCCGCTTTCGTCTAGATAAATAAGCAATGCCATAAAAAAAAGGGACTCCATTTTCGGAGTCCCTTTGAAGCTTAGGAATGGCCCCCGACGCGCTTACAGCGCGCTTACGATACCCAAAGAGCGTCGCGGGTGCCTCAGGATTTACCCATTCCTAAGCGACAGTGTAGCGCCCTGCCCGACTTGAAGCAAGGACTTTTTAGGACTCCAACATCAACAAGTTAACTAGCTCTTCAATTGTCCAGGCATAATCAGATATACCTGCTTCCATTGGCGGAGTCACGCGCAAACTCTGATGGACACACAAAAATTGTCGTGCATAAAACGCTGCGCGACTGCGTATCCGTGATTACCAGTTTTCTTGAGAAAGCATTAGTCAGGCGAGTTAAGCAGCGCATCTGCCTCCGCATGGTGAAGTTCTTGCGTTCTACAAAGCTACTAGAAATAGATAGATCTGGAGAGTGGCTGAAGGCCTTGAGATAACGGGCACGCCAGGGGCACAGCAGGATGGCCACATGGAAACATACATTGAGCCATAAAGACTTAATGGCGAGCAGGTCTGTAAGCCGGATTCTGTGCCAGCGCGACCCGAGTTCCGATCTACTTGGAACCTGAACCGCGCCGCGGCGACCATTCCTCTGGGCGACGCATTGCTACGCCGCTCAAGCAGCCTACCCGAGGGTCAGAACCTTCGGCCAACTTGCGTCGGCTGAAGGCATACGGGCCGGGCTAGCCCTCCCCTCCTATTTGGCCTTGCACCACGCGGGGTTTGCCATGCCCCTGATGTCGCCATCAGAGCGGTGGGCTCTTACCCCACCTTTTCACCCTTACCAGCAGGCTAGCTTATGAAGACGACCCCGAGGTTTTGCCTTTGAGTTGTCACCGAAGCGTCGCACGCTGGCGGTATATTTTCTGTGGCACTTTCCGTAGCCGGTGCGCAACCGCGATCACTCGCTATTGCGCGCAGCCCCCTGGCGTTACCAGGCGCGTTGCCCTGCGGTGTCCGGACTTTCCTCCAAGTTGCAAACGGCGCCCGAAAGCGCCGGTACAACCCAGCGATCGCCTGACCTGCCCGCCAATTTCAATTATACGCGAATTCGGAATTGAAGGTGCTCGATGAGACCAGAGTTCAGTTCCCATTGGGGAGTATTACATGGGAGGCGTGGACGGACATTCGCTCAGAATGTGGCGATTGCTTGTTTGCCTTTGTCGGAGAGGCTATAAAAGTCGCTGCCGTGTGCCTTCACAAAACCTTCGCGCAAGAGCTCGTCAATTGCGTCGAGAACATCATTGCGCTTAGCGGGATCATTTCCTGCGGCTTCGAACAGCACGTGGAGATCGAGGCGGTCTTTTTTCATCTCTTTGAACATTCGTAGAACACGCTCCGATAGCGAAGTCATTTATGCGCCTCGATGTTGCCGACGATTAGCAGCCAAGACCGCGGATTGCTTATTCGCCAAGGAGTTTCTCGAATTCGGATTCGGTAAGAATCGCGACGCCCAACTCTTTGGCCTTATCGCGCTTGGAACCGGGGTCGGCTCCAACTACGACATAATCCGTCTTCTTGCTGACCGAAGCTCCTATTTTGCCTCCGTGCTCTTTGACGATTTCTCCTGCGTCTTCACGCGAGCGCCGGTCGAGCGTGCCAGTGAAGACAAATGTCTTACCGGCGAGCTTATCGCTCTTTGGCGCGCGCTTCGCTTCCGTTGGATTTACGTCCGCCCGTATCAGCTTTTTAACAACTTCACGATTCGCTGCTTCAGAGAAGAATTCGCGAATGCTAGCGGCAACTTTGGGACCAATTTCGTGGACTTCGGTAAGTTCTTCTTCGGTGGCGGCAAGGAATTTCTGGATCGAACCGAAATGTTCGGCGAGCAATTGGCCGGTGCGCTCGCCTACAAAACGAATCCCTAAAGCGTAGATCAGCCTCGCCAGAGTGCTTTTCTTGCTGTTCTCGATTTCCTCGAGCAGGTTCTTCGCCGATTTGGCTGCCATGCGCTCAAGAGCGCTCAGCTCGCCGAAATTCAGCGAATAGAGGTCGGCATAATCTTTCACCAGGCCTTTTTCCACAAGCTGATCCACAATCCGTTCCCCGAGACCATTGATGTTCATGGCATGGCGCCCTGCGAAATGGATCAAGGATTCCTTACGCTTGCCCGGACAGGCGGAATTAATGCAACGATAGGCGACCTCGTCCTCTGCTTTGTGGATTTTAGTGCCGCAATCAGGGCAATTCTTGGGCATAACAAACGGCCGTCGATCCTGGCCTTCTTTTACTACCTTAAGAACATGCGGGATCACTTCACCGGCGCGCTCGACCAGAACCGTGTCGCCAATCTGAATGCCTAGGCGCGCGACCTCGTCCATGTTGTGCAGTGTCGAGCGCGTGACGGTGACGCCTCCGATTTGCACCGGCTCGAGCAAGACCCACGGAGTCACCGCCCCGGTTCGGCCCACATGAATGAGGATATCTTTGACGATCGTAGTCTCCTGCCGCGCCGGATATTTGTAGGCAATCGCCCATCGCGGAGATTTCGCCGTGTAGCCAAGCTCCAGCTGAATGGGAATCGAATTCACCTTTACGACTACGCCGTCGATTTCGTAGCTCAGCTTTTCACGACGCGTATCCCAGTTGGCGCAATACTGGATGACATTTTCGATAGAAGGACAAAGTTTCCAGTCTGCGGAAACTTTGAAGCGCAGATCTTGGAGTGTGCGGAGAGTATCGGAGTGCTTCTTAAAAGGGACACGGCCGTCGACGTAAAGATAGTACGCAAAAAAATCAAGACGGCGTTGCGCAGTGATGGCCGGATCGAGTATCCGCACGGCTCCTGCCGCGGCATTGCGGGGATTCGCAAAAATCTTGCCACCGCGCTCTTGCTGCTGGCGATTCAACTCTTCAAAGCCTTTTCGGGACATGATGATTTCGCCGCGCACTTCGAAATCGGGTGAAACACCAGCTTTTTTGAGGACCGCGGCATCGATGTGCAAAGGAATCGAGCGAATCGTTTTCACGTTAAGCGTGACGTCTTCGCCGGTGGTTCCATCGCCGCGCGTGAGGCCGCGAGCCAGCAGGCCACCTTCGAATTGCAGCGAAATGCTAAGGCCGTCGAATTTGTGCTCGGCTGTGTATTCAATTTTTTGCTGGCCGCTGCCCTCACGAACGCGGCGATCGAATTCGCGAAGATCCTCGACGGAATAAGAGTTATCGAGGCTCAGCATCGGACGGATATGCGGAACCGTCTGGAAGCCAGCGCGCGGGGCGCCGCCGATGCGCAGGGTGGGAGATCCGGGCGCCACCAACTGAGGATGAGCCGCCTCCAACTCCTTCAGGCGATTCATCAGCCGATCGAATTCAGCGTCGGCAATTTCAGGATCATCTAAAACATGGTAACGATACTCGTGGTGACGAATTTCGCCGCGCAGCCTCTCGATCTCGAGGCGGGTCTTATCGGAAGATTTTGCAGCAGCCTTGGTCATAAGAAGAGAAAGGTCGCAGAATCGTCGGGCAGCGCGACACAGTATTATACAATGCACACTGCCGCTGACAGCAAAGCAACCAGGCACAGGGGAAGACGGTAATGCTCGAAGGCATTCACAATGCGGTTCTGATCTACAACCCCACCGCCGGGAGGAGCGGCGCAAAACGCATCCATCGCCTCGAAGAGGCTCGCCGCATTTTCGCAAACGCTGAGATCAAGATCGAACTGCAACCGACGAGTGCCGCTGGAGACGCGACCCACCTCGCATCGCAGGCCGTGCGCGATAGGCGCGACATGATCGTCGTTTGCGGCGGCGACGGTACCGTAAACGAAGCGGTGAATGGCATCGCCTCCGAGCCGGAAGGCCATAAGGTGCCTTTGGCGCTGCTTCCGGGCGGGACCGCCAATGTGCTCGCAAAGGAATTGGGGTTGCCCTGGAATATACCTCGCGCGGCGGAATTAATTTTGCGCGGGACTCCGCGGCAGATCGCTCTCGGCCTTGCGGTTCCGCTGGAGAACCAGTGCGCGCAGCGGTATTTTATTAGCGTCGCAGGGGCAGGGCCCGATGGAGAAATTGTTTATCGAGTGAAACCCGAAATCAAGAAACGCGCGGGAATCCTGGCGTATTGGTTTGAGGGTTTCTACCAGTTGGGTAAATATACTTTTCCACGTTTCCGGGCGCACAGCCACGAAAGGCGTATCGACGCAACCCTGGTTATCGTAGGGCGTACGAAACATTACGGCGGCCCTTTTCGCATTACTACCGAGGCTGACCTCTTCGAGGACTCTTTCGAACTCGCCGCACTGACGACACAGAGCACCGCTCGGTATCTGAGCTATTTGCCGATGCTGTGGTTGAATAAGCTTCGCACCGTAAAGGATGTGCATTTCTGGAAAGCGGCCGCGGTGCGGTTCGAGGCGCTAAAGGGAGAAACGATTTATGCGCAAGTGGACGGTGAATCATTGTGCCGCCTGCCGGTGGAATTCCGTATTATCCCGCGCGCGCTGACGCTCGTCGTGCCGCCCCACCTTGCGAAGTGAAGTGAGGAATGGAGCCCGTCACACACACGCTGATTTCATGGACCCTGGCGCGATCGGGGTTCACACGCGTGGCGCGGCTTGCGACGCCCATGATTATCAGCAGCGGTATCGCGGCCGATCTGGACTGGACGGTTTATCGAGCCGCGCCGCACTCTTTCTTATTGGGCCATCGAACTTTCTCGCATTCGATAATCGGCGCTGCGGCAATCGCCGTGGGGATTAGCGGCGTGTTCTGGTTGGCGGGAAGGAAGTATTCTGGCGCGCGAGTTCCATTCGCCGCTGCGTTCCTTTTATGCTTTGTGGGCGCCGCCGCGCATGCGCTCATGGACCTGGCGAATCCCTGGGGCGTTAAACTATTGTGGCCCGCTGAAAAATGGCTGGCTTGGGATTTGCTGGATGAAGTAGATCCGTGGCTTCTGGCGATTCTCCTGTGTGGTCTCCTGATTCCAGGATTGTTTCGGCTGGTGGGCGAAGAAATCGGCGCGCGAAAAAAGAATGGAGAAGTTGCTGGGGCAATCCTGGCGCTTATTGTTGTTGGCGCATATATGGGCGGGCGCGCTGCCCTCCACAACAGCGCTTTGACGGCTCTCCGTTCGCGCGTTTATCACGGTGAAGTCCCAAGAGCCGTTGGGGCATTTCCTCATGCTGGCTCCCCATTTACGTGGTCCGGTGTCGTTGAAACCGAGAGCGCACTTTACGAAATCGAGGTCTCGACTGCTGGCGACACACGGTTTGATCCTGACCAGGCTAAAGCGCAATACAAGCCAGAGGCCTCGGCGGCACTCGAAAGCGCCAGGAATTCCAGCGTCGGCGCAGACTTCTTGAAATTCGCGCGTTTTCCCAAGGCCACGGTGGAACCTACCGAAAACGGCTACAAGGTGAAGCTCAGTGATTTACGCTTTGGCGGTTCGCGTTCGAGCCGGCTACATCCGGTAGCGGTGATCGATCTTGACCGGCAAGCGCACGTAATTCACGAAGAACTTCTGTTCTAGGCAGGGCGCAGCAAGCCGGGGAGGCCGGCTTCTTACAGAGCCGATTGCGCAACGCACTTCCTTAAATCGGGCTCTTATCGGCCGAAAAAAATCTGCGCTTGATGAAATAGATCGTAAGAATCAAAACAGCCGCGATGACCGTAACGATTAATTTGTGATCCGAGACGTAGTGTTCCGCGGCACGCCCGTAGCGAATCGCAAGATACCCTTCCCCGAAATAGCGAAGGCCGCGAGCGAGCAGCAGCGCAAGAATAAAGGTGCGGATGGGCACTCGGAAAACGCCCGCCGCCAATACAAACAATTTGAAAGGAGTCGGTGGGGGAAGCATGGCAGCCGTGAACACGCTCAAGAATTCGTTTCGTGCCAGCCACGCCCTTATTTTGGGCGCGTGGGCGCCGGCTTGCCGGCTAAAAACCGCCTCGCCACCTTTTCGGGCGAGATAGTAAAGCAGAACACATCCTCCCACTGAGCCGACCGTGGCCATAAACGCGTAATACGGCATGCGCGCAGGGTTCTCGATTGAAAAATCGATCACCAGGAGATCGTTAATAACTGGAAATGTGAGCACCGAGGAATCGAGAAAAGCCACAATAAACAATCCAACCCCGCCAAACGAGGAGACGAAGCCCAGCAGAGCGGCGCGAATTTTAGCTAGACTCATTGCTATTTCTTTTCTGGTTCGGTCCGCTAGCCGCGGTTCTCAAAGTCCGTGCGAGCGTAACAGGCTCATGCGGGTAGTGAAGATGCGATTTCTTCGACAGCTTTTTCCGCCACATCATAAACGTAATGTAATTCTTCGTCTCTAATCACGTATGGCGGAAGAATATAAATCACATTGCCCAGCGGCCGAAGAAGCACGCCACGCTCCAGAAAAAAACGGTAGAGACGCGGCCGGACCGCGGACAAATAACCCGGGTCGTTAGCGTTTAACTCGATGGCCGCGACTACTCCGATGGACCGGACGTCCCCAACCCCAGGGAGCGCTTTGAAGGCCGCCAAACGCTCACTGTGAATCTTCGCAATTGCGCCGATGCGCTCGAAGACCGGCTCTTCCTGGAACACTTCGAGGCTCGCGCAAGCCGCCGCGCATGCCAGTGGATTGCCCGTGTAAGAATGGCCATGGAAGAAAGTATGCGTCGAATCCTCGTTTACAAACATTTGCTGAATTCGATCCGTGCAGACCGTCGCACCCATGGCCATGAATCCGCCGGTAATTCCTTTGGACAGGCACATCAAGTCCGGAGTGATGTCCGCCAACTCGCATGCGAACATTTTGCCGCAGCGCCCGAACCCAGTGAGCACTTCATCCGCGATGAGCAGCACGTCAAAACGGTCACACAGCTCACGTACTTTTTGCAAGAATTCAATCGGGTGGACGATCATCCCCCCCGCGCCTTGCAGAAGAGGCTCGACAATCACCGCGGCGATTTGCGCATGGCGTTCGCCGAGCAACTGTTCCAGGCGCTGCACGCAATCGATGTTGCACAAATCGCGCTTCATCCCTAGCGGACAGCGATAGCAGTATGCCGCGTGAACGCGATGGACCGGAAAGCGCATCGCTTGAAAAGGCGCGGTAAAGGCGGAGTCTGCGCTGACGGACATGGCCCCAACCGTGTCGCCATGATACGCATGCTCGAGGGCGACGAACTCGCTCTTTTGGGGCTGGCCGAGGTTGCTCCAGCTTTGTAGCGCCATTTTTAGGGCTACTTCGACGGCCGTTGATCCGTCATCGGAAAAAAATATATGCGTTAAACCGGATGGCAAAACCTGACGCAGCTTTTGTGCCAACTCTTCGACAGCATCGTGCGTGACTCCGGCAAGCAATACGTGATCGAGCTTTTGCAGTTGCTTCTGAATCGCGGCGGCGATGCGCGGATGTCGGTGTCCGTGAAGATTCACCCACCACGATGAGATGCCGTCAAGAATTCGCCGTCCATCTTCCGTGTAGAGATACACGCCTTCGGCGCGCGATATGTGTAACGGGGGAAGGTCACTGCGGGACGAGCTGAAGGGATGCCAGATTTTCAGCGAGGCTGTCATTCCGCGAACGCGCGCGCATCAAAATGTTTTTTGTAGACAGACAGAAGCGCATCGCGGTTTAGCGACGGGAGCATCGGGATTTCTCCAATCACATTCGTCCGCCCGTATTTCTCGATTGCTTCGCGATTTTCTCCGTTGGCCTCACCGATCAAAACAACCCCGCGCACCGGGGCGCGTGCGGAGCGCAACGCAGCGAGGGATAGCAACGAGTGGTTAATCGTGCCGAGTGAGCTGCGCGCCGCGAGGATTACTGGGAACCCCAATTTTACGATTATATCGAGCATGAATTCATTTTCGTTGATGGGCACCATGACGCCGCCGGCCCCTTCGACCACCAGACATTCGTTTACAGCTTTCTCGGGCAGCGTCAATTGCTCGACTTTAATTTCAATCCCGGCCCGCTTGGCCGCCAGATGCGGCGAGACCGCCGGGCAAAACGTGTACGCCTCGGGAAGAATTCTATTTACGGAAATTCCGGCGATGCGCAGCACTGTCTGCGTGTCGGTGCCTTCCACCGTCCCGGTCTGAATCGGCTTCCAATACATCGCTTCCAGTGCTGCACAGAGAAGCGCGGAAAGCACGGTCTTCCCGATACCGGTGTCCGTGCCGGTGACGAAAAATCCCCTGGTCATGGAGTCACGAACTGCTTTTTTACGAATGCTGGCGCGGTCATCGCATGGTCCAATTCATCCCCCGCCGGCCGCGACCCCTGTGGCGAGCGTGATCCGCGCATCGATCAAAGCATCGCGCAACCGCTCGAGGTCCTTGCGGGTAATTCGAGAAGTGAGCGAAAGGCGCAAGCGCGAGCCGTGGACCGGCACGCTTGGCGGCCGAATGGCTCGAACCCCGAAGCCATTCCGCTGCAACTGCTCGGCCATATAAATTGCGGCGTGGTTATCCCCAAGCACGACGGGCACAATTTGCGATGAGCTTGCGCCGGTGTTGAAGCCCGCGGCGCGAAGGCCTGCGGCAAACCATACGGAATTCGCGAGCAGCGCATTCCGCTCGGAGTCTGCGGCCATTGCCAGCCGTAAGGCAGCGCTGATTTGACCGGCAATATAAGGTGGCATCGCAGTGCTGAAAAGAAAGGTTCGCGCACGGTTCAGAAGATATTGTTTCAAGATTCGACCGCCGCAAACAAGCGCACCCATGGATGCGAGGGCTTTCCCGCACGTATGCACCACCGCCAAAACTTCTCTTGTCAGACCGTGCGCGGCCACCAGCCCCCGCCCTTCTCGCCCGTGGACTCCTGTCGCGTGAGCTTCGTCGACAATCAATTCAGCGCCATAGCGCCCTCCGAGCTGGGCAAGCTCTTCCAGCGGCGCCCGATCTCCGTCCATACTGAAAACGCTCTCGGTCACGATTACTTTTCGCGCCCGTGTTTTCTCGTGCTGGCGCAGGGCCAATTCGAGAATGTCCAGATCGGCATGCGGGTAAATTTCTCGATGCGCGCCGGACAATCGAATCCCATCGATCAAGCTCGCATGGTTCAAGAAATCGGAAAATGCGATGTCGTCAGGGCCCAGGATCGCGCTGAGCAACCCGATATTCGCGCTATAGCCGCTGGAGAAATACAGCGCCGTTTCGGTTTGCGCGAAGCTCGCGAATTCTTCCTCGAGCGCTTCCCATTCCATCGAGTTGCCAGAGAGGAGTCGCGAGCCTGTGGAACCCGCCTGCACAGCATTCGCAACCGACGCCTGAAGCGCGTTTTTCAAGCGCGGATCGGTTGCCAGACCCAGATAATCGTTCGAACAAAGATTCACGCCGGTAAGATGCGGCAAGGTTCGCAGTTCATCGCGGGATTCGAGCTCGCGCAATTCGGACTGCAACTGCCGCGAAATATCACGTTGAAATTCAGGATGCACGAGGTTCCATCGGCTTGAGCCCCAAATCGCGAAACAATACTTCGTCTTCAGGGGGCGCCGGGTTCGGTGTGGTCAGAAGTCTATCGCCAACGAAAATCGAATTGGCGCCTGCCAGGAAACACAGTGTGACTGCCTCCGTGGAAAGTTGCTGCCTGCCGGCAGCGAGGCGCACCATGGACGCCGGCATCAGGATACGCGCTGTGGCGATCGCGCGAACCATCTCCAACGGATTCAGCTCGGGCTGCGTTCCGAGCGGCGTGCCCGCAACCCGCACAAGCATGTTGATGGGCACACTTTCGGGATGCGGATCGAGGGACGCAAGCTGGTGCAGCAGCCCGATTCGATCGGCGGCCGATTCACCCAGGCCCAGGATCCCGCCGCAACACACGGTAATTCCCGCCTTGCGAACCGCGGCAATTGTTTTCAGTCGATCCTCATAGGTGCGCGTAGTGATAATCGCTCCATAGAATTCCGGCGAGGTGTCCAGGTTGTGATTGTACGCGGTGAGGCCCGCCGTTTTGAGCCGCCGGGCTTGCTCTTCCGTGAGCATGCCCAGCGTGCAGCAAACTTCCAGCCCCAGTTCCGCCACGCCTCCCACCATGCGCAGTACTGCTTCAAACTCCCGGCCTTCAGGCGCTTGCCGCCAAGCGGCTCCCATGCAAAAACGCGTTATGCCGCGCGAAGCCGCTTGCCGCGCCTGCTCGATGACGTGGTCGGGATCGAGCAAATCCTGGCGCCCGACGCCAGCATCATAGTGCGCGCTCTGCGGGCAGTACCCGCAATCTTCCGGGCATCCGCCCGTCTTTATCGAGAGCAGCTGGCATGTCTGCACTTCGTTTCGCGGATGATGCGCCCGATGCGCCGACTGCGCCCGGAAAATGAGCTCGGTTAACGGCAGGGCATAAATTTCGGTGACTTCACTGCGAGTCCAGTCACATCGCGTGAGTCGCAGCTGCTCCGCGGAAATCTGCTCCAGCATGATGGATTACAAGGCCTCCGAGGCTTCCGTTCTTCAGGGGTCAGCGGCACGCCCCACAAGGTACCCAAGTTTCTGATGCTACCAGAATCGGAGCGCGCCGCTGAAGCAAAGTTGTCGGAGAAATATTGGAGTGAGCAGTTCCGCGCTCTCGTTGCCGGAGATGCCCAATTTGACCGTGCCAGCTAGGCATGTTATAAACGCGGGGTTTCTGCCGACCTGTGGGCGGCTCTGTCCGGCCATATCTCGCGCAGTGAAGCTTATTGCTCGCTCAGGGTGGGCAATCCTGTTTATTTTGACCGTAGAGCGCCATGGAAGCAAACCGCCGGGTGTGCGGGAAGTTCACATCGTAAGTTGCGTGGGACAGAAGCGTCAAATAAATCGCAATCCTAAATCACATCGCACTTCACGGAGGAGTTCTCATGCGCACCTGGCTCGTAACGGCCCGGGCAATAGGATGTCGAGTCACGAAAAAATGTGCCGCTCTGGGTGCATTTTTACTGGCTGCTGCCAGCGTCGCCTTAGCACGTTCCGCGGCGGAGGTTCCCGCCGGGGAAGCCGGACTGAAGCTCCCGGACCTTTCGAGCGTTCAATTCCTGGGTATTGACGGCCATAAACTGCTAACGATTGGCATCGTTTTCTGCCTGTTGGGACTGGTCTTTGGACTGGTGATTTACACCCGCCTGAAAAACCTGCCTGTACACCGCGCCATGCGCGAAATTTCCGAATTGATCTACGAAACCTGCAAAACCTATTTGCTCACGCAAGGTAAATTCCTTCTACTGCTGTGGCTCTTCATCGCCGTGGTGATCGTGCTCTATTTTGGAGTTCTAGCCCCGGTGCCGGACAAGCCGATCAGCACCACGCTTCCCGTCATTCTATTGTTCAGCCTAGTTGGGATGGGCGGCAGCTTCGGTGTGGCCTGGTTTGGAATTCGCGTCAACACCTTCGCGAACTCGCGCACCGCCTTTGCCAGCCTTCGCGGCAAGCCGTTCCCGATTTACCATATTCCCCTCGAAGCCGGAATGAGCATAGGAATGATGCTGATCAGCGTCGAGCTGCTGATGATGTTGGTGATTTTACTGTTTGTCCCTCGAGATTATGCCGGGCCCTGCTTTATCGGATTCGCTATAGGTGAATCTCTGGGCGCGGCGGCTTTGCGTATTGCCGGCGGCATCTTCACGAAGATCGCGGACATTGGTTCGGACCTAATGAAGATTGTCTTCAAGATCAAAGAAGACGACGCGCGTAATCCCGGAGTGATTGCGGATTGCACCGGTGATAACGCCGGTGACTCGGTTGGCCCGAGCGCGGACGGCTTTGAAACGTATGGCGTCACAGGCGTCGCTTTGATCACGTTCATCTTGTTGGCTGTGAAGGACCCCGCCGTACAGGTGCAGTTGCTCGTGTGGATCTTCGTGATGCGCATCATGATGCTGGTTGCTAGTGCGGCCGCATATTTCATTAACGACGTTATCGCCAGAGCGCGCTTTGCAAATGCCGACGAAATGAATTTTGAGGCGCCGCTCACTTCGCTTGTGTGGATTACCTCAGGCGTTTCGATTGCCCTGACTTACGTCATCTCTTCGCAGATTATCCCCAGCCTGGGCGGCGACACCACACAATGGTGGAAGCTCGCAACGATCATCTCCTGCGGCACTCTCGCAGGCGCGGTAATTCCCGAACTCGTGAAAGTTTTTACCTCAACCGAATCACGCCACGTTAAAGAAGTCGTGTCTTCGGCCCAGGAGGGCGGAGCATCCCTTGCGATCCTGTCTGGATTCGTCGCCGGAAATTTCTCCGCCTATTACATTGGTCTCGCGATGGTCTCTCTCATGTCCATCAGCTACCTCATCGCCCTGCAGGGTCTAGGGGGGTTGATGATTGCCGCGCCGGTCTTTGCTTTCGGTCTCGTAGCGTTCGGTTTCCTGGGCATGGGCCCGGTGACGATTGCGGTGGATTCTTACGGTCCCGTCACCGATAACGCGCAATCGGTTTTTGAACTTTCGCTGATCGAGCAGGTTCCCAACGTGAAGCAGGAACTTAAAAAGGATTTCAATATCGACGCGCACTTTGAACGCGCCAAAGACCTGCTGGAATCCAATGATGGCGCGGGTAACACGTTCAAGGCCACCGCAAAACCCGTTCTGATCGGAACGGCTGTGGTCGGCGCCACCACCATGATCTTTTCAATTATTATGGCGTTGACGCACGGCCTTGCCGACAACGTCGACAAGCTTTCGCTGCTGCACGCCCCATTTGTTCTTGGCCTGATTACCGGGGGAGCTATGATTTATTGGTTCACCGGCGCTTCTACCCAGGCGGTAACTACCGGCGCCTATCGGGCCGTCGAGTTCATCAAAGCGAATATTCGCCTGGAAAGCTCGGAGCGGGCCTCCGTCGCCGACAGCAAGAAAGTGGTTGAGATCTGCACCCAGTACGCGCAGAAAGGCATGCTTAATATTTTCATTGCGGTGTTTTTTGCCACGCTGGCTTTCGCTTTCGTCGAGCCATTCTTTTTCATCGGCTACCTGATGTCCATCGCTGTCTTTGGCCTATACCAGGCGATTTTCATGGCCAATGCGGGCGGCGCGTGGGACAACGCAAAAAAAATCGTCGAGGTCGAGCTCAAACAAAAAGGTACGCCCCTGCATGACGCGACCGTGGTCGGGGATACCGTGGGCGACCCCTTCAAAGATACTTCGTCGGTAGCGTTGAACCCGGTTATCAAATTTACAACGCTTTTTGGCCTTCTCGCCGTTGAGCTGGCCGTCAGGCTGACGAGCACCCGAGGCAGTGACTTGACGCATCTTCTCGCCGCGGCTTTTTTCGTCGTATCTTTTGTCTTCGTGTACCGCTCCTTCTACTCGATGAGGATTCGGCTGGCCGAATAGGGGCGGCGTTGTATGGAAATAGCGACGTTGAAGTGGTTTTAGGGACGGAATAAGATTTGCAAGGTGGCTAGTGTGCGCGCTTCTCTGCCCATGTTGGTTCTGCCTCTCATCATGCTTGCCTTCTTCCAACCGCCTGCCGCAGCTAGAAAGCAAGAGACCGGTTTTCTTGACCGCACCCTGCTTATCAGCGGACAGGAATACAAATATCAGGTATTCGTGCCGGAGAATTGGACTCCCCGGAAAAAATGGCCGGTGATTCTCTTTCTTCACGGAGCTGGAGAGCGCGGAGCGGATGGCCTCGTCCAAACACAAGTGGGAATCGGCAGGGCTATTCGCGGCGATCGCGGCCGGTTTCCTGCGGTTGTCGTCATGCCCCAGTGCCGCAAGGACGTCTGGTGGCCTGAGTCCGTGATGGGCGATGTGGCCATGAAGGCGCTGGAAGCTGCCGCTCAGGAGTTTCACGGAGACCCGCAGCACACTTACCTTACCGGGCTTTCGATGGGTGGTTACGGAACCTGGTATCTGGCTGGAAAATACCCCGGCAAATTCGCGGCCATCGTACCGATTTGCGGCGGTGTTCTACGGCCGGACGTGGCGCGCGCGCAATCGCCCGATGATAAAACGCCGTACGCCGAAGCCGCTAAAAAAGTTGGCGCTACCACGCCGGTATGGATCTTTCACGGAAGCGCCGATCCCTCTGTCCCGGTCACCGAGTCGCAACGTATGGCCGAAGCCATGAAAGCCCTGGGCGGCGAAGTCCACTACACCGAATATCCGGAAGTGGGCCACAATTCCTGGGACAATGCCTACGCTGAAGCGGAACTCATTCCCTGGATGCTCTCGAAATCGCTGAACAAAAAAACAAAAGAGTAAAGGGTTTGCTCCCTTCGCCGGTTGCAGTGCCGCGCCGCAACGAGATTCAAGATGCCCCGTTTTCAGCGGGCTAAGAGCGCAGCAGACCGAGGAATTTGCGCGGATCATTTTCAAAGCCGGGAAAAACGGTTCTAAGTTCGTTGCAACCGATGTGCCGCTCGATGATCTCTCCCAGCACCGATCGAAAATCCGTCGTAAGCGCGAGGTCGCGCCCTTCATAAAGCTGGCGCTCGCCGAGCCCTGGCCACTTACCATAAACCTTTCCGCCTTGGATGCCGCCGCCCATGACGAACATGCAATTGGCGTGACCGTGGTCGGTTCCGCGATTGCCATTTTCGTGCGCGGTGCGGCCGAACTCGGACATCGTAACGAAAACAATATTCTCCATGCGGTCCCCGAGGTCGCGGTGGAATGCCGCCATGCCCTGGCCCAACTCGCGCAGCAAATTCGCAAGCTGCCCTTGAGCGCCCCCTTCATTGACGTGGTTATCCCAGCCGCCGCAATCGACGAACATCACCTCCACGCCGATATTTGATTTCAGGAGTTGCCCCACCTGCTGCAAGCTTTGTCCCAAACGGCTCTTCGGGTACTCCGCTCCATGTTCCGGCGGAAGCTTGCTGGGGTTGGCCTTCCGCAGCAAATCAATCGCTTCGAAGGTTTCTGTACCGGTGCCGTGGAGAGCTTTGTCGACCGTCTGCGCATACAGCGCTTCAAATCCCCCTTCGACCATCGCCGATTGCGACGCCATTTGAAACTGTTTTACATCCGGCAATGCAATCGCAGGCGCGCCACCGCGAAGCGTCCGCGGCAGATTAGCGCCCATGGCGACAGCGCGAAAGGGCGAAGCATTCACTTCCGGCATCGCTCCCAGCGTGCGATTTAACCAGCCATCGTCCGTCGCTTTTACTCCCGGCGTTCCCGATTCCATGAAGTCCTGCGCGTCAAAGTGCGAGCGCGTGGTGTCTGGCGAGCCGGCCGCGTGCACAATAGCGAGTTGCTTCTGATGAAATAGCGGGGCCAGCGGCTCCAGAGCCGGATGCAGGCCGAAAAATCCATCGAGATCTATCGCGCCCCCATCGACACCGCGATTCGGCTGAGGTATCGCAATCGAAGGACGAATCTTGTAGTAGGTTGCCTCGCCAAACGGCACCACGATGTTTAACCCGTCTGCCGCGCCGCGTTGAAACAGCACGACCAGCTGCTTCTTGTTCGGCATTGGCGTGGCCGCGATTGCCCGCTGCAGAAACGCGGGAATGCTGCTCAACCCCACCATGGCAACTCCGCCGCTCTTTAGGAAAATCCGCCGCGAGGCAATCATGAATTCTTCTCCTTCTTGCAAGTACGCGTTCCGGTACCGCCTGAATGGCCAGCGCATTCGCCAAGTCAGTAATCGCTTAGCGCCGCTGGAACTCCGGCGTGCCGAGTACGAGTCCAGCCACTACGCCGATATCGACTTGCTTCACGGGATCATCCAAGCTGGCCTGCAGCACTTGCGGATTTCCGAGCTGCTGCTCGAGAGTCGCAAGCGTCTGTTGTGAAAGTTGGCCATCGAGGAACACATGCGTTGCCCGCGTGAGCGCCAGTTTTGGATCCGCGGCCGCGTCCTCCCCCAGCAGTGCGAATGGATCCACGTTCGAACCGCGCACGCGATTTGCCGCCAGCGCAAGCGTAAAATTTAGCCGGTTCAACAACGCGCCGGTGTTCACCCACGTCTCCGCGCGATCGGAATACCCGGTCGGTGGCTGGCAAAGGTAGAGCGGCTCGCCAATACGCCCGACCCAGTAGACGAGCGGCAGCGCCATAGTTATTTCCGCATGAGTGGCGCGCAGTGCTGACACCACGAGCTCAAATGGCGTCTTAATTTTGGCGCGATAGGCGGCCTTAGACCAGAATTCGGGCGCGTAAATCATCGTGCGCAGCACCGCCCGAATGTCCCCATCGCTACCGAGAAATGTCTTCGTCATGCGGTCCACCAGGGCCATCGGAGGATCATCGCTGACAAAATGCCGCGCAATTTTTGTGGCAATGAACCTGGCGGTATTGGGATGATGCGCGAGCATTTCGATCACCTGCTCGCCATCTTTCATACCCCCGGCATGGATCGTCTTGCCCATTACCGTTTTAGGCCTTGGGTCATGAATGCGCTCATCGAAAAAGAATTCAGGATCGCGCCGCGGCTCCTTCACGGTCCAGCCGGTGAAGCACTTGGCGACTTCGATCACGTCGGCTTGCGTGTAGCCGCCATCTACCCCCAGCGTGTGCAGCTCCATCAACTCGCGCGCATAGTTTTCGTTTAGGCCGCGCTCGTTCTTGGGTTTCCCAGCTTCTTGCTTTCCGCCTTGGCCTGGCCGCGGAAATCGTGTATTGCCCGAGCCTCGGCCAAACCGTTCGCGTCGCTGCGCCTGTTCTTGCTGCATGCGTGCGAACGACGTGGGATCAGCGCTCAGGAAGTTATCCAAGTAAAAAAGCATCGCCGGGCTTTGCGCGGTCGCCGCCAAAAGATCCTTGAACTTGCCCATTGCGCGCGGCCGAATCACGTCGCGTTCGTAGGACGTGAGCAGCCATTTATCGGCGCCCTTGGCAAAGAAAATATTGAAGTGGTTAAACCAAAAATTGGCCATTTCTTCATTGAGCTGCCGTTCGCTGTAAATGGCGCGCGTCAGCTTCGCCATGCTTAGCTCGGTGACAATCCGCTGCGGCTTATTCCCTTCCAGCAGAGCCCGCTGCTTCCATTCCTCGCCGTTAACTCCGCCGTTCTTTGTTGCGCCGGAATTTGCTTCCGAGGAGTTCGAGGCCGCGGCCGCCGCCTGGAGCTGATCGCCGCGATCAATGGTCTTTGCGCGGCTGTGCGCGCGGTCCTGCGTGGCCTCTTCCTTGTTTGGCGCATTTAGCGCCGCTTGCTTCGCCGCCTGATCCGGCTGCGGAAATTCCGCGAGTAGCATTGTCGAAGACATTTTCAGCGTGGGGAATTTTTCGAGCCGCGCCTCGGTTGCTCCATCGGGAATCGCATCAGGACTTAGCTGCTGTTCGATCCATTTCTTCACGCCCATTCTCCGAACGCGCTCCACATCCCCTGGCCGCGGCCCATATCCCAGCCGGTTGAGCGTGTGCAGAATCGCCTCATCTTCACTGAGCTCGTGTACCGGCAGCCCTAGCAGCGAATCTTTCTTCTGATCGTTTCTCTCAGCGGACTGAAAATCATCGTTCGCGAAGAGATAAGGTGAGCCCACAATCACGCACACACCAAGCCACGCCATGAGCATTCCCCACAAGACGGCGCTCTGCTCGAAAGTTTTCTTGGGGACGCGATATGGCGCTGGACTCGTACGTATCATTTGCTCCTCCAAATCGGTTTGCGCGTTCAAGCCCGGTTGCCGCGCTCCAGCCTTATTCGCAGACCCCAACGTTGGCGTAGCAGGCGGCCCTTGCACAATTCCGGTGAAATAAGTATAGGCTTCGGCGAACCTTGCAGTTGCCCCTGCCAGCCGCCTCGCGTCCCATGATGTAATCCCTGGTGAAAAAACCGGTCGGCTTGCGCATCGCCCTAACCACCTTCATTTGACGTGCTTTCCGAGCCCCGGTATAAACTCAGGTTCGGCGAAAACGTTTTGGGCTTGGAGGTTGGATGCTCGTCCGCAACTTCATATTCTGGCTCTCCGGTAAAAGACGCGTGACTGATTGGATTGCCCGGCGCGGAATGAAAGATGGTTTTGCCAAGCGTTTTGTGGCGGGGGAAGCTTTGCAGGATGCGCTGACGGCCAGCACGGAGCTTTGTGCACAGGGGCGGCGCGTGAGCCTCAATCATCTGGGGGAAAATGTCAGTACTGCTGAAGCGGCACGCGCCTCGCGCGACAGCTATATCCACATGCTGCGCCAGCTTGCCGCGCAACATCTCGAAGGCAACATTTCCATCAAGCTCACGCAGCTCGGTCTCGATCTCGATCGCGCGCTCTGCCAATCGCTCACCGCCGAAATCGCCGCCGCTGCCGTCCCGCTTAACCGCGGCATCGAAATCGATATGGAAGGCAGCGCGTACACCGATGCCACACTCGATATCTTCGAGGCCGTCCAACGTGACTACAAGAACGCGGGCGTGGCGATTCAGGCTTATCTATTTCGGACCGCCGATGATCTTGCGCGCATCGCGCCATTGGCGGCGAAAATCCGTTTGGTCAAGGGCGCGTATCGCGAATCGGCGGGAATTGCTTTCCAGAAAAAATCCGATGTAGATGCGAACTATCGCAAAATGACCACCGTGCTGCTCGAAGGGGCTGCGCATGGCGCGTACGTACCGGCAATCGCCACGCACGACCCGGCCATGCTGACGCACGCCCGTGGTGAAATTTCGCGCCTCAAGCTTGCTCGCACGCAATGTGAATTCCAGATGATTTACGGCATCCGCAGAGACTTGCAGCGTGAGATTTACGATGCGGGCCATGCCTTACAGGTGTACATCCCGTTCGGAACCGACTGGTGCCCGTACTTCATGCGCCGCCTTTCCGAACGTCCCGCGAATTGCTGGTTTGTGCTGCGCAGCCTAATCGCCGAATCCGGCCATTAATTCGGTCGTTTCCCCTTCTTGGGTCCTTATTCGGCGCTGGATTTCTGCGATTCGCGAAATCGCGGTATGCTGGGGGCGAAATTTAAGCCGGCTCTTTACCCGGTGTCGCGGCCCGGCGCTTAGCGGGTCGCGCGAAATGCTTCCAGCGTCCACTGATCCTGCGCTTCATCATGCCGCAAGATGTAGCGGTTTCCATCCTTCGCCGCTACGCGAAAATAAATCGCGCCGGGCGAATACCACTGATCCTCGACGCACGCAACTTCAAACTCGCGGCCAGCCATCACAAATCGCTGCGGCTTCTCGTCCGCGCGATATCCCGCATAGCACTCCACGCGGATCTCATGCGTGGCCACGGCGCCTCACACCTCGTCCTTGGCTGCAGCCTCGGCATTCCACGCCGCGCCCAGGAACACGATCATTGCCGACAATTCCATCCAGACCATCAATCCTATAATCGCCGCCATTCCGCCATAAACAATCGCATACGGCATCCTTTGCACGTATAGCCCAAACAGGAAATTCACCAGCCACCACAGCAGCGTCGCCGCCACCGCTCCCGGCAGCACTTCTCTCCACCGCTGCTTAGCCGGCCGCGCCACGCGGTAAATAATCGCTAGAACCACCGTGGCTAGAATCATTGCCGTCAGTGGAAGCGTTATGCCCCAGATGAGCCGCTCCATCCCGCGCAAAATGGCGTCGCCGCGGGTCTCGTGGATCGCCCAATCGCGCGCAGCCTTCCCAAACACGGTTAGCAGCACTCCCACAAGCCACGGCGCAATTGTCAGCAGTAGCAGCATCAAGCCCCGAAACTGCCGCCCAAGAAAAGAATGTTTGTTGGTATCGCCATAAATGATTTGCACCCCCTCCATCAACAGCTTCATTACTTGCGATCCGGCCAGCAACGTGCCCGTCCAACCCAGCACGACCCACTGCCACGGATGGGCCACGCGCGGAAGAAGAAACTCTTCCACCAATTGCCGTCCCCCTGGTGGAAGTATCGCGTATAGGTCGCCCACCACATCCTGCATGCCCGTGCGCGTTTTGATCCAATTGTTGAAGAGACTCAGAATAATCAGCATCATCGGAAAGAACGCCAGAAACATATTGAATGCCGCCGCCTGCGAGACCATGCCGCAGCGCGGAAACACTCGTCGTAGCGCGCTGTAAATTCTTCTTGCCGCCCCCATCGCATTCATCGTTCGCGATTATACAGACTGCCTTGCCGTATCGCTGCTCTTTACTCGTACCGAAAACTTCCCCGCCGCATCCAATCGGTGGTTGTATTACAACGTGACTATGGGGGATAGCGATGGCAAGGATGAAGGTTGCTTTAGTGGCGAAGCCAGGAGCTGATTTCGAAATTACCGAGCGGGAAATACCGCAGCCAGGGCCTGGGCAAGTACGCATCCGTGTGCAGGCGTGCGGGATATGCCACAGCGATATGCTCACCAAAGAGGGACAGTGGCCCGGCATTGTTTACCCGCGCGCGCCCGGGCATGAGGTTGCCGGCACGATTGATGAAGTGGGCCCCGGCATCACGGAATGGAAAAAAGGCCAGCGTGTCGGCATCGGTTGGAGCGGTGGCCATGATGGCACGTGCGCCGCGTGCCGCGCCGGCGATTTTGTAAATTGCGCAAACTCCCGAGTTCCGGGGATCAGTTATGACGGCGGCTATCAGCAGTTCATGCTCGCGCCGCGTGAAGCCTTGGCGCAAATGCCCGATGGACTCGATCCCGCCGAAGCCGCACCGCTGCTTTGCGCCGGCATAACCACGTTTAATGCCTTGCGCCACAGCGGAGCCTTACCGGGAGACTTGGTGGCGATTCAAGGTGTCGGAGGATTGGGCCATCTGGGAATTCAGTTTGCCAGCAAGTTTGGTTACAAAGTCGTCGCCGTCGGACGCGGCCCAGAAAACGCGCTGCTCGCGAAAAAGCTGGGAGCCAGCGTCTACGTGGATAGCAAAGCTACGAAAGCCGCGGACGAACTGCAGAAATTGGGCGGGGCGCGCGTTATTCTGGCAACAGCGCCAGACTCTAAATCGATGTCGGAACTCATCGACGGGCTAGGCCGCAACGGCAAACTAATCGTGGTCGGTGCGTCTCAAGACCCCATCGAAGTCTCCCCGCTTCAATTAATCATGGGACGCAAAATCATCCAAGGATGGCCCTCAGGCACGCCACTCGATTCAGAAGACACTCTGCGCTTCGCACAATTAACCGGCGTGCGTCCAATGATCGAAAAGTTTCCTTTGGCCAAAGTGAATGAAGCTTATGCCCGCATGATGAGCGGCAATGCGGAATTCCGCGTCGTCCTGACCATGTAATCCTAAACACCCAGCCCTAAACAATGTAATCTCTCAGTGGTTTCTCAACCGGGGCTTATCATTCGCCCGCCTTGCTTTGCAATCATTCGGAGAGACGCCGTTGACTGCATTCACGGTTGTCGGACTCGGTGAAGTTTTATGGGATCTCCTACCCGCGGGCAAGCAACTTGGCGGAGCCCCAGCAAATTTTGCCTACATCACCAATTTGCTTGGCGACCGTGGCGTCGTTGCCAGTCGCGTCGGCGATGACGTTCTCGGCCTCCAGGCCCACGCAAAACTTCAACACATTGGCTTGGATCCTGCCTACCTGCAGCAAGACCCGCTTCATCCCACCGGCACTGTTCAGGTTGAAATAGACCCCAACGGAAATCCCAAATATCAGATCGCCGGTCCCGTAGCTTGGGATTTTCTCGAGTTGACCCCCGATTGGGCTGCCCTCGCCTGCCGCGCGGACGCCGTATGCTTCGGTTCCCTCGCACAACGTTCAATTCAATCGCGCAAAACAATCCTCCAGTTTCTACGGCTCATGTCGCCACAATCCGTAAAAGTATTCGATGTCAACCTGCGCCAATCTTTCTACACCCCGGAAATTCTGCGGGAATCCCTCGCGCACTCTAGTGTCCTAAAGTTGAACCACGAGGAACTCCCTATCGTCGTATCTCTGCTGGGCTCCTCTTTCCAGGGTGAGCGGCAAGCGGCCGAGTCGTTGCGGCGGAGCTTCTCCTTAAAGCTCGTTTGCGTAACCAGGGGCGTGAACGGAAGCTTGTTGATCGCCGAAAATGCGGTGCACGAGCATCCCGCCTTCAAAGTAATCGTCGCCGATACCGTCGGCGCCGGCGATGCCTTCACCGCCGCCTTGATTCATCACCTTTTGCGAGAAGCTCCTCTCTCCGCAATGAACCAGGCCGCAAATCGTATCGGCGCCTGGGTGGCCAGCCAAGTCGGCGCCACCCCTCCGCTCGATCCTCAGGTTCTCCAACAGGTGCGCCCGCAAACAAATCGCGACTGAATTCTCTCCACCGTTTTGTACGGGACACCCACAGTAGTATCCCCTCAGATGTTGTAATTAACGCCATTCTTGACGTCGTAACACAAATTCGTAATGAAACCGCAAAGCAATAAAATGGGAATCGCGAAGTCGTTTTTGGATCGCGAGGATTGTGAAGAGAATTGCAGGGCGTGTCCTCGCTCAGCCAAAGATAAGAAGCCGCGCTGAAAACGCGGCCCCTTGTGTTTTGTGTTGTGGTGGGTTACTTCGACGGTCTGCAAGTTGAACGCTTGTCCAAAATACAGTCCTCAGGAAAAGCGCCATGTGTCCTCCATGGCTTTGCCTAAAATGAAAAATAAGCGCGTTTTAGACTAAAGTTGTTACCACTCGCGAAGAAACTGTTCTTCGAAAGTACAGCTGTCCTTCTGGACTTCATCCCCCTGTCCATGATAGATGAATCAAAAATTCGCGAGCCGTGATACCGTTTTACGCGAAGATTGATTTATGAAAGTGCGAGACAACTCGGTCCCGTTTGCAGCCAACAGTCTCCCGTCGGGTCGAACGCCGCTAGGCTCTAATTGTAATAGTATTGATGATCGATACTCTGTTCCATCGATTTGCGCTAAAAACGCGACTAAGTCCTTTAGAATCCACTCTTATAGAAAACGAGACCGCAACTTCTTTACAATCATACTCTTCCAAAATAAAGGACTTAAAGTCATTTAGAATCATACTGATATAAAATACCCCCGGGGGGCCCCGATTAGTGGTTAACTCCACCCTCACTGGGGATTACCAGAGGCAAGTGACGCGCTTCGCTTGAGAGCTTTTCCGACGAAGCGTACACTGGCGCTGGTTCTAACCATCAGACGAGTTCCTAAGGACGACGAGGACGACATTTATGACCACCCAACCAAAGCCTGCCAGCACCCGCAGCGACGAAGTCGTCCGGAAGCACAAGGAATTCCTCTGGCCCGCGGTCACGAACTTCTATCAGCAGCCACTCGTTGCCGACCACGGCCAGATGCAATATCTGTGGGACCTCGAAGGCCGACGCTATCTCGATTTTTTTGGCGGTATCCTCACCGTCTCCGTCGGCCACTGCAACCCCAAAGTAACGAGCCAAATCAAGACCCAAGTCGATAAGCTGCAGCACACTTCGACCCTTTATCCCAACGAGCAAATTGTCGCGCTGGCAGAAAAAGTGGCCCAGATTACACCCGGCAAATTGCAGAAAAGTTTCTTCACAAATTCCGGCACGGAAGCCAACGAAGCGGCAATTCTTCTCGCGCGCATGGCCACCGGAAGCTATGACATTGTTGCGCTGCGCCACGCGTATGCGGGCGGCTCCAGCCTGGCCAAGTCGGTTACCGCGCACGCCCCTTGGCGTAAAGCCGGAGTGATCAGCGTGGGCATCTCCCACGCTATCAACCCCTATTGCTATCGCTGCCCGCTGGGACTGAAACAACCGGACTGCGGCACAGCCTGCGCCAACGACGTCGAAGATCTGATTCGAACGGGCACTAGCGGCTCCATTGCCGCGTTCATTGCCGAGCCAATTCAAGGCGTCGGCGGATTCATCACTCCCCCGCCGGAATATTTCAAGATCGTTTTTAAGATCGTGAAGAAATACGGCGGACTGTTCATTGCCGACGAGGTCCAGACCGCCTGGGGCCGCACCGGGAAAAAATGGTTCGGCATCGAGCAATGGGAGGTCACTCCGGACATCATCACCAGCGCCAAGGGCCTTGCCAATGGCGTTCCCATTGGCCTGACCGTCACCACGCCGGAGCTCGCCGATTCCTTCCAGGGACTCACTATCTCAACCTTTGGGGGCAACCCGGTTACCGCGGTGGCCGCGCGCGCCACGATTCAAGTGATCGAGGAAGAAAATCTTCTCGAAAACGCGCACACCGTGGGCGCTTATTTCCGAAGCAAGTTGGAGGGCCTGAAAGAGAAATATCCGTTGATCGGCGATGTTCGCGGGATGGGCCTGATGCAAGCCCTCGAACTGGTTAAGGATCGCCAAACCAAAGAGCCCGCGCCGGAAGCAACCTCGCAACTTCTCGAGCGCGCCCGTGACAATGCCCTGCTCATTGGCAAAGGCGGCCTCTACGGCAACGTCATCCGCCTTTCACCGATGCTCAACATTACCAAAGCCGACGTCGACGAAGCCATTCGCCTTCTCGACAAATCTTTCTCTGAGGTGAAATCATGACTCCCATTGCTAAACGGAATGTGCCCTTGTGTGATCGCTGGCATGGCTCTAGGAACGTGGCGCTTCGCGCTGGTTGTGCGTCAACAAAGATTGTTCACGGAGAATCCGACAAAGCGACCGCTTGAAAAGTTTCGAGAACACATGACTCGTTCCCCTGCCATCGGCCTTGTTGCCGCTCTTTTCTTAGCAGCTTCTCTTTCGGGATCAACCGAGAAACTCGTTTGGAAGCCGCTCGAACAGGCCATGCTCAGCGTCGAAGGAAAAGCACCGCCGTTCTGGAACGTGTATACCGCAGACAAACAGAACCAAATTCTGCTGGTGCAGCTCTGGAAGCGTTACCTGATGGTCGATACCAAAGAGCAAGCGGTCTACGACATCGACCCAAAATCCCTAAGTAAGAAAGGAACCGGCCTCGAGTTACCTCTCGCCGCCAAACCCGCCAGGCCTCTTCCCTCCGCTGATTGGGCCGTCAAAGATATGGGAGTCACCTATCGCCTCCGTTTCAAGCTCGCTCCCGATGGCCGCCTAATCGAAGTGCAGATTCCCCATCGTCCGGATCTCCGCGGACTTTACTGAGGTCAATACAATGTGGCCCGTGCGCGGCGGCATCATTCGCAAACGACGGAAAGAATTTCTGCCGCTTTATGCGCCGGCAACGTCACGGCACGCGAGGTTTCTCGGAAACTGTGCCGCAGAGTTTACAGCCGGCAGGCCTGCGCACGATCGAAGCATCGCGGGGAAAAACGATTCCGAGCAGCCAATCAAGCGCCACTTGAATCTGTTTCTTGAAACCGACGAGCTTATACAGATGAACGGCGTTCCAGAACAGCCACGCGAAATAACCGCCAAACTGCAGCCCGGCAACACTGACAACCGCATGGTTCATTCCCAGGGAAATCAAAACGCCCCGCGAAACGTAACGGTAGCTTTCGAGTGGCTCGCCACGCTCCAAATGCACGATGTTTCGCGCCGCGATGGTTCCGTGCGCCATGGCCACGGGAGCAACTCGCGGAGCATCTTGGTGCGAAACCGCGGCGCACGAATCTCCCGCCACAAACACTTCCGGATGCCCTTCCAGCTGAAGAAAATCATTCACAAGCGCTCGGCCGATCTTATCGTGTGCGCCTGGCAAGGCTTCCACCAATTCCACGGCGCGCACTCCCGCCGTCCAGGCCACGCTTGCCGATGGAATAATTTCCGTTTGGTTGATTTCGATGCCCTCCGGCAAACAGCGCGTCACATGCGCGCGAAAGCGAATCTCCACCCCTTGCTTCTGCAATCTCCTTCGCGAATGAGCCCCCAGCTTGGGATGCACGCCGCGAAGAATATCAGGCGCCGCTTCGACCAGAATCAATCGAATCTCGGAAGCAGAAATTCCTCGAAAGCGCTTGGTAACATAGCCAAACATAAAATCGTGCAACTCGCTGATCAGCTCGACGCCGGTGTAACCTCCTCCGCAAACCGCAAACGTGAGCAGCCGGCGTTTTTCTTCGGCGTCCTGTATGTGATCGGCGTGCTCCAGGCAATCGAGAATATGTTCGCGAAAAATCACCGCGTCTTCGAGCGATTTGAAATTCCAGGTATTTTCAGCAGCCCCCGGGATCCCGAAATATTCCGCGCGGCTTCCGAGGGCAATCACCAGCGTGTCATATGCAAGCGATTCGCCGTTCAATTGAACATGCCGCCGGCGAACGTCAATGGCGCGCACGGTATCGCGGCGGAAGCGGAAGCGCCGACGCCCGCGAATGTCGCGAACCGGCTGCACAATGTGCCGGGGATTTGTGTAACTCGAGGCGATCTGCGGAAGCAGTGGAGTGAACAGCATGAAATTCTGGTCGCTGACCAAAAAAATTTCCACATCGGTTCGCTGACGGTAATGGGCCTCAAGATCGAGGACAGCTTGAATACCGCCGAATCCCGCGCCGAGCACTACGATTCGTTTCATGGCTTGTATGGATGCCCCGGACGTGCAATCTGACGCACAAGTAACGACAATTGAAACGTCAAGGACGATAAACGCCGTAAACCCATGGAATGCCCGCCAGACCTGATTGCGCTCTCACGAGGATTCCATCGCCCCGCTCAAACCGGTCGAAATCATCACGATCGACCGCCAGTCGTTCGAAACGCTGTCCATCGCGCCAGGAATTTACGATCAGCCTGCGGCTGCCGCGCACCAGTCCATGCATGTAAAATTTTTCGACAACCACGCTTTTGTGTTCCCGCGGTTGAGTCCGGTCAAAATAACCGTTGGTAAACAGAAGCGCGGACAGCAACCACGGCAACGGAATGAAGCCGAAGTAGATCCGCTTTAGAGCTTCCACCTCGCCACGCTTCCGAGCGCGGCGCTCGGTGAGCAGACCAAGTCCCAGTACGAAGAAAAAAAACAGTCCGGCAAAAATGAAAATGGTATCGATTTCGAGTGGGGGATATAACTGGCTGATCGGGACAAAAATTACCGAGCCGAGAAGAAAGAACGCCGTTCGCGTCACCAATCGGCGCCGTAGCATTACCTCGGCGGCGGCAGACGTCAGGCCACACGCCGGACACTGGTCAGCGAGCCGTTCGGCGCCGCAATCGAGACATCGGGTCATTGTGGAGGAATCAGCCGGGGTGCAGCGGAGGAAATCAGCGCCTTGCCTGCCAAACTGCCCAGCAGCGAAACCACTCGAGCTTTGCCCTCGGGCTCGGGCGTTGCGAATGTCACGCCCATGCCACGGCCGGGCTCGACGCGCCGCACGGAGCACTCCACGCGCACTGGCGGCTCCAGCCGCAACTGAGCGGCAAAGCCCGCGCCAACCCACAGCGGATCGGAGGTTTCGATAAACATTCCACTGACGCTGATATCGCAAACGCGACCGCTTAAAATGGTTGAACCCCATTCCAATTCCAGCTCGGCATGAAAAAAATAGCGCGGAGAATGCCGGCGTTCGTTGCGGCGGCCTCCGCGCGAATTGGAAGTGACACGAGGTAGCATACCCGCTCTTTCAGGGAAGTCCCGGTCCGTCTAATGATGCTATGCAGCAAGTTAAAACGTGTCAAGAAATCCTGCGGATCCTATGACGAAATCATAATTCTCCGAGTGCCAAGAGCAGCGAACAAACAAAAAAGCAGAAACGAGCAACGATCTTGGCTTTTGGTTACCTAAGTGCGTTATTTCTTTGGGGGTGTCTCGTTCTTGTTTGCAGACTCAAGCCAGTCATTTACCTGCTGCTCGAGTACACTGAGCGGCACGGCTCCAGAACCCAGCACGACGTCGTGAAATTCACGCACGTCAAATCGCGTACCAAGTTCGCGGCTGGTTTTGGCACGTAGTTCCTTGATTTTGAGTTGGCCAATCTTGTAAGCAAGGGCCTGTCCCGGCCAAGCGATATAACGGTCGATCTCGTTGACGACGTCTAACTCCGTCTTGGGCGCGTTTTCCAGGAAAAAATCAATCGCGCGCTGGCGATCCCATTTCATCGCGTGCATGCCCGTATCCACGACCAAGCGCACCGCGCGCCACATGTCGTAAGTCAATTGGCCGAACTTGGAATACGGGTCATCAAAAAGGCCCATATCGTCGCCAAGCGATTCGGCGTACAAACCCCATCCCTCAGTGAAGGCTGTATACCCGCCATAGCGGCGGAATTTTGGGATCTCGCCTTGCTCCTGAGCAAGCGCGATCTGCAGATGATGGCCCGGAACCGCCTCATGCAAGGTCAGCGTCATCATCTCCCATTTGGGCCGCGCCTCGGGCTTGTACAAGTTCACAAAATATCTTCCGGCGCGCGAACCATCGGCTGCGGGCCCGGAATAATACGCAGTGGTCTGAACGGGAGCGGTCTCCGCGGGAATAGGTTCCACGCCGTAAGGCATTCGCGGCAACACCTTGAATACTTTTATCAGGCGCGGATCAATCGTCTTGGCGGTGGCCTGATATGCGGCGAACAGATCTTTCGGGTCGCTGTAATAAAACCGCAGATCAGTCCTAAGGAATTTGAAAAACTCTTGTCGAGAGCCGCGAAATCCAACCTTTTCCATGACCTGTTGCATTTCCCCGCGAATTCGGTCGACTTCCCGGAGACCGATCTCGTGAATTCGCTGGGGAGTAAGACTCGTAGTGGTGTGAACGCGAACGAGATAGGCGTAGAGTTCGTCGCCATTGGGCAACTGCCAAAAGCCCACCTTGTCGAGGCACGCCGGCAAATACTCAGTCACGTAGAATTCACGGAACTTCCGGAAGGCGGGGACAATTTGGTTCGCAATGGCGGTTTGCGCTTCCTTGGCCAGTCGCTCCCGTTCGGACGCAGCGATGCTAGTGGGAAAATGCTCGAACGGCTTATAAAAAGGACTTTTCTGCAGGTCGTTCACAATCTGGTTGTCAATTTGCGGCGTGACCTTCTCCATCACGATCCGGGGGTACATCAATCGTTCACGCATGCCTTCGCGCATTAGTGCGATGGTTTGGTCCATGGGGACAGGAAATGAACGCAAGCGCTCGATCCAGTCCCGATAATCTTTCACGGTTTCAAAGCGCAGCGAGGAGGCAAACTCACTAAGAGTTTGAATACCGCCTCGGGGCTCCACCGGAAGAAAATAGAGGTGAAATCGTGAACCTTCGACACGCACCTGGTAGCGGTTCCGAAACAGATCGTAATTGAGGCGGTCCCCTTCGGGGAGTTGGGCCCGGTCGATCGACTTCAGCTTGTCCAAGACGGCGGCATTGTGTTGTTCGACGTTGTGAATCGTCCCCAAACTACGGTCAGACCATCGGTCATTCCACCGGCGATCGCCGAGCGACGACGCCCGTTCGGGGTACTGCTGCATTTCGAACTCCCACTCGGAGTCAAATAAATCATGCAGAGTCTTGGAGACATCATTGGAGGACCGCCCGGCTGTGGAAAGATTTGGCGAAGGCTGGCTCGTGCTCTGAAGTTCTTGCGCAAAGAGAACAGAGGGAGACGTTGCGCCAGCCATAAGAAATAGAATTACAGAAAACAGTGAGCTGAGTTGCATGAAGGCACTCCGATCATCTTCGCTGTGCTAACACGAACGGCAAAATGGCAATAGGCATTTGCTGAAGCCGCATTGTATCTCCCAGGACTTCTGTTGCAAGGGAATACAGCGCAAAATGACAGGTTCGCCAAATTTGAGAAGCGGCGATAATCTTCTAAACTGGCTATCGGTCAGCTAGAAAGCGGCGAAAAGTTACTTCGGTGATTCTTTTTTGCCGCCCGGCAATTCGAAGGCTTGCACGTAGATTGCATGATAGCCATTGCTCATGGTGTGCATGCCGGTAATTTTCACTTGCTTGGCCAGCAACGGAATGAGCGCTTCACGCAAATCGGCTTCGCCGTGACGCCGCGGATCGTGCTCCTCGGCCATCACGAGGTAAAGCGTCTTGCTGGGCGTAAGCACGCCAAACGGCTGGCCATTTTTCAAGCATTCCGTGCCGCACGGGAGATGCTTTTCGCCGCGCTTGCCAACCTGAAGATAGCAGCTAACTTCCACCAATTCGCCCGTGACCGTGGTTACTTTGCCGCCGTGGAGCACGGCTTTCTGTTCGGGAGTGGTAGCGGCGGCCACGGTGGTGTCGGTCCACTTCGAAGTGTCTTTCTTTCCCATTTCCGCGGGTGGCGACGCGGGGATATTTTCTTTTTGCTTTTGCTGGCCTCGAGTGGCGCTGAGTGTGACCGCTAAGGCTAGAATCGAGGCGGAAAATAAAATCAAACGAAAATGTTTCACGAGAATTCCTCCCTGATAAACGAGTGTCCTGGATGCCGCCGTTTTAGCAACTTCATCTTCGCTAAGCACCGGTAAAAATGCAATCTCTGTTTAAGAGCCAGCGGCGCGGACTCAAATCATGTTTCTGAACGGTCTTTGGCGGCAGCAGGCACGGAAGAAATTCTTCGCTGCACTTCGCGCTGGATATAACGCTGGAGATTCGCGGGCAGCCGGGAATATGTGCTCAGCGCTTCGAGATCTCCAGCAGTGAGATCAGGCAAAACTCCTAGAACCATGGAGAAGGGCGTTGCGGGATGACGCACGAGAGCAAGCCTTACGTTATAAACTTGCGACCATTTTTGGTGCCCCGCAATCGCGGCGACAACGCCGGGCGGAAGTTTGTCGTGCGACAAGGCTTTCAGGACTTGGGCTTCAGAGAGCAAGGAATTGTCGAGCGCAACCGAAACGATCCGTGAATGGCCTTCGACGAGAAGCGCGCCGGCGATCCGCGCAGATGCGCGACGGGCCAGCGTAATTTTCTGGCCCAGCGGAAGCTGTGGAAGACGCGCGACGAGAATGTTGTCAGCAATCTTCCGCAATTCCGCGGGGACGCCGGGCTGGCGGCTGAGCTGCACGAGATCCATGAGGTAAAGTTCACGCGCCAGGCGCATGGCGACCAGCCTTGGCGCATGGAGATGAAAGGCCATGGCGCGCTTGACGCGGTAGATATTCATGAAATCGCGGCGACGCGCAATTTGCAGCAGCAGCTCGCTGGAGAGATCGAGACGTTTCAGAAGAAGAACAATATGCGATTCATCCACATGCGGATTCTCGATCAAAGCCTCGAGGGATTCCGCATGGGTGGTTTGCAGCAGTAGCGGGATTTCTTCGGCGGAAGCACTCCGGGCGCGCTCCAAATGCGATGGGGATTCAGCCACCATAAGCGTATCCGGAAGAACCGCGGCCAGCGGCCAATCGGAGCGCCAGCCGCGCCGCGCCAACTGCGGGCGAAACTTCGAGTGCCGCAATTTTGGCGCGAGGCGCGATGCCGCGGAGAAATTCGTCGACTTTTGCATCGAACACCCTACTATGTTCAAAAACTCCGCCGGTTTTCCCCAAAGGAAAACTTTCGTTTTGTATTTTCAGGCGGCTGATGAGAGTGGAAGCGATTGCAGCGAGATTTTTGGCGGCCTCGAAGAGCATTTCGCGGGCGACGTTTTCACCAGCATCCGCGGCCTCTACGATGATGGGAAATATTCGAGGAAAAACACGGTCGGGATCAGCCGCGACCAACTCAATGAGGTCATCCCAACTTGCCGAACCGGCCGCCGCGAGAATGCGGTCACCGAGAATCGCCACAGGAGTGCCAGAATCGCGCGAGCGTAAGACCGCCGCGATGGCGCGCCGACCGATATCGTAGGCGCTTCCTTCATCGCCAATCCACGGTCCATAGCCACCCGTGCGGGCGGTTTCACCAGCGGAGTTACGACCAAACGCAGACGAGCCCGTTCCGGCAATTAAGATTACGCCAGGGGCCGGTCCGGCGGCGGCCTCAAGAGCAACTTCCAGGTCCGACGTGACGTGGACGAAGGAATTCGTAAAGGTCTCGCGAAAAAAAGCGCCGACCCGTTCGGCCACGCCAGTCCGCCCGGCACCGGCCATGCCGGCGCACACTGCAGCGATGTCCGTAGGAAGCAAGCGCGCAGCAGCCAGCGTGGCGGTAGCAGCGGTGGTAAGAGAAGAATACGCGCGATCGAATCCAATTCGCAGCGGATTGGAGGGGCCGGAAATGCTTCGCGAAGTTACAGCGCCGGATTCATCAATCAAGACGCACTCGGTTTTTGTGCCACCACCGTCAAAACCCAGGGCAAAAGTCATAAGTAAAGGATACGACAGTTGGAAGGGGAAGGCTGCCGGGGAAATTCCGAGGATGCGAAACACACACCCCGCGTTATGGCACTTATAGTTCGCTTGACGCTGGTATAAATCAAACACTATCATCGCGCCGGTCAGCGGCTCAGCCGCGCAATCGAACGCGCCGCACAGCCACACCGTAGCTGGTATTTATATTTATTTGGAAGGCAGGACTGAATGCGCATCAGCCCAATTGATCTCACCATTGTGATCGTATATTTGGTGGGCATTACGCTGTTTGGCTTACGATTCAAACGAGGCCAGCAGGATATTCGCGATTATTTCCTGGGCGGGCGCACGGCGCCCTGGTGGGCACTTTCTTTTTCGATTGTGGCCACGGAAACCTCAACATTGACGATTATCGGGACACCGGCGCTCGCGTATGGCGGCGACCTTGGGTTTTTGCAACTGGTTTTCGGATACTTAATCGGAAGAATCGTGATCACGCTGCTTTTCCTGCCGCATTATTTCCGCGGGGAATTCTTTACCGCTTACCAGCTGATCGAAAAACGGTTTGGAGAAAACATGCGCGCTGTGGCGGCGTGCACATTCTTGGGGACGCGAGCGCTGGCCGAAGGAGTACGGATCGCGGCGATAGCGCTGGTTGTGAGCGTGGTGCTGGGCACGTCAGAAAGACCGGCGGTGTTTTTCGTGGTGATTCTGACGCTGCTGTATACGTTCGAGGGCGGCATGAAAGCGGTGATCTGGACAGACGTCGCGCAACTCATTCTTTACTTCACGGGATCCGTGGCGGCATTTTTTCTGCTGCTGCATCGCATTCCCGGCGGGTGGACGGAAGTAACGCAAGTAGCCGCGGCCGCGGGAGGAAAGCTGACCGTTTTTCATCTTGGGTTTAGCCTGACGGAGAAATACACGATCTGGTCGGGAATTATGGGCGGCACATTCTTAACCATGGCCAGCCACGGAACCGATCAGACAATCGTGCAACGGTTGCTGGCGGCGCGATCGGAGCGGGAAAGCAAGATCGCGCTACTCTCGAGCGGCTTGATTATTTTGGTGCAATTCACGCTGTTCCTGGTCATCGGGGTGATGCTTTTTGTGTATAGCCAGCACGTTCCGCTGCTGGCCGCGGGAGAAAGGGCGGACCGCGTCTTTCCGACGTTTGTGGTGCGGGACATGCCGCACGGGCTGGCCGGTTTGGTGATAGCGGCGATTTTTGCGGTGGCGATGTCCAACGCGAGCGGCTCGCTGAATTCGCTGGCAGCATCCAGCGTGCTGGATTTTCAACGGCTGCGCGGGCGCGCAGCGGATCCGGCGCGATTTTTGCGCCTATCGCGGCGCATGACGCTGGTTTGGGGAGGGGTATTGATTTTGTTCGGGATGGTCAAGTGGGGGCCGGTGCTCGAAGCAGGGCTTTCGATCGCGTCGCTGCCTTTTGGGAGTTTGCTAGGGCTATTTCTCCTGGGCACTTTGGACCGACGCGCAACTGCGCGCGGCGCATTGAGTGGAATGATCGCGGGCCTGGGCACTATTTTGGCGGTTTACTTTTTCACGAAGGTGGCGTTTACGTGGTATGTGCTAATCGGGGCAATGACGACATTGTTGTTTGGGATGTGCGTCAGCAGGCTGGAGACGTTTGCGCTGCGGAATCGCGAAGGGTCGTACGATCAAAAGGCTTGAAGAAACATGAAGAGTGACAAGCGGCTGGAGTTGGTTCGCGCGCTCGGTCCATGGGCGTCGATGGCAATCGTCGTAGGCACGATGATTGGCACAGGCATTTTTCTGAAACCGGCGGAGATGGCGCGCGAGGGTGGATCGATTTCTATTGTATTCGCCGCCTGGATTGTGGGAGGAGTGCTTTCGCTATTCGGCGCTCTCTCGTTCGCTGAGCTTGGCGCGGCCATTCCGGAAGCCGGGGGAGAATATGCCTATTTGAGCCACGGATTTGGTCCGGTGTGGGGATTTCTTTTTGGGTGGATGCATTCCATCGTGGGCCGCCCCGCTTCGGCTGCGTCAATCGCCGCGGGATTGCTGAGGTTTTGGAGCTTTCTTGTGCCCGGGGTGGCTGCGCCTATTTTTACGTGGCATCTCTCCCTTCCCGGGCTGGGGCACATGGATAGGCCGTACGACTTCGTTTTTACCTGGGCGCAGCCGCTTGCCGTTGTAGCGCTTGTGTTGATGACGGCGATTAATTATCTCGGGGTGAGGCTTGGCGGCCGAGTTCAAGTAGTGCTGACCGTCGTGAAGATTGCCTCGGTTTTGGCGGTTGTGGTCGTGGGTTTCGCGCTGTCCGGAAATCGACCGGGAACTTTCCAACCATTTTTTCCAGCCTCGCTCGTGGCGGGAACGTTCAGCGCGTTTTTGGCGGCACTAGCCGCGTCGCTGTGGGCTTATGACGGCTGGGAGGATCTGAACCTGGTCGGGTCGGAGGTGGAGAATCCGCAGCGCAACATTCCGAGGTCGCTGATCGGCGGCGTCGCGTTCGTTGGCGTCGTCTATTTGCTCTTCAGTGCCGCGAGCCATTACGTGCTGCCATTCGCAGACATAGCGAACTCCAAGCATGTGGCCTCGGACGTGGTCGAAGCGATTTCCGGACGCGGCGCGGCGCGGTGGATCACATTGGCGATGGTCATCTCCGCGTTAGGCTCGATGAACTCGTCGATTTTGAGTGGTGCGCGTGTGCCTTACGCCATGGCGCGCGATGGGCTGTTTTTCCGATTTCTGGCCGGAATTCATCCGCGCTTTCGCACGCCCGGGCGCGCGCTTATTTTTCAGGGAGTGCTGGCCAGCCTGATGGCGTTGACAGGAACATTCGAGGAATTGACTTCACTTTTTATTTTTGCGGGCTGGATCTTTTACGGCCTCGCGGTATTGGCGATGTTCCGAATGCGCCGAACGAAACCCGATATGCCCCGCCCTTATCGGACGTGGGGTTATCCGTGGGTTCCCGGCGTATTTGTGGCGGGGGCGCTGGCGCTAACAATTAATATCTGGCTGGAGCGGCCGGTGCGATCGTCGATTGGGTTGTTGCTCATTCTTTCGGGACTAATTTTCTACCGCCACTGGCGTGAGCATGATTCGGCCGCAGGTTCATAACCGCGCTCACTCCAATAGTCCGAGTTCAATAATAAATTGAAATTCCGTGGAAAGCGCGAGGGTTTCAATGCCTGCGGCGAGGCGCGGGCCGGGACGCGAGAACGGCTCATCCTTCGTGAACCGATCATTCCTATTAGCGATAGAGGAGATACTTCGAACGCATCTGGCCGAAGGCAGCGAGTTCGGGAGCCCAACTGGCGACTATTTCAGATACGGGCATGCCGCTACTTAATTTTTGAATTGTCGCCGCATTGCCGACCAGCAAAAGAATACGGCCGGCAGAAAAGTTCTCGGGATAGAGTTTTTGGAGCATAGCGGCAATTTCGAGGCCCATGCGCATCGAGCGCACCGCCTTGCGATCAAGGATTTCGATGGAGACGCCTTCGCAGGGCTGCCCTTTATGAAGGCCGCTTTCCGGAGTGTATCGCATCGGACGAAAACGCAATCCGGGGATAGCCCGACGATTTAGCTCGGCGGCAACCTCTTCGCCGCGCATCCAGGGCGCGCCGAATTCCTCGAAAGGCGCCGGGGTGCCGCGGCCCACGGAAACCCCCGCTTCCTGCAAAATTTCAAGGCCGGGATACAAGAGCGTGGCCGGGAGAGTGCGCAGGTTGGGCGATGGCGGAATCCACTGGAGCCCGGTGTCAGAATAGAAATCGCTACGGCGCCAGCCGTGCATCGCGATGACATGGAGGTCGCAACCAATTTTATTTTCGGCGTTGAACATGCGCGCCAACTCGCCGATAGTCATCGCATAGCGCACCGGCATAGGAAAATAGGCGACAAAACTGAGGCGATCGCGATCGAGTGCAGGTCCTTCGATTATTTCGCCTCCCATGAGATTGGGGCGATCGAGAACATAAACGGGAATGTGCCGCTTCGCAGCTTCTTCCATAGCGTAGCCCATCGTGGTTGTGTAGGTATAAAAGCGAACGCCGGCGTCTTGAATATCGAAAACGAGCGCGTCCAATCCTTCCAACATTTCGGGTGTAGGCCGGCGCGTTTCGCCGTAGAGGCTGTGCACGGGCACATGCAAAGGTCCGTTGGGAGTGGGCACGTCATACGCAGTAGAGGAAACTTTTTCGTCGGCGCGACCAAACAGGCCGTGCTCAGGATTGAATAACGCGGCCAGTTTGACGCCTGGGGCGCGGGCAAGAAGCTCGATGATACTGCGTCCGCGGCGATCGACTCCGGTGTGGTTGGTGATTACGCCGACGCGCTTGCCGCGCAAGGCAGAAAAATGCTGCTGTTCGAAAACGTCGAGGCCCGTCTTTACGCTTCTCGGCCGCGCTGCGAGAGAAAGCGAAATGATGGGGGAAACCGCCAAGGCGAGAACAGCGGCAGATTTGGTTAGAAAGCGCAGCGAAAAATGAGAAGCGAAGCGAGATCCGCCCTGATGAAATACCCGTCGCGGAATATTTTTGTGCGCAGCAGTTTTTGCAGTGAAGCGGAGCGAATTGGTTGTGCGGCTCAAGAGCATGTGCTATATACAACTGCGGGATGCGGGTGTCAATCTTTGAGGCCAGTCTTTGTGAAAAGCGAAGGCCCTGGCTTTGGCCGCTCGCCTTACTCCCACTCTTGTTGATGGCACACACCGGCCGCACACAACAGAAAGCTTCTTCGAAAGCGAACCACCCATCTGAAAAAGCGGCTCCCTCCCGTAAAAATCTCGCGTTAAAAACTGCACAGAGCAAAGCTTCCGCGACGGCAGAACTGTGGGTGAAACAGACCCTCAAGAGCATGCCGCTCGAAGAGAAAATCGGGCAATTGATTTTTACCGTGTATCACGGCGCGTTCCTTTCCGTGGAGAGCGACGCGTATCGCAAAATGGTGCGTGAGGTCGAGAAAAATCACGTTGGAGGATTTATTGTGGTGACCCAGGGCGCGCCGCTGGGGTTCTTGAAGAGCCAGGTGTACGCGACGGCGGTGCTGGCTAATCAACTCCAAAGCAGAGCGAAAATTCCGCTCCTCATTGGCGCGGATTTCGAACGCGGCACGGCAATGCGCCTCGATGAGGGCACATCGTTTCCTCCGGCGATGGGCGTTGCGGCGACGGGGTCTTCGAAAGACGCCTACGAAATGGGGAAGATTACGGCGCTGGAAGCGCGCGCAAGCGGCGTGAACTGGGTGTTCGCCCCGGTGGCGGACGTGAACAGCAATCCCGACAACCCAATCATTAATACGCGGTCGTTTGGCGAGGATCCGAAACGAGTGGCCGAGTTTGTTTCGGCGTACGTGCGCGGAGTGGAGGAGAACGGCGCGCTGGCCACGGCGAAACATTTTCCAGGGCATGGTGATGCGGCGACGGACTCGCATCTGGATATTCCCGTTATTAAAGGCGATTTGAAAAGGCTTGAGGAAGTGGAGCTAGTTCCCTTTCGCGCCGCGATCAAGGCGGGCGTCAGCAGCATCATGACCGCGCATCTATCGGTTCCGGCATTCGAGCCCGATCCGAACGTGCCGGCAACGCTTTCGCACAATATTCTGACCGATGTGTTGCGGCGCGAACTGGGATACCAGGGACTGGTGGTAACCGACGCGATGGACATGGGCGGAATCACAGTGCGCTATCCGCCTGGCGAGGCTGCTGTGCGCGCGTTCCTGGTAGGCTCGGATGCGATATTGATGCCGCCGGTGCCAGATGCGGCATTTGAGGCGTTGCGGCAGGCTGTGCAAACGGGGCGCATCTCGAAGGCGCGACTGGATGAGTCCGTAACGCGGCTTCTGCTCGCGAAGGCGCGACTGGGATTGCAAACAAAAAAGACTGTTGACGTGAATGCGCTGAACTCCAATTTCGGAAAGCCCGAATGGGTGCACCTGGCGCAAGACATCAGTGACCGCGGGGTTGTGCTGTTGCGCGACACAGCGCATCTCTTGCCGCTCGATGCAACACGGGCTACCAGGACGCTGCTGGTGGCCGTAGATGCCGATCCTGATCCTTACCCGGCCGAGGATCTCGAACGAGAGTTACGCTGGCGCGTGGATTCTTTGCAAGTGGTGCGAACGGATTCTAAGTTCGCAAAGGTCTCTGCCGTCCAATTGCCATCCGCGGACAAATACGATATCGCGGTGATTGCGCTATTCGTGAAGGTAAGCGATCGCAAAGGCACTGTTGGAGTGCCAGAAGAAGAACAAGCGCTGGTGAACCAGATTTTACGAGCAGGCAAACCGGCGATTGTTCTGTGCTTTGGAAATCCATATCTCATCGGGCATTTCCCCGATGCGCAGACGTGGGTCGCGGCCATGGGTACGTCGGAGGTTACGCAAATTTCCGCGGCGCGAGCACTGTTTGGTCAAATCGCAATTGGTGGACAGATGCCCGTGACTGTGCCGGGCGTAACCGGCGGACACGCGGGCGATGGGATTCGCGTGGCGATGAATCCAATGACGTTTCGCCGAGCTGCGAAATCCATGGAAGAGCGCCTGAAACCGGGATTCGACGTGGTGTCGCGCGCAGTGGCGGACCACGCTTTTCCTGGCGGTGTACTCGCGGTCGGCTACCGGGGAGAGGTTGCGATTCGCGCCTTCGGAAGGCAAACGTACGAGCCGGGAGCCGAAGCGGTTCGACCCGACACAATTTACGACGTCGCATCGCTATCCAAAGTGATTGTCACAACCACGCTGATCGCGCGATTGACGGAAGCGCCGCAGGGCGGCCGAGTGGAACTCGACGCGCCAATCGGCCGATATCTGCCCGAGTGGGCGTCGGGCCCCAACCCGGAATGGCGCCGCGCGGTGACTGTTCGGCATCTGCTGACACACACATCGGGACTTCCGCCGCACCAGCCGTTTTACAAGACTTGCAAAAGTAAGACGGAAATCGTGGCAAAAATAATGGTGGAGCCGCTGCTGACGGCGCCCGGTGAAAAGGAGGCTTACTCGGACCTGGGAGTTATTTTGCTGGGCGAAATTGCTGAACGACTTACGGGCAAAACTCTCGACACACTGGCGCGTGAGGAGATTTTCAATCCGTTGGGAATGAAAAGCACGACGTATAACCCTCCCAAGAGCATGCTCGATCGCATCGCGCCAACGGAAGTCGATAACGACTATCGGAAACGGCTGGTTCACGGCGTTGTCCACGACGAAAATGCGTTTGCTATGGGGGGAGTGGCGGGGCACGCAGGAGTGTTTTCGACGGCTGAAGATCTTTCGGCCTTCTGCCAGATGCTCCTAAATGGGGGGATTTACGCGCATCATCGCATTCTGCGCCACAGCACGCTGCTTGAATTTACCCACGCACAGATTCTTTCCCGTGGCACCCGCGCGCTTGGATGGGTGGTCCCGACCGAGGGCTCATCGAGCGGGCACTACTTCTCCAAGAATAGCTTCGGTCATACCGGGTTCACTGGGACCTCGATTTGGATCGACCCGGAGAAGGAACTTTTCGTCATCTTGCTGACAAATCGCGTTTATCCGACCCGCGAAAATCACAAGATACAAGAAGTGCGCCCCGCGGTGGCCGACGCAGTAGCAGAAGGACTCGGTCTTGCGGGGGCCAAACCGTCGCAGAAATAAGCGAATCAAGGTCCTGTTGGCAAGTTCGCGACCTCCGGGGACCTGCAAGCCTTCGCACCATTATAATTTTTCATCGTGAAAAAGATGCCGCGTAAACGCCGAGCTACGGAAGTACGCAGTCCTCGTTCACGGGGATTGGATTTGCTACCAGTGGCGAAAATCTTGCGAGTGATCAATCGCGAGGATGCCAGCGTTGCGTGCGCGGTGCAGCGGGAAATTCCCGCTATCGTTCGGGCGGTGAATGCGGCCGTCCGGGGGATCGAAAATGGCGGACGATTAATTTATGTGGGCGCGGGGACGAGCGGGCGCCTGGCGACGCTCGACGCATCAGAAATTCCGCCCACTTTTGCGGTTTCGCCGCAAGTGGTGCAAGCGGTGATCGCAGGCGGCCCAAGAGCACTGGTTTCAGCGGTTGAGGGCGCGGAGGATTCCGCGACCCAAGGAGTGCACGATCTCCGCGCAAAGAGAATTACCGGGCAAGATGTTGTAGTGGGTATTGCCGCCAGCGGAACAACACCGTACGTTTTGGGGGCGCTCAAATATGCGAAGACGCGCGGAGCTACTACAATTGGGATCACATCGAACGGACACTCGCCTTTGGCGAGTGCGGCTGCTATCGCGATTGTTACGCGAACCGGCCCCGAGGTGGTTTCCGGGTCCACGCGGATGAAAGCAGGGACCGCGCACAAGATGGTCTTGAACATGCTGTCTACGGCCGTGATGGTGCGTCTTGGGCACGTGTACGATAACTGGATGATTGACGTGGCCCAGACCAATCAGAAGTTGCGCGAGCGCGCTTTGCGGATTCTTGCGGAGGCGAGCGGCGCGCGCGCGTCCGCAGCGGCACACGCACTGCGTCAGGCAGGAGACAACTTGCGCATTGCACTGGTCATGCTGAAAAGGAAGTGCTCCGCGCAAGAAGCAAAGGCACGGCTAAAGACCGCGCGAAACCATTTGCGGCGGGCCATTGGCGAATAGAGCGCCATTCGCGCCGAAGGAATACGATGGATAAGTTTTTCATTGAAGGGGGAAGGCGACTCGAAGGCGAAGTGGCCATCAGCGGCGCGAAAAACGCCGCTCTGCCGGCGATGGCCGCCGCATTGCTGACGGCGGAGCCCGTTCACCTGGAAAACATTCCACGGGTGCGCGATATCATCACCATGGGCAAGCTCCTCGCGCATATGATGGCGCGCGTGGAAACGCCAGAGGTGCCGCCCACGCAGTTTATTATTGAAGCGAAGACGGTGACGGATGCCGAGGCGCCTTACGAACTGGTTCGCACGATGCGCGCTTCGATCTTGACGCTGGGCCCGCTTGTGGCGCGATTTGGATCGGCGCGCGTGTCATTGCCCGGGGGTTGCGCAATCGGCGCACGCCCCGTGGATTTGCATCTTACGGCGCTGGAAAAAATGGGCGCGAAGATTTCCACTGCGCACGGATACGTGGAAGCTCGCGTTCCAAACATGGGGCGGCTGAAAGGCGCGCACATCAAATTTGAGAAGATCACCGTCACGGGGACGGAAAACATCCTGATGGCTGCGGCGTTGGCAGACGGCGAGAGCGTGATTGAAAATGCAGCACGCGAGCCGGAGATTACAGATTTGGTGGAACTGCTTCGCAAGATGGGCGCGGACATCGAGGGCGACGAGACGTCAATTTTGCGCGTGCGCGGACAAAACAAATTGCATGGCGCCGAGCATGCGGTAATTCCCGATCGGATCGAAGCGGGAACCTTTCTGGTGGCCGGGGCCCTGACAGGCGGAGAACTTCTGCTGCGAGGATGCGCTCCGCGGCACCTGCGATCCGTAATCTTGAAGCTCACCGAGGCAGGAGCAGAAATTACCGAAGAAGCGCCCGACACGCTGCGGGTGCGCGCGTCGAGGAAATTAGTCAGCGCCGATATTACGACCGAAGAATATCCGGGTTACCCGACCGACATGCAGGCGCAATACATGACGCTGGCGACGCAGGCGGAAGGCACGTCCAACATTGTCGAGACTATTTTCGAGAACCGCTACCTTCACGCAAGCGAAATGATGCGCATGGGCGCAAACATCTCGATTGATGGGCGGCGCGCGATAGTTTGCGGGCCATCGCCGCTTTCAGGGACGTCGGTAATCGCGTCGGATCTGCGAGCCAGTGCATCGCTGGTGCTCGCCGGCCTGGTGGCGCGGGGCGAAACAATCATCGACCGCGTCTACCACATTGACCGCGGTTACGAGCGCATCGAAGAAAAACTTTCTGGGGTCGGGGCGCACATCCGCCGGGGGTCGTAGCTCATTCGCCTTCTTCTTGTCCACGCCAAGAAAAACGGCCCGGCGTTGTGCCGAGCCGCCTCTTTTATTTTAGAGAAATAATCTAATCTACTCGGCGGTTTCAGTGGCCCCAGTGGCCTCAGGAGCAGTGCCCGCCTGACGCTGTTTCTCACGGGCTTCGCGCAGTAAAGCTTTACGCGAGAGGCGGACTTTATTTCCTTCAATGGCCAGGACTTTTACCAGCACCTGGTCGCCAAGTTTGAGTTCGTCGCGAACATCGCGAATCCGCTGCTCGGAAATTTCGCTGATATGCAGCAGTCCGTCGGTTCCCGGGAAAATCTCGACGAAGGCGCCGAAATCGGCGAGGCGCACGACTTTACCCAGGTACGTTTTGCCGATTTCCGCGGTGGCGGTGATGTCGCGAATCATCTGCAACGCGGAATCGCCGGCAGTGCCGTTGGTGGCGAAAACGTGGACCTTGCCATCGTCCATAACGTCAATCTTGACGCCCGTGGCTTCGATGATGGAGCGGATTTTTTTACCGCCCGGCCCGATGAGGTCGCGGATTTTATCCGTGGGAATTGTGAGCATGAACAAGTGCGGGGCGTAGGGAGAAATTGCGGTCCGCGGTGCTGAAAGGGTTTGCTCCATCACATCCAGGATTTCCAAGCGCGCCTTACGGGCCTGCGCCAGGGCGTCGCGCATCATAGTAATACTGATGCCGCTCACCTTGATATCCATCTGCAACGCCGTGATGCCAGCGCGCGTGCCGGCTACCTTGAAGTCCATATCGCCGTAGTGGTCTTCCGCGCCAGCGATGTCCGTGAGAACGGCGAATTTATCCCCTTCCACCACCAAACCCATCGCAATTCCCGCGCAAGGCGAGCGAAGCGGAACACCGGCATCCATCATCGCGAGCGAAGCACCGCAGACAGTAGCCATCGAGGAAGAACCGTTCGATTCGAGGATGTCCGAGACCAGGCGCATGGCGTAGGGGAACTCGGAATCCGGGGGGAGAAGGCTCAGTATGGCGCGTTCCGCGAGCGCACCGTGACCAATTTCACGGCGTCCCGGGCCGCGCAGGAATTTTACTTCGCCAACGCTGAAGGGCGGGAAATTGTAATGCAGCATGAAGCGCTTGAAGGTGTCCGCTTCGAAAAGAAGATCGAGGCGCTGCATGTCTTCCTTGGTTCCGAGCGTAAGCGTAGCCAGAGCTTGCGTCTCGCCACGGGTGAAAAGCGCGGAGCCGTGCACGCGCGGCAACAGGCCAACTTCGCAGGTAATCGGGCGAATTTGATCAAAGGCGCGACCATCGGGACGGCGGCGGCGAATCAGCATGTCGTCGCGGAAATATTTTTCGCGCAGGCGCTCAAACGCGCGAGCCGCAAGTTTACGCTGTTCTTCCTGCTCCTCGGGAATGGAAGTGCGAATCTCGGCGAGGATGCCGTCCACCAAGTGATAGCTTTCTTTTTTGGGATGCTTCGCAGTGTCGACGGCATCGTGGAGGCGCGAGCCATACTGCTTTTCGATTTTGGAGTAAAGGGCATCGTCAAACGGGAGAGGGGGCACGACCACCTTCTTCGGGTTGACTTTGGAATGGAGCTCGCGAATCACGGCGATGATGCGCTTGATTTGCGTGTGGGCGAATTCCAAAGCGTCGGCAACGGTTTCTTCCGAGACCTCGAGCCCGCCAGCCTCTACCATGACAATCGCTTCTTCGCTGCCCGCAACAACAATGTTGAGAAGGCTGGTTTTCTGTTCGGCCACAGTCGGATTGGCGACCAATTGGCCGTTGAGCAAACCTACGCGAACCGCGGCAATGGGCCGCTCGAAAGGCAGATCGGAGCAAAATGCCGCGGCGGAGGCGCCGGTGAGAGCGATTACGTCGGGATCATTCTCGCTGTCAGCGGAAAGAACCATGGCTACAACCTGCGTCTCATTTCGCCAGGCTTCGGGGAAGAGCGGGCGCATGGGGCGGTCAATCAAACGCGAAACTAAAATCTCGCGCTCCGATGGGCGACCTTCGCGCTTAAAAAAGCCGCCGGGAATTTTTCCCGCGGAGTAAGTATATTCGCGATAATCCACGGTGAGAGGGAGAAAATCCCTGTCATTTGCGGCTGAAGACATGCACGCAGTGACCAGCAAAACCGTGTCGCCGTAGCGGACCACAATGGCTCCGTTGGCCTGGCGGGCAATTTTGCCGGTTTCCAGAGTAAGTGTTCGTCCACCCAATTCCAATTGCACTTGATGAGGTTTTGGCAGGTGATTTGTTTCTGGCATAAATAAGATTCCTTTCGCTCGCTCGAATCATCGAGGAGCCGTCAAATACGGAGAGAAATTTCCGCTGTAATGAGGAAGAGAAGGTGAGAAACACTGCGGAGAAGACGCTTTTATTAAATCTTGCGGCGCCGGGCAACTCGTAAAACGCCACGGTTTGCGATTCGTACGCGCAGCAAATCCGTTACAGTCCGGCTGTTACTTACGCAAGCTAAGGCGTTCCACAATCTGTCGATACCTATCTGGCTCGCGACGGTTGAGGTAATCCAGCAGACGACGCCGTTTGTTGACCATCATGATCAAGCCGCGTCGCGATGCGTGGTCCTTTACATGCGCTCTGAGATGCGAAGTCAGGTAGTTGATGCGCTCGCTAAGCAATGCAATCTGCACTTCGGGCGAGCCGGTATCTTTCACATGAACCCGATATTGTTCGACTAACACTGATTTGGCTTCTCTCAAATGGCCCACCTCAGTCGCATCCCCTCTTATGTTCTCTAGTGTTTTTGTCTTCTCTTCGACTTTGGGAGCGTAGCATAGGCCCACGGGGCTGTAAAGAAATTGTAATTTGAAAACAGGGTTGAGTGAGACGGTTCCGCAGCGTACTGGGCACGACATCTCACGACTTGCGGATCAGAGATAAGAATTCGTCGCGCGTCTGTTTATTTTCCCTGAAGGCACCGAGCATCGCGCTGGTGACTGCTTGGGAGTTTTGCTTTTCCACCCCGCGCATCACCATGCAAAGGTGGCGGGCTTCAATGATCACCCCGACTCCTCCGGGACTGATTTTCTCGGCGATAACGGTAGCGATCTGATTGGTAAGCCGCTCTTGAATCTGCAAGCGGCGGGCATACATGTTCACGAGGCGCGCAATTTTGCTGAGTCCAATGACCTTTTTATTGGGCAGGTAAGCGACGTGGCACTTACCGAAAAATGGAAGCAGGTGGTGCTCGCACAAACTGAAAACTTCAATGTCTTTCACGACCACCATTTCGTCGTAACACACACTAAAGGTGGCGTTATTCAAAAGTTCGCTAGCGTCCTGCTGGTAGCCGCCGGTGAGGTAGCGCAACGCATGCTCGAAACGTTCGGGCGTGCGGCGAAGCCCTTCGCGATTGGGGTCTTCGCCAATAAGCGTGAGCATCCTGCGAACTAAGTCAGCAATGGACTCATTCCCCGCCAATTTTGCCTCTGGAATCACCAATTCTTCAGATTTGGCCACGTACTGTTCCTCCCTCACCGGAGTAAGCCACGCTGTTCAGACCGGTCTCTTCTAACCGAATGCCTTCGAGCGTTGCGCTCGGAAACTTTTTCAGGCGCTTATAAATTTCAATGCAGAGATTCTCCGAAGTAGGGACAGTTTTTTGAAAGAGGGGAACTTCTTTATTAAGATAACGATGATCAAAATCCTCGAGGACCTCGCGCTCAACAAAACTGTCCAGGTCAGCCAGATTGGCGATCATACCGGTCGCCGCATCCACGGGCCCGGAAATACTTACTTCGACGGCGTAATTGTGACCGTGGCCATACGGATTGCTGCATTTACCGTAAATTCGGCCATTCTCTTCTTCGCTGAACTGTGCGCTATGCAGGCGATGCGACGCTACGAACCGATAGCGGCGCGTGAGTACGATTTTCACCCGGTGTAAAGGCGTCATAGCCGGTCGCTCCCATTCTTCCCATCGCGATAGCAGTCCACAAACAGGTCCGGGGTCTCGTACAAACGCACGCGATGCAGCGCTCCCTTGGTGATCTTGGGATCGAGAAAATTCCAGATGACCGTGGCAATGTTCTCGCACGTCGGAATCTGCCCGGCCAGCTCCTTTACCTCGTAATTCAAAAAGCGATGGTCCATACGCTCGATGATTTCGCGTTGGAGAATTTCTTTGAGTTCCTTCAAGTCCAGCACCATGCCGGTATCGGGGTCCGGCGCGCCTGCCACGGTCACTTCCAGAACATAATTATGTCCGTGACCGTGCGGATTGTTGCACTTGCCAAAAATACGGCGGTTCTCTTCCGCCGAAAACGCGGGATTATGGTAAAGATGAGAAGCTGAAAACTCAATTTTGCGAGTAATATAAACCATTCCAATTCGCCTCAGTTTCCCGGTGAGGTTACTCGGTATTTGCGGCCTTTCCAGATGATCGTGCCACGCGCATAGCGTTGCGCTGATGCCAGCAGGGCCGCAGCGTAAAGCAGCACTCCCGGACCATAATATAGGATACAGGAAACTGGAAAGCGATTCAGACGTAGCAGCCCTCCATAGGCCAGATGCCGCCCAGCAAGCAGCATCAGTCCAAAAACAGCCAGGAGATGACGCTCAGCGCGAAGGGTATGAATTGGGACTAAACTCGGTATAACCAGCAAAAAAGGGATCCATGGGACGACGGAAAAAAACTCTCTCCAGAGACCCTTGCCCGGGGAAATCATCAGCGGATAGAGGTTCTTGGTCCATCCCTGCCACATAGCGGAAAATGTGCGATACATTCGCGCCCGAGCGAGTCCTTGTCCGGAAGCAAAATACAGGCGGTATCCAGCTTTTTTCAAAAGGTGAGCCAGCGCAACGTCTTCCAGCACTTCACTTGCAATGCTCTTGTGGCCGCCAACGGCCTCGTAGGCTTCTCTGCGAATCAGCAGGTATTGCCCATTCGCCGCCGCAGCTTCGGAATTGGGATCGCTTACGGCGGCGTAGGAAAAATTTTGGCCTAAGCGGCAAAAAACAAACGGTATCAAGGCGCGTTCCCACCAAGTGTGCATCTCTTGTTCTGGCGAATAAGAGACAAGTGCGGCACTGGTTTTGGATGCCGCGGCGAGTGCGCGCCCCGTGGAGCCTGGCAGATGCACCACATCGGCATCGGTAAACAACAACCATTCCTCCTTGGCCGAGGCCGCCCCGAAGAAAAGAGCGGAATTTTTGCCCACCCATCCTGGGGGAAGAACTTCTGTTTCCAAGATACGCAAAAGGGGAATTCGGGCAGCCAGCTGGGCCAGCACAGCAGCCGTGCGGTCTGAGGATTGATCGTTAACAACAATAATTTCTGTAATCTCAGGCTGATCCGCCAGAGACTCGACAGCCGAAGTGATTGTGTACTGCTCGTTGCGAGCCGGAATGACGGCACTGACTCTGCTGGGAGACGTCATGTCGATTGTAGATTAGGGTACGGCGCTCGCACAGCTCGGGCTAAGTGCTATTATAGCACCCAGTGAAGCATGCCAATAAAATCCTAACCTGGTTGGGCCTCGCGGCAGCCCTCGCGATCGTGGTAATTTTTGCTTCTCCGAGTTATCGCCAAGGCGAAAACAGCCTTGCCGGGAAGCCAGCGCCTCCGTTCCATTTTGAGCTGGAGGGCAAGTCCGCAAGCGTGCACGATTTCCGCGGCCGTGTTGTCCTGCTCAACTTCTGGGCCACCTGGTGCCCCCCCTGCGTCGAGGAAACCCCTTCGTTGAACCGGCTGCACGAGCGGATCCGCTCACGAAACGGCACTGTGCTTGGCATCAGCATGGACGAAGACCAGGATGCTTACAGCCTATTCTTGAAGCAGCAGCGCGTCAGCTACCCGAACTTCCGCGACCCTTCCAAGAAAATTGCGCTCGCCTACGGCACTTCCATCTATCCCGAAACTTACATCATCGATGGCGATGGGCGAATTGCGCGGAAAATTATCGGTCCGCAGAATTGGGACTCGCCAGAGTTGATCGCATATCTCGATACTCTTCTCAGTAAAAGCTACTAAAGAGCCCGACACTATTTGTCGTTGTAATCTCGTAATTCCTATTATTCGTAGCGGAGTGCTTCAACCGGGTCGAGACGCGAGGCTTGGATCGCCGGGAAAAGCCCGCTGAACACTCCGACGACAATCAAGATACCCGACGACAAAAGGAGCGTAGGCAGCGAAATTTGTAGGTGGATGTCTACTTTACCGCTTGTGTCTTCATAGCTTGGCCCCAGAAAAGGCAGCGTGCCGATTGCCGACGTTATCGCTACGGATAACAAAATGCCTACAACTCCCGCAACCAACGTGAGAGCTAGCGCTTCGGCCAAAAACTGCCGGCGAATGTGCACTTTTCGTGCGCCGAGGGCACGTCTTAACCCGATCTCGCGAACCCGCTCTTCGACGGATACAAGCATGATATTCATGACCCCAACACCACCAATTCCGAGCGTTAATGCTCCAATGAAGAACAGAAGAACTTCGACACCGATGGTGATGCCTTCGTAAATCGGCTTGAATTCCTGCCGGCCGTACATTTGAATAGCGCGCTTGTCGCTTGCGGAGAAGCGCTGCCGTCCGGCTACGGAGGCACGTACCTGATTCATCGCCTGCGGTTCGAACTGTAGTGCGATTGGCTCGAACAAGAGCACGCTGGCATACCTTGCATCCCACAGGTCACCGGCTGCGGAGTACGGGATGAATACGGACTCGTCGTCACTGGTAAAATAATTACTGTCGGAAAACTTCGTGTCCATGGTTCCTATCACTGTGAAGCGCACGCCGTCGATTCGAACCACCTCGCCAATCGCCGGCTGACCGCTGAATAATTTTTTGCGCAGTCGCGCTCCCAGGAAGGCCACCCTGCGGCGCTCCGCGACATCTTGGGGAGTGATCCAACGGCCCTCGAAAGGAACCTCGTTGCGCATTTCTCCGTATTCCGGATGCACGCCACGGATTGCGGTGTTGGAAAGCCGTTCGCCGTAAGAGATACCCTTGAAGCGAACGGTTTCTAATGTTGCGCGCTTCACCAGAGGGGCCTGCGCGCGAATCCAATCGATATCTTCCTGTTCAAAGCGTACCTTCTTGCCGGCGCGTTCTCCACCCGCTTGCTGGCTTGTGGTGCCAGGCCAACAAACAACCGCACCTTTGCCAAATACTTCGAAGGTGTACATCAACACATGCCGAAATCCGCTGCCGTAACTGAGCAGCAGCGTGACGGCGACGATCCCCCACACAACGCCCATCATCGTGAGTATGCTGCGCGTCGGATTGCGGCCCAGCGAAATCCAGGCCTGGCGCAGGATTTCTCGCAACATTTCAGCCTCCTGCCTCGAAACGTAACGCTTCAATGGGGTCCACCGCCGCAGCTCGACTCGCCGGATATATGGCGGAGAGAACGGCGATAGTTCCAAGCAGCGCGGCGGAGAGCACACCAAGTTTCCAACTGGCCAGTAAGCCCGCGAAAAAAAGGGGCATGGGCAACAGATTAATGAGCGCACAAAAACCATACGCGATTCCGAGGCCGGTACCGCCGCTCAAAAAAACTACAATCAGAGTCTCCACAAAGAATTGCCGCAAAATGGAGCGCCGCGTAGCGCCTAATGCCATGCGAACACCAATTTCGCGCGTTCGTTCACGAACGGAGACGAGCATCACGTTCATGACTCCAAGCCCTCCGAGGAAAAGCGTAGCCACGCCGACGCCTCCCAGGAAATATTGCATTCCGTCGAAGAGTGCCTGTCGCGCCTGGGCGTCTTTTACGGTGTCCCACATCCCAGCGGCCTCCCTGTCTCTTGGATCGAAATCGTGAAGCCGGCCCAGCGTTCGCCGTACTTCACGCACGCAATCTGCGTGGCTGGCGAGGGAAAGGGGGGTAACAATCAACCGGTCGATGGAATGGGAAATTGCCGGCGGCTTGTTCGGAAAGTCGCGGATCATTACGTTGTAGGGGATAAAAATTTTGCGAACGTCTAGTCCATCGTAGCTGGAATTTTGTTCCTTGGATTTCATTGTTCCGATGACTATAAAAGGACTTCCATTCAGCCAAATCTTTTCGCCGACGGGATGGCGTTCGGCAAAGAGCTGCTTCTTCGCGTCGCTGCCGAGAAACGCCACGCGGCGAGCGGTGTAATTATCTTCATCATTGTAAAAGCGGCCTTCGTTTACGCCGATGCTTCGAACTTCTGCAAACGGCGGCAGAGAGCCCACGACAGTGAGATCGCCGCTATTGAATAGACTACGCACCTGGACTTGGTTGCCGAGCTCCGGCAAAACGTATTTACAAGAGTGAGATTCGGATTGAACTTTCTGATAGTCCTCCTCATTCCAGCGGAGCAAGCGGCCGGCACGCATTCCACCGGCTTGCATACTGGTGCGTCCGGCAAAAACGATCATGATGTCCTTACCAAATGACTCTTCGTTTCTCGCGACTCCGACGCTCAAGCCGGTTCCGCCAGCAACCATGATCGTCACAGAGATAATCCCCCATGCGATGCCAAACATAGTTAGAAACGTCCTGCGCTTGTGCGCCCAAAGCGTGGTAAGGGTACTGGCGAGAAGGTCGCGAAGAGACATGGGGATTAGCGACTATTGGAGAATTACTTGCTGCTTTTCATTCAGTCCGCTAAGAAGCTCGGTTTTTACCCCGTTTGAAATTCCCAGCTTCACCGGCACTTTGCGGCGCCCGTGATCTGCTTTAGGGTCCGGGCTCTCCACGGATGCGTTGCGGTCCTTGTCATAAATGATCGCCGCCTCGGGAAGCATCAAAACACCTTTTTTTTCTTCCAGGAGGATTTCGGCATTGGCACTCATATTGACCTTCAATTCGCCGCCAGGATTGCGAATGGAGACGCGAACCTCAAAGGTGGTCACATTATCTTTTTCTTTGCCAAGCGGCGAAATCTTGGTGACCTTGCCGTCAAACTTCTTTTCTTTAAAAGATTCGACAACAATGCGCGCGGGCTGATTGAGAAAGACCTTGCTGATATCGGCTTCGTCTACTTTACCGAGCACGTACACTTCGCTGACGTCCCCCAAAGTCATAATCAGAGTTGCCTGCGAGCCCAGCACGAGTATCGAACTGACAGCATCGCCTACTTGCACATCGCGCGAAAGCACCAAGCCATCAATGGGGCTAGCGATTGTGGAATTGCGCAGGTCTTCGTCGGCACGCGCAAGCGCAGCTTGCGCCTGCTCCACCTGAGCCTTGGCTTTCAACACCTCCGCGCGCGAGACCGCGATGTTGCCGCGGGCGGACATTTGCTTGTTTTGCGCAAGCTGATAAACCTTTTCGGTATCCTCGACGACTGATTTTGCGATTAGCCCATCCTTTAACATTTGACGGGCGCGCTCCATATTGATCTTTTGGAAGGGCACCTCCGGGCCCTCGGCATCCACTTTGTTACGCTCGAGGGTGGCCTCGCTCGATTGCAGAGCGGCCTGAGCTGCGTCTAGATTCGCGCGCCACGCTCTTACGTCAGCGTCGAGCTGGACCTTGTCGAGCTGGGCGAGCACTTGACCGGCTTTCACCCTGTCTCCATAATCCGCATACAATTTTTCGACGATGCCGCTGGCTTTCGATTTCACTTCAACCTTGGACAGGGGCTGAACCTTGCCCGTGGCTACCACAGAACGCGCCAGCTCACCGCGTTCGACGGCTGCAAGCTTCGAAGGATCGATCGTGGTGCTCGGACGGAGCGCGGCCATTACGCCATAGCCCGCACCAATCACTACGAGGCCAAGAATAGCACCGGTAATAATGCGTCGCCGCTTCCTGGAGTTCCTGCTTTTGCCATTCCCATTGGCATTGTTCGACATGATTACACCCCACAGTGAGCTCTATGTAGCTATACGCCTGGGGTTCGAAAAAGGTTCCCCGCCCAAGTTAGACGTTGCAGCATTCGAAGTGGTCCCTAGCGACAAGTAAAAGCTCCCGGGGCATGGGGGTAATGAAGAGTTGGGAAAATCTATAATTGAGTTTTACGAAGGCGAAGTGCGTTGGCAATGACCGAAACGGAGCTGAAGCTCATGGCCGCGCTGGCAATCATTGGATTGAGTAACAGACCGAAGAATGGGAACAAGACGCCGGCAGCGAGAGGAATGCCCAAAGCGTTGTAAATGAAGGCGAAGAAAAGGTTCTGGCGGATGTTACGCATCGTTGCTCGGCTTAGCGCTTGCGCGCGCGCGATTCCGCGCAGGTCTCCCCGCAACAGTGTTACGCCGGCAGTCTCAATAGCTACGTCGGTGCCGGTGCTCAGCGCAATGCCTACATTGGCCGCGGCGAGGGCGGGCGCGTCGTTCACGCCGTCGCCCGCCATGGCTACAATGCGACCTTGAGCCTGGAGGCGCCTGACCACTTCCACCTTTTGCGAAGGAAGCACTTCGGCTTCAATCTCATCGATCCCTAGTTTCCTAGCCACAAATTCAGCATTGCGGCGACGATCACCGGTCAGCATAACGATGCGTATCCCATTGCGATGCAGCGCTTCAACCGCTTCCATTGTCGAGGGTTTTATCGGGTCGGCGACGGCAAAGGTTCCCCCTAAACGCCCATCTACGGCGATAAAAATGTGCGCGATTCCCGGCTGCTCGGACACAGGTTCAGAGAGTGCCGCGTTTTTCATCTCTATGCCCAGGGTCTTCAAGAAGTTTTCTGTACCGATGGCCAGCGTGTGCCCAGCAATTTTTCCCTTGATTCCCTCACCTGTGATGGATTCAAAGTCCTGGGGCTTTTCCAGAACAAGCCGCCTCTCTGCGGCGGCCTTTAGAATGGCCCCCGCCATCGCGTGCTCGCTTCCCTGCTCGAGGCTTGCCGCCAAACGGAGCAACTCATTTTCACTGAGAGTTTCTTCCGAAGCTAACGTCACAGACACCACGCGAGGCTTTCCTTCCGTCAGCGTCCCAGTCTTATCGACGACAACGGTGTCTACCTTCTCTAAGATTTCCAGGGCTTCCGCATTCTTGATGAGCACACCTGCCGACGCACCACGCCCCACGCCCACCATAATAGACATGGGAGTTGCGAGACCTAGTGCGCAAGGACAAGCAATAATCAGCACCGCCACACCGTTCACCAGCGCATACGCGAGCCGAGGCTGTGGTCCTAATATTGACCACACCGCGAACGTAACAATCGCAGCCAGGATTACGGCGGGCACGAAGTATGACGCTACAACGTCCGCGTATCTCTGAATAGGAGCGCGGCTTCGCTGCGCAGAAGTAACCAGACGAACAATCTGAGCTAGTAACGTTTCTTTTCCTACGCGCTCGGCGCGCATCACGAAAGTTCCAATGGAGTTGATCGTACTGCCGATAACCCGGTCTCCCGCCTTTTTCTCCACGGGCATGGATTCGCCCGTGACCAACGACTCATCCAGCGCGCTCGCGCCTTCGACGACTACGCCGTCCACTGGAACTTTTTCGCCCGGCCGCACCCGCAAAAGATCGCCGGGCTGAACGCGATCGATCGGCACATCGCTTTCCTGGCCATTCGCGGTCACCAGCCGCGCCGTTTTCGGCGCAAGACCTAGAAGCGCGCGGATGGCGCTCGAAGTGCGGCTTCGGGCGCGCAGTTCGAGAACTTGGCCGAGCAACACCAGCGTCGTGATGACCGCAGCGGATTCAAAATAAACGGGTACTTCCCCGCCGTGCGGCCGGAACGATTCCGGAAAAAATCCCGGTGCCACCGTTGCAGCTATGCTGTAAAAATAGGCAGTGCTTGTTCCGATGGCAATGAGCGTAAACATGTTCGGGCTGCGATGGCGCAAGGAATCCCAAGCCCGCGTGAAGAATGGCCACCCTCCCCAAAATACAACCGGTGTGGAGAGGACGAGCTCGATCCAATTTCTTGTGTTTGCGGTGAAAAGCAAGCGGTGTTCAGTAAACATCTCGCCCATGGCGAGGAAGAGGATGGGTATCGTCAGAAGCGAAGAACCCCAGAACCGCCGCGTCATTAAGGCTAATTCCTGGTCAGGAAGATCTTCCAAAGTGATTTCCAGTGGCTCCAAGGCCATGCCGCAGATTGGACACGTACCCGGTCCTGCTTGAACAATTTCGGGATGCATCGGACAGGTATATGGATTGGCCGCAGCCTGAGGTCCGCGGAGAGCGGCGTCGCTACGTTTGGGCGCGATCGCAGGCGCCGGGGCAATGCCATGAAGCACAGAATGCGCCGCAGGAACGCTCGAAGGCGGCGAGAGGAAACGGGCGGGATCGGCCTGAAATTTCTTGGAGCAACCGATGCTGCAGAAAAAGTAAGTGGTACCGTCGTGTTCCGCCTGGGCAGCTGCACGTTCCGCATTTACCTTCATTCCGCACACTGGGTCGATCGCCTGAATCGCGGCGTTGGAACCGGAAAGCTTGCCTTCAGTTCTTGGCTCGTTCTCGTTCATAGATAAAATGTTAGATTCAAAGAGAACCCAAAGGATATATTTCGAGAGTTGCTGGCTGCTATACTCGACAGCATGACTCTAGTCGAAATCACCTATGAGCTCCAGTCGCCGCTTCGCACGGACCAACTTTACAAACTCGGCGAGTTCGCGAACACGTATGGATTGCGTAATTTTCAGTTGGATGAAACCAGGACCCATATTTCGTTCGAGTACGACGCTTCGCGGCTAAAAGAAACAGAGGTTGCGAATGTCCTAAAGAGCTTTACAATTCCGGTTCTGCGTCGGGTTAGTCGGGATCAATCTTCGGAACCCACTAACGTCTAGGAAACTTGGGGCAGGGCTCGAGTGGTGCTTGTAGCGGAGTTATAGTCAGATTTTGGGGAAGTTAAAATATTAGAAGAATTGGGAGCCCCTGCTTGGGAACAGGGGCCCCAAAGGCCCACTCCGTTTCCCGGTCTTTTTTTGACCGAGGCGTGGGGTCATCCATCCTAGCTTCCCTCTCAGAGGCAGGTGGGACGATCTGCACAAACCAGCAAGCAAGCCCCTTCCCCCTCACTTGCCGGCCTATACATCTCGTCATCCGGAGTAGGCCCACGCCTCACATAATGCAAGATGCTGGCCAACGCTAAGCGCCGCCGAATCCTCGCCGTATCTCCCCTGTTTTCAATATATTCATATTTTCGTTTTTATGAAAACAACGTTCCCAACGCTTAACACTCCCACATCGGGAGCCGCCTTCATCCCAGTTTGGAACTGTGCGCTTGAAGAAGTGTTCTAAAAACCTCTTGCGCGAGATTCCTACCTTTAATTGCTTTCCAATGGGGAAGGCCGATTTGTTGTTTGACACTATTCTGACAGCTTGCTAGATTTACTTCTGTCTTTGGTAGAGGAGCGGAGGCCATTAGTAGCCGGGTCCGCAATCCCGAATAGCTTCGGAGACTCGCGCGAAAGGGACGCTTGCAGTTTACTCCGCCGAAATCGCCGCGTTAGCTGATAACCCGCTGCGATTGGGGGGCAGGTCTAAGGCCTGTTCACTGTCATCCGTCGCGTACGGATGGAGCGCTATCGAGAGGCGAAGAGACCCGAGCCGTTTTCCTCGCGTATCCTCCCCCTCCTGCGTTCCTCCTTAAAGAACTGACCTTGAACCTTTTCGAGCTAATTCGCGCATTGGTTGACATCGAATCCATCACCGATAACGAGGGAAATGTCGCCCGTTTTCTACATGACTACCTATCCCCGCTGGCGGCCCGATTCTCCGGCAAAAACGAGCGCATGGAAGTGGAGCCCGAGCGCTTCAATGTCTTCACGTACTGGGGCAAACCAGTGGTAACGCTTTCCACGCACATGGATACGGTGCCGCCTTTTACCTCTTCGAGTGAGGATGAGCAATTCATCTGGGGCCGGGGAGCCTGTGACGCGAAAGGAATTATTGGCGCAATGATTTTCGCGGCTCATAAGTTGCTGGAATCCGGCGTCCGCAATTTCGGGTTGCTATTCCTAGTAGGCGAGGAACGCAACAGCACAGGAGCGAAAACGGCCAATCAATCTCCGCGCGGCTCGCGTTACCTGATCAATGGCGAGCCCACCGAAAATAAATTGGCGCTGGCCAGCAAGGGAGCGCTGCGTCTCGAGATTAAAGCGCAGGGCAAAATGGCGCATTCCGCGTACCCGGAATTAGGCGATTCCGCGATCGATCGGCTCCTCGATGCTTTGGAGAATATCCGCCGCATCCCCTTGCCTGAGGACCCTCTGCTGGGGCCTTGCACGCTAAATATCGGCACGATTTCCGGCGGCCGCGCACCCAATGTGGTGGCCGATTCCGCACAGGCTGAAATCATGTTCCGCCTCGTCGGCGAGCCTGATGGACTGCGCGCATCCGTCACCACGGCGGTTGCGGGCCGCGCGGATGCGAAAGAAATTCTTTGCACGCCGGCAATGCGCTTTGAACGGTTCAATGGCATTCCCACGACCGTCGTCTCTTACACAACTGACATCCCGGTGCTTGGGGAGGCGTGGGGCAAACCACTCTTATTGGGCCCTGGCAGCATCCATGTCGCGCACACGCCCGCGGAACGAGTATCCAAACAACAACTAGAGCAAGCCGTTGAAATTTACTGCGGAATGGTTCGGCATCTGATTGCAGAAGCGTGAGACTTGAGGGAGCTTTTTCTTAAATGAACCTGGCGATCATAGGCTACGGGAAAATGGGGCAATTGATTGAGCGGCTCGCGCCGGAGTATGGCTTTGCCGTGCGCCTGAAGTTAAATAGCTCCAGCAACGAAAACTTGGCGGGCCTCACCCGGGAGAATCTGTCGGGCATCGATGTGGCCGTCGAATTCTCGACGCCATCCGCAACCGCCGCGAACATTGAGCGCCTGGCATCGCTCGGAGTAAATGTTACGGTAGGCACAACAGGCTGGCTCGCGCATTTAGATCACGTGCAGTCGGTTGTGCACCGCAGTGGCACCGGCTTGGTCTGGAGCGCAAATTATTCGATCGGAATTTACGTGTTCACTAAAATCGTCGCTGAGGCGAGCCGTCTGCTTGCCGGCGAGCCAGAGTACGGAGCCTGGGCCTGGGAAATTCATCACGCTGCTAAAAAAGACGCACCTTCCGGGACGCTTCTCGCACTGGTGCAAGAAATGAAAAATGCTGGATACCAACGGCCGGTGACTGTCAGCGCGAGTCGCGCGGGCGCACATCCCGGAACCCACGAGATTGGGTTCGATTCGCTTGGTGACACGATCACCGTGCGCCATACAGCGCGGAGCCGGGAGGCGTTTGCGCGCGGGGCCTTGCGCTCAGCCCGATGGGTTGTCGGGAAAAAAGGCGTTTTTTCCTTCGCTGACATTATCGGCGAGCTATAGGCGCGACTCGCGAACGAAATTTTTGAGGGACCAGGAGTTCTGACCACAGGAGGTCGTCATGCTCACAGGATGCGGCACAGCGATAGTCACTCCGTTTCGACAGGATTTCTCGTTAGATGAACCGGCTCTTCGCAGTTTGGTGCGCCGGCAAGTCAGCGCCGGCATCAACTTTCTCTGCCCCTGCGGCACCACTGGGGAGAGTCCCACCTTGACGCGCGCCGAGTACCTAAGGGTCATTGAGATAACTCTCGAGGAAGCCTCGGGCAAGATCCCCATAATCGCCGGCGCCGGCGGCTATAATACGAGCGAAGTGATCGAGTTGGGGCGTGAATTAAAGGTCCTGGGTGTGGATGGCCTGCTTTCGGTAACACCGTATTACAATAAGCCTACGCAAGAAGGCCTCTATCAACATTTCAAGGCAATCGCCAGTGCGGTCGACCTTCCCATTGTTCTCTACAGCGTCGCCGGCCGCACCGGTGTGAATGTGGAGCCGGCCACGGTGAAGCGTCTGGCGGAGATAGACAACATCGTGGCGATTAAAGAGGCCTCCGGAAACATTTCCCAGATGGCGGCGATCATAAATTCGGTCCCCGAGAATTTCGCCGTACTGTCGGGCGACGATGCAATCGCGTTGCCGCTCATTGCGCTCGGCGGGCGAGGCGTTATTTCAGTCGCGTCCAACGAAATTCCCGCCGAGATGACGCAGTTGACTCAGTGCTGCCTTACGGGAAATTTCACTGAGGCAAGGCGCTTGCAACGCAAGTATCTTTCGTTGATGGAAATTAATTTCGTGGAAACAAATCCAATGCCGGTGAAAGCGGCCATGGCCCTTATGGGATTGCTCGAACCAGTTTGGCGTCTCCCCTTGGTGCCTCCCAAGCTGGAGAACCTGGCTCGGATCCGCAGTGTGCTAACTACCGTTGGGCTCATTCAGGAGGCTCATGCTGCAAGGGCAAGTTGAAGCGCTCTTTGAAAATCCTCCCGCTGCTTACGCTGAGGAGCACTTCTCGCTGTTCCAGGAGTTTCGAGACGCTTTAAACTCTGGTTCGGTTCGCGCGGCCGAGCCCGATTCTACTTCGCCGGCCGGCTGGCGCGTGAACCCTTGGGTGAAAAAGGGCATACTGCTCGGCTTCAGGATGGGCGCGGTTGCCGATATGTCCGTGAACACTGCTCGCCAGCCGTTCTTTGACAAGTCTACATTCCCGGTAAAAAAGATTACAGCGGCGAGCGGCGTGCGTATTGTACCGGGCGGCTCCAGCATTCGCGACGGCTGCTATGTCGGCAAGGGGGTTACGTGCATGCCCCCGATGTTCATTAATGTCGGCGCATACGTGGATGATGGGACCTTGGTCGATTCACATGCCCTCGTAGGAAGTTGCGCGCAGGTGGGACGCAAGTGCCATATTTCGGCGGGCGCGCAAATCGGAGGCGTGCTCGAGCCGGTCGGGGCCATGCCGGTAATCATTGAAGATGAGGTGTTGGTGGGTGGCAACTCGGGAGTTTACGAGGGTACGATTGTGAAGCGGCGGGCCGTTCTTGGCACGGGAACCATCCTGAACCGCTCCACTCCGGTCTATGATTTGGTTACTGGAACGATTCACGCGGCAAAAGCGAATGATCCGCTCGTGATTCCAGAAAATGCCGTCGTGGTTTCAGGCTCTCGCGCTATCTCCCACGGTCGCGGCAAAGATTGGCAATTGTCGCTATATACCCCTGTCATCGTGAAATACCGCGACTCCAGCACGGATACCAAGGTTCAACTCGAAGACCTGCTGCGCTAATCCTCCGCGTCTTCAGAAAAACGGTCCATTTCATTTCCGGCCGAGTCGTCCGGTATAAAGGGCCATGCCAACCGCCGCGTGCATACCAATTTTTTCGAGCGCGCGAACCTCGCGCATATTGCGGATACCTCCAGCCGCGGTTATCGGTAGCGACGTGACGTTGCGCAGCTTCCTGAACCATTTCAGGTTCGTTCCTTTCATCGTTCCTTCGTTATCGACGTACGTCGAGAGAAACTCAGAACAAAACGGTTCCAGCTGCGGAATCACATCCTCCGGTCGCAGCGCCAGTCGTTCTTGCCAGCCGCGCACCACAATCCGACCGCCCTCTGTATCCAAAGCCACGATTACGCGTTTCTTTCCTACTCGAGCAGCCAATCGCCGAAGGAAATTTCCGGCAATCTTTCCGTCGCTAAATGCGGCGCTCCCCACGATAATTTTCTCGGCGCCCCAGGATAGTATTTCCGCAGCCTGGCTGGCCGTGCGTACACCTCCTCCGACGCGTATCTTCATCCGCGCTTGGCGGCACAATATTTTGATCCACCGAACATTGGAGCCGGTTCGCAAAGCAGCGTTCAGGTCGATCACATGTAGGATAGGATATTGTTTGAATCGCTCTAACAGGCCAAGAATGTCGTCGACCGATAAAGCCAGACGGCGCCCCCGCACCAGTTGAACGGCCTTCCCGTCTTTTAAATCAATGCACGGAATAATCATGGTGTTAGCCGGATCGGCACTCCGTGTTCCGCAAGATAATTCTTCAGTTCCGAAATCGGCTGCTCGTCGCTATGAAAGATAGACGCCGCCAGGGCAGCATCCGCCTGCCCTTCCGTGAAAACAGATAAAAAATGTTCGCGCGTCTTTGCGCCGCCGGAAGCAATCACAGGTACGGAAATAGCGTTGGCAATTGCGGCGGTCAGCTGGCAATCGAAGCCACTGCAGGTTCCGTCGCGGTCGATCGAAGTCAATAGTATTTCGCCCGCGCCGCGTTCGACTCCTTCCCGCACCCAGGTGATCGCATCAACGCCGGTGGCTTCACGTCCTCCGCGGATAAATATCTGCCAAGCGGAATTCACCTTCTTCACATCCATGGAAAGGACCACGGCCTGCGAACCAAATTGCGCCGCTAACTCAGAGATTAATTCCGGGCGCTGCACCGCCGAGGTATTGACGGTCACTTTGTCGGCTCCGGCGCGCAAGACCGCTTGCCCCGCCTCCAAACTGCGAATCCCGCCACCGGCCGTTAAGGGTATGTTTAATTTCGCCGCGACGCGTCGCACAGTTTCAAGAAACGTCGCGCGACCGTCACGCGAAGCCGCAATATCGAGGAGAATCAATTCGTCCGCGCCCGCGAGGTTGTACCGTTCCGCGAGCGTTTCGGGATCACCCATATCGCGCAAACTTTCGAACTCGACTCCTTTCACCACGCGGCCGCAATCCACGTCGAGGCATGGGATGATTCTTCGGGCCAGCGTCATTGCAGAGACTCCAGAAAGTTTCGAAGCACCTGGGCGCCCGCGCCGCCTGATTTTTCAGGATGGAACTGAACGCCCATCAAATTCCCCTGTTCAATCACGGCGGCAAAGGGAAAACCATGGTCACAAATCGCTACCGTGTGCTCTCCTCCGCCTCGTGCAGCATAAGAATGGGCAAAATAGAAATACGCTTCTTCCGGAATTCCACGCATAAGAACGCTGTTACGCTGGTGCTTAACTTGATTCCAACCAATGTGCGGTGACTTTACGTTCTTCGGCAGCTCTTCCACTTCACCGGCAATAAAATCGAGCCCCTTTTTGCCGCGTGCTTCACGGCTGGAGGTAAACATGGCTTGAAGTCCGAGACAGATTCCGAGAATTGGAATTCCAGCCTCGGACACTGCGCGCAACGTCTGGGTGAGATTCCGCTCCTCGAGACCATCAACGAATGCCGCGAAGTGTCCCACGCCCGGTAAAACGACCGCGCGCGCCCGGGCTAAGTGTTCCGGGCGAGTCACTCGCTCCGTCTCCGCGCCGAGCGATAGTAGCGCACGCTCGACCGACGGTAAATTGCCAGCGCCGTAATCCACGATCGAGATTTTCACAGCAGCCCCTTGGTGCTGGGCAGCACACCTTGTAGTTGCCGGTCGCGCGTCACCGCAAAGCGCAGCGCCCGAGCGAAGGCTTTGAAAAGCACCTCCACCTGATGGTGAGAGGACCGCCCATAAACAAATCGCAAGTGAACATTGGCGGAGGCGCCCTGCGCGAATGCTTGAAAGAAGTCCTCGAGCAGTTCGGTCTGGAAGTCGCCTACGCGCCGCGCCAACGGGCGCCATTTGCAAACAAAATGCGAGCGGCCGGAGAAGTCCAGTGCGGCAGCGCCTAGCGATTCATCCATCGGCATCAGGTAGTAGCCCGCGCGCAAAATACCGCGTTTCGATCCGAGGGCGTGTTTCACCGCTTCGCCAAGAGTGATCCCCACATCTTCCACGGTGTGGTGCTGGTCAACGTCTAAATCGCCGCGCACGGTAATCTGCAGGTCAATGCCCCCGTGCCGGGCAATCTGCTCGAGCATGTGATCGAAAAACCGGATTCCTGTCGCGATGCGAGCTTTCCCCTGACCATCGAGATTCAAGCTGAGGCGGATGTCGGTTTCTTTCGTCGTACGCCGAAGATTGGCCTTCCTCGCTCCCTTCATTCGCGCACCTGGACCGAGCGGTGATGGGCCACGAGGCCTTCCGCTTTTGCAAATTCAGCAACTATAGGAGCCAGCCGATCCAAGCCGGCCTTTGAAACCTCCTGGACGCTGATACACTTCACAAAATCGGCAGTTGATAAGCCGCCACGAGCGCGCGCAACTCCACCGGTGGGCAAAACGTGATTGGTTCCACTGGCATAATCTCCAAACGTCTGGGCGCTCCATTCGCCGAGAAAAATACTGCCAGCGCAATCGAACAGATGGTCGAGTGTCCCGGTAATCTCGGGAAGACTCAGGTGTTCTGGCGCAAAACGATTGACGAAATTGGCCGCTTCGTCCAAATTGCGTGCGACGATTACCGCGCCACTTTGTGCCAGCGACTGCCTCGCCAGATTCGACTTGGGAAGCTTTGCTACTTGCTGATCGATCTCGGTGGCCACCACTTTCCCCAGTTGTGTAGATGTGGTGACAAACAGCGAGATCGCTTGGGGATCATGCTCGGCTTGCGCGATAAGATCCGCGGCGATAAATCGTGCGTTACCCCTGGCAGCGAATATCACTGCCTCGGTGGGTCCCGCCAAAAGGTCGATTGCACAATCGGCGCTGACTAAGCGTTTCGCGGCTGTCACAAAGGCGTTGCCTGGCCCAAATATTTTATCGACGCGCGGAATCGAGCGCGTTCCGTACGCGAGCGCCGCGATAGCTTGGGCCCCGCCGATTCGCGCGACGTGATGAATTCCGAGCCGGTCCGCAGCCGCCAACAATTCCGGTCCGGGATGAGGGCTGACGATCACAATCTGGCGCACCCCGGCTTCCTGCGCCGGAATAACCGTCATTAAAAGTGTTGACGCCAAGGAAAAGCGCCCGCCCGGAATGTAACAACCTATTCTTTCAATCGCGCGTACCACCTGCCCGGCGCGCACTCCCGGTTCCACCTCGATGGCCCATTCTTGCGGCTTCTGGCGCCGCGCCACCATACGTATGTTGCGAGCGGCATGATCCACAGCGTCCAGAAATTCACGCGAAACACGGTCGCGAGCCTTCTTGAATTCTGGGGGCGAAATCCAAATAGATTTCTGACTTAAAGTTAGGTGATCGAAGCGCTTGGTCCAGAAAAATAATGCCGCGTCGCCGCGCCGCCGCACATCCTCCAAAATTCGCGAGGACACCTTTTCCGCGCCTGAATCACGCTTGCGGCGCGCTCGTAAGAGGCCTTCTTGCGTTTTCGTTGTGAGTCGAACCATCCGCATCAATACACAATTTTGTTGAGCGGATACTCAACAATCCCTTCGGCTCGCGCGGCTTTTAGCTTCGGTACCAGTTGCCGGACTGTCGTTTCTTCAACAATCGTATTTATCGCTACCCATTCGGAATCACTCAATTGCGCTATCGTAGGATTTCGCAAAGCCGGAAGAGCTGCCAGCACTTTGGGAAGATCCTCGCGGCGCACGTTGAGCATGATGCCGACACGGCTATAGGCTTTGATGGCTCCATCCAGCAGCATTACCATGTTTTCAATTTTTTCCTGCTTCCAAGGATCGAGCCACGATTCACGATTGGCGATAAACCATGGAGCCGACTCCAGTAGTGTATCCACGATCCGCAGGTGATTGG
>JRHI01000210.1_pt1 | contig 66381 bp, 59 predicted proteins | sample 215371 | NCBI WGS metagenome assembly JRHI01 (sample SAMN02929681, study PRJNA255918) | sediment metagenome | biome: cave system; feature: Ice Cave; material: Sediment; isolation source: sediment from deep within a dark volcanic ice cave with no known source of... ... | reverse complement strand
GGGACGGCGTCGGGGACGGCGTCGGGGACGGCGTCGGGGAGACGACATACGTGAACGGTGCGGAGGTGGCGGCGCCTGGCGCTCCGACGGTGAGCGTGTGACTGTCCGGGGCGAGGGCGCTGGTCGTGATGGCGAAGGTCCCGTCAGCCGCGGCGATCCCGGTGCCCACGACGACGGTGCCGTCCAGGACGGTCACCGTGGCGCCCGGGGGCGCGCCGGTGCCGCTGACCGTTGGCGTTGTGTTCGTCGAGGGCGACGCCGGACTGATGTCCGTGATCACCAGCGCCGGGACAACGGTAGGGGGCGCCGTGGTCTGGACCGGCGGCGCCGTGGTCTGGACCGGCGGCGGCGCGTCCGTCGGCGCCGGCGGCGCGGTCGTCGGCACCGGCGGCGCGGTCGTCGGCACCGGCGGCGCGGTCGTCGCGAAGGCCGATGGGGTCGCCGGACTCGCCGGCGGGGGCGAACTTGGCGCCGGCGCCGCGCTGGCTGAGGGAACGGCGGTGAAGAGCGGCGGGATCGCCGGCAGCGCGAAGGCCGGTGACCGCAGCGCGACGAGCGACGTCGCGTTTGGCGCCGGCGTGGGCTGAAGCACCACCGGTGCCGGAGTCGTCGGGGGCAACGCCACATTCACCGGCGGCACGACGAATACCGGTGCCCGCGCCGCGACCGCGACCGCGGCGAACTGCGCCAGAGGCGGGGCGAACACCGGTGCCTTCGGCAGCACCGCGGTGGTCGTGTTCTCCTTCAATGCGATCTTCGCCGGCGACGTCTTGATGACCGCGAGCGGTGCGGGCGCGCCGGCGGTGCCGTCGCCGGCGACGGTCAGGCGCGTACCGAGCAGTGTGCTCTCGCTGATCGTGCCGGCGATCGCCTGTGGCGTGGCGACTTTGCCGTCGATGATCGCGTTGATGACGATCGAAAAGGAACCGCCCGTCCCCTTCGCTGCGACCGAGAACTGCCAGTCGCCCGGCGGCGGATCGCTCACGTCGATGAGCTGCGGGTGCTCCTCGGCGCCGGAGGCGGAGGTACCGGGAATCTGGCTGATCCTGCCCTGCGCGGTGACGCCGGCGCTGCGGCCGAGCGGGTCGGTCACCACGAGCAGCGCCGGCGACTGCATCGCGAAGCGGATCACTTTCGGCGACGGCGGAATGGGGCTCGGCTTCGTGGGCGCCGCGCCCCCGACATCGACGGTCGACTCATTCCCTGGCGTGACGCTCACGATCACCCCGGCCGCGATCACGTCGACCTTTCCCTGGAAGACCTTGGTGTCCGTCTTTCCGCTCGGCGCGACATCCACCTGGAAGCTCGTACCGCGCACAGCGACGGTGGCGGTCGGCGTGCGGATGTGGAAGCGGGAGTTCGGGTTCAGAAGGCGTTGCACCGTCGACCAGGTCCTGCCGAGCGCCTGGTAGACGCGGATGAGGATCTCGCCCTGCCCTCCGACGGCGGCCTCGTCGAGATTGATGGTGGTGCCCGGCTCGAGCTCGATCGTCGAGCCGTCCAAGAAGGTCAGCACGGCCCGCCCGTCGGCGCCGGTATGCAGGACGCTGCCGGCCTTGATCGACGCGCCGTCAACGGCCGGGGCGAAGGGGTCGGTCGTCGCAGCCTTGAACTCGACCTGTCCCCCGATCACCGTGATCGTGGAATCCGCCGCGATTGCCTGGCTGGGCCGCAGCACACCGAGCACGGTCGTGAAGACGATTGACATCAAGACGATCGCCACGATCGCGCGGGTCGGCGTTCCCGCGACTCGCGCCCGGTAGAACTCCAGGGGATACCTCCATCTCAGGTCGGCGGGTGTCTTCAGTCGGACCTTGGCGCACGGCCCATGGACGTGCCTGGTCACCCTGATCGGGGCCGCGTCACAGATCGGAGGCCCGGCCCGAGGGTCAGCATAGGCGCTCAACGCTGGCGGAACCAGTGGCAGCGCGGTCGCAAACTGCCCATGTAGCAGGGCCGTCGCAATCGTGATCCGCCAACTGACCTTCAGAGCGGTCGATTGGTCGGCGGTCGCACGCTGCGGGGAGCGGCGGCGGGCGACCGTTCTGGCCTCTCCGCGCAACGCTCACGGTAGGCTACGGCGATCTGATGAGGAGTCGCGGACCCCGAGTGCTCGTGGTTGCGGCGAGCCCGCGGCTTCGCGACACKCTCGTCGACTGGCTCCGTGCTGATCGGGGCGTCCGCATCGTCGCCGCGCTCGCGGGTTCCGAACAGATCACCGCCGCGCACAGGTTTTGCGACCTCGTCGTCGCCAGCGGGCTGGGGTCGCGCGAGGAGCTCGAGGCGATCCGCGACCGCCTCGGACGATCCGACGGGCTCGTGGCCTTCACCCTTCGTGAGGAACCCCTGCCGCATGGCTGGGTCCGCGCCGCACCGGGAAGCGAGCGAGCGAGCGTCCTCGCGCGGGCGGGCCATGGCCCGCGGAAGAGCTCCAGGCTTCGCCGCCCGCTCGAGGCCGGCCTCGTTGCCGCCGCCGCCCTCACGGTCGGAAACATCGCGGCGTTCACCTACGCGCCATCGAGCGCGGTCTCCTGGCAGCGCGCCGCCCTCGAGTTCGCGATCCGCTTCCCCTCGTGGGACGATGTCTGGTGGCACACCTGGGGCGCCGGGGCGCCGCTCCTCGCCGACCCGAGCTGGCCCGCGCTGCGTCTCGCGGCTGCGCTCGGCGACGCACCGTCCGCGTTCCGGTTGTTGGCCCTGGCTGGTGCGCTGCTCTGCGCGGCCGCGGTCGCGTTGCTGGCGACGCACCTCCGTAGCGGACGGTATCTCGCGGTCGGCGCGGGACTGGCCACGCTCGCGCTGCCGGCGGTGTGGTCCTGGGCACGTGGAGGCGACGCGACGAGCCTCCTCGGACTCGCCGGCACGCTCCTCGCGGCAAGTGCCGCGTTCGCCGCTTCGCGCCGGATCGCGGCCGTCGCGCTCTCGATCGGGCTTGCGGCCACCGGCGGCTACGTTTGGCTCGTCGCCGCGGCCCTCTGCGCCCTCCTCGTGTCCCGCAGCTCGCGACTGGCGTCGCTCTCTGGCGTCGCGCTCGGGGTGCTCCTGAGCAGCGCGATCACCGTGCCTCCGCTGCTCGCGCGCGGCGATCTCGCGCTGCTGCCACCGCTTGCGCGGTCACCCGCGGTCAGCGACGCCGCGCCGGTGGTTGTCTGCGTCCTCAGCGTTTGCGGTGCCTGGGCGCTCCGGAGCCGGCGGGTTCGTGGTCGCCTCCTCGGCGGGCTTGCGGGAGCGCTCGTGCTGGGCGGGCTGGCGCTGTCGAGCAGCCTCGCGCTCGCGGTTTCGGTCGCCCATCCGGACCCGCCTCTCGCGAGCCATGGACCGTTCACGCGCGTCGCGGCCTCCCCGGAGAACAGTCTCGGCCTGGTCGTCGCCAATCCGACGCTCTCCGTCACCGCCGCCGCCCTCGACCGCCCGACGCTGCGCGGCGAGAATCCGCTGGAAGCGCAGCGCGCACGACTCGATTGGTTCGCGGTCGATCGTGCCCTGGCGCCCGATGAGACCGCGGCGCTCAGGTACTACGACCGCGATTGGCGGGTCCTCGACCGCGGACGGCTGCTCTTTCGCGGACCCGATCCGCGACCGGTGCTCACCGTTGGCAACACCACGAGCATCCTCGTGGTGGCGAAGGCCGAGGATGCGGTCTTCGTCGGCGATGCTTTCGAGCGGCTTGGCGCAACGAGCGACTTCCTCGTGCCGGTCCGCGCCCTGCAGCCGCTCGAGGCGCTCAGCAGCGAGGTCCTGCGTCGCTTCACCGCGGTGTTCGTGTACGGGAACGCGTTCGAGAATCGGGCCGCGGCGACGCGGGTGCTCGATGAGTACGTGGGTGGCGGAGGCATTGTGATCGTCGAGGCCGCAGGCACCACCGGAGCGGGTCTGCTGGGGATCACCCCGCAGACCCTCGACGCGCCGCCGGACACCTTCGTTGTGCGCGGCGACCCGAACGACTTCGGCCCGGGCCGGCGTTTCGCCGACGGCCGCACGATCGTTGCGACCGCCCGGCCGGAATGGGAATCGGCGTCGGTCTCCGACGGCGAGCGACGGGTCCTCGCGGTCGGCGCGAAGGACGGCGGGAAGGTGGCGTGGTCGGGGGCGGACCTTCCCCGGCGGGCTGCGGCGGGAGACGAGGTCAGCCTCGCGCACCTCGGCGCGATCCTGCGCTGGGCGCTCGCGGCGACGGCTGAGACGTCCGGACCGTGGCTGGCTCCCGAAGGTGACGACTACCTGTTCGACGACGGCCACGCAACGTTTCTGGCGCCGGGACGCTGGCGGATCGATCTCCTGCACGCGGTGACCGGCGTGCTGTTCAAGGAGGCCACGCACGCGTTCTGGACCGCTTATCAGGTGGAGGTCGAGCTCGTGCCGCGCTCGACCTCGCCTACCGTCGCGGAGGTGCGGAGCCGCATCCCCCTTCCCATCTTGCCGACGACACAAGGCTTTATGTACGTCGCGCTCCCGCCGAACGCGCGGCGTATCGAGTTCGTGTTCGAAACGCCGTACCGCGATGTCGCGCGCGGCCTCTCGGCCGTGGCGCTGCTCGGGATCGGCGCGAGCGTCATGCGCCGGAGGCTGCTCGCGTGAGCGGGCTGCGACTCGAGGAGGAGCTCCGGTCGATCGTCGCCACGGGCGGGACCGGCACGACCCTCGATGCGCTCACGCTCCTCGCCGACGCGCACGGGCTGCGGAGCGCCGCGTTGTGGGAGCTCGCGGTCGCTCGCTTGATCTGGCGGGGCGGTTTCGGGGGAGGCGACGAGCGTCCGCTGCCACAGGACCTTTGGGGTCCCGAACTCCAGCGGACGATCTCCGAAGCGACCGTCTCCGTCCTGCAGCCGGCGCCTCGAGCGTGGGCGCAGGGCGATCGGCCGCACCTCCTCGTGCCGATCCTCGACGAGACAGGGGTGGCCGGGGTCGTCATCGCGACGACCGGCACGGTCGACGAACCCGCGGCTCTCGCGGAGCAGTGCCAGGCACTCGCACCGCTCCTCCGGCCCAGCGGCGAGGCGCAGTGGCGTTTGGTCGATGCGCTCGAGAGCGACGTCGGGGACATGTTGCTCACCGCGCTCGAGGAGGTGCGGCGGGAGACCGGTCCCGGTGCCGAGCGGGCGGCCAAGGCGCTCCGCTCGGCGTATGCCGAGCTCCGCGCCGCCACCGCCGGATTCCGTGACGCGCCGCCGACGGACGAGAGCCTCGGCGAGGCGGTGGTGCGCCACGGTGGCCGGTACGGTCTCTCGGTCGAGCAGGACCTCAAGGTCTCCGGCGAGCGCCTCCAGCTCGAGGATCGTGTCGCGCTCGTCGAGATCATCCGCGAGGCACTCGAGAGCGCCGCGGTCTGGGGACGGGCGCGCACCGTGCGCCTGTCCGCCCGCCAGACACGATCGGGTATCCGGCTCGTGGTCGACGACGACGGCGTTTCGCCGGATCATGTGGGGCAACCGCGGCGTCAAGGTGGCCACTGCCACGCCGCGATCGAAGGGCACGCCACCCGTCGCGGCGGGAGCGTCACCGTCGCGCCATCCGAGCGGGGAGGACTCAAGCTCGAGGTCACCCTCCCATCCGGTCGCCATGGTTCATGACTCCGACGGGACGCGCCGGCGCGCCAGGCGGGCGCGCAGCAGCTCGAGGAGACCGTGCACGCCGCTGTCGAGCGCGTAGGTGTCGAGGTGCCAGTCGTCGGGGAGCTCCACCCCGCGCCGGGTGATCGCGACCATCCGCAGCCGCGCGACCAGCGGCACGTGGTCGACGTTCACCCACGGAAGGTACCCCGCGTCGACGAGCAGGAGGGACGGAGAGGCCGCCGCGGCGAGCGCCTGGGCGACGGAGCGGACGACCGTCGGAGCCGCGTAGCCCAGGATCTCCAGCCGCTGCCGGATCGCCTCGACGAGGGCGGGGTCGCGCGTCACGAGCATGACCTGCGCCCCGGCGGCCTCGGCCGACGGAAGTGCCGCCTCGTCCATCGCGGAGCGATCGTCCGGCACCTGATCGTCGGGCGCAGACTCCACCGTCCGGGGCTGCCGGCGCGGCATCGCGATCAGCCGCCCGGGTGCCGGCGCCGGTTCGGCGGGAGCCTCCGCTGCCGCGGCGGTGCCGCCCGCGACCGCGACCCGTGCCGCGGCGACCCGCTCGGGAGCGGGGACCCCCACCGTTTCGATCCCGTGGGCGACCCGGCGACGGATCGCGCGGAGCGGCTCGAGTAGCACGTAGAACACGAAGAGCGCGTCGGCGAACGCCGCAAAGGTCCAGCGGAACGCGAGGAGAGTGATGGCCGGCCGGAGCGTCTGATGCACGTGAGTGGCGGTCATCGTCTCGAAGAGCCGCAGGCTCGAGAGCAGCGCACCGCTCTGGGTCTCAACGAGCATGTCGGTGAGCCCGCGGCCGGTGAAGGCCTGCGCCACGATGTCCTGCAGGCTGACCAGCGCCTCGACGGCCCGCGTGAACCCGACGACGAGCATGGCCGAACCGAGCTCGCCGCTCCCGAGGCCGACGAGCGCCAGGAAGATCGCGAAGCCCGCGGCCGAGGTGACGGCGCTCCGCGTGATGACGCCCGGCACGCGGAGGAACCGGAGCGCCGCGACGTCGGCGAGGCGGCGCAGCGGCATGTCGATCCCGATGCGGAGCAACGATGCCGCGAGGAGAACGAACGCGGCGATGACCGCGCTCGGCAGTACCACCGAGACCGCGAGGTAGACGGCCATGACGACGCCACCGGCGATCGTCTCGAAGAGCTCAAGCACGGTACTGAACGTCCATCGTGCTCACCCGATCACCGGCAGGCGCGAGATGACCTCGCGCACGCTCGTGCGACCGTCGGCCGCCAGCCGCAGCCCCGCCTCGCGCAGGCTCGCCAGCCCGGCGGCGGTCACCACCTCGCGCAGGCGTGCGCCCGAGGCCGAGGCGGCGATCGCGTCGCGCAGCTCCTCGTTCGGCACCAGCAGCTCAAAAATGCCGGTGCGCCCGCGATATCCGGTCCCGGAGCAGGCCGGACAGCCGGCGGCGATCCAGACCGATTCCGCGGGGAGATGCGACTGGCGCAGCAGCGCGGCCTCGAGGACCGCCGGACGGCGCTCCATCTTGCACTGCGGACAAAGCGTGCGCACGAGCTGCTGAGCGAGCACCGCGGTGAGACTCGCGCCAAGCTCGCGCGGCGCCGCGCCGAGCGACAGGAGCCGTGAGAGACCGGCCACGGCGTCGCCGGCGACGACGGACGAGAGCACGAGGCGGCCGGCGAGCGCGGCTTCGGTCGCGGCATCGACCCTCTCCTTGGTCCGGATCTCGTCGAGCAGGATCACGTCCGGCTCCTGCGCGAGCGCGGCGCGCCAGGCGCTCGCGTAGCCGCGGCCGGCGGCTGCGTCAACGGGCACCTGGCTGACTCCTTCGAGCACCTGCTCGACGGGATCCTCGATGGAGACGACGTTGCGGCGCGCGCGATCGACCGCGCGGAGCGAGGCGTAGAGGGTCGTCGTCTTCCCCGCGCCCACAAGCCCGCACACGACGATCAGGCCGTGTGGTGACCCAAGCAACTCGCCGTAACGCTCGTGAACGCCGCTCTCCATTCCCAGATCGCCGAGGCTCGTGAGCGACTGCGACCGGTCGAAGATCCGCAGGACCGCGGCCTCCCCCCACACGGTGGCGACGGTCGACAGGCGCGCGCGCACGGTCCGCCCCCCGTCACGCAGGCGCAGGACCGCTTCGCGCGGTCGACGGTCGCGGACCGCGGGCTCGCCGGCCATGCCGTGCAGGCGCGCGACGAGCGGCTCGGCCAGCTCGGCCGGCAGGCGCGACAGCTCGCGCAGCGATCCATCGACGCGGACCCGCACGCGAAGTCCGTGCTCCTCGGGCTCGAAGTGGACGTCCGAGGCGTCCTGCCGGAACGCCTCCTCGAGCACGAAGTCCAGCATGCGCGCGACGGGCAGCGCGTCCGGCGCGATCGGGCGGTCGCGGGGCGTTGCATAGCGCGCGGCGATCGCGCGCTCGAGGTCGGATGTGATCGCAAGAAGAGGCCGGACTGACCGCTCGGCGTATCGCTCGAGCGCGATGCGCGTCGCGTCGTCCGCGGGATCGGCCATCGCGACGTCCAGCCGTGCGCCATCCACACGCAGCGGCAGCACGCGTCGCTCGCGGGCGAACGCCTCGGGCACGAGCGCGAGCGCGGCATCGTCGACGTGCTCCCGCGCGACCGCGACGAGCGGCACCGCGAGCTGGAACGACAGGATGACCGCGAGATCAGCCTCGCTCACCGCGCCGTCGCGCACGAGCTGTTCTCCGATCCGCAGGCCGCTCTCACGCTGGCGCGCCGCGGCATCCGCCAGCGCTTCCTCGCGCACGAGGCCTGCCGCGAGCAGGAGCTCGCCCAGGCGACGCCGAGGGCGGTCGACCGCGGTCATCGTGGCCGGTCCGCTGACCGGTGGAGCGTTTTCGCGCGCGCGCGCTGGATGCACATGCGGGAAAGTCTCGGCCGCGACACGCCAGACTTACATACGGCGCGCGCCTGATTCGTCTACGTCACGCGTCGTAGCCCACCGAGCCGGCCCGCCCGACGCGCTCCGGGGTTACTCCTGTTCGCTTTGCGAATGACGCAACTGCGGAGACGAAGAGGAAGGGCCCGGAGAACCGCCATTCGTGGATAGGCCATCGCGCGTCGCCCGGCCCGAACCGTCGCCAGCCACGCGCTCGCCGCTCGGGCGGACGGGCGGCCGGGCGTCCTCGGTCGCTTTGATCGGGTCGGCGCGCTCGCCGCTCGGGCGGACGGGCGGCCGGGCGTCCTCGGTCCCTTTGATCCGGTCGGCGCGCTCGCCGCTTGGGCGGGCGTCATGGGTGCCGGTGGCATCCGAGCGGCCGTCGTCGCCGGTCCGGGGCTCGGGCGTCCTCGTCGCCTCGGGCGTCCGCGTCGACTTGGGCGTCGGGGATGGGGTCGGAAGCGAGCCTCGACATCCCTCGCGGTGGGTGTTTCCATGGCCGTCGCTGATCTCGATCTCCGTGAGACTCACGCGCCGCGCGCTGAGCCCCGACCCGGCGGTCAGAAGATCTTCGGAGCCGTCGGACCGTCCGGCCTTGGGCCGACAGGTGGCGGCGCTCACGCGGGTGACCACCAATCCGGCATCATTGAAGTCGGCCCCCTTCACGGGATCGTTCACCCAGTTCGGGTTCACCGGGTTGCCACAGCACCTTGAGTCCTCGAACCCCAGGTACGCGGCTGATTGCCCGGCGATCGTGGTCCCGGCCGCTCCGGTGAAGAACTGCGCCCGCTCGTGCGGCGCGCCGTCACTGTTCCGCGGGGTCCACGACCCTGAGTAGAACCAGTCGTTCGGGCTCCCGAACCAACCCGAAGGACCGAACGACGGACCCCACCTGAAGTTCGCGGCGAAGCCGGGCTGGAAGGGTGAGGTCGTCACGTTGGGATGGATGGCGAACACGAGCTCGGCGCCCGCGGGGAAGCGACCGAGCGCGATCGGCTTGGTCAGATCGACCTGGAGGGTGTTGGCGCGCGGAATGTCCTTGTTCGTTCCGATGAACACGACGCTGGGCGAAACGAGCCACAGCTCGTCGGTGAACTGTGCCTGCGAGTTCGTCAGGTACGCGGTCACGGACTCGCCGGGCTGGGTGAAGACCGAGGCGCCCAGGATTCCGCCGAAATATGGTTCGCCGAGCGCGTTGATCCCGGCCGCGGGTAGGGGAAGGGTCGCCGCGGACGCCTGGAGCCCTCCGGCCGATGAGAGATACGCGCGGTCGTCAGCGAAGGTGCGCGAGGGCGGAAGCGGTGTATCCGAGGCGAAGAGCTTCGCGACGAACGGGTGCTCCTCGCGGCCGACGTCGGGGTCGGCCAGCAGACCGAGGCCGGCGACGCCCGAGGCCGCGAATGTCAGCGCGACGGCCGCCAGCGCGAAGGTGCGCGCGCCATTCCGTCGCAGCAATGAGATGAGCGGCGGGGCGAGGAGGAACGCGCCGGGAATGCTGTACATGAAGAAGCGCAGCCAGCCGAACGAGGCCCCGCCGTACAGCAGCACCACGTGGAACAGGGGGATCGAGAGCGTGAAGGCCGTTAGGCCGAGCAGATACCAGCTGCGGCGGACCACGATCGCGATCGCCGACCCTGCGAGCAGCGCGGCGAACGGCGGAAAGATGCCGAAGAGCCGGGCTGCCGCGTACCGGAGGGCGCCTGGCACCGAGTGCACAACGCCCTGGAGATAGCCTCCGCTGTCGCGGAAGTCCGCGGTCTGCGCGGTGTTGCTGTACGAGCTGCGGAGGAAGAACAGCGCGTCGCCCATGATCAGCTGGTTGAAGAAGAGCCAGAGGAACACTACGTACGCGAACGGTGAGAGGTACGCCAGGAGGATCGCCTCGAGCCGGGCGGGCTCCAGGTCGCGACTGGCGAGGAACGTGACCAGCAGGGCGAAGGCGCCGGCGGCGGCGAGCGGCAGCGTCTCGTAGCGCGCGCCGAACGCGGCGCTGCTCATGACGGCCATGCCGATGAGCATCGGATAGCCTCCGCCGCGCGACCATCGCGCGAAGAAGTAGACGGTGCCGACGACGAAGAAGAGGAAGATCGCCTCGCTCATGCCGTTCGCGGCGTAGAGCAGGATCACCGGATTCAGCGCGAAGAGTGCCGCGAGGACGGCACGCCAGCGCTGGCTGAGCCCGTAGAGGCCGCTGAACGCCCAGACGAACCCGACGGTCCCGGCCATTGCCATCGCGCTGTGGAGCGGTCCGGCGAAAGCCTGCAGGCCGAACGGATGCAGGGCCAGGACGAGCGGGATCTGCACGAGACTGGGGAACGGATTCCAGACGAATCCGATCGCGCCAAGATGCGGATCGCGGCTCATCACGACGAACATCGCCTGACCCGTGCGGCTCAGGCTGTCGCCGTTCAACGCTCTGAGGACGATCGTGAGGTACCAGGCCGCAGCGAGATAGACGACCAACGCGGAACCGCTGACGACCGCCACCCCGGCAACCGTCGCCGGGCCGAACGCACGACCGGAGCGGCCCGCGATGCGCTCGCGGTGGCCGCGGGAGCCGCGGCAGCCGCGGCAGCCGCGGCAGGGTCCGCCACGTCGACCGATTCGGAACCCGGCAGCCGTACGACGAGCCCGCTGTGACCCGACGTGGTCACAGGAACCTGTCGCCGCCGGTAAAGAGACCGTGGTTGGTCTTCTCCCAGTAGCTGGGCTTGTAGAAGAGCTGCAGGAAGCCCTTCCAGGCGGCCACGGACATGAGCGACCAGTAGATCGGGCTCAGCAAGGCGTACTTCACCATGTCGTAGTAGCCGCGCCGCAGACAGCCCGCGACGTTCAGGTAGGTAAAGGCGAAGTTGCCCAGGTAGAGGCCCACCATGCCAACGTAGAAGATCACCGAGGGGAACAGCTGGTTGATGAAGTCCCACTTCGTCAGGAACCACAGCGCGGTGAGGATCCAGTAGACGGGATTGATCAGAAAGCCGAAAAAGGTGCCGCCGACGACGAACTGGAAGCTGAGGAACCCCCGTGGGCCCAGCGCACGCCAGAGACGCACCGGGTGGCGCATGTGCACCAGGTAGGTCTGGATGTACCCCTTGACCCAGCGAGAGCGCTGGCGGATCCAATTGTAGACCTCGGAGTTCGCCTCCTCGTAGGTCGTCGAGTCGATGACCGCCGTCTTCCAGCCGGCCTTGAAGAGGCGGATCCCCAGGTCCGCGTCCTCGGTGACATTGTGCGGGTCCCACGCGCCGAGCTCCCGCAGTCGCGCGGTGCGGAAATGGTTGCTCGTGCCGCCGAGCGGGATCGGCGCCCCGCTCGCATCGAGCCCGGGGAGGAAGAGGTCGAACCACATGCTGTACTCCGTCGTGAACCAGCGGGTCAGCAGGTTCTGGCTGCGATTGAAATAGTTGAGCTTCGCCTGGACGCAGGCGAGCTGCGGCGATCCCTTTTGGAAGGCGATGAGGGCCTTTTTGAGCTGATCGGCCTCCGGGATGTCCTCGGCGTCGTAGATGACGACGAACTCGCCGTCGGCGTGGATGAGCCCGTAGTTACATGCCTTCGGTTTGCCCTTCGGCTGGCCGTTCGGCACCACCACGAGCTTGAAGTGGCTCGGTAGCCGACTGCGCCGCGCGACCTCGATCGTCTCGACATCGTCCTCCTCGAGGAGGAGCTTCACGTCAAGCTTCGATTTCGGGTAGTCCATCCGGGCGATCGCGCGCACGAGGATCGGAAGCACCTCGGCCTCGCGATAGAGCGGCACGAGGATCGTGTAGACGGGTAGGTCGCGGTCGTCGAGGGCACGGACCTCTTCGTCGCTCATCCCGACCTCGAGCGTGTGGCTGATCGCCTTGTAGGCGAGGTAGAACTTGTAGGCCGAGAAGAGGACGTAGAACGCGGTCGAGAGCACGATGAAGAACGTGGCGGTGAAGACCGGAGCGAGAACGAATCCGGCGGCCGCAACGACGACGACTCCGATCAGGAACAGCCGCTGCGAGCGGACCAGCACCCAACGCGCCGAGTCGTCAGGCGACCGGTAGACGAGCTGGGTCGCCGAACGGTCGAGATACTCCTCGCGGTAGAGGACATCAAGCGCGTCGCGGTGGCACGTCTCGGTGATGACCACCGGCTGCACCGCCCGTCCGAGCAAGCCAGCGATCCGCTCGAGATCGGCCGCTTCGGGCTGATCGGTGAAGCCGACTACGATCGCCTCACCATCGTTGTAGAGCGGCAGGGCGCCGCGTTCCTGCGCCACGTCCGCGGGCAGCAGTCGCGCCACCGCCTCTTCGGGCGCGATGGAGCGGAGGTCGATGAACGGTAGGCCGGCCTGCTCGGCAAGCTCGGCTGCGAGCTCGTAATCGGTCACAAAACCGAGACTGAGCAGGGCCGCGCCGATCCGGACGCCCGACTCGTCGTGTGCGCGCAGCGCCCGCGCCAACTGATCCTGGGTGATCAGGCCTGTCTGCATGAGGCGCTCACCGATGCTGGTACGCCCGTACACGCGCTGGTGCGCAAGCTCGATGGCGCGCCGCGTCGCCACGACGATCCGCACCGGACGCTCGAGCGTCGCCTCGGCAACGAGCGCGGCGTCGTCGTCAAGGGGATTGGCGAACGCCACCTCGATCGCTTCGCCGGCGACACGCAGAGGGATGATCGCGTGCTGGGCCGCGATCTTCGCCCCGAGCAGCCGCGCTACGCCACGGTCGACCGGATCGTCCCAGACGGTCTCCTCGCGCGCGGCGCCCAAGGCGTCGATGACCTGTGTCCTGCGCGCGCGCGGCTCGAGCTGGGCCTCGGCGATCCCGAGGTGCTCGCAGTAAGCGACCGCGAGCTGCTCCGGCGTGAGCATGCCGCGGTCGACGAGGGCCACGTCAAGGGCCTGTCCAGCCCGGCTTGCCTGGTCGAGCGCGCGGTCGACCAGCATGCGGCTGAGGAGCCCGCGGCGCGCGAGAAAGCGCCCGAACTCCGCGTACCCCTCGGGCATCGTGCCGCCGCGCCGGAACCAGTGGGCGAGCGCGGCCTCAGGATTGTCGGCGAGCGCGAACACGGGAAGGAGCGGCACCGTCGCCTCACGCTGCAGCTCCGAGAGCTCGCCTGTCTCGCGGGGGTCGAGGAGCGCAATGGCGACGGCCGCGCCGATGAAGGCGAGAGGCGCAGCGCGGGCAGCGCGCGCGCTGTCTTCTGGAAGCACGGCGAGCACGTCGGGATCGGGCCCGTAGCGCGCGAGCGTGATCCACGGGCACCCGGCGACGAGGGCCCGGGCCTCGATGNAGSRYSTCCNCGYTCRYNCSTRGRASYKCRGNGMGGKCSKSCGGGAGCCCGACGTGGTCACGCTCCGCGCGACGTCTCGCGAGCGCAAGCCGATCCGCCGTGAGCGCGCCGCAGCGCACCAGGAGCTCCTCGACGCGCAGCGGATCGGAGCTCGCCGGCGGCAGGTTGCGCAGCGCGGCGTCCAGCGGAACGCGATCGACGTGACGCGCGACGACCTCGGCGACATCGAGCAGTCGCGCCATCGCCTCGAGGGCGCGGGCGCTCGGCGGAGTATCGGCGGCGACGGTGACGGTGCGGCCGGACTCCCCGACCGGTATGGCTCGCCAGCGCCGCCAGAGCGCCGGAGCGGATCGGCGACACAGCTCGGGCTCCGGTCGTAGTTCGGCCTCGAGCGACCGCATGCCGAGCGCGCCCGCCCGCCCGCGCCGCACCTCGGCCTCGGATGCGTACCCCAGCCGGACCGCCGCGGCGAGCGGGTCTTCACGGCCGGAGCGGGCGATGCCGATGATCGCATCCAGGCGCGCGGCGACCACGGCGTTCTGGCGCGCGACGACCGCGAGGATGGCGCGGTGGTCCGGCTCGGCGACCGGAGCCTCGGCCGCGACCGCGGGGTAGGCGGCGGCGAGCGCGTCGGGGAACGCCGTGGGCGTGCACAGCACCAGCCGGAGCTCAAGGCCGATGCGTTCGCGCAGGAGCGCGATCGACGCCGGCGCCAGGAGCTGCGGGCTCGCCAGAACCGCAAGCCCCCGGCGCGCCAAGACCGGCACCACCTGGAGCGCCTCCGCATCGCCACGCGACAGGAGCTCGCCGAGCCACGCCTCCGGCCGATGGCGCTCCAGGGCGAGCCGCGGCAACCCGCCGAGCAGGGCGAGCGCCTCGATGGCCGGTTGCTCGGCGACGCCGAAACACTCCATGACGCGGCTGACCCGAAGCCCGCTCGTTTCGTCTTCGGGGACCCGGCCACCCCCGGCGACGTCAAGCCCGAGTCGATTGAGGAGCCGCCTCAGCTCGGCCGCGACGGCCTGAGGCCAGGTGCTTCGTCCCTGTGCAACGTCGAGCCAGAAGTCGATCTGATCAGGCTGCGCGCGAACGAAGCGCAACGGCGCCGCCAAGGCGACGCGCAGCCGCTCGGCCACGTCGGACGGCACGTCGGCGGCGGCCGCGATACGGAGCGCCGCCGCGGTGCGGTCAAGGGGAACAAGCCGATGCTGCCGCCAGAACTCGGGAGCCTCGAGGGAGAGCAGGTGCCGGTCGGGAGGGGAGGCCCAGGGTCCGAGGTGAACCTCGTCGGAGCGGTCTCTCGCCGACGGGGCCGCCGCAAGGGTCGCACTCATCGCGGCAGCTCGGGTTCGGTCCGTGCCTCATCCACCTCGGGCGCCGCCGGCGCGGTTTGGGCCGTCGCGCCTGGCGAGCGCCTGCGACGTCGCGCGCGGAAGGCGTCGAACAGCCCGTACGTCACAAGGAAGACCAGCAGAACGACCGCCGGCAGCGTCAGGTAGCCGAGGAAGGCGAAGAGGAACACCCCAAGCCAGATGATGATGACCACGGTGACCCGGGCGAGGACGACGGCCACCTCGAGGGGTGAAAGATGCTGAGGAGCCGCGCCGGGCCGCACCACACCGAGCGGGTCCGGTGCGACGCCATTCTCAGCGTCCATCGAGCGGACCGTTCACCGGCTACGCCGGGGCGGGCCCGTCGCCGATCCCCTGTTCGCGGATCTGGACGCGGAGCTCGATCCGCCCGGCGGTCGCCGAGACGACCACCGGCGCGAACGCGCGCAGCTCCTGCACGCGCGTGACGAGCGGAATGTCGCCCTCGTAACGCAGGCGCATCTGGACGGTCCCCTTGTAGAACTGCCGCGTATCGACGGACTCCATTCCCGGCAGCGCGCGGAGCGCGCGGGTGAACGCCGCAAGCTGCGAGAAGCGCGCGAAGGTCGCCGCCACGAGCTCGACGCCCCCAAGCGTCGAGGCGCCGGCGAGCGTCACGGGGTCGCTCGCGGGCGCCTCCGCCACGCGCTCCGTGTCCACCGCAGATGGCGGCGTGGTGGGCGCGGCAACGGGTGCGGGCGGAAGCGCCGCCGGCGCGGGATCGGGCGGGACGATCCGGGCGTCGGGCTCGGCCGTCGGCTCAGGCGGGGCCGCCTCCCCGAATGAGCCGACCATCTCGCGCACCGATAGGGGGACCGAGGACGTGCCGGTGAGCATCTGCTGGACCCAGGCCTGCGCGGACTCCACAAGCTCGCGCGCGCGGCGCTCGGCCATTTCCAGGCTCTGCGCGTTCGTTTCCTGCGCGGAAGCCAGCCCGCGCTGCGCCGCCGCCTCTGCGACGAGGCGGATCTCGGCCGCGTGCGACCGGGCCTCCGCCCAGCGGCGCTCGTTCGCCAGTCGGGTCTCCGCGATGAGGATCCTGGCCTGCTCGGTCGCGGAGCGGATGACCTGATCGGCCCGCATCCGAAGCAGCTCGTCCGTTCCGTCGGAACGCGCGGCGGGGGGCGGTGCCGCCTGCACCGGCTCTGCCGGCGCTGACGGCGCTCGCAACGGTGGCCGCCGGCTGTCGAGGCCCTCGCGCAAGAATGAGCGCAGCTCCTCGACGGCTTCCGTAGTCACCGGCCCCGCACTCGCGGGGCCTCCGAGAGGATCGTCCCGGCCGGCCATCTGAGGCTGAGCATACGGTCGGCCTACCCCGGACGACAGCCGCCCTGGCTGCGGGTCGCGCGATCCTGCGCCCGGGTGGTCTCGCATGCGGCGACTCTGGGTACCGACGCGTCGGACGTACATACTGGTCGCGCATGATCTCGTCTCATCCAGATTACGTAGGTCCCCGCCGTCGCGGAGCCGGCAACCTCCTCCTGCACCCCGGTCCGCCAGGTGGGAAGCGCTCGGTCCGATGAGCGCGGACCAGCCGATCGGTCCCGCCACGAGGCGACCGGCCGACCTGCTCGAGCAGGCGGTCGGCGAAGCGCTCCTCGCGTCCTTGCTCGAGTTGCGCTCCCACGACGACCCAGCCGCCCGCCGCGCCGCGAGCGCGCTCCAGGCCGCCCTCGTGACCCTTCGCGCAGCGACCGCGACGATACGCGGCGAGCTGCCGCCCGTCGCGGGTCTGACCGACGCGGTCACGCGATACGCGGCACACCACGGTCTGGCGATCACGTCGGAGATCGATCTGGACGAGCGGCGCCTCGACCGCGGAGACGTCGTCGCGTTCATCGGCATCGCCCGTGAGGCGTTCGAGAACGCCGTCCGCCATGGCGATGCGCACACGGTCCGCGTGAGCGCGGCCCGCGGACGGAGCGGCATTCGAATGGTCATCGAGGACGACGGCCGCGGCATGACCGCCGCCGACCTCGAGCGGGCGCGGGCGCGAGGGGACCTGGGGATCGCCTGTATGGAGGGTCTGGCGCTCTGGCGTCGCGGGACCGTGACCCTTGCGGCGTCCTCGGGTGGCGGTCTGCGGGTCGAGGTTGCGCTGCCTGGCCCGCCAGCGTGAGGCGGCGTGAACGGCGTCGCCCGGCGCGGGCTGCGCCCGTCGCGACCGTGCCTCCAATCGCAGCGCATCAGCGCACGGTGGCGTCGAGCTCGACGCGCTCCATACCGGGGATCTCGCCACCGGGGATCTCGCCGCGGCTCGACTGGGCGCCGAAGCGGCGCTCAGGCTCCACCGCGCTCTCGGTGACACCCGGGGCGCCGCCTACGCCGTGTTCATGCTCGCGAACGTCGCCAACGAAGCGGGCGACCAGGAGAAGGCGCGGCAGCTCTTCACCGAGAGTGTGGCGACGGTCCGCGCGCTGGGCGACGAGAACTACGCGCTCAACGCGAGCTCGAGTCTCGCGTATGAGCATCTCGACGACGCGGCGTTCGCCGCCGCATGGGAGCGCGGGCAGTCACTCACCGTCGACGAAGCGGTCGCGCAGGCCCTGGAGATCCAAGCGACGTGATTGGGACGACCGCGTATGCACGCGACGAGCGCGGCATCCTCGTCATCGGGAACGCTTTCCTGGAGCGGCGGATCGAGGCGCGGCCGGGCGAGCCCTGCCGCACTGTTGCGTTCGTCAACAAGCGAACCGGCTGTGACTACCTGCGCGGGCCGGCGCGGGAGCTCACAATCGCGGTCGACGGGGTGCCGTTCGGCGCCGACGACCTGCGCGTTACCGAAGTGCGGGTCGACGCCGCCGCAGATCCGGTGACCGCCAGGGTCAGCCTGCGGGCCTCCGAAATGCCGCTCGCGTTCGAGCTCCGTTACGCCGTCCATGTCCGGCACCCGGTCGTCCGCAAGTGGCTCGTCGTCACCAACCACGGCGACGTCCGAGTCACGCTCGGCGACCTCGATTGGGAGGATCTCGAGCTCCTCGTTGACGGACATGCGACCGCGGAGGTCTGGGTCGACCACTTCACGCGGCGCGAGAGATCCGCGGCCGTGAACATGGAGGACTGTGTCCTGCTCGTCCACGACGCGGTCCAGGGAGAGGGCTTCATCGTGGGGACCGAGGCGCCTGGCCCGCTGAAGCGATTGGAGGCATACGCGACCGGTTCGCGTATCGCGGTGGGCTACGATCGCGACGACGACACGATCTTCGAGCGCGTTCTCGGACCGAGCGAGTCGTTCACCACCGCCGGAGCCTTTCTCCTCACGTACGCTGCGTGGGCCACGACGGCGGTCGCGGCGGCCTTCATGAGGCGATCCCCGAGGTCCTACCCGCGGCCGCTCACGGCTCGCGAGTGCGCGACCCTCGAGCGCATGGCTCGCGGCATGACGCAGAAGATGATCGCGTTCGAGTTCGGGATCTTCGTCAACACGGTCGGGAACATCGCGGCGAACGCGTACAGGAGGCTCGGCGTTCACAGCGCCGCGGCCGCGGTGCACGCGCACCGTGATGCGCACTTCCTCTGCGGATCGAGCATCGACTCGGGCCGATCCGTGCGCGCCTCGCTGCGGACCGGTCGGCGTGACCACGACCAGGGTGGCGTGGCGTGTGGCCCTTCTTTAGAGCGTCAGGTCACCCACGAGAACGGCAGAAGGCCCGTATTGGAAGGTGCTCCTGCTGCGCCACCCGGACTTCCGTGTGCCGCTCAACCTCGTCGCGCACCCACCCCGGCCTCGAAAGCTGACGCGCGCGCGTCCCGGCCCGTCGGCGTCGATCCGGGCAAGGTCGCGCGCTACCGCGCGGGGGACGTGGCGCGGCTTATGCGCGACGCGGCGATCGTGCGCAACCGCGCGAAGATCGCGGTCGCGATCGCGAACGCGAATGCCAACCTCGAGACCAAGCGAGACTTCGGGATGTTCCACGCGTACCAGTAGCGCTTCCCCGATCCGACCGCGTTCTCGAAGGGACGTGCGGCGGCGCGGCGTCCGCTTCGTCGGTCCCATGACTGTCGAGTCGCTCATGGAGACGGTGGGGAACGAGCGCGGCTGCTTCGCCGCCGACGGGCGGTGAGTACTCCCGGATTAGACCGTTACACGACCGTCTCTTGACCCTAAGACGGCCCACTCCCTACACTCGGCCGCGCGCCAGCAGCGTGGCCGAGCCAAGGAGACCTTGGATGCGCAACTTGCTTGTGTTCCTCGTGTGCGTCTCGCTGGTCGCTGTCCTCGAACTCACTACCGCGTCTCGACCGGCTGCCGCCGCAGATCCCGGCTGCTACGTCAACGTCGATGCCAGCTTTGGTGCCTCTGCCACCACCGGGAGTCGCGCGGTCGATGTCATTGTCCTGCCCGGCTGCATAGCCGTCGTCGGACAAGCACGAGCCCTCACACCTCTCGAAGTTGCCTCACTGGGACCGCAGCCGGCGAGCATCCAGCAGCGATGCAGCTGGGCGAACCGAATGATCGGTGCCGGAGGCGAGGGCGACGCTCAACCAGACGTTCGCGTACGACTTCGTCAACGTCGTGAGCGAGAGCTCCAATGGGACGACCTACAATCACTGGTCGACCGGTTGGGGCGTGATCAGCTCCTGGATCCAGAACATGTCGTCGGTCCCGACGCCGACCTATGAGGTCGACGGCGGTGCGTCATTCTCGTGGTTCGGCTCGTGGCATCACGAAAAGGTCACTCATTCATTCGCGCATGGTGACGGGAGCTGCACTGGGGACTTCTGGCATAACGGCTACGTCTGCACCGGATGCGCGGTCCGCTTCTACATCTTCTACCTATAGGAGGCTCGGATGCGCACGGTAGCCGCGGCACGACCCGTTCCGATGATCCTCTGGATCGGCTTCGCCGCGGTCGCGTCCGCTCTGCTCGTCTGGTGGGCTGAGCTGATCAGCCGTGGTCCGGCGCACGTGGGGGCCTGGATGCCGTTCGTACTGCCGATCATCTTCGTGGTCCGCGCTGCCCTGCGTACGTCTTGGGCGTCAGCGTTGCCAGGACTGGCGCTGGGCATCACCTTCAGCGGCGTGACCGGGCGAGGCGTGGTGTTCGCAGCTCTCGCGTTGGTGGGTGTCCTAATCGATCTCGCGATCACGCCAGAGTCATCTCGTCGCGCACGTCTGCTGTGGAGCGCCGCGGGCATCGGCCTCGGGCTGCTTGCGCTGGTGGCGGGGCTTGCCTTGGAGCCGACCCCATAGCCGCTCGCCCGTCGTATGGCTGAACGATCGAAGTTCCGTCGGGGGCCCGAGCGCGAGTTCGGGGGCCTGGCTCACCAAGGCAAGGATGCTCCGCGACCATGACCGCGCGCGGATCGCGAACGCTCGTGCGCGCGCAGATGCTCCGCGGCGCGGACGCGGGGAAGGCCGCGCGGCTCCGCGTCGCGATCAAGCGGCTCACCGACGCGTTCACGTAGGGCGCGCTCGAAGAGGAGGACTACCGCGCGCAGCTCGCGGATCTCCGCGCGCAGCTCGGGCGCGTCGAGCAGCTGCCCGAGGAGCGGCGGATCCTCGAGGCGACTCAGACGGGGATCGACTTCGCGTCGACGTGGCGGGAGGCGTCGCCGGAGGTCCAGAGCCGGATCACGTGGACGATCTGCTCGCCGATCCTGATCGACCGAGGGACCTTCACCGAGGTCGACGTCCGGAAAGAGGTCGCGGCGCTCTTCGCGGTCGCGGCCTCGTCCGGTTCGACGCAGTGGTCCCGACCGGGGTTGAACCCGCCAGTCGTTGTCTCGGGCGTCGCGGTTGAGGGTTCGATGGGCTCCGCCAGTTGTTCGCCGGGCAAGCCTCGTAGACGGGGATGACCGCCGATCGTGGAGCCGACGACCGAACCTACGCCGGTGCCGCGATGCCGGTCGGAGGCCGGCTGGTCGTGATCGCCCCGGTGGCCGGGTCAGTGACGGTCGGCGCGAGCGGCGCCGTGACCGAAGGCCCGAGCGGGGCTGTGATGGTCGGTCCCAGCGGTGCAATGACCGCCGGTGGCCGAAACGGCCCCGCGCCTGCAACCCGATGGATATTCGACCGGCGCCGCGACCATCACCAAGAAGGGTTCCAGCGTCGGCACCACGGTTCATCTGCGCACGTCTGCGCCGGACCGCGACGACCAAGACGACCACGAGGAATCGAGTGACGGACCCAAGGTCGATCTGGGCCGGAGGGGTTAGCGAAGGTGCAGAAACTCCGTTGGCCGCTCCGCGTCTATCTCGCGACGGTCATCGCGGCAGGGGCGCTCGGGCTGGTCATCGCGGATGTCCCCGGGGAAGGCAACGCCTTGGTCATCGGGATGCTGTTCGTGCTGGCCACCCTGGCGCAACTACGCACCGTGCACGTCAGCACGAAGATGAAGATCTCAGTCGGCGACGCCGTGACGTTCGCGGCGAGCCTGCTCCTCGCCCCGTTCTGGGCGATGGGCATCGCGGCTGCCAGCATGCTCGTCTCCACGGTCTTCGTGCGCTCGCGGGCGAGCTGGTACAGCCGCGCGTTCAACGCCGCAGTGAGCGCGCTGGGCACCGGTGCGGCCGCCGCGACGTTCGCCTTCCTCGCAGTGGACGGTCGCTCGATCATGTCGAACCCCGTCGCGGTGGTCATGGCGGSGGTCGTCATGTACTTCGTCCAGACGGCGCTCGTCGATGGCATCGTGGCGCTCCAGCTGCGGCGCGACCCGATCGCCACATGGTGGCCGCTCCACCGCCGGGACATCGCGCAACATGCCGCCCTCTACGGACTCGGCGCGCTCGGCGCGTTCTCGGTCACGATCCACCCCTGGGCCGCCGCACTCTTCGTCGTCCCGGTAGCGCTCGTGCTGATGTCCATCCGCGATGCCGCGCGGCTGCGCGAGCAGACGCGAGAGGCGATCTACGAACTCGCTGACCTCGTCGACCGCCGCGATCCGTACACACACAGCCATTCTCAGCGCGTCGCGGTCTACGCCGAGAAGCTTGCGAGGCGACTGAAGCTATCGCAGGTCCAGATCGACCTGGTCCGCGAAGCCGCGCGCATGCATGACCTCGGCAAGATCTCGACCCCTGACAACGTCCTGCACAAACCGGGCTCGCTGAGCGCTGACGAGGTCGTTGAAATGCACGCTCACGCAGAGGATGGCGCCAAGCTCCTCGCGCGGCTTCCCGAGTTCTGGGAGGGAGCGGCCCTCGTACGCGCGCACCACGAACGTGCCGACGGTAGCGGGTATCCGCGCGGACTCGCCGGGAACGAGATCCCGCTCGAGGCGTCGGTGATCGCGGTATCGGACTCGTACGACGCGATGGCGACGGACCGGCCCTACCGCAACGCGCTCGGCTGGACGCAGATCCGGGCCGAGTTTCTGCGTTGCCGGGGCAGCCAGTGGCGCGGCGACGTGGTCGACGCGTTCATCGCGATGCTGGAAGCGGAACAGCTGCCGGCGGCGCCCGAACTTCGGCAGGCCGTGACGGTTGTGCCCGCCGGCCAGACCGTGCAGGCCGCCGCTGCAAAGCAGGAGCACATCGGCGGTTCGACTCTCGATCTCGAGCACATCGGGTTCGGCGGTGTCGGCGAGGCCGAGGGCTTTCGTCAGGCGGCCACGCCACGGGCGTGACGCCGTGCGTTCGGCCGGGATGACCCCGGCGCGGATCTGCTCGGCGACGAACTAGTGGCAGCACGCGAGTCTCTTCGCTACGGGCCGCAAAGACGGATGCGGATCACCCTGACACTTGTCGGTCCTGCTCGCCGCGACCGCCTGCAAGAGCACGAACGACAACAAGCCGGCTAGTTGGTCCCCTTGCTTGTGGTTGCAAGGAACCCAAGGGGAGTCAGCGTGAGCAAGCGACGGGCTCGGGCGAAGGCTCGATCTACCAAATCAAAGCGACCGGGCGGTGGTGCGCGGCGATCACGGTCACAACACCGACGGGCCGCCGACGGAAGTGGCTCCGCGGTCGGACGCGAGCCGAGGTAGCGGASAAGCTCACTCAGGCCCTGCATGCGCGAGATGAAGGGACGCTCCATCCCGGACGCGCGCCGTCTGTCCAGGAGTTCCTGCAGGTGTGGCTGGAGGGGCGCGGTGACCGACTCCAGCTGCTGCACAACTGCTGCACAATCCCGCTGGATTGACTGCTGCTAGGACGGAAACGCCCGAGTTCTCGTACAAAATCGGAGCCGACGAAGGGGCTCGAACCCTTGACCTGCGGTTTACGAAACCGCTGCTCTACCAGCTGAGCTACGTCGGCACGAGGCCGGGAGGCCATGTTACCGCGCGTTAGGCTCGCGGCATGATCGACGCCTTCGCCCTGGTGCTCCATTCGCACCTGCCGTACGTCCGGGGAGCCGGGCGGTGGCCGCACGGGGAGGAGTGGATCCATGAGGCGATCCTCGGGACGTATCTTCCCCTCCTCGTCACGCTCCACGACCTGCGTGACGAGGGGGTCCGCTACCGCCTGACGATCGGGCTCACTCCGACGCTGCTGGAGCAGCTGGCCGACCGGGACATCAACGCGCGCTTCCTGGAGTACACCAATGATCAGATCCATCGTGCCGAGATCGATGCCTGGGACCTCGCATCGCCGGACGCAGAACGCGCCGCGCTCGCCGAGTTCTACCGCGCGTCCTACGCGCGTCTGAAGGACGCATATCTCGTCCGGTTCTCAGGGGACATCGTGGGGGCGTTCGCCGATCTCGCGCGGACGGGCGAGATCGAGATCCTCACCTCGGCGGCGACCCACGGCTACCTGCCGCTCCTCGATGACCGCTCGGTCGCGGCGCAGCTCGCGCTCGGCCGTGCGGCGACGAGGCGTCTGACCGGCCGTGAGCCGGCGGGCATCTGGCTGCCGGAGTGCGCCTACCGCCCGGGTCTGGAGCGAACGCTCGAGGCACACGGCCTGAGCCATTTCTTCACCGACGCGGAGCTCCTCCGTGGTCGCGATGTTACCCGCTCCCCCCGGCGGTTCGGCGCGCCCGGACCGATCCGCTCCGGTGGCGGTATCGCGACGGAGGAGCCGTTGCCGGCGGATACGCTCGCGCCGGCCGCCGCCACCGCCGGGCTCGGCGGCGGTGCCGATGTCCTACGGCCGTACCTTGTCGCCGACTCCGTGGTGGCGGCGATCGCGCGTCATCCCGAGGTGTCGGGCCAGGTCTGGTCCGCGGCATCCGGGTACCCCGGGGACGGGGCCTACCGCGAATTCCACCGGAAGGACGATCGCTCGGGCCTTCGCTATTGGAGCGTGACCGCGATCACCACCCCGCTGGGCGCGAAGGCGTCCTACCGCGTCGCCGAGGCGGCCACACGCGTCCGCGCGCATGCCGCGCATTTCGCCGATCGCGTCCGCCGCACCCTGGACGCGCATCGGGCGGCGAGCGGTCGGACCGGATTGCTCACCACGACGTTCGACAGCGAGCTCTTCGGGCATTGGTGGTACGAAGGCGTCGATTGGCTGGGCCTGGTGCTGCGCGACCTCGGTCCGCTCACGACGACGGCCGCCGAATGGCTCGTCGCAGAGCCGCCGCATGAGCGCGTCGCGCTGACCGAAGGTTCGTGGGGAAAGGGCACCGACCACTCGACCTGGCGGAACCCGGAGACCGAATGGATGTGGGACGAGATCCGCGCCGTGGCGACGGCGGTCGCGACGCTCGCGACCGATACCCGGACCGACGGGATCAGGGCGCGCGCCGCCGATCAGGCCGTGCGCGAGCTCCTGCTCCTGGAGTCGAGCGACTGGCCATTCCTCGTCACCACCGGGCAGGCCGCGGACTATGGCGCCGAACGCTTCCGCGCGCATGCGCGGCGCGCCCGACGGATGGTCGAGCTGGCCCGTGAGGGCACCGTCGCGGACGAGACCGAGCTGCGGGTCCTGGAGCGCACCGACGCGGTGTTCCCGGATGCGCGGATCGCGCTGTTCGGCCGGGGGTCGGGCTAGCCCTTCGCCTCGCCGCCCTTGACGGCAGCGGCCTTCGCCGGGGCCGCACCCTTCACCGCGCCGGTCGGGGGTGCCGCCTCGGCGTCGCCCTCCGCGGCGGCCTCCTCGGCGGCCACGGCCACGACCGGGACCGCCTCCTCGACCCTGGCGGCGACGGCCTTCGCGATCATCTCGTCCGCGTCGTTCAGGATGACGACCTTGGTCCCGTCGACCACGAGGTCGCGGACGTGCACGGTGTCATCGATCTGCTCGATCTTGGTGAGATCGACGTCGAGGCGGTGGGGCATGTCCTGCGGGAACGCCTCGACCCGGACGTGCTCCAGGCCATGGACCAGGACCGCGCCGTGCGTCTTCACCGCGGGCGACTCACCCGCGAAGTGCAGCGGCACGTCGGCGTGGGTCTTCTCGGTGAGCGAGACGCGAACGAAGTCGACGTGCACGAGCCTGCCGGTGCGGGGGTTCCGGGAGACGCCGTTCACCAGCGCGGAGACCTCGTTCTCCAGACCGGTGAGCGCGAGGAGCGTGGTGGTGCCCCAGCGGCGGAACGACAGCTCGAAGGCGTGGGCGTCGGTGTCCACCGGGGTCGAGTCGGCATGGCCACCGAAGATGACCCCGGGCAGGCGCCCTTCGCGGCGCAGTGCGCCGACCTGCTTGCCCAGCACCGTGCGTGCGCGGATCTCGAGCTTCTGTGCGTCAGCCATGGTGGACCGCTCCCCTCACGTTCCTGTGGAGGCCCAAGTATCTCAGGGCGGGGTCGGAAGGTCCAAGACCAGCCGGAGCGGGCTCCCGAGCTCGGACACCGCCGGGCAGGCCGGATGATCGAGTCCGAGGCCCCAGGTCATCACCCGCTCGAAGTCCTCGACCAGCTTCAGCTCGCGCACCAGGGGCGTTCCGGGACGGAGGTCGGAGGGACCGGGGTAGGTCGGCTGCCCGGTCGAGGGACTGATCGTGGAGGCGTTCCGGAAGCGGAGCGAGAGGAATGCGTTGCCGTCCAGGGTGACCCGCTGGCCGCTGGTGGCGGTGAACGAGCTCACGGCCTCGATCCGGTAGCCGGGCATGGCGAACGGGCCGGGGGCGGTGCTCTGGCCGAACTCGAAGACCACCCGGTCGAACCCCGGCTGGTGAACGAYCCGCAGGCCGACCAGCTGCGCCTGGGCGCCGGCGGTGCCGCCGGTCACCGCTGCGCAGGCCCCGGCGGCGGTCGGGTTGGCGGTGGGGCTGCTGGTCGGGGAGGGCGAGGGGACCGGCGTCGGCGGGGGGCTTGCCGGAATGGTGGTCGCCGGGACGGCGGTCCGCGCSGGACTGGCGATGCCCAGCGGCGTGGCGGTCGGCCCGGTGAGGCCCTGCGGCGCGCAGGCACCGGCGGCCACGATCGCCAGCGAGACCGCGAGCGCCCCGAACAGGAGCAGTCGGCCGATCACCGGCCTAGAGTGACGCAGAACCGGCAAGATGTCGAGTTTACGGACAAGATCTGGCGATTTTGTACGGAGAGCGTACGGTCATGGCCCGACGTGGTAAACTGCCCTTCAGATGGCGTCTGATCGCCTGCGTCTGGCTCTGGTGTTCCACCAACACCAGCCGGCAGGCAACTTCCCCACCGTGTTCTCCGACGTGGCCGAGCGCGCCTACGCGCCGCTCGTGGCCGCGCTCTATCGGCACCCCGAAGTAAAGGCGACCCTCCACTTCTCCGGCCCGCTCCTCGATTGGCTCGAGGGCAACCGGCCCGATGTCATCGGCGACCTCGCCGATCTGGTGAAGCGGGGACAGATCGAGCTGCTCACCGGCGGCTACCACGAGCCGATCCTGGTCGGCATCCCCCGGCGGGACGCGGTCGGGCAGATCCGCGCGCTCACCGAACGGGTCGCCGGGATGTTCGGTCGCCGCCCGCTCGGGGCCTGGCTCACCGAGCGCGTCTGGGAGCCGCATCTCCCGTCGCTCCTGGCCGAGGCCGGCGTCGCCTACACGACCCTCGACGAGGAGCATTTCCTGCAGGCCGGGCTGCGTCGCGACGAGCTTGGCGAGTCGTTCATCACCGAGGATCAGGGCTTCCCGCTCGTCGTGTACCCGGGGAACATGCGCCTGCGCTACCTCATCCCGTTCCGCGACGTGAACGCGTCGATCAAGGAGCTGCGCGAACGGCATGCCGCCGGCGCGAAGCTCGTCGTGTACGCCGACGACGGCGAGAAGTTCGGCGCGTGGCCCGGGACCTACCAGCGCGTCCACAAGGACGGCTGGCTCGAGCAGTTCTTCACCGCCCTGGCGCAGTCCGATTTCCTGGAGACCACGACCCTCGAGGACGCCTGGATCTTCAACAAGCCGTCGCGGCGGGTGTACCTCCCCGGCGGCTCGTATCCCGAGATGGGTGAGTGGGCGCTCGATCAGGCGGCCGCGCGGCGGTTCAGCCAGGCGCGCAACGCGCTGAAGGACGATCAGTCGTCACTCGTGGCGATGGCGCCGTGGCGCAACTTCTTCGCGAAGTACCCGGAGTCGAACGCGCTCCACAAGCGGATGCTCATCGTCTCCGAGGAGCTCACGCGCCGCAGCATCCTCGATGCCTCCCCCGAGGTCCGTCAGGCGCAGCAGAACCTCTGGCGCTCGCAGACGAACGACGTGTATTGGCACGGCGTCTTTGGCGGGCTCTACCTGCCGCACCTCCGCGCGGACGCGTACAACTCGCTGCTCAAGGCCGAGCGCATCCTTGCCGAGCGGCGTGTCGCCGCGGGCGAGCAGCGCGACTACGACGTCGACGGCAATGACGAATACCTGTTCCGCGGGAACGCCGGATCGGTCTTCGTCCACGTCCAGGGCGGCTCGGTGATCGAGTGGGATGTCTATGCCTCGGCGACCAACCTCATCGATACCCTCGCGCGTCGTCCCGAGGCCGAGCACGACCAGCTGCGCCGCGCCGAGAAGGCCGGCAAGGTGAAGGTCGGGAAGAGCACGGAGAAGGACGGCAAGTCGATCCACGAGACCGTTCGCGCGAAGGAGCGGGGCCTCACCAAGCTTCTCGAGTACGACACCGGCCGCCGCGCGTTCTTCCAGGACAGCTTCAAGGTCGGCCGGAACGACCTGGTCGTGCTCCATGGCCTGAACTACCAGCTCACCCCGCAGCGCGAGGCCCGCACGGTGAGCCTGATCCTCGAGCCCCCGCCGAAGTCGCTCGCGAGCGTGCCGGGCTTCGGCATCCGGAAGGACATCCGGATCGCCGACGAGGGACTCGCCGCGGGCGTGCGGTACCGGCTGCGCAACGATGGGGAGGACACGATCACCCTCACGTTCACCAGCACGTCGAACGTCGGCATGGTGGGTGAGGCGATCCCCGGTGATACGATCGGCCTCGGCGCCAAGAAGACCACTCCCGGAAAGGCGCTCGAGGCGAAGAACGTGTCCGAGATCACGGTCCACGCCGAGCAGCGCCATTTCGACATCACCTTCGCGATCGACCCACCGGCCGACGCCGTGACCAAGCCCATCTACGCCGTCTCGAACTCCGAAGAGGGCTTCGAGCGGGTCTATCAGCAGAGCGAGATCAGCTGCTCCTGGAACGTCACCATCGAGCCCGACGCCCATGTCGATCTGGAGATCCGGGCGACCGCGGTCGGCCAGATGATCGAGCCCGATCTGCCCAAGACGCCGCCGCGTCGCAAGCGCACCGCGCCCGCGGCCGGCGCGTCCGGCGCGTCCGAAACCGCGGGACGTCCCAAACGGTAATCTCGACAGGGGAATGACCGAGGTCCCGATGCGCTCGGAGCCCGGGCGCCCCGACGCCCTGCCGCCGCGACGTGGCGGGGCCGGCGGGGTCGGCACCACCATGATCCTCCTGCTTGGTCTCCTGGTCGGCGCGATCGCCGGCGGCGCTGCCGGCGGCTACGTCGCCTCGCGTCAGGCCGCCACTACCGAGGCCCCCGGCGGGTCGGTGCCGCTGGCGACCGCGCAGCCGGTGAGTCTCCAGCCGGTCGCCGGTGACGCTGTCGTCGAGGTGGTGAAGGACCTCCTCCCGAGCGTCGTGACGGTGATCAACAAGCTGCCGAACGGGACGCCCCAATCGAGCGGCTCGGGCTTCGTCATCGACGCCGCGCGCGGGTACATCGTCACCAACAATCATGTCGTCGAGAACGTCCGCGATGCCCAGGCCGGCGCCTCATTCGACATCGTGTTCAGCGACAACTCCACCGCGAAGGCGACCCTGGTGGGCCGCGATCCACAGACCGATGTCGCGGTGCTCCAGGTGAGCGGGCGCAAGGACCTCCGCGCCGCCGCGCTCGCGAACAGCGATCAGGTCCCGGTCGGTGCGACGGTCGTCGCGATCGGGAGCCCGCTCGGCGAGTTCCAGAACACCGTGACCAGCGGGATCGTCTCCGCCAAGGGGCGACGTGTGCAGGAGAGCGACACCACCTTCCTGGAGGATCTCCTTCAGACCGACGCCGCGATCAACGAGGGCAACTCGGGCGGTCCGCTCATCTGGGCCGCGGCGAAGCAGGTCGTCGGCATGAACACGCTGGTGAACCGGGGGCAGGACGCGACCGCGCAGGGTCTGGGGTTCGCCGTCTCGAGCAACACGATCCGCGAGATCAGCGACGAGATCATCAAGCGGGGGAAGATCGAGCGGGGGATCATCGGTGTCCGCTATCAGCCGGTGAGCTCGCGGGCCGCGGTGAGCCTTGGCCTTCCGGCGCAGACCACCGGCATCCTCATCACCGAGGTCCTCCGGGGCTCGCCGGCCGAGCAATCCGGTCTCCGGCCGCGCGATGTCATCACCAAGGTGAACGAGTCACAGATCGACGCGGAGCACCCGGTGCAGTCGATCCTGCTCCACCTCCGGGCGGGCGATAAGGTGAAGCTGACGATCATCCGGGACGGGAAGCAGCAGAGCGTCGACGTCACGCTCGGCAAGGGCTAGCCCACCGCCGGCGCTGCGCCGGACGGATGCGACGCTCTACGTGCTGGCGAGCGGCCTTGCCGGCCTGGGCCTGGGGATCGCGCTCTTCTATCTGAACTTCCTGTATCGCGCGCTCGGCTTCGACGCCCGGGCGATCGGTCTGCTCAGCGCCGCTCAGGCCCTTGGGGTCGTCGCCGGGGCGCTTCCGGCGACGGTCCTGTCCGGACGGGTGCCCCGCCGGTCGGCGATCTTCATCGGTGGCGCGATCACCGGCCTGGGGATCCTGGGGATCCTCAGCCAGGCCGATCTCACGCCGCTCTTCATCTCGGCGACGCTGCTCGGCATGGGTGGGATCATCGTCGCGTCGTCCGGGACCGCCCTGGTCGCCGACGCGACCAGCGGCCTCGATCGCCCCCGGATGTTCGGCCGCCAGGTCGCCCTGGGGGCCCTCGCGAGCTTCCTCGCCATCAGCGTGGCCGGCGCGCTCGCGGCACCGGTCGGGGCGCTCATCGGACGCGCGCCGGGGGACGCGCTCACCATCCGCGCGGTCATCGCCATCGGCGGCGTGCTCGCGATCGTGTCGGCGATCCCGATCCTGTTCGTCCGCACGCCGCCCATCGCCCCCGGCGCGCTCGATGCGCCGCATCGCCGCCGGCTGCTCCTTCGCTTCGTGCTGATCGAGGCGGCGTTCGGCTTTGGCGCCGGGAGCTTCCTTCCGTTCCAGAACCTGTTCTTCGCCGACCGCTTCGGGCTCTCGATCGCCGGCGTCGGGCTGGCGCTCGGGGCCCTCGCGGTCGCCGGCAGCGCCGGCGCGGTGCTCTCCGGTCGCTTCCTCGTTCCACGCCTCGGGACCACCCGGGCGGCGATCACGTCGGTCTTCGCGTCCCTCCCGTTCGCGTTGGCCGCGGCGGTCACCGGCGACCCGATCGTCGCGGTCGGAGCGCTCGGCCTTCGCGCCGCGCTCATGTACGGGGCGAGCCCCGCGGTCACGGCGCTCCAGCAGTCCTCGTTCGCGCCGGCCGAGCGCGCCGGCGCGGTGGTGCTGTTCGCGATCGCCTGGAACGGCGCGAACGCCGTCGGCGCGGCGCTCTCCGGCCTCGTTCGTGCGGATCTCGGTCCCGCCGGCTACACCGCGAATCTCGTGACGCTCATCAGCTCGTACGGCCTGGCGGCACTGCTCATCCACGCGTTCTTCCGGGCGCACGAGCCGGGCGGCGACACCGCCGGGACGCTTCCGGCAGACTCACCGGCATGAGCCTCCCCACCGGCCGGACCCTCGTCGCCGACGCGATCGGCGCCGCCCTCCGCGCGGCGGCCGCCGCGGAGGGCTGGGGCGATCCCGCGGTGGACGCGCCGGTCGAGGTCGAGCGGCCGGCGAACGCGTCCCACGGCGATTACGCGAGCAACATCGCGATGCGCCTCGCCAAGCTGCTGCGGCTCCCACCGCTGCGGATCGCGCAGGCGATCGCCGAACGCGTTCCGCGCGGCGACGCGATCGCGGCGGTCGAGGTGGCCCCGCCGGGGTTCATCAACGTGCGGCTCGAGCCGGCCTGGCTGGCCCGGCAGGTCGACGTCATCGTCGCCGCGGGCGAGGGGTTCGGGCGGACCGAGGCGCTTGCCGGCCAACGGATCCAGGTGGAGTACGTCTCGGCGAATCCGACCGGCCCGATGACCATCGCGAACGCCCGCGGGGGTCCGATCGGCGATGTCCTCGCGAACGTCATGGCCTTCAACGGCGCGACGGTCACCCGGGAGTTCTACGTGAACGACGCCGGCGGCCGCGTCGAGCTGCTCGGGCAGAGCGTTGCCGTCCGCTACCGCGAGCTGGGCGGGGACGCGAGTATCCCGTTCCCCGATGACGGCTATCCGGCCGACTACATCATCGAGGTCGCGAAGCGCATCCGGGCCGAGGACGGCGCGGCGCACGAGGCTTTGAGCTTCGAGGAGCAGACCGCGCTCTTCACGACGAAGGCCCAGCGGTGGTTCGTGGATGGGTTCAAGGCCACGACCGAGCGCTTCGGCATCCATTTCGACGAGTGGTACTTCGAATCGGAGCTCATGCGCTCAGGCGAGTTCGCCGCGACCCTCGCCGCGCTGCGCGAGAGTGGCTTCCTCGAGGAGCGGGACGGTGCGCTCTGGCTGCGCTCCCGCGAGCTGGGGGAAGACATCGACAGCGTCGTCGTGCGCAGCAACGGTCTCCCGACGTACTTCGGCGTCGACATCGCGTATCACCGCCTCTGTCTGGTCGGTCGTGGCTTCGACCGGAAGATCGACATCTGGGGCGCGAACACGCACGGACACCTGCGCCGCATGCGGGCCGCGCTCGCGGCGCTCGGCCTCGCGGATCGCTGGGACGTCGTGCTCTACCAGTACGTCCGCTTCCTGCACGAGGGCGTGCTGCTGAAGATGGGGAAGCGGCTCGCGCAGTTCCTGCTGCTCGACGACGTCATCGACGCGGTCGGTGTGGACGTCGCGCGCTGGTTCTTCCTGCAGGCGAGCGCCGATCGGAACCTCGACTTCGACTTCGAGCTGGCGGTCCAGCAGTCGAACGACAATCCCGTCTATTACGTGCAGTACGCGCATGCGCGGATCTCGAGCATCTTCCGCACCGCCGCGGAGCGTGGTCTCAGCCCCGAGGGCGCCGATGTGGGCCTGCTCACCGAACCGGCGGAGCTCGATCTCATCCGGCTCATGCTCCGGTTCCCCGAGCTGGTCGCGGAGATCGCCGTCCGCCACAACGTGCACCTGCTCACCGGCTACGCGCTCGAGCTGGCCGGCAGGTTCCACGCGTTCTACAAGGGCAATCGCGTCGTCGGCGACGATCCGGCGCGATCGAAGGCGCGGCTTCGCCTCGTCGAGGCGGTGCGCGTCGCGCTCCGCCAGACCCTTGGCCTCATCGGCGTGAGCGCGCCCGAGACGATGTAGCCCGGGCGCGTCCGGTCAGCGCGTGGGGCCGGGCGTCGGACTGGCGCCACGGCGCGCACCGCCGGCGCCCCCGCCGAGCAGGTCCGCGAGCACGTTGTTGCCGCCCAGAACGATCGCCTGGGCGGAGATCGAGCCGGTGGTCGCGTCAGGAGTCCCGGCGACGGTGATCTGATCACCGGCCTTGAGATCCGCGAGCTTCACGTCCGTCTCGGTCGTCTTCACCACGCGGGTCGTCGGCCCGACGAGGATGAGCTGCGACGTCGTCGTCGGCGATGCGCCCTGCACCCCACCGGTGCGCACCTGCACGGTGATCGAGTCGGCATTCACTGAGATGATCTGACCATTCGTGACATTCCGCGCGTTGGCCCCGGCGGCGCCACCCGCACCGGGCGCACCGAACCCGCCGCGACCACCGGCAACGACCGCGGCACTCGCGGCAGGCGTCGCTGCGGTGCTTGCCTGCGCCCGGCTCATACCGGCGAAGAAGCCGGCGCCAAAGAGCACAACTGCCACAACGACGCCGGCGATGATCTGGACCGGACGAGCCTTCATTTGAGTCCTCCTGTTATTCGTAGCGCAGGGCCTGGATCGGGTGCAGGCGCGCCGCCCGCATCGCGGGGTAAAGACCGAAGATGACGCCGATCGCGACCGACACGCCCACTGCGACGATGACCGTTCCCGGGGTGATGATCACGAGCAGACCGGCGGCCTGGGGGATCCGCTTCACGACCTCGGTGATGCCCCAGCCGAGCAGGATCCCGAGGACGCCGCCGAGGCCGGTGAGGCCGACCGCTTCGATGAGGAACTGGGTGAGGATGTCGCGCCGCCGCGCGCCGACCGCCTTCCGGATCCCGATCTCACGGGTCCGCTCGTTCACCGAGACGAGCATGATGTTCATGATCCCGATCCCACCCACGAGGAGCGAGATCCCGCCGATCGCGGCAAGCAGGATCGTGAAGGTCGCGGTGATCGACCCGAGCGCGGCAAGCGTGTCGTTCTGATTCGTCACCGTGAAGTCCGCGGCCAACGGGTCGCCGATCTTGTGGCGGGCGAGCAGCACCGTCCGGACATCTTCGGTCGTGTTCGCCATCTCCTCGCTGGAGGCGGCCTTCACGATGATGGCGTTCACGACGCTCGTCCGGCCGGTGAGCACCCGTTGCGCGGTGGTGGTGGGGACGAGGATCTGATCGTCGCGGCTGAATCCGAAGGTCGAGCCCTTTGCCTCGAGGAGACCGACGACCTTGAAGTTCACGATGCGGGCGCGGGCGTTCCCGGCGCCAAAGGCCTGTCGGAGCTGGATCGTCTGCCCGACCGGGTCGGCCTCCCCGAAGAGGTTCTCCGCGGTGGTCGAACCGAGGATCGCGACCTGGGCGTTCAGCCGGAGATCCGCCTCGGTGAAGAATTCGCCGCTCTGGAGGTTCCAGTCCCGGACCAGCGGGTATCCGTCGGTGACGCCGACGACGCTCGTGTTCCAGTTCGTCGTCCCGACCACGACCTGCCAGCGACCGGCGTTCTGCTCCGCTTCGACCGCCTTGATCGTCGGACCGAGCTGATCCTGGACCGCTTTCATGTCGTCGAGCGTCAGGCTCTGGGCCGGCGCCCCCGCCCCGCGCAGGCCGGTGTCGGTCTGCGCACCCGGGGTGACCGTGACAAGGTTCGAGCCGAGGGCGAGCACCGTGTTCTGGACCTGGGCCGACGCTCCGTTGCCCACCGCGACCATCGCGATGACCGAAGCGACGCCGATGATGACCCCGAGCATCGTGAGCGATGAGCGCAGCTTGTTCGCCACGATCGACTGCAGGGCCGAGCGGAACGAGTCGAGCAGCTTCATCCTGCGGGCACCGCCGCGCCGTGCAGATCGACCGAGGCGGCGGTCCCGGCCCGCTGGAGCTCGGCGTCGGCGCGTCTTGGGGATGCGACGATGTCATCGCCGGACACCACGCCGTCGCGCATCCGGACGATCCGCTTGCAGTGCTCCGCGACGTCGGGCTCGTGGGTGACCATGACGACGGTCTTGCCGGCGTCGTTCAGGCGCTGGAAGATCGCGAGGATCTCGGCCGTGGAGCGCGAATCGAGGTTCCCCGTCGGCTCGTCGGCGAGGATGAGGGCCGGATCGTTCAGGAGCGCGCGGGCGATCGCGACCCGCTGCTGTTGACCGCCCGACAGCTCGTTCGGCCTGTGGCGGATCCGCGCGCCGAGGCCGACGTCCTCGAGCGCCTGCTTCGCGCGATCGCGGCGCGCGCGCCGGTCGCCCCCGTAGATGAGCGGCAGCTCGACGTTCTCGAGGGCATTCAGGCGGGCGAGGAGGTTGAACGTCTGGAACACGAACCCGATGTGCTTGTTCCGGATCGCGGCGAGCCGGTCGTCGTTCAGCGAGCCCACGTTCTGGCCGGCGAGCACGTAGCTCCCGGCGTCGGGCACGTCGAGGCAGCCGAGGATGTTCATCATCGTCGACTTCCCGGATCCCGAGGGCCCCATGAGCGCGACGAACTCGCCTGGGCGGACGTCGAGGTCCGCACCGCGGAGGGCGTGGACGATGTTGTCCGCGCCCATCCGATAGGTCTTCGTGATCCCGCGAAGCTGCAGGACCGGCCCGGTCGTCGGACCGCTCATCGACCCGGACCGGGTGCGGCGCCGCCGCCCCCGATACGCACGCCGCCGGCGGCGCCCGACGCCGCCGCGCGCGGCTGCGGGAGGACCACGGTGTCTCCCTCCTGCAGGCCGGTCGTGACCTCGGTCACGGTCTCGTTGCTGATGCCGAAGGTGGTGTCGGTGTCGACCGGCTGCCCGTCCTTCAGCACCTGGACGTAGCGCCGTCCAGCCGCCGTCCGGACGGCGAGGTTCGGGATCGTGAGCACGTCCTGCCGGCTGGCGATGATGATCGCCGCAGTCCCGCTCATCCCGGGGCGGAGCTGCGGATTCGGGATATCGATGAGGACGTCGACGCCGTACACCGGCACGCCCTGGGCGATCGTCGCGAGCGGATCCAGCGAGCTCACCTTGCCGGTCATCCGGGCCGCGCCAACGGCGTCGACGGTGAGGGTGGCGACCTGACCGAGCTTCAGCTTGGCGACGTCGGCCTCGCCGATCGTGCCGTGCAGCGCCACGCCGGTGATGTCCGCGAGCAGGATGAAGGGGTTGTTTGTCCCGCCGCCGCTGACGAACTCGCCGATCTGGCCGTTCACCGACGCGACCACACCCGCGGACGGAGACTTGAGCGTGGCGTTCGCCAGGTTGTTCTGGGCCGCTTGGAGGTTCGCCTGCTGCGCGAGCACGCTCGCGTAGGAAGCGGCGATGTCGAAGGACTTCACGCTTGCGGCGGTCTTCTGCAGCGAGAGCTGCGCTGACTGAAGCGAGTTCTGCGCGTTCAGCACCGTCGAGCTCGTCCGCTCCTGCGTGGCGGCGACGTTCTGCACGCTCGCGACGAGCGTGCCGGTGACCGCGTCGGTGATCGTCCCGACCGCAGTCCCGGCCTGGGCGATCTTCGCCTTCGTCGCGCTCGCGAGTTGCTGCTCGGTGGTGAGCGTGTTCTGCAGGGCCTGGAGGTCGTTGCGCGACTGGTCGAGGTTCGTGTCGCCCTTGCTCGCGGTGGTGTTGAGCGAGTTCTGGGCCGCCGTGACGTTCGTCTGCGCCGCCGCGAGCTGCGCGTTCGGCGCATCGATCGCGTTCCCCAGGCGCGTCGCGGCGGTCGTGTAGGCCACCTGGGACAGCTGGTATGCCGCGCTCGCGGACGATGGGTCGGCGCCCGCGGCGATCTGCGTGTCAAAGGTCCCGTACGCCGTCGTCAGCGCGTTTGCGGCGTTCCCGTAGTCACTGAGGGCCCCGCTGAGCACGCTGTTCGAAAAGCTCGCGGCATTCGCGAGCGCGGCCTGGGCGAGGTTCAGCGAGTTCTGGGCGCTCCGGACGTCGCTCGTCTGGGTCACCGCGGCAAGGTCGCTCTGGGCCTGCGCGAGCTGTGTCTGCGCCGTGCCGATCCCCGACTGGTAGGTGCGCACATCGGTCTGGACGGCCGACGACAGGATCGTGAAGTTGTTCTTCGCCGCGACGTAGTTCGTCTGTGCCTTCGCGAGGGCCTGCTGCGCGCTCACGATGTCGTTCTGGGTGGTCTTCTGGGTCTCGCCCAGGCTTTTCTGCGCGTTGTCGACCGACTGCCGCGCGATCGCGAGGTCTTCCCCGGAGGCGCCGGCGATCGTGCGCTCGTAATTCGCCTGGGCCGACCCGACGTTCGCCTGCGCCTGATTTAGCGAGACGATGAGATCGGTGGTGTCGAGCCGTGCGAGCGGCTGGCCGGGCGTCACCTGCTGGCCTGGCGCAACGTAGATCTCCGCGAGCCGGCCGCCGGTCTTGAAGTTCAGCCGTACCTGGCCGGCCGCGTTCACCGATCCGGACACGGCGACCGTCTGGGTCACCGCGCCACGGGCGACGACCGCGGTCCGCAGCTCGGGCGCCACAGGCGCCGCGCTGCAGGCGCTCGCGATGAGGATGGCCACCACCGCGGCGGCCGGTACGACGCGCGGACCTGAAACCGTCATCAGTCCTCTCTTCCCTGATCCCTCTGATGGGCCTGATGGGCCTGATGGGCCTGATGGGCTGGATCCGTCGTCATGGCGAGACCGGCGCGCGCCGGCGTCACCCCGCCGGTCCGAGGCGTCACCCCGCCGGTCCGACCGGAAGGACAGGTGGGGTCTGCGCGGCAAGTCGTGCCGCGGTCACCGCACCCAGTGAGTACACGACGATGATGGCTTCGGCGATGCCGCCGACGAGCGGCAGCTGGGTCGCAAGGTAGAGGAGCGTCGCCCCGATGAGGGCGACGATGCCCGGCCCGATCCTCGGGGCCCAGCGGGCGAGCGGGCGCGCCGCGAAGATCGCATCGCCGATCCGCCACGCGACCGCGGCGTAGCCGATGAGCGCCGCCAGCAGGAGGAGGACGGCGACACCCGAGGCGGCCATGAACCCGGCTTGCAGGCCGAGCTGGATCCCGCCACCGGCCTGCCCGACGCCGCCGGCGAGGGTGCTGATCAGGACGACCGAGGCGAGGAACAGCGCCGACCCGACGAGGGCGAGCACGACGACGCCGGTCGCGAAGATCCGCAGCTGCGATCGCCAGCCGCCGTTCGCGGCCCGGTACGCGCCGAGCACCGGCCCACGACCGAGGACGAGCGCGGCCGAGACGCCGAGCAGGACGAGCAGGTATCCGGCGGCGTTCCGCGCGCCTTCCGAGACGTTCCGCTGCATCGGTACGAATGCCCGGAACGGGACCGGCACGGTGCGCTCGGCCTCGGCGACGGACCGGAGCGGCGGTGCGCTGCGGCCGGCGAAGCTCACGAAGAGGCGTGGCCGGGCGTCCGGCGCGTCGGCGACCTGTGTCCCGACAAAGAGGAGCGCGCCGATGGCGCTCGCGAGGACCACCCCGGCGAGGACGAGGAGCGAGTCGCGCTGGGTCATCGGGAGAGCGGCCGCTGCGCGGTGCGTAGCAGCGCGTGGGCCGCGCTGAGGCTTCCGAGCCCGACCAGGGCCACCGCGATGACAAGCAGACCGTCGACGAAGAATGCCGCGCCGCTGGTCTCGTCGAAGCCCTGTGCCGCGGCGAAGATCCGGTCGGCGCCCGCAGCAAGGTCCGCCCCATGCGCGACCAGCGCCCAGACGAGATAGGCCAGGCTCGGGAGGCCGAGGGCGGCCGCGACGATCCACTCCCAGGCAACGCCCCGCCTGGCGGCCACGCTCCGCATGACCGCGTCCCGGAATCCGAGCGGTAGCGGCTCGGGACGCACGGCGCGGAGGACGCGGTGGAGGGCCTGCTCCTCGGGCTCGAGATCGTCCATCAGCTCGTCCGTCCCCGCTTGGCCAGCCGTGCCCGGAGGGCGGCGCGGGCGCGGTAGAGGTGCGTCTTCACCGTCCCGATAGGGAGACCGAGCGCGTCCGCGACCTCCTGGTATGAGAGCTCCTGGATGTGACGGAGGGTGAGCGCGGCACGGTAGGCCGGGGACAGCTCGGCCATCGCGGCGAGGACCTCGGCAACCTCTTCCCGGCGGACGGCCATGGGCTCGGGACCGGCGGCGGCCGGCTCCGGATCTTCCGGGAGCTCCTCGACCGGTGTCTCGTGGGCATGCCAGCGCTGGGCGTGGTTCAGGCTCGCGTTGGTCGTGATCCGGAACAGCCAGGGGCCGAACGGAAAGGCCGGGTCGTATTGGTGGAGCGCCCGGTAGGCGCGGATGAACGCCTCTTGCGCACAGTCGTGCGCGGCGTCGGCGTCGTGCGTGATCCGCAACGCGATGTTGTACACGCGCCCTCCGTATCGCTCGACCAGCACCGCGTAGGCGTCGGCGTCACCGAGGAGACAGCGCTGCACGATCTCCTGATCGGTCCCGCTCAGCCTTCCCCTCCACCGACGGACGGGATCGATGCCGGTCGCTTGGATGTACCCGGCCGATCGCCTCCGTGTTTCAGGCGTATTGTCGACGTCTCCATGGACCTCACCTGGCTCGGACACGCATGCTTCCGCGCCCGTGGCCGGGAGGGGATCGTCCTCACCGATCCTCCCGACCCGAAGTCGGGCCGCGCCATCTCCAAGACGGCCGCGGATCTGGTGACGATTTCCCACGACGACCCCAGGCACGCCAGCCTCCGATCGGTCGGCGGCGAGCCGGTGGTCCTGCGCGGCCCCGGCGAATACGAGGTCCAGGAGATCCTGGTGACCGGGATCGGGACCTTCCGGGATGAGGAGTCCGGCCGCCTGCGCGGCCGGAACACCGTCTACGCGATCCGGCTCGACGATCTGGTCGTCTGCCACCTTGGCGGTCTCGGGCACGCGCTCCCTGCGGCGGACCTCGAGCGCCTGGGCGACGTGGACGTCGTCCTCGTCCCGATCGGCGGCGGCGACGCCGATCTCACCGCCGCGAAAGCGGCCGAGGTCATCCACCAGCTCGAGCCCAAGGTCGTGGTGCCGATGTCGTACGACCCGGACGCGCGGCGGAAGGATTCCCCGTTCGAGCGCCTGCTCCACGAGCTGGGGGTGAAGGATCTCACGCCGGTGGCCAAGCTCTCGATCACCCGAGGCTCGCTTCCCGACAACATCCAGGTCGTGGCGCTGGACTCGCGGGCCCGCATCTAGCCGGCGAGGTCGTCCCAGCCTGAGCCTCGTCCGCGTCGGGCGATCCGCTCGGGGCCGTCCTGCGGTCGCGGAGCCGGTCGATTGACCCCTCTGTACGCGGAACGGTACAATCCGAGCATGTCGTTGCCGGCCGGGCACGACGACTTTTCATGTAACGGATGGTCCACCCCTTGTACGCAGTCGTCCGCAGCGGAGGCAAGCAATACCGCGTCGAAGAGGGCGCGCTCATCACCGTTGGCAACCTCGAGGGGGAGCCCGGAAAGAGCGTGGACTTCGGCGAGGTTCTCATGGTGGCGGACGGTGAGACGGTGAAGGCGATCGGCAACGCCAAGGTGACCGCGGAGATCGTGTCGCACGGGAAGGGCGAGAAGATCGTCGTCTTCCGGTACAAGAACAAGACCCGGTCGCGCAAGCGCACCGGGCACCGCGCGATGAACACCACCGTCCGCATCACGAAGATCGAGGTCTAGGACAAGAAGAGATGGCACACAAAAAAGGCGCGGGCTCGACCCGCAACGGTCGCGACTCCGCCGGGCAGCGGCTCGGGGTCAAGGAGTACGCGGGCGCCAACGTCGACGCCGGCGCGGTCCTCGTCCGCCAGCGCGGCACGAAGGTTCTGCCGGGCGTGAACGTCGGCGTCGGCAAGGACCACACCCTGTTCGCGCTCGTCGCGGGCACCGTCAAGTACACCCCGGCACGGGACGACCGTCGCAAGGTCAACGTCCAGCCGATCGCGAGCTAAGGAGCACCACCGCAATGAAACCGAAGATCCACCCCGGTTACATCGCCGCCACCGTCACCTGCGCGTGCGGCAACAGCTTTGTCACCGGATCCACCAAGCCGGACCTCCACGTCGAGGCCTGCGCGAAGTGCCATCCCTTCTACACCGGCAAGCAGCACCTCATGGACATCCAGGGTCGCGTGGATCGCTTCAACAAGCGCTACGCGAAGAAGGCAGAGCAGCCGGCCGCCGAGGCGGAGGCCGCTCCCGCGCGTTAGCGCCCGCACGACCTCCGTCCGCGCCGGTCATCGGGGCGGCCTCGAGGTCATCGTCGGCAGCATGTTCAGCGGCAAGAGCGAAGAGCTCATCCGCCGCGTGAAGCGCTCGATCATCGCCCGTCGTTCGGTCCAGGTGTTCAAGCCCGCGATCGACGACCGCTTCGGGATGCTCCATGTGCGCTCGCACGACGGCGACTCGTTCGTCGCGATCCCGGTGCGCTCCAGCGCCGAGATCCTGCCGCTGGTCGGAGACGACACGAGCGTCGTCGGCATCGATGAGGTCCAGTTCTTCGACCCCGGGATCGTCGCGGTCTGCCGCCAGCTCGTCGACGCGGGGCGGCGGGTGATCTGCGCCGGCCTCGATCTCGACTTCCGGGCCGAGCCGTTCGGCCCGGTGCCAACGCTCCTCGCGGTGGCCGAGCGGGTCGACAAGCTCGAGGCGATCTGCGTCGTCTGTGGCGAGGCCGCGACGCGCACCCAGCGGATCGTGAACGGGGTGCCGGCCGACTACGACGAGCCGGTGATCGTCATCGGCGCGAAAGAGGCCTATGAGGCCCGCTGCCGCGACTGCCACGAGGTCCCCCGAAAGGCCGGCCGCCCCGGGCCGGCCGCGCAGGCACCCGGATGAGCGACACCGTGACGGCCTACGGCGGGCAGGCGGTCATCGAGGGCGTCGTCATCCGCGGCCGGCGCACGATCGCGCTCGCCTGCCGTCGCCCGAATGGCGAGATCTACCGCTACCGCGAAGCGCTCGACTCCCCGCTCCAGCGCTCGGCGGTGGCGAAGCTGCCGCTGGTGCGCGGGGTCGTCGTGCTCTGGGAGTCGCTCTCGTACGGGATGCGGATGCTCATGCGCTCCGCGGACATCCAGCTCGAGGGCCTCGCGGGGCCGGCCGGGTCGGGGGACAAGCCGGCCTCCGGTAGCAGCTCGGCGATGATGCTCCTCGGGGTCGGCGCGGCGCTCCTCATCTTCATCGGGGTCCCCTACCTCCTCACGCAGCTCCTTCACTCGGTCATCGGTTCGAGCCTCGTGCTGAACATCGCCGAAGGCGTGGTCCGGCTCGGCCTGTTCGTCGGGTATCTGTTCGGCATCTCGTTCCTGCCGGAGATCCGTCGGGTGTTCGCCTATCACGGCGCCGAGCACATGACCATCCATGCCTTCGAGCACGGCGAGCCACTCGATGCCGCGCACATCGAGCCGTACCCGACCGCTCACCCCCGCTGTGGCACGGCGTTCCTCCTGTTCGTCGTGGTGATCGCGATCGTGCTCTTCGCGTTCATCCCGCGGGCGAATCTCATCGTCGATCTCGCGGCCAGGCTCCTGCTGGTCATCCCGGTCGCCGCGATCGCGTACGAGGTCCTGAAGCTCGGCGCGCGGCACGAGCGCAATCCGCTCATGCGCCTGGCGGTCGCGCCCGGCCTGCTGCTCCAAGCGATCACGACCCGCCGTCCCGACGCGGGGATGATCGAGGTCGCGGTGGCGTCGCTCGAGGAGGCGCTCGCCGGCGATGCGCCCGAGCAGGCCGCATGACCGAGCTCACCGCCGGCCTCCGGCATCGCCTCGAGCAGGTCGAAGCGCGGTACAACGAGCTCGGTCGGCTCATGAGCGACCCGGAGACGACGTCCGATCGCGCGCGCCTCCGCGCCGTTGGCCGGGAGTACGCCGCGCTCGAGCCGGTCGTCGCCACGGTGCGCCTGCTGCGGTCGGCGGAGCAGCGCCTGGGCGATGCCCGGGAGCTGGTGAACGGCGATGACGAGGATCTGCGGGATCTCGCCCGCGAGGACGAGGGCCTCGCCGCGCTCGAGGTCGAGCGCCTCACCGCGCAGCTGCGGACCCAGCTCGTCCCGCGCGATCCACTGGATGACAAGAACGTCATCGTCGAGATCCGCGGCGGCGAAGGGGGGGAAGAGGCCGCCCTCTTTGCCGGTGATCTCTACCGGATGTACCTCCGCTACGCGGAGCGCCATCGCTGGAAGGTCGAGGAGCTGTCCGCCAGCCGTTCGGAGAAGGGCGGCTTCAAAGAGGTCATCTTCCGGATCGCGGGGCAAGAGGCCTACAGCCGGTTGAAGTTCGAGTCCGGGGTGCATCGGGTCCAACGCGTGCCCTCGACCGAGGCGCAGGGGCGGATCCACACCTCCACCGCGACGGTCGCGGTCCTGCCGGAGGCCGAGGAGGCGGACGTCGGGATCGACGAGGCCGACCTCAAGGTCGATGTCTATCGCGCCGGTGGCCACGGCGGCCAGGGCGTGAACACGACCGACTCCGCGGTCCGGATCACGCATCTGCCGACGGGGATCGTCGTGACCTGCCAGGACGAGCGCTCGCAGCTGAAGAACAAGGCCAAGGCGATGACCGTGCTCCGGGCGCGGCTCCTCGCGTATCAGGAGGAGAAGCGCGCGACCGAGCAGGGCGACGCCCGGCGCGCGCAGATCGGCCGCGGCGAGCGGGCCGAGAAAATGCGTACCTACAACTTCCCGCAGGACCGGCTCACCGACAAGCGCCTCGGGCACAACCTCTCCGGCCTCGAGCGCCGTCTCGACGGCGAGATCGAGGACATGATCGAAGAGCTCATGGGGCAGGACCAGGCCGATCGTCTCGCGCAGCTCGAAGCGGGCGACGCATGAGCGACGGCCCAAGCCTGCAGGAGCGCTACGCCCCGGAGAACCGCTGCTTCGGCTGCGGTCCGGCGAACGCGCAGGGCCTGCGGATCCGCAGCTTCCCCGAGGGAGACGACGTCGTGTGCGAGTGGCAGCCGCGGCCGGAGCACGAGGCCTGGTCCGGCGTGCTGAACGGCGGCGTCATCGGCGCGCTCTTCGATTGCCACTCGAACTGGACGGCGACGCATCACCTCATGCGCCGCAGCGGCGCCCAGACCCCGCCGCCGACGGTGACCGCCGAATTCGCGGTGAAGCTCCAGCGGCCGGCACCGAGCGCGGGTCCGGTGCGCATCGTCGCGCGCGTGGTCGAATCGAGCGCCGATCGGGCGACGGTCGAGGCGACGCTCGAGGCCGGCGGGCGGATCTGCGCGACCTGCCGCGGTACCTTCGTCGCCGTGCCGCCGGGCCATCCCGCCTACCACCGCTGGTAGCCGCTCACCGGGCGCCGGGAACCGACCGGACGGGATGCGTCACAATCCGGGCGTGACCGAAGAGCTGCGCTATGACGAGGACGCGGCGTTCACCCTTGCCGACGATGCCGCCACCGTCTCGGCGCTTGTCCGGCGCACCCCGGACGAGCGGCTCCGAGCCGCCCGGTTCGGCGAGTGGAACGCCAAGCAGGTCATCGGGCACCTCGCCGTGTCCGCCGAGGTGTTCGCCGAGCGCGTCCGTCGCTGCGTCGAGGAGGACCGGCCGGCGTTGCCGGGCTGGGACCCGGACGCCGCCGATGCCGCGGCCGACAACACGAATGCCGACGCGATGGCTCTCTCGCGCCGCCTGCAGGCAGCGCATGCGCTCATCGTCCAGCTCCTCGCGCGTCCTGGCGCGGTCGAGCGGCTCGGGCTCCATGCCGAGCGCGGGCCGTTGCCCGCCGGCTGGTTCGGCGCGTATCAGGCCCGCCACTCGCACGAGCACGCGGCCGCGCTTGCGGCCGCCTTCCCGCCCGGGGGCTGACCCGCAGGTCCAGCCGCGCGGGCCACTCCCAGAGGCCGTCCGAGCCCAGGGGCGGGTGAGCGCCGAACCCAACTCCTACGGATGGCGTACTACATACGCGATGCCAGCCACCATTCGCGAGCAGGCCCTCGGCCCCCTCTCGCGGAGCGACGCGGAACGGCTCCTTCCCGGGCTTTCGACCGGACCGCTCAGCCTCGAGCGGCGGGTGCTCCGAGCGCGCTGCCTGAAGTACCTGGAGTCGTTCGACGTCGCCTGGGCCGAGCTCTCCGACCTGCTCCCGCAGGTGAAGGACCCGCTCCTCGGCGCGCGCATCGCGATCGACCTCGTCCATCTGGCCTACTACCTCGTGCGCGGCGGCGAGGTGAAACGGCTCGAGCACCGCGCCGAGCGACACGCCGCGGCCGATCCGCTCATGCACGCCGAGCTCCGTCTGGGAAAGTCGATCAACGAGACCGCGGCGAACGAGGTCACCGAAGCGCTGCGCGATGCGCGGTGGGCCGACGATGCGCTCGCCGCCGCGCCGCGCGGCCGCGGCCGCGATCTCGTGACGACGCGGGTGCAGCGCCAGCTGGCGCACCTGCTCGCGCATGCCGGCGACTACATCGGGGCGATCGCCGCGGCGGAGGCGACGGCGAAGGCCGCGGCCCGGGTCGGCGACCCCTGGGAGATGGCCTGGGCCACCTATACCGGCGGGTTCGCGCGCTGGTACGCGGGTGACCCCGACCGTGCCGTCGAGGCGTTCACGCGGGCCGAGGAGGGGCTGCGCTCGTACGGCACCTCCGCCTGGCGGTACACGCTCCTCTGCCTCGCCCGAGCGCGGATGGAGCGCGGCGAGATCGCGGATGGGGACCGCCTGGCGCGGCAGTCCGCGACCGGCGGGCCGGAGGATCTGGCGCACATCGCCCTGCTCCGCGGCGAGGCCGAGGTCGCGGAGCGGATCCTGACCCGCGCGCCGAAGGGATTCCCGGCGGACGAGCAGTTCCGGGATTTTGTCCGCGGGATCGTCCGGGCACGCCGCGGCGACCCGCGGGCGGGGGTACGGATGCTCGATGAAGTGGCGAAGGAGTTCGAGTCACGCGGGATGAGCCACTGGGCCCTCGGCGCCGCCGTGCACGCGGCGTATTGGCGCGAGACGCTGGTGCGCGGCGGCGGTAGCTCGCGCGCGCCGCAGCTGGTGCGCGACCTCGCGAGCCGCGGCGGGGAGGGGTTCGCCTACTACCTTCCGGACGTGGCCGCGTGGCTCGGGCGCGCGGCCGAGCACGATCCCGAGGCGCGCGCGGTCGCGCGCACCATCCGGGCGCGCGGCGACGCCGCGGTGCGGCGCGCGAAGAGCGACTCCGCGTCGGGCATGGCCGTCTCGGCGCTCGACGAGGCGACGTTCTATCTCCGCGCGATCGGTCTCACCTGGCGCGAGATCGGCATCCTCCACGAGATGGAGGGTCTCCGTCGGGAGGAGCGTGCGCTCGGCCGTGAGGCGCTCGCGACGCGGCTCGGGGTTTCGCCGAACACGCTTCGGGTGCACCTCACCCGGATCCGCGCGAAGCTCGACGTCGGCGACAGGCGGGGGGACGAGGTGCTTCTGGAGGCCGCGCTCGCCCGGCGGCCGGTCGCCTAGCGCCCGGCGCCGGTCGCCTACCGCTGAGCCCTCCAAGACCCGCGCCGATGAGGTCGCAGACGGCTCGCGGTCACAAGAGCTCGACCGACTCACGCCACCCTGGGATCTTCGTCCCGAAGCCGAGCGCGGCGATCTTCGTCTCGAGGGCCGCCTGGGCCGTCGGCTCGCCGTGGACGATGAACACCGTCTTCGGCTTCGTGGTGAAGCGCCCCAGCCAGGCGAGGAGCTCGGGCTCGTCGGCATGCGCGGAAAAGCCGTCGATCGAGCGGACCCGGCAGCGGACCTCCAGCTCCTGCCCGTCGATGCGCACCGTCTTCGCCCCGGCCTGGAGCTGCGCGCCGAGGGTCCCCTGACCCTGGTAGCCGACGAAGAGCAGGGTCATCCCGGCATCCCCGATGAGCGCCTTCACGTGCTGCACGATGCGTCCGCCCGTGATCATCCCGTTCGACGCGATGACGAGGAACGGGCGCGGGGCGTTGTGGATCGCCGCGGACTCCTTCGCGCTCGCGGTCACCGTCGCGCCGGGATAGTCGAGCGGCGGGTCGTGGGCCGCGATGAGCGCCCGCGTCTCGGCGTCGTAGTAGGCCGGGTAGCGGCGGTAGATCTCGGTCGCCTTCTGGGCCATCGGCGAGTCGAGATACATCGGCAGATGCGGGATCTCCCGCGCGGCCAGCAGCCGGTCGAGCTCGAAGACGACCTCTTGGGTGCGGCCGATCGCGAACGAGGGGATGAGGAGCACCCCCTTGGCCGCGGCCGTCTCGCGAACGGCCTCGCCGAGCAGGCGGATCGCCTCCGCCGCCGGCTCGTGCTCCCGGCCACCGTACGTCGACTCGATGAGCAGGTAGTCGGCGTAGGCCACCGGCGTGGGGTCACGGATGATCGGCGTATCCGGCCGGCCGAGATCGCCGCTGAACACGATGACCCGCTCGGTGGGTCCTTCGCTCACGCGGACCCGGATGATCGCCGAGCCGAGGATGTGCCCGGCATCGAGGAACGTCGCCTGGATCCCCGGCGCGATCGGGATCTCGCGGTCGTACTCGACGCCCTTGAACAGCGCGATCGCCGCGTTCGCGTCGGCCGTCGTGTAGAGCGGCGCGTTCAGGTCGGTCACCGTGTGGACCGTCTGGGTGCGGAGGGCCGCCTCCGGATCCTGCCGCATCGCGTTGGCCAGCGCGGTCTCTTCGTCGGCGTCCTCGGTGGCCGCGCGGTCGGGATGCTTGCGCGCGAACCGGTCGTGGCGCGCCGCGAACTCCTCCTGGAGCTTCGCCGAATCCAGCAGCACGAGGCCCGCGAGCTCCACCGTGCCGGCGGTCGCGTAGATCGGTCCATGGAAGCCGGCGGCGGCGACGTGCGGTATGAGGCCACAGTGATCGAGGTGCGCGTGGGTGAGGAGCATCGCATCCACCGTTCCCGCCTCATAGGCGAGGGGAACGTGGTTGCGGATCGCATCGTTCGGCGCGCCCTGGAACATCCCGCAGTCGATGAGCACCCGTGCACGCTCGGTCTCGAGCAGGAACTGTGATCCGGTCACGGTGTTCGCCGCACCGAGGAAGTGGATCCGCACGTTCCCATCATGCGCCGCTAGCATCGGCAGCGCAGATGTACGGTCCCGTGCTCGCCGGATCAAAGGTCACCCTCCGCCCACCCGAGGACGCCGACGCGGCCCGGTTCGTGGMCTGGTTCGCCGATCTCGAGGTCACGCGCTACCTCGGCCGGCGGACCGTGCCCGCGCTGTTCCAGGAGGAGGAGTTCCTCAAGCGCATCGGGGAGTCCACGACCGATGTCTTCTGGATGATCGAGGCCGAGGGGCGCGCGGTCGGCGCATCGGGCATCCACCAGATCGACTGGGTGAATGCTCACGGCATCACCGGGACGGTCATCGGCGACCGATCGATGTGGCGGAAGGGCCTGGGGTCCGAATCGATGGCCCTGCGCACGGCGTACGCGTTCGACCAGCTCAACCTGCACAAGCTCATGACCCAGGTGTTCATGGAGAACGAGCCGAGCAAGCGCGGGCTCCAGAAGGCCGGATACCGCGAGATCGGGATCGAGCGCGAGCACTTCTTCCGCGAGGGCCGCTGGCACGACCACTGGCTGGCGGAGCTGCTCCGGTCCGACTGGGAGAAGCTGCGATCTCGCTGATACCCCTCAGCCGGCGCTCGTCTGGTAGCTTCATCGCGAGGTAGTCGGATGAAGCGCGTTGGGGTCATTCTCCTCGTCCTGGTCGTCGCGCTCGCGGCGTTCGTCGCCTTTCCGCGCGCCGGGACGGCGTCGGCAGCGGATGCCGCGACGCTCGCGGTGCTTCATGGGGACGTTGACGCGCAGCATGCCGGCGGATCATTCACCCCCGCGCTCGATGGCGATCTCCTCACCGCCGGCGACGTGGTCCGGGCGACCGACGCGGGCCACGCGGTCATCACGTTCTTCGAGGGGAGCACCCTCACGGTCGAGCCCGGCTCGCAGGTCACCGTCCAGTCGCTCGCGCGCGTCGCCGGTGATGGGCTCCAGGTCACGATCCTTCAAACGCTCGGGCACACCTGGGCGTCGGTCCAGAAGCTCCAGAGCCCGAACGCGAAGTTCGAGGTGCGCACCCCGAACGCGACCGCGGCGGTCCGGGGAACGGCGTTCGAGACGATCGTGGAGGTCATCGAGGGGCGGACCGTGACGACCGTGCTGACGAGCGAGGGCGAGGTCGTCGTCCGCGCCGACGCCGGAGGCGAGACGAGCGTGCGGGCGGGCCAGCAGATCCAGGTTCCCCAGGGCGCGCCGGTCCCGCGCGAGCCGGCCCCGCGGCCGATCCTGCCGCGCCTGCGCTTCGGCGTCGGCGCCGGTGCGGGGTTCACGGTGATCGACCCCCGTGGGTTCCAGTGCGGATCCGTCGCGCGACAGATCCCCGGGTGCACGGTGGCCGGGACGACGGTGACCATCGCCGGTCCGGTCAGCGGTACGTACAACGTCGCGCTCACCGCGGCCACGTCCGCGCCGGGGACGACGCTCACGTTGGAGGGATCGCGGACCGACGCCGTGGACGTGACCGCGCGCTTCACGACCGACCTGACCACCGGTGACCTCGTGCGCACCTCGGTCAGGGTCACCGTGCCGTCGGGTGGGGCGATCACGACCGGCGGATTCACGCCGGCCGAGCGGGTCACGAGCGTCTGTGGGGCCGAGGCGACCGGCCGGGTGTTCTCGTCCGGCGGTGTGAACGAGCGCTCGGGCGCCCTCGCCGCCTACGGGAAGGCGAGCCCGAAGCAGCCGGCGGCATTGGTGCTCACCGCGGCCGAGCTCACGGGCGTCGCGGCCGAGAGCGTGGCCGGGGCGAAGGTGCCGGTCGCGGTGACGAATGTCACGGTGACCGTCGACAACGCCGGCCTTCACCTCGGCGCGCGGGCGGCGGCCGGACCGATCAGCGTCCCGGCGAGCGGGGACATCGTCGCCGGCGCATCCGGCGGCAGGCTCGTCATGCGGCTGCGGGGCCTCGATCTCGGCCCGCTGCCCGGGGTGGTCAGGGATCAGATCGCGACCGCGATCGAAGGCGGTCTCAACTCCTACGCGGCCGGCTTCCCGCTGGCCGTCGAGCGAGTCGCGCTCCGGCAGGGCTGCCTCGCCATCATCGGCGCCACACCGTGACCGGCGGGCGGTGAGCGGTCAACGACCGGCTGCGGGACGTGGGCTCATCGTCCTGACCTGAGCGGGCGCTGTGCCCTCGGGCAGGTGATGTGATGAGTATGGTCAGGTGAGCGTACGGAGTCCCTCCGCGACGCCCTCGGCGGAGCCGCTGGTCCTGGTCGTCGATGACGACCCGGCGCTCTGCGCGCTCATCGTGGAGGCTCTCGAGCCGGAGGCCCTGCGCTGCGCGGTCGCGCACGACGGACGGACCGCGCTCGACATGGCGGTGAGCCAGCGGCCCGATCTCATCGTCCTCGATCTCCTGCTGCCGGAGCTATCGGGTGAGGAGGTCCTCCGCCGACTCGGGGCCGACCACCGGACCCGCTACATCCCGGTCGTCCTCGTGACCGCGAACAGCTCGATCGAGCAGCTGGTCCGGCTGCTCCGAGCGGGCGCCGACGACTACATCACCAAGCCATTCGATCTGGACGAGCTTGCCGCGCGCGTTCTCACCGCGCTTCGGCGGGCCCGGACGCTCGGGGGGCTGAATCCCCTGTCCGGCCTTCCGGGCAACGCGGCCATCTCCGATGAGATCGCCCGGCGGCTCGCGCATCGTGAGCCTTTCGCCTGCCTCTATATCGACCTCGATCATTTCAAGAGCTTCAACGACCGGTACGGATTCACGCGTGGCGACGAGCTGATCCGCGCCCTCGCGGCGGCGATCTTCGACACGGTCGCGGATCTTTCCTGCGAGGAGTGCTTTCTCGGCCACGTCGGCGGCGACGACTTCGTCGCGCTGGCCGACACCGCCGTCGCGCAGCGCCTGGCCGACGGGATCGTCGCCCGCTTCGCGGAGCGCTCGCGCGAGCTGTACGACGAGCGCGACCGAGCCTCCGGCGGGTACGAGACGCTCGATCGCCGTGGCCGACGGATCCACTGGTCTCTCGCGACCATCTCCATCGGGATCGCGATCGCGGATGCCGGCCGCTTCGCCTCGCCCGCCGCGCTCGCCCAGACCGCCGCGGAGCTGAAGGCCGTGGCGAAGCGGCGTCCGGGAAGCGTCGTGGTCGAGCGCCGCGGAACGGCGGACCCGGGACACTAGACTCGGCCCTCGTGGACACCCCGGAGCGGCCCGCCACGGTCACCGCGCGGCAGCGCGCCGAGATCGAGGCCCAGCGGGCCGCGGAGTCGCCGACCCGGCGGGCGACGGTCCCGGCGTTGGAGGCGATCCTCTACGAGCCCATTCCGGTCCTGGACCACGGGTTCATCAGGGTCATCGACTATATGGGTGACGACGCGTCGATCGTGCAGGCGGCGCGGGTGTCCTACGGCGCCGGTACGAAGAAGGTCCGCGAGGACGCCGGTCTCATCAACTACCTCATGCGGCACCGGCACACCTCGCCCTTCGAGATGTGCGAGATCAAGCTGCACGTGAAGCTGCCGATCTTCGTCGCTCGTCAATGGGTCAGGCATCGGGTGGCAAATGTGAACGAAACGAGCGGCCGGTATTCGATCCTCGATCGCGAGTTCTACATTCCCGACCCGCAGAATCTCGCGGCCCAGTCCGGTTCGAATCGCCAGGGCCGCGGCGCGGTGCTTGGCGCCGCCGAGGCGCAACGCGTCCTGGCGATGTTGCGTGACGACACGGCTCGCGCCTATGACCACTACGAGGAGCTGTTGAACGAGGATGCCGGCGGTCAGGTGAAGGACGAGGAACGGTCGGGCCTGGCCCGCGAGCTCGCACGGATGAATCTTCCGGTGAGCCTCTACACCCAGTGGTATTGGAAGATCGACCTGCACAACTTTCTGCATTTCCTCAATCTCCGCGGCGATGCGCATGCGCAGTACGAGATCCGGGTGTACGCCGAGGCGCTCCTCGAGGTCCTGAAGCGGTGGGTCCCGCTGACCTACGACGCGTTCATGGACTACCGGATGGGCGCGCACGAGCTGTCGGCCAAGGGGCTTGCCGTGGTCCAGCGGCTGCTCCGCGGCGAGGCGGTCGAGCAGCGCTCGAGCGGGATGTCCCCCGGGGAGTGGCGCGAGCTCATGGCGACGCTGCAGCGCTGAGCTCCGATCGCGCCGCGTTCCTCTGGGATCCGGCGCTCGCGTCGCACGTCTACCGGGCCGACCATCCCCTGAAGCCGCGGCGGCTCATCGGGGTGCGCGACACGCTCGCGGCGCTCGGCGCGTTCGATCGTCCGAACAGCATCGTCCTGGCGCCCCGCCACGCCACCGTCGCGGAGATCGCACGGATCCACGACCCGCGCTACATCGCCGCGGTCCGGCGGGCCTCGGCGGATCCCGCCCGGGAGTACGGACGCTGGGGGCTCGATGAGGACGGCGACACGCCGCCGTTCGCCGGGATGCATGAGGCGTCGCTGCTCACGACCGGTGGCTCGCTGCGCGGGATGGAGGAGGTCCTCGCCGGTCGGGCGCGGGTGGCGTTCAACGGCGCGGGCGGCCTGCACCACGCGATGCGCGACCACGCGAAGGGCTTTTGCATCTACAACGATCCGGCGATCGTCTGCGGGCTCCTCGCGGATCGCGGGATGCGCGTCGCCTACGTCGACATCGATGCGCACCATGGCGACGGCGTGCAGGCCGCGTTCTACGACACCGATCAGGTCCTCACGATCTCTCTCCACGAGAGCGGACGCACGCTGTTCCCCGGGACGGGATTCGCCGAAGAGCGGGGGACCGGACGTGGCGCCGGCTACAGCATCAATGTCGCCCTGCCCGCGTTCACGGACGATCTGGCGTATGGCCGAGCCTTCACCGAGGTGGTCCCGGTGCTGGTCGAGCGCTACCGTCCCGATGTGCTGGTCACCCAGCAGGGGATCGACGCGCATTTCAACGACCCGCTCACCCATCTGCTCATCTCGACGCGCGCGCGAGCGGAGATCGTGACCGCCTTCCGCGACTTTGGGCTCCCCTGGATCGCGATGGGGGGCGGCGGGTATGACGAGGATGCGGTCCGCCGGGCGTGGTCCATCGAGTACCTCATCATGCTCGGCGCGCCGGTGCCCGCCTCGCTCCATGACGCCGGTCCGCCCACGCTCCCGCGGGAACAGCGCATGGCGATCGACGTCGCCACCGACCGCGCGCTCTCGGCCGCGCTCGCGGCGAGCTTTCGCTGAGCGTGCCGCCGCTCGTGACCGTGCTGACCCAGCTCGCCCGATCACCCCGCCGTGGCGCCGCCGCCATCCTCGTGGCCGGCCGCCTGCGCACCGCGGCCGGCCTGGTGGCGATCGCGACGGTCTTCGCGGCGGCGAACGCGATGCGCGCCGCCGCCGATGTGCCGATCGCGGCCGTGCTCTACGGCGAGGACCGGACCGGCACGGTCACGGCGCTCCTCGAGGCGCTCGGCCGGGAGCGCAGCGCCGTCGTCCTGTATCTGGTGGAGCGCTCGTGGGACGCGGTGCTCATCCTCACCGCCGCGGCACCGGTCCTCTCCTGGGTCCTCGGCGCGACGGCGATCCACGCCGCCGCGCGGCTGCAGGGACGTCACCGACCCTACCGGCCGATGCTCGTGCTCCTCGGCTACGCCGTCGCGCTTGCCCGACTGCCGGCCGATCTGGCGGGCGCGCTTCTCGGCAGCGGCCCTGGTCCGGGCCCCGGCATCGCGCAGCTGCTTGGCGCCGCGTCGATCGTCCTGCTCGGGGTCATCGCCTGGCGGGGCATCCAGGCGCACTACGGCCTCGCGCGTGGGCCGGCGCTCAACGTGCTCATCGTGGCGATCACGTTGTTCTACCTGGTGCCGCTCATCGCGATCGTGCTCGCGGTCGTCGGGCTCGTGATCGCCGCGGCCGTCCTTGGACTCGTGCCCGGCCGCTAACCGTCGTCCGCAGAGACCGCGGCCACGAGCGCGAGGTCGCCGGGGCGGACCGAGCGTGGATCGAACTTCCGGGTCGCCGCGGCCATCCGGGTGAGCGCCTCGGCCATCGTCAGCGGCGGCGCCGCGCCCCTCTTCTGCGGGATCCAGCGGACCGGATTGCAGCGCGCCACGACGAGGGTGCGCAGATACGGGCTCTTGAACCCCATGGATCGCAGCACCGCGATATGCGCGGTGATCCGGTCATCGATGTCCAGGAGCCGGCGGGCCCACTGGTCGCGCTGACGGAGCGCCGCCGGGAGCGTCCCGTCCAGGAACAGGTCGACCCGCCGCAGCAGCGGCTGGTACGACGATCCGGCGAACCGGGAACGCTCCTCATACGACGCGCCGAGGGTGAGGAGGAAGGGCGCCTCGAACGACGCGGCGTGGTCACGCTCGCGGGACCGCGGCTGCTCCTTCGCGATGCTGCGGGCCATCCGGACGACCTCGAGGCTGCGGTCGCGCAGGTTGTGGGCCTTCTCGGTGTTCAGGGGAAGGATGCGGTACGCAACCGCCGGATCGGCGACGACGAGGGCGGTCACGCTCCGCAGTCCGAGCTTCTTTGCCGCGGCGAGGCGGTGGCGACCGCCACGTCGGGGTGATCGAGCGGGATCGCGCTCTCGCCGGGCGCCGGCCCGCGAGGTCCGGCCGGCCCGCGGCGGGTCGCCTGCCGCACCTTGACGGCGTTGCCGGTCTTCTTCGTCCGCGCCGCGGCGGTCCGTTTCGTCGCCATGTCACGAGGATAGATAGCATTCCGGCGGTGAGCCCGGCGTGGACCCCGAGCGCGGCCTATCGCGATCGCAGCCGGCTCCGCCGGTTCGCCGCCGCGCGGGGATGCTCGGATCTTCCCGCGCTCCTGGCCTGGGCGACCGATGATCTCGAACGGTTCTGGCGGGCCGTCGATGCCGACCTCGGCCTGGTCTGGTCCACGCCGTACGAGCGCGCGATGGACGTCACGCGGGGCCTGCCCTGGACGACCTGGTGGACCGGCGGCCGGATGAATTACGTGGAGACCGCGCTCCGCGCCGACCGCGATCCCGCGGCGATCGCGCTCATCGCCGAGCGCGAGGACGGTACCGTCGAGCGCCGGACGTTCGCCGAGCTCCGCGCCGATGTCACGCGCTTTGCCGCTGGCCTGCGCGCGACCGGCGTCGCCGCCGGTGATCGCGTGGCGGTGTTCCTGCCCCTGGGGGTCGAGTGCGTCGTCGCGGTGCTCGCCTGCGGCGCGATGGGCGCGATCTACACGCCGATCTTCTCCGGCTACGGCGCGGAGGCGATCGCCGGACGGCTGCGGGATTGCGAGGCCGCGGTGCTCATCTGCGCCGACGGCTTCCACCGTCGCGGCGCGGTCGTCCCGATGAAGGAGACCGCCGATACCGCGGCCGACGGCGCGCCGACGGTGCGGACGGTCATCGTGGCCGAGCGTCTGGGGCGCGCGTATCCGAAACGGGACCGCGACGTCACCTGGGACACGGTGATGGCCCGGGGCACCGCCGACGCCCCCTGGGCGGACACCGGCGCCGAGGACCCGTTCATGATCATCTACACCTCGGGCACGACCGGCCGGCCGAAGGGCGCGCTCCATGTGCACGGTGGCTTCCCGGTGAAGGCCGCGCAGGACATGGCCCACTGCTTCGACCTGCAGGCCGGCGATGTCATGTTCTGGTTCACCGACATCGGCTGGATGATGGGCCCCTGGCTCATCGCCGGCGCGCTCATGCTCGGCGCGACGATCGTCACCTACGACGGGACACCCGACTTCCCCGACGCGTCCCGGATCTGGTCGATGGTCGAGCGCCATGCGATCACGCATCTGGGGATCTCCCCGACGGCGATCCGCGGGCTCATGCGCGCCGGTGAGGCACCGGTGCTCGCGCACGACCGCTCGAGCCTGCGGGTCCTCGGCGGCACCGGCGAGCCGTGGAACCCCGATCCCTGGTGGTGGTACTTCCGCGTCGTCGGCGAGAGCCGCTGCCCGATCATCAACTATTCCGGCGGCACCGAGATCTCGGGCGGGATCCTCGGCTGCACGACCTGGAGCGACATCGAGCCCGTCTCGTTCCGTGGCCCCTGTCCCGGGATGGACGTGGACGTCGTCGATGAGGCCGGTCGCGGTGTCCGTGGCACCGTCGGCGAGCTCGTCATCCGGCAGCCCTGGCCCGGGATGACCCGCGGCTTCTGGCGCGACCCGGAGCGCTACGTGGAGACGTACTGGTCGCGCCTGCCGGGGATCTGGGTGCACGGCGACTGGGCGCGGGTCGACGACGCCGGCTTCTGGTACATCGAGGGACGGAGCGACGACACGCTGAAAATCGCGGGGAAGCGGGTCGGGCCAGCCGAGGTCGAGTCCGCGGCGGTCGCGCACCCCGCCGTTGGCGAGGCCGCGGCGATCGGCGTGCCGGACGAGCTCAAGGGCGAGGCGATCGCCGTCTTCGCGATCCTTCGCCCCGGGTACGAGCCGTCGGTGGAGCTGGCCGGCGCGGTCTCGGAACACATCGCCGAGCAGCTCGGGAAGCCACTTCGACCGAAGGTGGTCCGGTTCGTCGGTCAGCTGCCGAAGACGCGGAACGGGAAGATCCTGCGGCGTCTCATCCGCGGGGCCTACCTTGGGTCAGCGGATCTGGGGGACACCTCGTCGCTCGACGATCCGCGGTCGCTCGATGAGATCCGGGCCGCGGGACACTGATCGGGCGCCGTTCAGGCGTTCCGGCCAGCGACCGCCCGCACGAGCGCGACGATGAGCGCCGCGATCCCAAAGAGGAAGAGGATCGCCAGGAGCGCCGGGATGTCGACGACCACCGGCGAGCTCACCACCGGGAAGATGCCCTGGAACGGCCGTACCAGCGGCTCGGTGCCGTTGTACAGCGCGGCGACGAGCGCCTGATCCGGGTTCGCCGCCGCGAACTTCAGGATGAAGCGCACCAGCAGGATCACCTCGAGCACGGTGAAGAGGAGCACCGTGACGCGCGTCACGCTCCAGACCGGATCGCTCCGCCCGGCATTCACGTTCACCTGGCCGGCCGGCACCGCCGTCGGCGCGGTCACGCGCTCGACCCGCTCGACACCCCCCGAGGGTCGTTCGAGGCGCTCGGTCTCCGCGGCGGTCGGGACGCGGCCATCGGGTGTTGTCATGACCGGGTACGGAGCAGACGGTGTGCCAGGCTCCTAGGCTGGCGCCGATGGATCATCCGTTCGCTGCGTTCGCCCATCGGCAGCGGGTCCGGTTCGGCGAGACCGACCTGCAGGGCGTCGTCTATTACGCGAACTACCTGCTGTTCGCCGAGGTCGGGCGGGTGGCCTACCTCCGCGCGCTCGGGATCGAATACGGGCGCGACCTCACCGGTCAGGGGATCGACTTCACCATCGGCGAGGCGAGCGTGCGCTATCAGGCCCCGCTCCGGTTCGACGACGAGTACGACATCCGGGTGCGGGTCGGGGAGATCCGGCGCTCGTCGTGGGCGTTCGAATACGCGTTCGAGCGGGCCGATGGACTCCGCTGCGCGCGGGCGCGCACCATCCAGGTGATGCTCGACCTCGGGACGAAGCGGCCGACCCGGATCCCTCCGGCGATCCGGGAGAGGCTCGAGCGCGCCCGGCCGGCGACGACGCCGAGCGGGTCGGACCGATGATGGAGCCGACGCTTCCCGAGGAGCTGCTGCTCCTGCGAGCCAGCGTGCGCGCGTTCGTCGCGGAGCGGCTCCTGCCCCGGGCCGATGAGATCGAGCGCACCGACCGGATCCCGGCCGACGTCCTCTCGGCCGTCGCCGCGATGGGGCTGTTCGGCATCGGCTTCCCGGAGCAGGTCGGCGGGCAGGGCTTTGGCAAGCTCGGCTACTGCGTCGCGGCGGAGGAGCTCGCCCGCGCGAACGCCTCGCTCTGGAACGTCATCGGCGGCTCGGCCGGGCTCTGCGGGACGGCGATCGATATCGGTGGACCGGACGAGCTGCGGGCGCGCCACCTGCCGGACCTCCTCGCCGGGCGGAAGATCGGCGCGTACGCCTTGTCCGAGCCGGGCGCCGGGAGCGATGCCGCGAGCCTGCGCACGACCGCGCGGCGGGTCGGCGACGAGTACGTCATCGATGGCGCGAAGACGTTCATCACCAACGCGCCGATCGCCGATCTCTTCACCGTGTTCGCGACCGTCGACCGCGCCGCGGGAGCGAAGGGCATCACCGCCTTCGTCGTCGACCGCGACGCCCCCGGGCTCGAGATCGGGCCGAACGACGACAAGATGGGCCTGCACGGCTCGACGACCGCGCAGCTCCTCTTCCGCGAGCTCCGCGTTCCGGTCGCCCGGCGCATCGGCGAAGAAGGGAAGGGCTTCGGCATCGCCCTCCGGACCCTGGATCAGGGGCGCCTGGGTCTTGCCGCCCACGCCGTCGGGGCCGCGCAGCACCTGCTCGAAGCGTCGGTCGCGTACGCGAAGACGCGCGAGCAGTTCGGCGCGCCGATCGCGGTGCACCAGGCGATCCAGTGGATGCTCGCCGACGCGGCGACCGGCATCCATGCCGCGCGGCTCATGGTCCACGATGCCGCCTCCCGGCTCGACCGGGGCGAGCGGATCACCCAGCGCGCGGCGATGGCGAAGCTCTTCGCGACCGAGCATCTTGGCCGGGTGGCCGACGCGGCGGTCCAGATCCATGGCGGGATGGGCTACATGCGGGAGCTCTGGATCGAGCGGGCCTACCGGGACGCGCGGATCTATCGGATCTACGAGGGAACGAGCGAGATCCAGCGGCTGGTGATCGCCGGCGGGCTCCTCGGCGACGCCTGACAAGGGTGCACGAAGACCGGTCAGCGACCATGAGCGGGAAAGGTCGGGGGTGTGGATAACCGACTGAATACGGTGGATAAGACCCCCCTGGAGGCCCGAACGATGCGGTTTGTGTGGAAAAGCCCAGTGTGCTGAGACCGTCCACTCCGGGCGGCCACCGGGTCATCGGTGCCGCCTGGCTGGCTGCTGCCGGGCTCGCGCTCGTGGCAGCCCCGCTGTCCGTTCTGCGCACCCCGGCGGGGGCGCCGCTCGCCCTGGGGGCCGGCCTGCTCTTTGCCGGCGGCCTGGTCGCCTACGGCGTCCGGCATGCCCGGTTCAGCGGGTCGCTCGGGCGCGCGGAGATCGCTCTTGCGGGCGGGCGCCTCGGCGCTGCCCGCGACATCCTGGCGCCCCTCCTCGACCGCTTTCCGGGGCTTCCACCGGTCGCCCGGGCCTCAGGCCGGCTCCTCTACGCCGCCGGCGATCCGCTGTCGGCGGCGACGCTCCTGGAGCGGGCGGCGCCGGCCTTCCGCCGCGACCGCGAGCTCGTCGTGACGCTCACCGCGAGCTACGCCGCGCTGAACAAGGCCGGCGACGCCCGCCGGTCCGCCGCGATGCTCCCCGGCGACCCCGACGTCCGGCTCGCGCTCGCCTGGGCCGAGCTGGTGGCGCTGGGCGGTGACCGGAGCCGCGGCGCGGCGCTCGCGATCGAGCTTGTGGGCGACACGCCGGCGCGCGCGGCGATGGCCGCGGTGCTCCGCGCGATCGCCGCGGCGCAGCAGGGTGACGGCCGGGCTGCCCGCGCCGAGCTTCGCGCGGCGGAGGATCGGTACGGCTCGCTGAGCGACGCCGAGCGCGCGTTCCTCGGCTACCTCGGCGGCGTCGCGCTCCGCGAGAGCGGCGCGGTCGCGGATGCGCGCGAGACGTTCAGCGTGGCGATGGCCGCGGCGCCAGGGACGATCGGTGAGGCGCTCGCGCGGCGCGAGCGCTCACATCTGCCGGCGGACGGTGACGCCGATCAGCCGGCGTCATCAAGCGGCCAGCCGTCGTCGGACTGAAGATCCTCGGCGAAGATCTCGACGTCAAAGCCCAGGTCATCGATGATCGCGACGAGCCCGTTGCGCTGCTCGGGTGGGGTGGTGCGGATCCAGCCGCGAATGACATCGTCCGGACCGACGCTCGTCGCGTCGCGGTCGGCGGCCACCGCCTCGCTCTCATCGCGCGCCGCGGCGCCGGCCAGCTCACGCAGCGTCTCCGGGACCATCCGGGCCAGCGTCCCGAGCACCGCCTCGGCGCTCTCGTCCCACGGCATCCGGGCCTCGCCGCGCCCGGTCTCGTCGCTCACGACATCGCGTCGATGCCGGTCGCGAACCGGCCGACGATGAGCTTCTGGATCTGGGTCGTGCCCTCGTAGAGCCGATTCACGCGCGCGTCCCGCCAATAGCGTTCGACCGGGAACTCGTCGCTGAAGCCGTAGCCGCCATGGATCTGGATCGCCCCGTCGGCGGCGCGCTGGGCCGCCTCGGAGGCATAGAGCTTCGCGATGCTCGTCTCGCGGGTGCTCGGGCGGCCCTTGTCCTTGAGATCTCCGGCCCGCCAGACGAGCAGTCGGGCCGCCTCGGTCTCGACGACCATGTCGGCGATGATCTCCTGCACGAGCTGGTGCCCGGCGATCGGCTTGCCGAACGACCGTCGCTGTGTCGCGTACGCGACGGAGGCCTCGATGCAGGCCTGCGCCACGCCCACCGCGCCCGCGGCGACGGAGTAGCGGCCGGAATCGAGCGCGGCCATCGCGATGGAGAAGCCCTGCCCGATCTCCCCCAGGCGGTTCGCGTCAGGGACGCGGACGTCCTCGAGGATGAGCTCGGACGAGTCGCTCGAGCGCAGGCCGAGCTTGCCATGGAGGCCCGCGCTCCCGTAGGGCTGCCGCTCACGGTCGAGCAGGAAGGCGGTGATCCCCTTGTGTCCCTTGCTCGGATCGGCCTGGGCGAACACGAGCGCGAGCCGGCTGACGCTCCCGTTGCTGATCCACATCTTCCGGCCGTTCAGGATCCAGTCGTCGCCATCGCGTGTGGCGGTCGATCGGAGCTGCGTCGCGTCGCTGCCCACCTCCGGCTCGGTGAGACCGAAGCAGCCGATGATCTCGCCGGAGCAGAGGCGGGGGAGGAAGTCCTGCTTCTGCGCCTCGGTGCCGTATTTGAGGATCGTGAGCTCGACCAGCGAGATCTGCACGGAGAGGGTCGTGCGGACGGACGAGTCGGCGCGCCCGATCTCCTCGGTGATCAGGGCGTGGCTGACCAGGTCGACGCCCATGCCGCCATACCGCTCGGGGACCGGCCCGCCCAGGAAGCCGACGGGGGCCATCGCGCGGAGGACGTCGGCCGGGAACGTCTCGGTGCGGTCGCGCTCGCGCGCGCCGGGCGCGATCTCGTGGTCGGCGAAATCCCGGGCGAGCTTGCGGATCTCCTGTTGCTCGGGGGCCAGGTCGAAGTCCATGGCACGAGTCTAGGTACGGGTGCGCGACCGCGTGCCGACATCTCACCTGATCGCCTGCATCGGCGTTCTATCGGCATGGAATCGCGGCCGCGCCGCCGGCGTTGTTGCTGAGTGAGCCGCCGCTCCGCCTCCCCCCTCGCCATCTGGACCGCTCTCGGGATCGTGTACCTGGTGTGGGGCTCGACCTACCTGGCCATCGCCATCGCGGTCGAAACGTTGCCGCCGTTGCTTTCAGCCGGGATCCGGTTCCTGCTCGCCGGTCTCCTCGTCTGCGCCTGGTTCGCGGTCCGTGGCCAGGGTGCCGCGCTCCGGGTGACCCGGGCGCAGCTCGCCGGCGCGGCGCTCGTCGGGACGCTGCTCCTGGCGAGCGGGAACGGGCTCGTCGTGCTGGCGGAGCGGACGGTGCCGTCCGGGCTCACGGCGCTGGTGATCGCGTCGTTCCCGTTGTTGCTCCAGGTCCTTCGTCGGATCAGCGGCGAACGCATCCCGACCGCGACGCTGTTCGGCGTCGCGGTCGGCTTTGGCGGTGTGCTCTTCCTCGTCGTGCCGCGCGGCCTCTCCGGACAGACCGACGCCCTTGGGCTCCTGACCCTGGTGGGGGCCACGATCTCGTGGGCCATCGGCACCTTCATCTCGCCGCGCCTGCGGCTGCCGCGCGATCCGCTCGCCTCGACCGGACTGCAGATGCTCGCCGGCGGCGCGGTGCTCACGCTCGTCGCGCTCGCCACCGGGGAGGCCGCCCGCCTCGATATCGCGGCCTATTCGGTCCGCTCGATCGCCGCACTCGCGTACCTGGTCGTGTTCGGCTCGCTTGTCGCGTTCACCGCGTACACCTGGCTGCTGCAGCACGCGCCGGTCTCACAGATCTCCACGTACGCGTACGTGAACCCGGTCGTCGCGGTGGTCCTCGGGGCGATCGTCCTTGCCGAGCCGATCACGCCCGCGGTCATCATCGGTGCCGCGGTCATCGTCGCCGCGGTCGCGTTCATCGTGAATCGCGAGGGGGCGCGGCGCCGGGCCGCCCAGGATCGGCCGTCCCTTGCGCCGGCCGGCGCGGAGGCGGATTAGCGCCGCCGCCGCCGGCGCCGGTCAGAATGCCGCTGTGCCGCTCCTCCGCTCGTTCTCCTTCGCGATCGCCGGGATCGGCCACCTGGTGCGCACCCAGCGCAACTTCCGGATCGAGCTCGCGGTCGCCGCGGCCGCGATCGTCGGCGGCCTGTGGCTGCGGATCGCCGCGGCGGAGTGGCTCAGCCTTGTCCTGACGGTCGCGCTGGTCCTCATTCTCGAGGCCGTGAACACGGCGATCGAATGCGCGGTGACGCTTGCCCGGCCCGAGCCCGATCCCCTCGCGAAGGCGGCGAAGGACGTGTCCGCCGCCGCGGTGCTCATCGCCGCGGCTGCCTCGCTCGCCGTCGGTTGGATGATCTTCTGGCCGCGCCTTGCGACCCCGCTCGGGATGTGAGTCGCTAGACCCGCTCGAAGACCGCCGCGACGCCCTGGCCGCCCCCGATACAGAGCGAGGCGAGGCCGTAGCGGCCGCCGCGCTTGTGGAGCTCGGTGATCAGGGTGAGCGCGAGCCGCGCCCCGGAGGCACCGAGCGGATGGCCGAGGGCGATCGCCCCGCCGTTCACATTCGTGCGCGCGCGGTCCAGGCCAAGGTCCTTCTCCACCGCGAGGAACTGCGTGGCGAAGGCCTCGTTGATCTCGACCAGGTCCATATCGCGGATCGTGAGGCCGGCGCGCTTCAGGGCCATCCGGCTCGATGGCGCTGGCCCGATCCCCATGATGTCGGGGTCCACGCCGCAGACGCCCCCGCTCACGATCCGCGCGAGCGGAGCGAGGCCGGCCTTCGCCGCCGCCCCGGCCGACGCGACGATGACCGCGGCGGCGCCGTCGTTGATGCCGCTCGCGTTCCCGGCGGTGACGGTGCCGGCCTTCTCGAAGCGGGTGATGAGCTTCCCGAGGATCTCCACCGTGGTGTCCGGACGGATGTGCTCATCCTGGTCGATCACCACGACGCCCTTCTTCGTCTTCACCTCGACCGGCACGATCTCCTCGCTGAACCGGCAGCTCTCCCGCGCCTTGGCGGCGAGGGTGTGGCTGCGGTAGGCGAACTCGTCGGCGGCGGCACGACCGATCCCGTATTTCCGGCCGAGGTTCTCGGCCGTGTTCGCCATGCCCAGGCCGTTGTAGCTGTCGATGAGCGCGACCCACAGGTAGTCCTCGAGCTTCTGCTCGCCGAGCGGCAGGCCCCAGCGGGCACCGCGGATCTGATGCGGCGCCATGCTCATGTTCTCCGCGCCGCCGGCGAGGACGAACTCGGCCTGGCCGAGCCGGATCTCCTGCGCGGCGAGGAGGATCGCCTGCAGCCCGGATCCGCAGAGGCGGTTGATCGTGAGCGCGGGGGCCTCGATCGGCGCGCCGGCCTTGAGGCCGATGTGCCGCGCGAGGTAGACCGCGTCGCCCGAGGTCTGGAGGACGTTCCCGAAGATGACCTGGTCGATCTTGTCCGGCGTGACCTTCGCCCGAGCGAGCGCGCCCTTGCTCGCGACGACCCCCAGCTCGGTCGCCGATACCTCCCGGAGACCGCCGCCGTAGGTACCGAACGCGGTGCGCGCGCCACCGAGGATGACGACATCGTCCACACCTCCATTTTGACCCCTGCTCGGCTTCGCTGCCGCTGCGCGGCTGCTTGGCTCGGGGGGGGGCCGGTGGGCTCGGCCCGGGCGGAGCGCGGTCCGGGACCGCGGCGCGTTTCTCTGCGACCATCGTCGCGAATGGCCACCCGGAGCGTCTGGAGCATCGAGAAGACCGAGGCGGTCTCGGGCGGCGGCATGATCACCGCCGAGCACCCCCTCGCCGCGGAGGCGGGGGCGCGGATCCTCGCCGGCGGCGGGAACGCGGTCGATGCCGCGGTCGCCGCGGCGTTCGCGATGGGCGTGGTCGAGCCGACGACGAGCGGTCTGGCCAGCGTCGCCTGGTGCGTCATCCGGCAGCCCGATGGGACCGTGACGACGATCGACGGCGCCGGCGCCGCGCCGCTACGCGCCACGCCGGACATGTACGAGCTGCTCCCGTCGGGTGCGTCGGGGATGTACGGGTGGCCGGCGACGAAGGGGAACGCCCAGAACGTCGGCTACCGATCCGTCGGCGTCCCCGGGGCCGTCGGGATGCTCTGTCATGCGCTCGAGCGGTACGGGACCCGTGACCGCGAGGCCGKGCTCGCCGACGCGATCCGCCTCGCGGCGGACGGATTCGACGTCGACTGGGCCTTCACGCTGGCGGTCGCGACGTATTACGACCGTCTCGCGCCGATCGAGGCCTCGCGGCGGCTGTACTTCAAGACGAATGGCGCGCCACTGCACGCCGCGACCGGGCTCGAGCCAGGGGACCGCTTCGTCCAGCCGGATCTGGCCGAGAGCCTCCGCGCGATCGCCGCGGCGGGTCCCGACGTCCTGTACCGCGGGGCGCTCGGGAGCGCGATCGTCCGCGACGTGCAGGCGCACGGCGGCCTCCTGTCCGAGGAGGACCTCGCCGCGTTCGCGGTGCGCGAGGGTCCGCCGCTCGTCGCGTCGTACCGCGGCCACCGGCTGCACACCCTCGCCGGCGCGTCGGGCGGGGTCACCCTCGTCGAGATGCTCCGGATCCTGGACGGGTTCCCGCCGGGCGATGCGCCCCTCGGCGCCCCGAGCCTGCATCTGCTGGCGGAGGCGCAGCGGCGCGCCTTTACCGATCGGTTCTACCACCTTGGCGATCCGTCGGTCGTCGGCCTCGAGATCTACGAGCGGCTCGTCTCCGACGCGCATATCGCCGCCGTGCGCGACACGATCGATCCACGGCGCGCGTTCCCGGAGGCCGGAGCGATCGGCACCCCCCCGAGCACCGATTGCACCACCCATGTGAACGCCGTCGATCGGGAGGGCCGGGCCGTCGCCCTCACCACGACGAACGGCGGTGCCTACGGCTCGGGGGTCGTCGCGGCCGGGACCGGGATCATGCTGTCGAACGTGATGACCTGGTTCGACCCACGGCCGGGGCGGCCGAATTCGGTGGCCGGCGGCAAACGGATCCTGTCCGCCATCGCGCCGCTCGTGATCACCCGCGACGGGCACCCATTCCTCTGCGCCGGCGCTCCGGGGGGACGGCGGATCATGAGCGCGATGCTCCATGTCGTGACGAACACCATCGATTGGGCGCTCGGGCCGCAGGAGGCGGTGAACAGCCCGCGGACCCACTGCGAGTCGCCGATCACGCTCGTCGACTCACGGATCCCCGCCGACGCGCGCGAGGCGCTCGCGGCGATGGGGCACCGGGTGAGCGCGAAAGAGGAGACGTTCGCCTCCTCGCACTTCGCCCGGCCGAGCGCCATCGCGATCCACGGGAGCGCGCTCCGGGCCGGGGTGGGGGCGCTGAAGACCTCGACCGCGATCGGGGTGGACGAAGTCGGCTAGACCGTCCCGAGCAGGCGCAGGGCGACGAGGGCCATGACCTTCGTCGCGTTCCGCAGATCGTCGAGCCGGACGTATTCGTCGGGTCGGTGCGCGGTCTCGAGGATGCCCGGGCCGTAGGCGATGCAGTCGTCGACCCCGCCCCGGCGGACGACGTGCTTTTGGTCGTACGTCCCCGGGCTGGCGATGCTGCGCGCGTCGCGTCCGGTCACGTCCCGGATCGCTGCCCGCGTCGCTTGGGCGACCGGCGCGTCCTCGGCCGTGGCGGTGGGTTCCACGAGCATGAGGTCGCGCACCGACCAGCGGATCCCCGGATCGGCCGCGGCCTCGGCCGCCACGAGCTCGGCGATCTCCGCCCGGACCGCGTCACTGCGCTCCTCCATCAGGAACCGCCGGTCGAAGATCGCGACGGCGGTGTCCGGGACGCAGGGGGATTGCTCCTCATCCACCGGCTGTCCGGCGTGCAACGCGTTGAGGTTGATCGAGGCGTACCGCGCCGCTGGCGGCTCGACCGGGACCGCGGTCCGGCGCTCGGCGAGACGGGGGCGGAGGTCGCGGTCGATCCGGGTCACGAGGCGGGCCATCGCGTCGGCGGCGTTGCGGCCGAGGGTCGGCATGCTGCCGTGCGCGGTCGCTCCGCGCGCGGTGACCTCGCACCAGTACACGCCACGGTGACCGAGGCAGACCCGGTCGACGCCGAGCGGCTCGGTGATGATGACGTGGTCGGTGCGGTCGGCGGCGATATAGCCACGATCGCAGAGCTCGCCGACCCCGGCGAATCCACCGGTCTCCTCATCGACCGTCGCGCTCTGCTCGACGCTTCCCCGAAGGCGGATACCGGCGCGGCGGATCGCTTCGATCGCGTACACCGACGCGGCGATCCCGGCCTTCTGATCTCCCGTTCCGCGGCCCCAGAGCGCGCCCTCGGCGATCTCGGCGCCGAACGGGTCGCGGGTCCAGGCCGCCGGGTCGCCGATCGGGACGACGTCGACGTGGCCGTTGAAGTGAAGGGTTGGCCGCGCCTCGGCCCCGGCCAGACGGGCGAACACGTTCACCCGCGGGTGCTCCGCCCGGTCATGGTGGGCGGTGACGTATTCCAC
>JRHI01000209.1_pt1 | contig 66416 bp, 56 predicted proteins | sample 215371 | NCBI WGS metagenome assembly JRHI01 (sample SAMN02929681, study PRJNA255918) | sediment metagenome | biome: cave system; feature: Ice Cave; material: Sediment; isolation source: sediment from deep within a dark volcanic ice cave with no known source of... ... | reverse complement strand
TCTCGATCAGCGACCTGCCGAACGGGCGTTTCTCAACAATTTCCTAGGTTGGCGGCGTTCCGTCCGCGGCCGTCTCGACCTCCTGGACGGTCCGCTTCAGCAAGCAGAACTCGTTGCCCTCGGGATCAGCCAGGACCACCCAGGAGACGTCCGGGCCCTGGCCGACGTACGCCCGGGTTGCCCCCAAACCCAGGAGCCGGTCCAGCTCTTCCGCCGTGCCGCACCGGTCGGCGCGCAGGTCGAGGTGCAGGCGGTTCTTCACTGTCTTGCCTTCCGGCACCTTGAGGATGTCGAGAGTCGGCATCCTCGTCCCCGGAGCGGCCAGGCTCACCCCGGTGTCGTCCCGGTCGACGATCACCCATCCGAGAACCGCCATCCAGAACTCGGCCAGGGGGACGGGGTCGATGGAGTCGATGCACACGCACCCGATGCGACTCGTCACAGGACGTGATCGTGCCAGACCACGGGGGCACCGTGTTCGATCCGCAGGCCGGCCGCTCCACCCTTGCCACCTCCTCGCCGCCGACGTCCCGCGCGTCGTCGATGCGTCACACTGGATCGGCCATGGCCTCTCCCGCGGGCGGCGGTAGCAAGGGTCCGAGGTCCTCGACCTGGCGACGTACCATCCATCCGTGATGGGACCTGACCAGGTGCACCGAACGCCTGGTTCAGGGCAGCGCGTCGGATGGTGGGACAGTCAATGATCGACACCGATGCAGGAGCGTTCGACCGCTTCGAAGCCGCTGCCTGGGGGTCGTCCGCCAAAGCACAGAGATACGGCGACTTCTTCATCAGAACGTCAACCCTGTGGGCGAACGAGTTGCTCGATTCAGCGGGCGTATCGGCTGGCAAACGCGTCCTCGACCTTGGCTGCGGGCCGGGCAATATTGCGGCGCTTGCTGCCGCCAGGGGTGCCGACGTCGTGGGCGCCGATCACTCCGAGGAGATGCTCACCGTGGCCCGGAAGGCCCATCCAGCGATTCCCTTTCGGTGGGAGGACGCCCAGTCGCTGACCCTGCCCGACGACAGCTTCGACTCGGTGGTGGCCAACCTTCTCGTCTTCCACGTCGGCAGACCCGACCGCGTGGTCTCGGAGATGCGACGGATCCTGCGGCGCTCCGGTCGCGCGGCAACCACGGTGTGGAGCGACAACGTCCGATCCCGTTTCACGGGTCTGTTCTTCGATGCTGTGACTGCCGCAGACGCATCTCCGCCCGCGGACCTGCCAAAGGCGCCGCCGCTCACCGAGCTGTCGGCGAACGACGGGCTCCTGCTGCGACAGATGTTCGAGGCCGCAGGGTTTGTCGACGTGCAGGCCAAGCGGGTCGATTGCGTCACACGGATCAGCAACACAGACGAGTATTGGGACGGCTTCATCGCGTCCAGCGTGCGGATCGCCGCACTGATCACGTCACAGCACGAGGCGGTACGACGGCGCATCCGCGCGGAGTTCGGGCGGCTCACCGCCGGCTACCGGGACGGTGACGGGTTGGCCATTCCGGTATCTGTCGTCATCGGCACCGGAACGTGTCCCGACCGGATGCCGGGTTGAGCGGAGGCTTGCCGATGGCGCGGTCCGCGGCTGGTGTCCACAGCCCGGGTCAGGCCATCGGTGGCGGTGTCACCCGGCGTCGCGCACCGGGCGGCCAGGTGGCTGGCACCACAGGGCGGAATTGGTCCCCGGGCGCGCATGATGCAGCCTCATGGAGATCCTCAGGTTGCACTTGGGCAGCGTCACGATGGGTGGCCGGGAGTGGCCGGTCCATGGCTTCGTCGTCACCCACCCGACCGCGGGCGCGATTCTCGTCGACACCGGCGTGGGCGGACCTGACGCGATGCTCAGCGAGTGGCGCGCGGTCAACCGCAACGTGGCCGACGCCCTCGCCGACCACGGCCTCTCCCCTGCCGACGTCCGCATTGTCGTCAACACCCACCTGCACTTCGACCACTGCGGGTGGAACGCGGTCTTCCCACACGCCCCCTTCTGGGTGCAGCGGGCCGAGCTGGAGCGGGCCAGACGGGAGGAGCCCGACCTGGTCGCCTGGTTCGACTTCTCGGGCGCGCGCTTCGAACTCCTCGACGGCGACGCGGAGGTGGCCGACGGCGGCCGCCTCATCACCACACCCGGCCACACCGGCGGCCATCAGTCGGCGGTCGTCGACCTCCCGGACGGGCCGGAGGTGCTCATCGGCGACGCGGCGTACACCCGCCGCATCTGGCGCCACCCGGACGCGGCCGAGTTGCCTCGCGGCCAGGCCGAGGACCGGCCGGCGTGGCGGAGGTCGGTCGACCGCGTCCGCGCCGTGGAGCCGGCGCGAATCCACTTCTGCCACGACCGCACTCTCGACGTGCGGGCTGCACGGCGCGCGTCCGGCTGACGGCCGGCCGGCGCCCACCTGACGCCGGACCGATGAGTCCCGACGTCGTCCGGCGTCTGAACTGACCAGTGGAACTCCGAACTCCGAACCCCGAGGTGCCTGCAGCTGCCCGTCATGGCCGCCCTCTCCCCCGCACGTCACCTGCTTCGCGCCAAGGACCTGGCCGACGCCCGGTACGCCGAGAGCCTCGACGTCGATGACCTGGCTCGCGCGGCCTGCCTGTCGCGGGCCCACTTCAGCCGCCAGTTCCGCCGTGCGTTCGGCGAGACGCCGTACGCCTATCTGCTGACGCGCCGCCTGGAGCGCGCCGCCGCCATGCTGCGCACCACCGACCGGTCCGTTGTGGACATCTGCCTCTCCGTCGGCGCGCAGAGCGTCGGGTCCTTCACCACCACCTTCACGCGCACCTACGGTGTGTCGCCCTCCGCGTATCGCGCGAGGTTCCCGCCCGCGGCCCACTACGCGCTGATCCCAACCTGTGTGCTGCGCGCCTACGGCCGGCCACAACGGCGCACGTTTCGAGAAGACAGCAGCTCCGCGTCCTCCTAATCTGGACAGCGATTCACCAGCCCCACCTGGAGTTACCGATGATTAAGCTCAGCACCATGCAGCTCTGGGTCCATGACCAGGAGGCAGCGCTGAAGTTCTGGACCGAGAAGGTCGGATTCGAGGTCCGCATGGACGTGACCATGGCCGAACTGGGCGACTTCCGCTGGCTCACCGTCGGACCGGTGGGGCAGCCCGACGTCTCCATCGTGCTCATGGCCATCCCTGGGGCGCCACTGATGGACGCCGCCACGTCCGATCAGGTGCGCACGCTCATGGCCCTGGGCTTCGCCGGGACCGTATTCCTCACGACTGAGGACTGCGAGGCCTCCTGCAGGGAGCTCAAGGCCCGCGGCGTCGACTTCATCGAGGAACCAGAGGACCGCCCCTACGGGATCGATTCGGCATTCCGTGATCCTTCCGGGAACAGCGTCCGGCTGACCCAGGTGCGGGAGATGGCCGGCGTCTGAGCATCAACATGTGGCCGCCCGGGGAGTCTCATCCGGGCGGCCACGTCTGGTCGTGGAGACGGCCGTCACGATCAGGGGGCACGTTCGGTACGAACTCCGGCAGGACAAGGGTCGCGACGGCCCCGCTGTGGTCGCTCAGGCGATAGCCGCCGGCTGCCATGCCGTCCCATGCCTCGACGGCGAGAATCGTCGCGCGCCGGCTGGCGCAGATGTGATCGATGAGCGGCGCGACTCCGTCGGCGAGGCGATCTGCGTTCGATCAGTGAGGCAAGCTGGCGGGCGCGCGCGACGGCGGTGTCACCGGGATTGCGCCGCCGACGCAGCGATCACGCAATCCACAAGGCGCAGGTCGTGGCGCACGAGGATGACCTCGCGACCGGCGTGATCGTCTCCGGCGAAATGCGCGGCGAGATCGCCTCGCGCGACATCCTCGAGAATCCTTGTCACCAGTCGGGTACGCCTGTCAGGTTCCCGTCGCTCTGCGACCGCGTGGGGCCGGCCCGGGGTCGCGCGTGAGCGCCGCGGCAGCAGTGCAGCCAGGACGTCGTTCCCGGAGACCACGACCCAGCCGCTTGCGGGTGACGATCCGATGGGATCATCGATTGGATCCGACACCATGTCGAGGTCGGGCAACCCCCACACGGCTGTGCGGGCCGAGCACCGGACGCCGGCTTCCCCGTATGCCGCCTGGAGCAGCAATGCGAGCCCTACCGGGGCCAGCCGGCCCTGGACCTGGAGTGGCCCGTCGTCCCACCAGCGCGCGCCGATTGCCTCCACCGCAATCCCACCGCATGCCGCGGGCGGGACACGACGAGTGCTGAGAACCGCTCGTCCCGACATGCCGCCGCGAAGCACTGCGCCCGCCTCGACGACGACCGGCTCCATGGAGACGTTCTGCGCTTGCACGCGCGCAGGGTCAGGCGGCACGAATTCACTCCAGATGATCGACCCGCCGGCCGGCGGGCGCGACACACTCCTGGGATTAGTCGCCTCCTCGGCCGTTCGTTCCGCCAAGGGGACGACCCACAGCCCCCCAGGAGCCGGCCGGCGGTCACCGGCATCGAGGTCGGACAGCGCTTCGAGGACCAGTGGAAGAACGTCGTGCTGCATGCAATTCTCTCGTGGGCGCCACTCTGTTGCCGGGTGACTTCCCGGCAGAGTGCGTCAGCCCGGCGACAGCTGCCCGTCGTACATCTGTGCGCCCTGGCGCATGGACTCCGCCACATGGTCCCGCAGCGACGCCGGCTCGACCGCCTCGACCAGCGAGCCCCAGCCGAGTACCCACGGCCGCATCTCGATCTCACTCGCCACCCGAAGTCGCATCTCGACGCCACCGCCCGGCAGGTCGGTCAGCACGGCGCTGGGATGCCAGATCGACTGCCGCACCCGCTCGACGATCGAGGGCCGGAAACGGAGGACGACGTCCACCAGCTCGTCACCCGCCTGCCAGACACCCCACGACGACCGCGTCACCTCGGTGATGTCGAAGTCGTCGGGCACGGAGTACGTGCCCAGGATGCGCACATCCCGGGCGGTGCGAATCCGGTCGATGCGGAACCAGCGGTTCGAGGACGACTTGTCGTCGCGCGCATACACGTACACGGTGCGGCTGTCTGGCCGAGGCTCGAGGAAGTACGGCCGGACGACGCGCTTGCTGACCACGCCGCCGGCATTCTCGTACTCGATCTCACACGGGATCCGGTCGACAAAGCACTGGACCACGACGTTCTCGATCCGCTCGCGCACGCCGCCGTCCGGCTGCCCCTCGGCGCTCTCGATCATCGTCCCGAGGTACGACGTCACCGTGTTGATCTTCATGGCCCTGGCGAGCCGGCCGACAGCTCCCACCAGCGCCGCGTCGCGTCCGACCCGCAACTGCTGCAACAGGCGCAGGGCGATGAGGACGGCGACGCCCTCAGCCTTGCTGAACTGCATCGGCGCCAGGCGGCTCCCTTCGCCGACCCGGCACCTGCCCTGATCGTCGCGCTCGATGTCAAGACCTGCGGCCTCCATCTGCTTGATGTACCGCTGCACCGACCGGATGTCCACCCCAAGCTCGTCGGCGAGCTCCTGGGTGGTGCGGCCCGTCTGGGTGCCGTAGAGCTTGTCGAAGAGGGCGATGACGCGGACGAACTTGTCGCCTTGCTGGTAGACGGTCTCGGCTGCCATGGTGTCACCAGGGTATCCGGACCGCCGACCGCGCGCCGAGCGCGTCATCAGGCGCTCTGACGGCACAGGGCACGCGTGAGCACGGTGACCGCGACTCGCCCGCAGAGCACGACGCAGACGTCGGACTGCTCGGCGTAGTAGACGAACGTGGTCCCAGGCTCAGCGTGGGTCGTCGTCCAGTGACGGGGACACGGACGGCGGTGGCCCAGGCTCAGGAAGCGCTCGAGCTCCGCGGCGGCTGATATGGACGAGGAGCCCGAGACCCTCTCGGACCAGCGCTCCAGGGCGTGTCGGGTCAGCCCGTAGGCCGCCCGCCGGCGCGCCCGTCCTCGGGATCGTGCGTCCCCGGCGGGCCTTGCCGTTGCCATTTCCGCCATCTCCCCCATCTCCGTGCCTCCCCATCACTCAGCCGACGATGCTCCGATCGTCGCCGAGGTGGGCGACAGCTCCCTGTCGCTCTGGGGATCGGTGCGCCGACAAGGTCTCCGGGGACCGCGGGCTGATCATCGAGCCGGAGGGTGAAGAGGGCGGACGACAAATCACGACAGCCACGTGTCGCCCGGACGCCTCACGGTCCCGGCATGCGCTTCTTCCCCATTCATCAGCTCCCCAGCGGGTTCCGCGGCGGATCGACAGGGAACGCGACATGACGGTGTCGCTGACCGCCTGTCCCACGGCGACGGTGACCACGCGCGGCGAGGCACTGATCATCGACAACCTCGCGCTTCGCGACGCCGAGCTCGTGGCGTACGTGGCCGAGCACGACGAGGCGGCCCGCGTCGCCATCATCGAGCGAGCCCTGCGGGTCGGTCTGATGTCGCTGCGCGGCGCCGGCGTGACGGTCAACGTCGATTACATCCAGCGCGAGTTCGAGCGTCTGGTGCGCCAGACGGACGAGTCCCATGAGAAGGCCGCAGCCGCGCTCGAGACCTCGCTGCGCGAGACGTTCGCCGACGGCGAGGGCCGCCTGCCACGAACGCTGGAGAGCTTCCTCGGCGACAGGGGCACGCTCCGTCACTACGTCGAGGAGCTGTTCGATGAGGAGCGTCGTGACAGCGCCATCGGGAAGATGCGCACCCTGCTCGGCGGCTACTTCGACGGCGACGGCGCCGTGGTCGCGCGCATGCTCGATGCGCGTCGGGACGACAGCCCGCTCCACGGCTTCCGGGGCGAGGTCCGCGACGGTCTCAAGGAGCTCGGAGAGCGGCTGGTGCGACTGGAAGCCTCCCGGGAGGCGCGTGCCGACGAGCGGGCCAGGGGCACCGCCAAGGGCGGCGACTTCGAGGATGCCATCGAGGCCCGTCTGGCGGTGATCGTCCGCGGATGCGGAGACGCCGTCGAGCGGACCACCCTCTCCGTCGGCGAGAGCGTCAGCCGGCGCGCGGGCGACTTCGTCCTCACGCTCAACCCGACCTGGACCCGGGGCATCACCGTCCGTGTCGCCGTCGAGGCGAAGAGTGGCCCGATGGGGCTGACGGCCGTCTGTCGCGAGCTCGACGAGGCGCGCACCAACCGCGGTGCCGCCGTCGCCATGGCGGTGTATGCGAGCGGCTGCGCTCCGACCGGCATGGCCCCACTGACCCTCCACGGTGACCACGTCATCTGCGAGTACGACCCGGACGACCCGGACGACTGCGCGCTGGAGACGGCCGTCCGCCTTGCCCGTGCGCTGGCCCTGGCGTCCTGCAGGGAGACAGGCGCAGACATCGACGTGGCGCGTGTACGACGCCACCTGGAGTCGGCGCGGAATCACCTCAAGGCGGTGACCGGAATGAAGGGGCGCCTGACCTCGATCGCCGGCGCCACCGGCGAGGTGTCGGCAGCGCTGGAGACGCTGCGCAAGGGCGTCCTCACCTGCATCGGCGGGRTGGAGGAGGAGATGGCTCGCGGCGACAGCACCGCGAGCCGCCAGGAGGTCGCCTGAGCGCGCCGACCGGCGACGGAGGGGTGTCGCCGGCCCCTGGCATTGTCAGGTGGTGGCGATCAGTACATGGGAGGGCGGACGACGTGACCGGTGACGACCGCATCGGGCTCTACACGAGCCTCATCGAGACCTTCCTCGCGCGCGCGCGCGAGAAGGGCTACATCATCATCGGCGTGCCCGACGACGGTGCCGCCTTCGTCCAGTACCAGATCCATGGCGACCGCGTCTACGGCGAGGTGGGCTCACGGCAATGGCTCGATCCCGAGCGTCCGCTGCCGGCCGCCGCTGTTGCCGGGCTCGACCTGCTCGGCTTCAGGGGCGGCGGCGTCGAGCGGAACTTTGCTGCCGACGGCCTGCCGCGCTCCGCCGCAGAGCTGGCCATGGTGGCCGACCGGGCTCTGCGGGTCGCCTACGGCCTGCCAGAGGACTACGCGCCCGTGGTGCGGGAGCTCAACCTCAACGACGTCACCCTCCCGCGTGCGGAACCCTTCACTCGCGCCATGATCGAGGCTCACCTCCGCGACCACGGAGCGACCTTCCTCGTCGACCAGGACGGCGACTTCCGGGTCGACCTTGCCTGCGACGGCAACGAGGAGCCGGTGACGATCTGGCTCATCGCCGAGGGACCCGGGGACGGGCTGCTCCGCATCTCGGGCATGGCGCCGCATCGGCCGGCGCCGTCGAGCCGGGGGGCAGCGCTGGAGATGTGCAACGCGTGGAACAGTGCCAACCGCACGCCGACGGCGCTTGTGGCCGGCGACGAGGACTCCTGGCGACTCGTGGTGGCGACCGGTCTGGACCTGACTGTGGGGATTACGCGCCAGCTGTTCGACGCCTTCACCGAGCGGGCGGTGTCGGGGATCCTGGCGTTCTGGTCGCAGCTTGCCTCCAGTGACGCACCCGAACCCTCGATCACGGATGATCGAGAGCAGGCATGAAAGACCCGGACGGCTGCCGGCCGCCGCCAACGCCGCTCGCTCAACGGCTTCACCGGATGCGCCGCCTGGGGTTGGTCGTGGCGATTCTCGGGGCGCTGGCGCTCACCTCCTGCGACGCAGCCACGCCGTCAAGCTCGACGACGCCGGCTCCTGCCGTGGTCTCCAGTGCGACCGCGACGTCGGCGCCTGCTGCTTCGGCGACCGCGATCGCAGAGACGCCCATGCCATCCGTCACGCCAGGCGTACCAGGGCCGACGGCGGGTCCGCCCGCCCCGACGGCGGCTGCCACCGCCCCGGCCGCGCCCTCGGGTGTCGCGGTGCCGAACCCGTCACTGACGCCGGGCGAGATCTTCCCCGCTGCCACGACCGGGCAGATCTGCCGATCGGGCTACTCCGGCAGCGTCCGGCGCGTCGAACTCTCGCAGTATCGGGCGGTGTATGCGGAGTACGGGATCGCCTATCCGGAGCCGAGGGGCACCTACGAGCTCGACCATCTGATCCCCCTGGAGTTGGGCGGCGACAACGCCAACGCCAACCTGTGGCCGGAGCCGGCGAGCCCGGTACCGGGATTCCATGAGAAGGACCAGCTCGAGAATGCCCTGCACGCATTGGTGTGCTCTGGTCAGCTCGACCTGGGACAAGCCCAGCAGGCGATCGCGCGCGACTGGTATTCGGCCTACGTGAAGTACGTGGGCCGCTGATCAGCAGGGGCCCTGCGCTCGGGCCGCGGAATCGACCACGCCACCACCCGGTCACGTGCGGGAGAATCGGATCTGAGCCTGGGGTTGTCGAAGGGAGTAGCTGGTGTCGGAACCTGGGGAGGTTGCGTGCCCGCGTTGCGGACGCCCGTCGTGGGAACCGGACGCGCACTACTGCGCCGGGTGTGGCGCCGCCCTGGTGGTCAGTGCCGAATTGGAGAGACGCCTGTCATCGGCCCTGTTCGTCGATCTCACCGGCTCGACCGCGCTCGCTGACCGCCTCGACGCCGAGGCTGCGCTCACCATCGTCAGGCAATTCGTCGCCATCGCGACCCAGCAGATACGGGCGCACGGCGGCAGTGTCGAGCTGGTCGCCGGTGATCTGGTGATCGGCATGTTCGGGCTGCGCCGCGCTCTCGAGGGCGCCCCGGGGCGGGCCATCGCGGCGGCGCTCGACATCGTCGATCGCGTCGCCGAGCAGGGACGACAGGTAGCCGCCACGCACGGCGCGGCCATCGGTGCCCACTGCGGCATCGAGCACGGCGAGGTGGTGGGATATCTCGCGTCCGGTTGGTCGAGCGTGATCGGCGACGTTCTGAACGTGGCGGCACGTCTGGAGGAGGAGGCGCCCGACTGCCAGGTGTACGTCGGACCTCGGGCGCATGCCGCGGCGCGCGGCCAGTTTCGTTTCCTGCGCGTGGGCCGGCGCATTCTGCGTGGCAAGAAGGACAGTGTTCCCGCCTGGCGGGCGGTGGCGCGTCGACAGCCGCGAGCACGGCCGCCCGATCGAGTTCAGCTGGTGGGTCGAGCGGCCGAGGTCGACCGGCTCCTCGGCGTCGCCGCGGCGGTCCGCGCCGACCGGCGGCCGCGGCTTGCGGTCATCAGGGGCGAAGCCGGGATCGGCAAGAGCCGTCTGGCACGCGAGGTCACGGCCGCGCTGAGATCGGACGGCTGGCGTGAGCTGGGCGGCCGCTGCATGCCCGTGGGCTCGGGAGTGACCTATGCACCGCTCGCCGAGATGGTCAGGGCGGAACTCGCGATCACTCCCTCCATGACCCCTCAGGCCGCCTGGCGGCGGCTTTCGGCGTCGAGCCCGGACGTGGGCGTCACGCGTCAACTCGCGGCGCTCGCCGGCGTCCCCGGTCCGGACGGGGTGGCCGCCAACCTCGGTGCCGACCTGGTTGGGGCGGTGGCGCGGTGGGTCCAGCATCGCGCCGTCGACGGCCCCGTCGTGGTGGTGTTCGAGGATCTGCACTGGGCTCAGGCACCGCTTGTCGACCTGGTCGCGGAGCTCCCCCAGGTGGTCACGGGACAAGTACTTCTGCTGGCGCTCACGCGCCCGCGGCCAACCGCCGATGACCGGCTTGGTCGAGGTGAGGAAGCCCTCCAGCTGGACCTCGAGCCACTCGGCAGCGATGGCTGCCTCGATCTCGCCGCGGACCTGCTGCAGACCCCGGTGGCCGCCGACGTGATCGCCCGGGTGGTGGAGTACGCCGGTGGCAATCCGCTCTTCCTCGCCGAGAGCCTGCGCATGCTCGTGGAGGACGGCCGGCTGGTCCGTCGGCGTGGCTGCTGGGTGGCTCGCACCCAGCTCCAGGACCTGACCCTGCCGCAGACGCTGGAGGCTCTGGTGCAGGCGCGTTCCGAGCGCCTGTCGTCACCGGCGCGCAGCGTCCTCGAGTGCGCCGCCGTCATCGGACGGCTGTCACGCCGAAGCGAGATCGAGGCCATCGGTGACGATCCCGATGTGGCGGGCCGCGCGCTCGCCGAAGCGGCGGAACACGAGCTGGTGTCCATCACCGGCGAAGCGGACGATGACGTGATCCGCTTTCACCACATCGCTGTCCGGGACGCCATCTACGCTGCGACCTCCAAGGCGCGCCGCGCGGACCTGCACGAGCGCTACGCCGGCCACGTTGAGCAGGTCGGAGTGCGCATCCACCATCTCGAGCAGACGATCCGATTCCGGACCGAGCTGCAGGGCCATGCGCCAGCGTCGCTGGTCGACCGCGCGGTCGATGCCCAGGCGTCGGAGGCCCGCCGCGCCCAGGAAATCGGCGACCAGGCGGCCGCGCTCGACCTCGCCGACCGTGGCCTCCGGCTCGTCGGGCGCCATCACGCCCGAAGCCTCGAGCTGCAGTGTCTCTCGCTCGAGGCTCGCATGTACCGCGACGACTGGCGACGCATCCTTCGCGAGCTCGCCCCAGTGCTGGCGGGGGCTGCGGACGCGGCGCCGGCGGACCACCTGGCTCGACTGCTGCGCATCCGTGCCCACGGGACGATCGTCACCCTCGGCCGGGCCGGTGGGGACCCTTCCCTGGTCGACATGGAGCGAGCAGCGCGCCTCGTGGAAGGTGGCGGGAGCACCCTGGACGTCTATCGAATCGTTCTCGACAACGGCATCTGGGCCGGCGACCGCGCCCGGCGACGGGACGCTCTCCGGTTTTTCGAGGAAGCGGCGGCCATCGCCGGCATGCTGCGCGATCCGGCCCGGTCCGCCGAGGTGGCGAGTTACGTGGTGGGCCTCTGTCTGGTCCCCTGGGGCCGGATGGTCGACGCCGAGATGGAGTGCCTCGCCGGCGAGCGCCAGGCGGCCGACAGCGGGCACCGTGCGCTGATGGCCGAGATCGGCGCCATTCGGGCGCGCACGGTCGCCTGCAGCCGATCCCTCGACGAGGCCCTCGACATCCTCGATTCCCTCGAGGACACGCGCCGGTTCACATTCCTGTACACGCCCTGGTACGTCCACGACAGCCGGGGATGGGTCCTCCTCTGGCGCGGCGACACCGAGGCGGCGGCGTCGGCATTCGAGGAGGCGGCCGCTCACGCCTCCCGGATGGGCGCCGTGAATCGGATGAGCATGTCGCGAGCCGCGCTCGCGCAGGCGCTCGTCGCCGGCGGGAAGGCTGATGAGGCGGCGCGGCATATCGCGCTGGCACGACGAAAGGCCAACAACTGGGGCGGCAACCTCCACGTCGCCATTGCGACAGGTCTGCTGCGGCTTCACGCGGGCGACGTTGCCGGAGCTCGCCGGGTCCTGGCGTCGGCACTGAAACTCGCCCGAGGCGCCGATCATCTGCTGGCGCAGTGGCACGCCCTCCCGCCCCTGGCCGCCGCCTGCGCCGCGGCGCACGCCGACGAGGCCGCGGGCGCCTACCGGGAGGAATTCCAGGCCATCGCGCGGAGCTTCGCGCCCGGCTCGCCGCTGGTCGCGGTTGGCATGCGCACCGCGGAGACCCGGTGGTGAGCTCAACCCTTCACGTCCATGCCGGCCGCCTGGTCACGCCGACTGCCGCGTCCGCTCGACGGCGCTTCGCAGTGCCGCATCGATTCGAGCCCCATGGCGATGGAATCCGAGGTCGTCCATCGCCTCGTCGAGGAGTTGGTCATCGGTCCGCAGCCGACCGTCGCTGCGCAGCCACCGCACCAGCCGGTCGAGATCGGCGGGATTGTAAAACCCGATGTCCAGGCCGCGCTGCAACGGCGGCCGTGGACCGCGCGCCGCACCGGCCGCCGCCACCGCGCGGGGAAGTGCCACCACGTTGTCGACCACGTGCGCCACCCTGGCGCCGCCCGTGCCCGCTTCAGCGAGCTCCTGCAGCCGGCGCTCGTGTGCCGCCACCACGCGCCTCAATTCCGTCGCCCGGTCCAGAAACCAGTCCGTCGACCAGATCCGGCAGAACCGCCATCCCAGCGCCTCCAGATGCAATTGTCTCAACCGGTCCCGATCGCGAGCCGTCGGCGACGAGTGATATGTCGCCCCGTCGCACTCGATCGCCAGCACCAGCACCCCCTCACGCTGCGGATGCCGCGTCACCATGTCGATGCGGTACCGCGAGACACCGTACTGCGGCACCACTCGAATCCCCACCGCAGTCAGCGCCTCGGCGATGTCGCGCTCGAAGGCATTCTCCTCAAACGCCGTCATGGTCTCGTGGACCAGCGACATCCCGCCCCCAGCCATGTACTCCAGGTAGGCGCGGAGCAGCTTGACTCCCTCGGAGTTGGACCGCGCCGGATCCATGTCCAGGTGCGAGAACGACGACACCAGCGTCATCTCGTGTGAGGCGCGAGTGATGGCGACATTGAGCCGTCGCTCTCCACCCTGGGTCAGCAGCGGTCCAAAGCGGTAGGGCAGCCGCCCACTCGCATCCTTCCCGTAGCCGATGGACAGGACGATCGACTCCCGCTCATCTCCCTGAACGCGCTCGAGATTCTTGACGAAGAACCGGTCGTCGCCTGGCCGGCTGAGGAACGTGTCCAGCACCGGATCCTCACGCCGCATCTCCTCCACTCGAGCCTCGATGCGCCGGGCGTGCTTGATCCCCATGGCGATGACGCCGAGGCTGCGCTGCGTGCCCTCGCCGGCGTCGCGGTGGGCGTGATCGCGGACCAGTCCGGCGACCGCCTCGACCTCGGCCGCCGAGCTCTCCTCATCGGCGTCACCGGTCCGCTTGTCGACGAGGACATGCCGCACCGGCGTCGACAGACCCGGTCCGGGAAAGGTGACCAGGCTGCGGTGGTAGATGTACTCGTTGCTGAACGCGATGAGGCGCTCGTCCTTGCTGCGGTAGTGCCACTCGAGGTCCCAGGGCCGGAAGGTCGCGGCCAGGAGGTCCAGCACGCTCTCGAAGCCGGCGACGTCGTCCTCGACCGAGTCCGATCCGGCGGCGTCGTCGGAGTCCGTCCTGGACGCGAAGAAGGTCGTCGGCGGCAGCTGCTTCGGGTCACCCGCGACCACCGCCGACCGCCCTCGCATCAGGGCTGCCACCGCGTCCTCCGGCAGCACCTGGCTCGCCTCGTCGAAGATGACCACGTCGAAGTACGCCTGCCCGCCACCCAGCAGCTGGCTGACAGACAGGGGACTCGCCATCCAGCACGGCTTCAACGCCATGGCGACGTCGGCGGCCTCGAGCATCACCTGCCGCAGGCTCCGGTGCCGGGTCTTGAGCTGCGACTGCCGCCGCAGGATGCTGGTCTGGTCGGCGTGGGCGTTCATCGTCTCGACGGCGGCGAGACCGTGCGCGCGGCTGACCCTTGCCGCCGAGCACTGGGTGCGGATCTCGTCGGTGCGCCGGAACTCCTCGACGACGCTGTCGAGCATCCGTCCGCTGAAGGCGGCGAGGCTGCCGTCGCGCAGCTGGGCCTGCATCACCGTCGATGACCACACCGCCCGGTTGAGCGCATGCAGCCAGAACTCCGCGGGAACACCGCGGCTCCGCACGGCCGACACCAGCGGTGTGAATCCTTCCCTGTCGAGTTCGCCGAGCAGTTCGGCCATCCGTGCCAGGCGCATCGGCGTCAACCGGTCCTGCGCGAGCGGCCTGAGGACGCCGTCCAGCTCATGGAGCGCCATGGTCGACAGGTCGGGCAGCGAGACGTAGGCGGAGAGCTCGGTCAACGCTCGGCCGAAGCCGTCCAGGCAGGCAACCAGGTCCTGGCCGCCCGAGGATGCGACCGGCGGCCGCCGGCCGGCCCGGGCGAACCACGCCGCCATCGCTGCCGCCGCCAGCGTGATCTCGTCGAGCATCTGGCGCGGACTGACCGCCTGACGGCGGAGCGCACGCACATGCTTGACCGCAGCCCGATAGCGGCCGTTCCAGCGCGAGACGATGCCGCGCCTCGCCGGACCGAGCGCTGCGGCCAGCCCGGGCAGGTCCTCGGTGAGGATCGCCGGGTCGTAGGTTGCCAGCAGCGCCGCCAGGTCGACCGACAGGTGGGCGACGGCACCCACCTCCGTCAGGTTGGCCGGCTGCTGGAGGCCGAGCTCGTCGACACACCGCGCCGTGCAGGCCGCGAGCTGCTGGAGCATCTCACCGGACAGCCGCCCCGCCAGAGCGCCCGCCTCCTCGGCCTGCCCCGGCGTCTGGACCGCCGCCCGCGCCCACGGAGAGGCCGACTGCCCCAGCACCAGGTCGGCGACGCCTGTCAGCTGACGCAGCGCCTCTGTCGCCCTGCCGATCCCCTCCGGGGTGAGGGCGGCCATCTGGGGCCCCCCGAAGGTGACCCCGGTATCCGCGACCGACGGAGCATTCACCAGGCGCCCCTGCAGCTCGAACAGGGTCAGCCCTGCCGGCGGCAACGGTGTGTGCATGCGCGCGTCGTGCTGGACGAGCGTGCTCCGCGAGCGCGTGAAGGCGTCATGCAGGGCGGTCGTGTCGACGGCGTCAGCGCCCTCGATCGCGGCGATGGCATCGCCGAACTGCCGCATCAGCTCCTTCTTGGTGACCGTGCCATGGAGGTCGAGCACCATGTGGCCGAGTCCGACGGCCAGCAGGCGCTTCTTGACGGCGTCGAGGGCGGCGCGCTTCTCGGCGACGAAGCGGACGGACTGGCCGCGAGCCGCCAGCTCGGCGATGACGTTGCTGATGGTCTGGCTCTTGCCCGTGCCCGGGGGTCCGATGATGACCCCGCTGTCGCCGCGGACCACGTGGGCGATGACCAGCTGCTGGCTCGAGTCGGCGGGGAGCACAGTGAACTCGGCGTCGGGAGACTGGCGGTCGAGATCCCTGGCGTCGAGCGGGGGCCCGGTCTGGAGGAGCTGCGCTGCCGCCTCGAGATCGCCGGCCATGGCGTTGATGATCGCGTTGCCCGCCATCTGCGGCGCCAGCGCGTCGAGGTCGCGCACCATCGCCATCTTCTGGAAGCTGAAGTTGCTGATCACCGTCTGATCGATCACCGAGAATCCCGGGACGCCACCGGCGCGGCGCTGCAGCTCCGCATGGACCGCGCTCGCGTAGTGCTCCGGAGCCTCGTTGGGGTCGATGTCCTCGAGGGCGTCCCCCAGGCCGGCGCAGCCGAACTCGGTCTCCAGCACATGCACCATGGCCAGGTTGGGCTCGGGATCACCGGACCGCCGCACGGCCTGCTTCTGCCGGTCGTCAGCGCGTTCAATGGGGACAAGGATGATCGGGGCCGTCGGCGGCCGGCCACCGTCAGCGGCGGTCCAGGTGGCCAGTCCGACGGCCAGGTACAGCGTCTTGAGGCCTCGCTCCTCCTCGTTCTCGATCGCCTTGCGGCGGATCTCGAGGAACCGGCGCTCGACCGTCTCGACTGCGCCGGGGGCGAGCCCGTCGGCCAGCCGGGTCAGCGGGACGTCGCTCCCGCCCAGGATGCGGTCGGCCGCCTCGTTCGGACCCGCAGCCAGCTCGATGGTGCCGACCTTGAGCGGCTTGTAGTAGAGAAGCTGGTTGTTCCGGGTGAGGTCGATGAGACGGCCGCGCCACAGGTCGCGCGCCCGCGTCAGGAGGTCCGAGGAGGCCATCAGCACCGCCGAGATGAGTCCGCAAGGGGGGCTCGCATCGTAGTGGCACCGCGGGAATCGTCGCGCCCGATTGATGGAATCGTCATGTAGCCCACCCCGGGGCCGCGCCGCATGGAGGGTCCGCGCATGGCCGAGATCGACGACATCGAGCCGTGCCTGGCAATCGGTGGCAGGAGTGCGCGGACGGCTGTGCGATCGGCTGATCAGGCCGCCGGCAGGCGATGCCTCGGTTCGTATCCCGCCGCCACGCACAGAGCGTTCACGATCATCGCCAACTCAGCCGCCAGGGGAGTGCCGAGACGGTCCTCGAAGATGTCCGCGAGCACGACGTAGTACTCGAGCGTGTTGTCCCGTTGTGGTGCGGGCGAGCTGAATCGTGAGAACACCGCGTCGCCGGTCGCACGCACGTCCGCCAGGATTGCTCTCGCGTTGTGCACCTTGTCGGCGAGGCTGACCATCAGAACCTGGCGCTCGGCGTGGCGAAGGTGTTCGAGGTATCGAAGCTTGCGAGGCAGCCACTCCTCCTTGCACTCGTGGGCGGCACGCAGGGAGTCGGAGCAGGCCTCGACGATGTCCCGAACGGCGCGACCGAACTGGCCCTCGATCACGTCGAGTGTCGGGACCCCGCCGTGGTCCTCGGCGGCGTCGTGAAGGAGGGATGCGACGACCTGATCCTCCGATCCGCCCTGCTCGATGACGAGCGCGGCGACGGAGAGAAGATGGGCGACGTAGGGGATGGCCGTCCCCTTGCGGACGTCATCGCCGTGGAGGCGCGTGGCCAGGAGAAGCGCCCTCTCGAACGGGGTCTCGGCAACCGGCGCCTGCGAGAGGGCGGCCTCGGCGCGGGGATTGCCCGCCAGGTCAGGCATCGGTTGCGACGAGCCGGATGCCGGCCGCTTCACGCATCGGCGGCCACCTCCGCCGGTCGGCCGGTCGGTCGGGGAAGGTGGAAGCCGGTGGTCTCCTCGAGCTCGCGGCGCCGGTCCTCCAGCCAGTCGCGCAGCCGCAGCGTCGAGACGCAGTCCCGCTCGTTGTACACACGAATCCCCTCCAACTCGGCGCCGTCGCCGGTCTGCCGCCACCGGTCGTAGGCGACCATGCTGCCGCCGGCGTTGCTCACGGCATCGTCGCGCGGGGGCATGTAGAAGTCCTCGAGAGCCTTGAGCCCATACGACGGCCGCGAGATGCGCAGCGACTGCTTGACGACCTCGTAGAGGTCGACGAGGACGCCCGTGGCGATGAGGTGCTCGACCTCCAGCTGGCGTGTCTGATGGCGGGCGGCGAGGCGCCGAAGGGCGGAGACCTCGTAGTTCGCGTAATGGAAGACGTGGGCCGATGGATCACCCGCCAGGCGCGAGAGCATGAAGTCCACGCCCGCCTCGAATGCGCTGCGCTCGTCCGCACGCGTGTGCCCCCAGAACGCCTGGTAGCGCGGCTCGCTGTCGATGACGTCGACGAAGCCGAAGAGGTATTCGAGACCGCCCGGAAGCCCGAATGGCTCGCTCTCCATGTCGAAGAAGAGGTCGCCCGGTGACGGCTCGGGCAGGGTGCCGAGGCCGCTGCCGGCAGAGGCCGGCAGCAGGGCGTAGGCAGGGCGGCCTGTCACGCCCTCCTCCAGATGCAGGCGGGCGTGGCAGCGATCACGCTCCCAGGTCCATTCGGAGACCCCCTCCACCGGCTCATCGTCGGCCGCGGCCAGCGCGGCGATGGTCGTGATGCCGGCGTCGACCAGCAGCCGGGTGTGACCAGGCCACATGGCTGGAAGGAGCGAGAGGTGGCCATCCAGCCGGCGCCGTTCGGCGCAGACCGTCGCCCAGCGGCACACACCGCACCGATCGACCGGTTCCGGATAGGTCCGCACCGGGTCACCGAGGACGGTGTCCTCGAGGCGCCGGCGGGCGGCCACGTGCTCTGCCATCCCGTCGGCCACAGGGAGGATCGCCCAGGATCCGTTGCCGAGCGCGACATGCATGAGCGCAGGTTCGACTCCCTGCAGTCGCGTGACCTGGAGCGAGTACTCGGTGAGCTGGGGCCGCATGTTGGCCTTGACCGAGTGGGCGAGCTTGGCATCCGCCACCTCGTACGACCAGGGCCCAAGATCGCTGGCGGTGGCGACCTTGAGGAGAAAGTCGGCGTGCCCGCGCCAGCGTCCGTCGAAGAAGGTTGCCTGGTAGATGAGATCGACGCCGGCGCGCATCGCCGCCAGGGTCCTGGCGGCGGCCTCGACGAGGCTCGGCAGCGAGCGCCAGTCGTCGGTGATCTCGACGCAGGTGCGGTCGGGGCGCAGGCGCCCCAGCACTCGCGCCTCGTGGGCGTGACCCCTGCCGGCGAGCATGTCGAGGTAGGGGTCGTCCCGCGCCGGCGGCTCCAGGAGGCCGAGCGCCACCTGGCGGTCGACCTGGGTCAGGTGCTCGCACGCGAGGAAGCCGACCAGGTCGGTGGCGCTGAGGACGATTTCGCCGTTGAGCTGCTGCATGCCCGTAAGGATGGACGCACGGCGCGACAAGCGGCTGTCGTCGTGGGATCGGCAACCCTGACTGACCTCCAGATCGTCTGCATCGAGAGCCGAGGCGCGCTAGACTGACCTGCTCGCCGGACTCACGCGACCGGTCGGGAGTGCCGACATCGCCGCGGCACGACACACACTGGAGCCACCCCCGCGCGGCGACAGACGTCTGTCGCAGTGTCGCTCCAGGCTCACTGTCCATCCTCGCCTCGCCGGCACCGGGGAGAGGATTCACATGGCGTCGTCTGCCCGATCGCCGGCAGGCGCCACCTCCCTGAACGGCGCGCCTCGCCGACCAAGAAGCATGTACGACACTCCACCTCCACGCCCCCAGCACCACTTCCGCAGCGAGGAGCTCCTCGACACGGTCGTCGACGCACGCGTCCTCGCAGCCGGGCTGGTGCATCAGGTCAGCGACTCGTGGGCGTCGGACGCCACGCTCGAGCCGCCCCATGACGTCATCGCCAGCTCCCGCCGGAGCGGCCGCCGCAACCTGGCCATGGTGGCCCCCGACGGCAGCGTCCTCGACGTGAGCGTCTGCGGCACGCATGTCACCTGCGACGCGTACGCGCGGTCCATCGAGCGCGCCGCCGAGCTCGTCGCGGAGTTGCGCACACTTCTCCCCGAGGCCGAGCCCCGACAGGGCGACAACGTGGCGGTCCACTTCTGGAGCCTCAACGAACGCGCCGTGCCCCGGTCGATTCGACGGATGATCGATGTGCCCACGTGGGCAGCGATCGAGGGCAACTACCATGCCACGACGGCGTCCCAGCTGGCGCGCCTGCTGCGGACCCGACCAGACGCCGCCGCGGGCAAGCTCATCCTCTGGCACGGCCTCCCGGGTACGGGCAAGACCTGGGCGCTGCGCGCCCTGGCTCGCGAATGGAGCGAGTGGGCGGCCGCCCACTACATCACCGACCCGGAGCAGTTCTTCGGCAGCTCGCCGACCTACATGCAGGCGATCATCCTGGGAGATGAGGAACGCGGCATCTACGACGACGGTGACACGGACGACCCCCGTGCCGGGTGGCGGCTTCTCATCATGGAGGACACCGGTGAGCTCCTCGCCAAGGATGCCAAGCAGCGGCTCGGCCAGGGGCTGAGCCGTCTGCTCAACGTCTGCGATGGCCTCATCGGACAGGGCCTGCGCGTCATGGTTCTGATCACGACCAACGAGGACCTGGGGACGATGCATCCCGCCGTCACGCGCGCCGGCCGCTGCCTGGCGAACATCCGGTTCGATCCCCTCGGTGAGGAGGAGGTGGCGGGCTGGGCGCGACGGCGCGGCGTCAGCGTGCCATCGCGCACCGGTCTGCTCGCCGATCTCTTCTCCGGCGGTGACCACGTCGTCCGGTCCGACGGCATCGGCTTCCGGGTCCCGGTCGGCACCGCGGGCTGACCGTTCGAGGAGGCCGCCGAGGCTGGTCTGCGACAGAGGGCCGTCGCCACCATCCGGGAGAGTCGACACGAGCACCGCGTCCTTGTCACCCCGGAGCCAACCGTGCAGCGACGACGTCGATATCAGGTCGGTCCCGGCGGACCACTCGATCATCATGAGTCCCGTCCCATGTCCCTCGAACGTCTGCACATCCGTCCCGGGCGCAGCGCGACGTCCTGGCTGACCGATCGCGTCGGCGCCCTCCAGGCGGCCGACCCGCTCGCCGCCGTCACCGTGGTGGTCCCCAGCAACCATGCCGGTCTCCACCTCCGCCGGCACTTCGCCACCTCCGGCTACGCCAACGTGCGCTTCACCACCCTCGGCCGCCTCGCCGACATCCTCGGCGCCGAGCGGCTCGCGGGCCAGGGCCTCACCCCACTCCAGCCCGTCAGCCGCGCCGCGCTGGTCCGCTCCGCCCTTCGCGCCGGCGGCAGCACGCTGGCCGCGGCGGCCGAGCAGCCGGGCCTGGTCGACCTCGTCACCCGGCTGGCCGCGGAGCTGCGCCGTCGCGCCGATCCCGCCGGAGACACCGCCCGCATCCGGGCCACCGGCACCCACATCTCGGACGCCGTGCTCGCCACCCTCAGAGCCTATGAAACCCGGCGCGCCGCCGCCGCCCTCTATGACGAGATCGATGTCCGCGAGGCCGCCGCCGCCTCTCTGAGTGAACTCTTCGCGGCAGCGCCACTGCACGACATCGGCGCCGTCATCGTCCACCTCCCCGAGCACCTCGACCTGCCCGACGGCGCCTTCCTCGAGGCCCTGAGCACCCGCACCAGGGTCGTGGTCGCCCAGCCCGAGCCCAGCGACATCCAGGACAGCACGCCGGCAACCGTCAGCGTGCTGATCGCGCCCGACCCGGTCGAGGAGGTGCGCAGCTCCGTTCGCGCCGCCCTGGCCGCCGCCGAGCGGCAGGGCACGCCGCTCCACCGCACCGCCATCGTCTACCGCGACGCCGACACCTACCGCGGCCTCCTCCGCGACGTCCTCGACGAGGCAGGCCTCCCCCAGGCGACCCTGGACGGCCGCCCCCTCGCCGAGTCCGCGGCCGCCCGGGCTCTGCTCGGCCTCCTTCGCCTCCGCGACCAGGGATTCACCCGCGCCGCCGTCCTGGGCTGGCTCTCGGCGCTCCCCGGTGACGGCGGCATCCTCTCCAACCAGGCACGCTGGGACAAGCTCTCGCGCGACGCGCGAGTGATCCGCGGCGTCCGCCAGTGGCACGACCTCCTGAACGCCCTCGCCGACCACACCGAGGCGCGACTCGCGAAGTACGACAAGGACGTGGAGGAGCCGAACGCCGACGCGCGTCGCCATGCCATGCGATACGACATCGACGACGCGCGCACCATTGCCCAGCACGTCAAAGCCATCGACGCCCGCACCGTGCCGCCGCCCGAGGCGACATGGCATGCCTACATCGGCTGGGCGCTGGGACTGCTCACCGAGTTCGTCACCCCCGGCGCCGCCTGGACCGACGAGGACCACGAGTCACTGCAGGCCGTCGAGGAGCTGATCCGCGGCCTCGACGCCGCCCACGACATCGAGCCGGCGGTCTCCGTCCACGTCTTCCTCCGCGCCCTCGAGGACGCGCTCCGGGCGAGGCACCGCCCCGCCGGCCGCATGGGCGTCGGCCTCATCACGGGCCCCCATCACCTGCTCCTCGGCATCGACGTCGAGCGCGTCCACGTCCTCGGGGTCATCGAGGGCAGCTTCCCGTCGTCGCCCCCGGTCGACCCGCTGCTGGCCGGCGACCCCCTGGGCCGCCAGCCCGAGCGCGAGGCGCGCGAGCGCCGCGACTGGCTCGCCGTCCTCGCCGCCGCCGACGGGGGCGACGTGGTCGTCACCGCTCCCGCCTCCGACATCGACGGCCGCACCGTCTACCCCTCGCCCTGGCTGCTCGAGACGCTGGCCGTGAAGGGCCGCCACCCGCGTGCCTCCGAGGTCCGTGCGGGGTCCGCCATCCACCCGCGCCTGCTCCGGGTCACCGGCACCCACGTCGCGGTGGCCTCGGGGACGCCTCTGTCGCTCGCCGAGCGGCGCGAGACCGAGGCGCTGCTGCACGGCTCCGCCCACGACCTACGGGGGAGCGCCCTGGGGCGCCGCGAGGACCTGCCCCTGGGACGCGCGCTCCAGACCATCCGCGCGCGACGGTCCTCGGAGTTGACCGAGTTCGACGGCGACGTCGCCGCCGCCGCGGATCTCGACAGCATCGCCGGCGGTCTCAGCGGCCGGCTCCAGTCGGCGACCGGCATCCAGACCTGGGCCACCTGCCCGTTCCACTATTTCCTGGGCCGCGTCCTCTCCATCGCCGCCACCAAGGAGGCCGACGACGACCGCTGGTGGCAGATCGACGCGGGCGAACGGGGCACGCTCATCCACGCCATCCTGCAGCGCTTCTTCACCGAGGTCCGCGAGAGCAAACGCCCCCAACCGGGCTCGCCCTACGGTGACGCCGATCTCCGACGCATGGACGCCATCGCCGCCGAGGCATTCGCGGATGCCGAGAGGCGCCACCTCACCGGCCACCCGCTGGTGTGGCGCAACGAGCGCACCGCCATCCTCGCCGACCTGCGCACGCTCCTCGCGCAGGATGCCGAGCAGCGCGCCGAGGGCTGGGTTCCGGCACACCTCGAGCAGCGCTTCGGCTTCGACGGCGACGCCAATTCGTGGCCCGCGCTCGAGATCCGGGTCGGCGCCGGGCCGGCGGTGCGGCTGCGCGGCTCCATCGACCGCGTCGACCGCGACCACACCGGCCGCGCCCGCGTCATCGACTACAAGACCGGCAGCAAGGGCGACCCCGATTTCGGCGTCGGCACGCTGCTCAAGGGAGGCCGCGCGCTCCAGCTGCCCATCTACGGCCGCGCCGTCCGCGATCAGGCACGGGCTGAGCAGGGGGTGCCCCCGGACACGGTGGCGCTCTACTGGTACGCGACGCTCAAGGCGAATTTCAAGCAGGACTCGATGGCGGTCGACGAGGAGGCGGAGCTGGTCCTCGACGACGTCGTCGGCCGCATCGACCGGGGCATCCGTGCCGGCTGCTTCCCTCAGGTTCCAGGCGAGTACAACGACCACTTCAGCGCCTGCGAGAACTGCGGCTTCTGCGATTACGACACCCTGTGTCCCTCGCAGCGCGATGTGCTGGCCGCGGCCAAGTTCGGCAGCCAGCCGCTGGAGCCGTACCGCGCGCTGCAGCCGGCCGCCCTGGAGCCCGGGCTGTGATCGGCATGGCAGTCAGCGACCAGGCCGAGCGCGACCGGCTGACCTCGCAGCTCGGCGCCACGCTCTTCATCGAGGCGGGCGCGGGCACCGGTAAGACGACCGCGGTGGTGTCGCGCATCGTCGCCCTGGTCGGAGCCGGCCGGGTGCGCATGGAGCGCCTGGTCGCCATCACCTTCACCGTCGCGGCCGCCGGTGAGCTGCGCGTGCGCATCCGCGAGGGGCTCGAGGACGCCGTGGACCGCGCCGGCTCCGACGCCGAACGGGAGCGGCTGCGCGTGGCCGCCGGCGAGGTGGATCGGGCGCGCATCGAGACCATCCACGCCTTCTGCTCCGCGCTGCTCCACATGCATCCGCTGGAGGCGGGCGTGCCCCCGGACGTGCAGACGCTGGCCAGCCTGGCGGCCACCATCGACCTGCGCGAGCGCTTCCGACAGTGGTTCGACGAACTCGACGCGACCAGCGAGGGCGCGGCCGCCGTGCAGATGGCGCTTCAGCTGGGGCTCAAACCGGCGAGGCTGCTCGAGCTTTTCACCGTCCTCAACGAGAACTGGGACCTGATCGCCGGCGCGACCTGGACGGTGGACACGGTGCACGCCGTGCAGGTGGCGCACCGCACCGCCGACGGGATCGACGACTGCGTCGCGCTCCTTCCCTACGGCAACGCCGCGGACGAGCTGTACTGCAGGGTGGACGGGCTGCGGCTGGTGGCGACACGGCTGCGCGACGCAGTCACCGACGGCGAGGCCGTCGCCGCCCTGGCCACCTTCCTGGCCGCGTCCACGGGCAACACCGGCAGGCAGGGGGACTGGCGGACGGCCCCCGGCGGCAACGCCTGCAGGCTCATCAAGGACACCCTGTCGGACGCCCGCATTCAGGTCATCGCACTGCTCACCGCAGCCAGGTCCGCGGCACTCGCCGCCGTCGCCTGCGAGCTGCGCGGCGTCGTCCTGGAGTATGCCGACGAGCGCCGCAGACGCGGGCTGGTCTCCTATCAGGATCTCCTGGTCCGTGCCCGCGACCTCGTCCGCGACCACCCCGACGTCTGCGCCGCCCTGCGTGATCGCTGGGACTTCGTGGCCGTCGACGAGTTTCAGGACACCGATCCGCTGCAGGCCGAGCTGGCCTTCCGACTCTGCGCCTCGGCCGATCAGCCGGGCGCCGCCTGGACCGAGCTGCGTCCCATCCCCGGACGCCTGTGCATCGTCGGCGATCCCAAGCAGTCCATCTATCGCTTCCGCCGCGCCGACATTGCCCTGTACGCCGACGTGGAGCGCAGCCTGCTCGGCGCCGACCCCGACGCCCGGGTTCGCCTGTCCGTGAACTTCCGCTCGGGACGCACCATCATCGACGCCGTCAACGCCGTCTTCGGCGGCGACGGGCTCATGACCCAGGGGCAGGCGGGCACCCGCGTGCAGGCACAGTACGCCGACCTCGACGCCCACGCACCGGAGATCGACGGCAGCGTCACCGTCATCGGCGGCCTGGTCGATGGCAGGGCGCCGGAGATGTGGCGTCAGGAGGCGGCAGCCGCGGCCGCCGCCATCCGCACCGTCATCGACACCGGTTTCGAGGTCGGCGAGGGCACGCCGGGCGGCCCGCGGCCCTGCAGACCCAGGGACGTCTGCATTCTGATGCCGTCGCGCACCAACCTGCGCAACATGGAGCGTGCCCTCGAGAACGCGCGCGTCCGCTACCGGCTGGAGAGCGGCTCGCTGATCGTCTCCACCCAGGAGGTGCGCGACCTGCTCAACATCCTGCGCTGCATCGACGACTCCAGCGACGAGGTGGCGCTGATGGCGGCGCTGCGGTCGCCCGCGTATGGCTGCAGCGACGTCGAGTTGGTGCGCTGGAAGACCAATAACGGCCGCTGGTCCTACCAGCACCCCGGCGACGGCAGGGAGCCGCGCGTGGCGGCGGCGCTCGAGCACCTCGCCTCGCTGCACGCGGCGCGGCAGCGGATGTCGGTGCCCCGCCTCATCGACGAGGTGCTGGGCAGCCGGTTGCTGCGCGCCGCGGCCGTCGACGACTGGCGACCGCGCGAGGCGCTGCGGCGCTATCGCTTCGTCGCCGACCAGGCGAGGGCGCTGGCGGCCGGGGGCCGGAGCAGCCTGCACGACGCGGTCGACTACCTCGAGCTGCTGACGCAGGACCCCTCGTACGACTCAATCACCACCGACGACGCCGACGACGACCCCTGCGTTCGCATCATGACCATCCACGCGGCCAAGGGGCTGGAGTTCCCGATCGTGGTTGTCACCGGGCTGGGACGCAAGGCGCCGCCCCAGCGGCCGGTGTTGATCGTGGACCGGGCGGCCGGTACCGTCGAACTACGCATCTCCCCCGATTTCTTCACCGCCGGGTGGGCGGACCTCGACACCCGGGAGAAGGAGATGGACGAGGCAGAACGGATCCGGCTCCTGTACGTGGCATTGACGCGTGCCCGCGACCACCTCGTGGTCAGCCTCTTCCGCGCCACCGGGACCCAGGACAACAAGACTGAGGCAGGCAAGCTCGCCGCGCGGCTCAAGGACCTGCCAGGCGTGACCGAACTCGTCTTCGCGCCCTCGCCACCAGCGGCCGAGAACCGTCCTTCCGCGCCGGACGCCGCCGACCCGGCCGCCCACCTCGCCGCCGAGCTGGAGTGGCAGGCCGCCCGCCGCGACGTCGTCCACACCCTCGGCGTCACCCGGTCCATGACCGCCACCGGACTTGCCCACGAGGACGGCGCCCGGCCCCCGGGCGCGCTCCCCGAGGACACTCCCGACCTCGCCGCCACCCGTCGAGGCCGCGGCGCCACCTCCCTCGGCCGCGCCGTCCACGCCGTCCTCCAGGTGGTCGACCTCGCCACCGGCTCCGGCCTCGACGCCCTGGCGACCATCGCCGCGGCCGCGGAGGGCCTGTCCGACCGCGCCCCCGACGTCGCCCGCCTCGCCCGTGCCGCCTGGGAGAGCGACGCCGTCCGCCGCGCCGCGGCCGCCCGGAACTGGCGCGAGGTCCCCCTGGGTGCCACCGTCGACGGCGTCGTCCTCGAGGGCTTCGTCGACCTGCTCTACGAGCTCCCCGACGGCCGTCTGGTGGTGGTCGACTACAAGACCGACTCCGTCGCCTCCGGCGGCATCGACCGCCGCATGGCGGACTACGCCATCCAGGGAGGGGTCTACGCCCTCCTCGTGACCGCCACCACGGGTCGGGAGGTGGCCGGCATCGAGTTCGTCTTCGCCGCGCCCGGCGAGACGCGCACCATCACCGATGTCGCCGGTGTCGTCGCCGAGGTCCGAACCCGCCTCGCGGCCGCCGGCCCGGTCTGACCAGCGGCGACCCGTTCCCGGATCGTCGCCCCGCCACGCGACACGACACGGCGGTGCAGGGATGACAATGTCCCCATGCCGACCGCACTGACTGAAGGACCGGCCGGCACGGCCGAGGCGCAGCCCGGGCGGCGCGGGCGGCTCCGCGTCCTGCTGGGCGCCGCTCCCGGCTCGGGCAAGACCTTCGCCATGCTCCTGGAGGGCGCCACGCGCCGCCGCCAGGGCGAGGACGTGGTGGTGGGGTTCGTGGAAGCCCACAACCGCCCCCGGACGCTCTCCGCCATCGGCCAGCTGGAGACGGTGCCGCGCCTGATCCTCAACCGCCACGGACGCCGGTTCGAGGACATGGACCTCGACGCCGTGATCGCCCGCGGCCCGCAGGTGGCGCTGGTCGACGAGCTGGCCCACACCAACGCGGACGGCATGCGGCACCACAAGCGCTGGGAGGACATCGACGAGCTGCGCGGCCATGGCATCGACGTGGTCACCACCGTCGACGTCGCCAACCTGGAGAGCGTCAAGGACCTCGCCGAGCACATCGCCGGCGTCTCCATCTCCGAGACCGTCCCGGACCGCATCCTCGACGGCGCCGACGAGATCCAGTTCCTTGACATCAGTCCCGAGGCGCTCCGCAAGCGGGTGCGCCATGGCAACGTCATCCCGCCGGAGAAGGTCGACACCGCGCTGACCAGCTTCTTCCGGCCGGGCAACCTCGCCGCGCTGCGCGAGATTGCGCTCCGGCTGCTGGCGGACACCGTCGGCGCCGCTCGAACCGGGGCCAGGCCCGAGCCCGAGGACGTGCTCGTGGTGGTCTCGGGTCGCCCGGGCTCGGAGGGCCGCATCCGGGGCGCGGCGCGTCTGGCCCGGCGCACCGAGGCCACCTGCACCGTGGTCAAGGTGGTGCCGCCCCACGAGGGCAGCCAGGGCGCCGTCTCGGACCTGTGGCACGCCGTGGCCGAGCAGGTCGGTGCCCAGGTGCTGCTCCGCCCCGGGACCGATGTGCCGGCCGTCGTCGAGGCGACGGCGCGCGAGCTCGGGGTCCGCCACATCGTCGTCGGCGAGTCCCGGCACAGTGGCGGCCTCGACCGCTGGCGCCCCACCCTCGCCGACCGCCTCATCGACCGCCTCCGCGACATCGATGTCCACGTCCTCGCCCACGAGGACTCCCGCCGGCTGACGCGGCAGTCCTCCGCCGCCCCCGGGCCGCTGCCGCAGGCGCCGGCGAAGCCGCCGGAGGGCACACCCGCCCGCGGCACGCTGCGCGTCTACATGGGCTACTCGCGCGGCTGCGGGACCACCATGGCCATGCTCGACGAGGCGCGCCGCCGGCGGTCGCGCGGGGCGGACGTGGTGGTGGCGTCGATCAGCACGCACGGACGCGGGCCCTGCGAGGACGCCGTCGGCGACCTCGAGCAGATCGGTGGTCCGAGCGGCGCCGCGGCGCAGGGGACCCTCGACGTCGAGGCGCTCCTCGCCCGCCACCCGCAGGTGGCGGTCGTGGACGACCTCTGGGGGGTCGACGTGCGGAGCCGTCCGCGGGTGGACGCGGTCGAGGCGCTCCTCGACGCCGGGATCACCGTTGTCGGCACCCTCCATCTCGGCGACCTGGAGAGTGGGGTCGCGGGGCTGGAGCCCGGCGCGCTGCGTGACCGACCCGGGCGGCCGATGGACGACCGGGTGCTGGCGCTCGCCGACGAGATCGAACTGGTCGACGTCACCCCGTCGATCCTGCAGGAGCGCGTGCGCCGCGGCGACATCGTGCCGGCGTCGGCGCAGGGCGAGGCCCTCGAGGGTGACTTCCGGCCGGAGGTCCTCACCGCCCTTCGCGAGAAGGCCTTCCGGCTCATCGCCCAGCACACCGACCGCCGGCTGGTGGCCTACATGCGGGAGCGGGGCATCGCCCGCCCGTGGGGGGCTCGGCCCCGCGTCCTCGCCGTGGTCCCCCCGCGCTCGGGGATGAAGCGGCTCATCCGCCGCGCGGCCTCACTGGCGGCCGTCCGGCATGCCGAGTTCAAGGCGGTCACGGTGCGCACGGGCAAGCCATCCCAGGCCGAGAAGGAGTTCCTCGCGGCCTACGACGCACTCACCCACCGGCTCGGCGGCGAGTTCGTGACCCTGTCCGGGTCGTCGGTGGCCACCACGCTCGCGGACTACGCGCGCCGGTCCCTGGTCACCGAGATCGTGATGACCAGAGGCCGGGCTCGCCGGCTACACCGCACCACGGTCTCCGAGCTCGTCCACATGATGAGCGACGTCGACATCCACGTCCTCTCGGATCCGCCGGCCGCCTCGACTACTTGATGTCCCAGGCCACGGTCACGGCCACGACCAGCCGGGCACCGTCGGCGCCGTAGCCGCAGTTCACAGGCTGCTGGACGCTGACGGTGTGGACGCCGCCGAGGGTGATCCCGGACGCCTTGGCTCCGGCGGCGGCCAGCTGCTTCGCCTGATCGGTGGCCTGGGCGATGGCGGCGGAGACCGCGTCACTCGAGGGTGCCTTCACGCCCTGCTGTTGGGTCGAGGCGTTGACGTTGTCCGCGCCGGCGTTGGCGGCGGCGGTGACCGCCTTGTCCAGGATGCCGGCATCGGAGACCGTCGCCGCCAGCGATGCGTTGGCGTTGACGAAAGTCTGGGTGGTGCCGGCGGGTTGGGCGGGGTTCGGTCCACCGTTTTTCTGATCGTTGACGTAGACGTTCACGTCGGAGGAGTGGATGGAGCTGCGCGGAACCCCGGCGCCGACGAGCGCATCGATGACCGCGGCCAGCCGCGACCTGACGGAGGAGATCTTGGCGCCGGCATCGCCACCGCCCTGGCTGTTCACGCTCGCCCACAGCCCGTAGGTGGGGGCGGCGGCCGCGGCTGCGCTGGCGACCTGTGATGTCCCGGTGGCGGAGACCACCTGGCCGTTCACCTGGACCGTCCCGGCGCCGGAGCAGAACCCGCCGCCCCCGGGATACGGGTAGGCGATCGAGGAGTCGGCCCAGGCGCGCTGCGCGCCGCCGCCCTGCATCGGCATCGGTGCGGCGTAGCTGACGCCGGCCGGGCCTGCGGCGACGCCGCCGGGGGCGAGACCGGCCTGCCCGGCGGTGTCCTGGCCCGGGCCGGCGTAGGGGATGTAGACGGACGGCCCGGTGCTCGCCGCCGGCGTGGGATCCGTGCGGTGACCGATGGTGGCGGCAAGGGCACCGGTGGCCCCCGCCGCCACGGCGATGACCGCGCCCGCGGCGACGAACGGCACCCAGCGGCGGCGCCGCCCCGGCGTCCCGGATCCAGGAGTGGGCTGGGCCGGCGCCTGAAGGTCGTCGTTCATGATCGGTCTCCGTTTCTGCCTGGCGGGCCCCCTGGCGGGGTCATCCCGTGGGGCTATGACGCCGGAGGTGCCGATCCGGTTCCCATCGCCGGGCGACGTGGTCGCCAGAGGTCTGCTTCAGTCGAGCAGGTCGAGGAGCTTCTCCGGTGGCCGCGCGATGACAGCGCGCTCACCGCGGATGACAATCGGACGCTGGATCAGGATGGGGTGCGCCGCCATCGCGTCCAGCAGCGCATCGCGCGCTGCGCCGGACAGGCCGAGCTCGTCGTAGATCGGCTCCTTGGTGCGGATGATGTCCGCGGGATCGTCGCTGCCCAGTTTGGCGAGCACGCTCTCCAGCTCGGCGCGAGTCGGCGCGTTGGAGAGGTACTCCACGACCCGGGTGTCCACTCCGCGTTGCTCGAGCATCGACCGAGCCGTCTGGCAGTTGGTGCACCCTGGGTTGAAGTAGAGGACGGTCTCTCCATCGTGCATCGGCCTCTCTCCTCGGCATGCGTGCCCGTTCACAGGATGCCACCGGCGCACGAGGCCTGCCGTTCGGGCTCGTGGCCGACGGTCCAGCCGCAATGTACCAAGCGTCAGCCTGCCACTGATCGCTCATCTGCCGGCCGCGCGCTTGTACTGCCGCACCGACAGCGGGATGAAGATGGCGAGCAGGAGCACGATCCAGATCAGCGTGTAGACCACGGGGTGCTGCAGCGGCCAGTCGTCAGGCGCCGGCAGCAGCGGGCTGGTGTTGCCGAACAGCTCGCGCGCCGCCTGCGTGACCGATGACACCGGGTTCCAGTTGGCGATGACCCGAAGCGGTCCGGGAAAGCCGTTGGTGGGCACGAAGGTGTTGGCCACGAAGGTGAGCGGGAAGATGACGATGAACGATGCGTTGTTCACCACCTCGGGCGTCGGGACGAGCAGCCCGACAAGCGCCATGATCCACGAGACCGCGTAGGCGAAGGCGAGCAGCAGCAGGTATCCGGTGAGCGCATCGAGCACCGAGCCGCGGATGCGCCAGCCCACCGCCAGCCCGGTCAGCGACATGATCACGATGGTGATGACGTTGTTGATCACGTCACTGCCGGTGCGGCCGACGAGGACGGCGGAGCGCGCCATCGGCAGCGAACGGAAGCGGTCGATGATGCCCTTCTGCATGTCGTCGGCCAGTCCGGCGCCGGTGATGGTGGCGCCGAAGATGACGGTCTGGGCGAAGATCCCCGGGATCAGGAACTCGCGATAGCCCACGCCCGGCACGTCGATGGCGCTGCCGAACACGTAGGCGAAAAGCAGGATGAACATGATCGGCGACATGGTGGTGAACACCAGGATGTCGGGCACCCGCTTGATCTTGATGACGTTGCGGCGCGCCACCACGGCGCCGTCGCGCAGCGCCTTGGGAACGGTCAGCGCCGTCACCGCGCGGCTGCCCGGGGAGCGTCCTGCACCGGCTCGCCGGCTCCGCCCGCCTCGCGCTCCGCCGCGCGACCGGTGAGCACCAGGAAGACGTCGTCGAGCGTCGGTCGGCGCAGCGCCACGTCGAGCACCGCGATCCCCTGGGCGTCGAGCCGGCGCAGCGCCTGGACGAGCGCATCGGCGCCGCCGGTGACCGGCGCCAGCAGCCGCCGGGTGTGCTCATCGACGGTCACCGGCCCGGTGGCCAGATTGGCCAGTGCGGCTCGTCCCGCGGCGATGTCGGCCTGCCTGGCGACCACGATCTCGATCCTCTCCCCGCCCACCTGTGCCTTGAGCTGGTCCGCGCTCCCGTGCGCGATCTCGCGCCCATGGTCGATGACCAGGATGTCGTCGGCGAGCCGGTCGGCCTCCTCCAGGTACTGGGTGGTGAGCAGCAGCGTGGTGCCCGCCTTGACCAGGTCGACGATGACCTCCCACATGTCGACGCGGCTGCCCGGGTCGAGGCCGGTGGTGGGCTCGTCGAGGAACAGCACCGGCGGCTGCGCCACCAGGGCGCCGGCCAGGTCGAGGCGGCGGCGCATGCCGCCGGAGCAGGTCTTCACCGGCCGGTCAGATGCCTCGGCCAGGCCGAACTGATCGAGCAGCTCGCGGGCGCGCTCTCGGGAGCGCTGTCGCCGCAGGCCGTAGAGCCGGCCCACCATGTCGAGGTTCTCGAATCCGGTGAGGTACTCGTCGACCGCCGAGTACTGACCCGACAGGCCGATGCGGGCCCGCACGGCACCCGGGTCGCGGCACACGTCGATCCCGGCCACCTCGGCCGATCCCGCATCCGGCTCCAGCAGCGTGGCGAGGATTCTGACCACGGTTGTCTTGCCGGCGCCGTTGGGGCCGAGCAGCCCCAGTATGGTGCCCTCGGGGACGGCGAGATCGAGGCCATCGAGGGCCCGGACCTTGCCGTACGCCTTGACCAGGCCGGTGGCCTTGATGACGTCGGTCATGACGGGCCTGATGCTACGGAACGGGGCCGGAGTCCGCCTCGCTCACCGGCTGCCCGGTCACGGGGTCGAGGAAGAGCCGTTCGGCACGGTTGTCCTCGCTCTGACTGAAGTCGAACAGGCCGTCGATGGGGCCCGCGACGGCATCGACGGAGCCGTTGCCGAGCCGTGAGAGGCCCCAGTTGTCCTCGATGAAGTGCACCACCGAGGCCTGGTCGTTGATCTGGTGGTCGACGTGGTTCTGCCTGGAGTAGGGCGAGACGACCAGCAGGGGCTGCCGCGGCCCGAGCCCACAGCGGCCCGGCTCGGTGAGACCCCTGCTGTCGGTCGGCACGTGAGCGGGGTTGGCGCCGCACTGGCCGGTGGCGTTGAGGTCGTCGAGGGGCGTCTGGCTCTGGGTGAGGATCGGCGAGACCACGTGGTCGTACCAGCCGTCGCTGTCGTCGTAATTGATGATCACCGCCGTGCTGGCCCAGTCCGGGGTCTTCTGCAGCGCGTTGAGGGTGTCGACGAGGAAGTGCTGCTCGTCGAGCGGGTCGCTGTTCCGGGCATGGCCGTCCTGGAACCGCGGCGCCTTGAGGTATGACACGGCGGGCAGGGTGCCGTTCTTCGACGCGGCCCAGAAGTCGGCGAGGTCGTACTGGTGGTTGGCGACGCCGTTGTGACCGATCTCGGCCACCGTGGCGGGGGCGAGGTGCTGCGGGTTGCTGGTCGACGCGTAGTACTGGAAGGGCTGGTGATGGGCGCTGTAGTCGCGCTGGCAGAAGGCGTCAACCGGCGCCGGCGGAGTGGATGGACTGGTGCACGGCCGGCCGTCGAGGGCCGCCCCGGCGCCGATGTTGTAATGCTTCAACGTGCACCTGGCGGTCGCCACGGTGGACGACGAGGGAACACCGGGCGTGTAGCCGGCATTCTGGAAGCCGCCGTTGAACCAGCCCCAGGTGATGCCCCTGGCGCTCAGCGAGTCGCCGATGTTGGGGCCGCCCAGAGCGGCGGTGATGCTGGGATTGCTGCAGACGTCGTAGTACTGGTCGGGGTCGCCGACCACGGTGCCGTGGCCGGTGCCGCCGACGGTCGTGTTGCTGGTCGCGATACCGCCCTTGCACGCGGTGACGTCAGCGTGGCCGTCGTAGACGTCGGGGTCGTTGCCGCCCGGCGCCGTGGTTCCCGCCCGCGCCCCGCAGAGTGCCGGGTAGGTGTTGCCGGCCACGACGTTGAGCGCGCCCGGGGTGGAGGGTCCGAAGGTCGTGGAGAAGGAGTTGTCGCTCATGGAGAAGTGCTGGGCGAGGTTCCAGAGAGCGGTGACGGTGTTGCCGTCGTAGTAGTCCATGACCGCCTGGTCGCCGGGGGTGACGCCCCGCGAGGGGATGTCGCACTCGCCGCGCGTCCTGGAGTGCGGCGGCGTCCCGGTGGTGTCGCTCGTGTTCTCCACGAACCTGTCCATGACCCCGCGGCCGTAGGCCGTCTGCTCGGGGGTGTAGTCATGGTTCTGGTCGCAGGTGATCGCCTCCGACCGGTCGAGGCGCTGCGGGTTGGCCGCGTTGGGGTTGTTGCTGAGCAGCGCGCCGCTGAGCCCGTTGATCGTCGGCGTGCTCGGAGATGCGTGGAAGACCGGCTGACCGGGCGGGTTGGCCGCCTTCGGATAGGTTCCGAAGTAGTGGTCGAAGGAGACGTTCTCCTGGAAGATGACGACGAGGTGCTTGATCGGCGTCGTCGTCGCCAGGGCGGCGGCCGGGTCCCTGCCGGCGGTGTCGTCGGCCCGGCCGGACGAGGTCATGGCGGTCGCCGCGGCGCCCACCGCGACCGCACCCGTGATGAGCACATTGAGCCCTCGAGGCCTCATGGAATGCCTCCCCTGCCTGACCCTGAGCCTGACGTGCCGCGGACCACTCCGCGTGGCGGTGACAGCATCGGCTGGTCGATGGAAAGAACTGGCTATGGGGCGGTGAGGGTCTGGTCCTGGGCGGCGGCTCGGACCCCGAGGAAGCCCCGGTCGAGCAGGGCCACCAGCCCCACCCCGACGACGCAGAGCAGACCGCCGGAGACGATCGAGAAGCGCAGGCCGGCCAGGCGCGCCAGGCCGCCCGCCTCCGCGTCGCCCAGTGCCGGCCCGGCGTTGACCTGCACCCATTCCAGCCCGGCGACGCGCCCCTGGAGCTGCAGCGGCGTGGCCTGCTGGACGATGGCGCTCCGGAACACCCCGCTGATGCAGTCGGCGGCGCCGGCCGCGGCCAGGGCCAGCACCACCCCCCAGAGCCAGGGCGACAGCCCGGCGACCACCACCGCCGCCCCCCAGCCGGCGGCGGCCACGCAGACCACCAGCCCCGCCCGCCGCACCCGGCGGGTCCAGCCGCTGGCCAGCGTGGCCAGCAGCGCGCCCGCGGGCACCGCGGCGTAGAGCGCCGACGTCCCCAGGGCCCCCGCCCCCAGATCGGCGCCCAGCGCTGGGAAGAGCGCCACCGGGCTGCCGAAGAGCTGGGCGAAGGTGTCGACCAGGAAGACGCCGCGCACTCCCGGCGACGACCGCGCGAACCGGACGCCCTCGAGCAGCGCCTGCAGGCCGCCGCGCTCGGGACGGCCCGCCGTCATCGGCGGCAGCGGCCGCAGCGCCGCCACCAGCGGGGCGGCGAGGGCGAAGGCGACGACGTCGAGCAGGTAGGCGCCGGCGAAGCCGGGACGCGTCGCCAGCAACGCCCCGGCGATCAGCGGCCCGACGATCGTGGCCACGCCGTAGGTGAGGAATTCGATGGGCTGGATGGCGACCAGCAGGTCGCGGGGCACGACGAAGGGGAGGACCGACCGGCGCACCGGCGACACCACCGCCTCCAGGCCCGACCGCGCCGCGGCGAGCAGGTAGAGCGGCGCCAGCGGCGGCGAGGCGGCCAGCGCGTTGGCCGCCAGCAGCAGGGGGACCAGCGCCATCACCACCGTGGTGACCAGCAGCAGGCGGCGGCGGTCCATGTGGTCCGCCACCAGGCCGCCCAGCGGGGCGGCCACCATCAGGGCGGCCAGCTGGGCCAGGCCGAGCAGGCCGACGGCGACCGTGCTCCGGGTGATGGCGTACACCTGGATCGGGATCGCCACCGCGGTGATGGCGCCACCCAGGCCGAGCGCTGCGTCCGTCAGGGCCAGCAGGCGGTACTCGCGGTGGTCGCGCAACGGGCGCAGGTTGATCATGCGGCCGTACTGTGCCGCCGCTGCGGCGGCCGCGTGTCGGCGCCGGCGACCCGCGGCTGGGCACGGACCGCGAACCGGAGGTCAGGGGACCGGACGAGCCCCCTTCACCCCTCAGACGCGGAGAGCTCGCGAAGCAGTGAAGCGAAGAAGGGTCGGCCCCAGGTGCCGATGGAGATCACTGACGTGGCCACGATGCCCATGTCGATGGCCTCTCGCCAGGGGCTCCTCCAGTAGACGTCCTCGAGGTTGAGCAGCAGGGCGAACTCATCGATGGTGAGCGCGCATCCCGCGCCATAGAGCGCCGTCGTCGCTCGTGCCCAGCGCCGGTCGTCCTGCGGCCCGCCGGGCCCAAGGAACAACCAGCCATACCCGCTGGCGACGAGCATGACGACGCCGAACACCTGGTGGTGGATGTGCTGACCGCCGGCGCTGACATTGCCGAATGGAAGCAGGTCGCGTCGCATGGCCGAGGTCACCGCCCTGGTGGCACCGAACACGGCCAGGAACGCGCTGCCGGAGAGAAAGAGGCGCTCCCGGCGAGCGTCGTCGAAGGCGGTGCGATAGAGGACCCGGACCTGGCGTGGAGAGGGAAGTCGCATCCGCCGCAGTGTCGCACCACCCGTGGCGGCGCTGTTTCTGGAGAGGGGGCCACGGCGGCGCGGCACACGGTGGTTTGATGTGCGGGTTGATGGCTCAGTCGCGAAGCCCCCGTCCGGCCTTCCGGATCGTCCCGGCCGAGGTTCCCGCCGCCCAACCCGGCTCGCCGGTGCCGGCGGCGCCCACCCCGGTGGCGATCGCTCACGGCACCGGCAGCGTCACCCTCAACCACGGGTCGACGTTCCTGGTGGTGGCTCCTGAGGGGGGCATCCACACCGACCAGCCGCACGGCCTCTACAGCGACGACACGCGCTACCTCTCCCGCCATGAGCTCGGCCTCAACGGCCGGTCGCTCCAGTGCCTGGCGACGGCGCGCCTCTCCTTCCGCAGAGCGCGCTGGACGCTGGTGCCGACCGAACTGGTCACCGTGGACGGCCGCCGCGTCGACTCCCAGGTCACCGTCACCGTCGAGCGGGCGGTCGGGGCCCGGCGGCTCCACGAGGACCTGGTGGTGCGCTGCTACGGCCGCGAACCGGTCGAGCTCCTCCTCACCCTGGCGCTGGGCAGCGACTTCGCCGACCTCTTCGAGGTGCGCACCGAGCGCTGGCAGCGACGGCCTGACGTCGCCACCGTCTGGTCCCCCGCCGACCGCCGCCTGGACACCGCCTACTGCCGGGGCAGCTTCGAGCGGCGCTGCCTGGTCCGCTTCACGCCCCACCGGCTGGCGGTCAGCTACGCCGGCGGCCAGCTCCGCTTCCCCATCGACCTGGCCCCCGGGGGCGAGTGGCGCATGTGCGTGCAGTACGACCTCATCGCGGCTCCGGGGCTGCGTCCCCGCCTGACGCCCTGCCCGATCAAGGGCGGCCTCGTGGACCGGGCGCAGCGACTCCACGACCGCTGGCACCGGACGGCGTCGAGGGCGGTCGCCGCCGATCCCCGCCTGCGCACGGCCTTCGCCCAGGCCATGGACGACTTCGCGGCGCTGCGCCTCTACGACCACGACTTCTCCCCCGACGTCTGGCTGCCCGCGGCGGGGATCCCGTGGTTCGTCGCCGTCTTCGGCCGCGACTCCATCATCGCCTCGCTCCAGGCCATGCCCATCCATCCCCTGTTCGCGGTCGGCACCCTGCAGAAGCTGGCCCAATGGCAGGCGCACGACGACGACCCGGTGCGCGACGCCGAGCCGGGGAAGATCTGCCACGAGATGCGCGTCGGGGAGTGGGCGCAGTTCGGCACCATCCCCCACTCGCCCTACTACGGCACCGCGGACGCCACCCCGCTCTACCTCATCCTCCTCGCCGAGGCCTGGCGCTGGCTGGGAGACCTCGAGCTCCTGCAGCCATTTCGCGCCGTCGCCGAGCGCTGCCTGGCGTGGATCGACCGCTATGGCGATCGCGACGGCGACGGCCTGCAGGAGTACGCGCCGCGCATGCCGGCCGGCTACCGCAACCAGTGCTGGCGCGACGCCGAGGACGGGGTGCTCGACGAGCGGGGTGGCTTCCCGCCCCACCCCATCGGCACCTGCGACCTCGACGCCCACGTGTACGCCGCCAAGCTCTCCGTGTCCGACCTCTTCGCCGCCTGGGGGGACACCGGGCGCGCCGACCGGCTGCGCGCCGAGGCGGCGGAGCTGCGGCGGCGCTACCTCGCCGCCTACTGGCTCGACGCCGAGCGAGAGCTGGCCTTCGCCCGCGACGGCGCCAAGCGGCCGCTGCGGACCGCCACCTCGCTGCCCGGGCACACCCTCTGGCACGGCATCCTCGACCGGCGACGGGGCGAGGCGGTCGCGGACCGGCTGATGCGGCCCGACCTGTTCACCGGCTGGGGGCTGCGCACGCTCTCCAGCCGGCACCCTGCCTACGACCCGCACTCCTACCAGCGCGGGTCGGTCTGGCCGCACGACACCATGATCGCCGCCGCCGGCATGGCCAGGCTGGGCCGCACCGAGGACGCCTGGCGGCTCGTCGACGGCCTCCTCGCCGCCGTCACCGCGCTCGAGCGCGCCCAGATGCCCGAGCTCTTCGCCGGGCTGCAGCGCCAGTCCCTGGACGCCCCGGTGCCGTACGACCGGGCCAACGTGCCCCAGGCGTGGGCGGCCGGGTCCATCTTCCACGCCATCCGCATCCTCCTCGGCCTCGAGCCGGATGTGCCCGCCGGCACGGTCTACGTCGACCCGCTGCTGCCCCCCTGGTGCCCGGTCCTCCGGCTGGAGAACGTCCGCATCGGCTCCCAGCGCTTCACCCTCCATGCAGAGCGCCGAGCGGACGGCAGCGCCAGCCTCGATGTGGAGAGCAGCCCGGGGGGGCTGGTGGTGATCCAGGGCCGGCCGCCACGTCACGCGCTCGTCGACGGCCGGGCGCCCGGTAAGCAGTTGTAAAGAGCCGCCGTACGGGGCGGAACCGGCGGCTAGAGTGGGAGAGGAGCACCGTACGCGAGTGGCAGCTCGCGTGCCGGTGCACCGCCGTCGGATGTATTCAGCGAGCCTCCCCATGCGCCCTCGCCGTATCGCACTGATCGCGCCGCCGTGGTATCCCGTGCCTCCCCACGGCTACGGCGGCATCGAGCTGGTCGTGGCGCTGCTCGCCCGGGAGTTGAGGGCACAAGGGCACGAGGTCCTGCTCTTCGCCGCGGAGGGCTCGCCGCTGGCGCGCGTGGCCGCCCCGGCGGCGTGGAGCGGCGACCTCGGCCGTCCGGAGGAGCGTCTGCGGGAGACGTCGTATGCCGCCACCGTCCTCCAGGCGCTCGAGGACGCCGGCCCGGTCGACATCGTCCACGACCATTGCGGTGGCGCCATGCTCCTCGGCGTCTCGCTGCTGCGGCCGGCGCCGGTGGTCCACACCGTCCACGGCTCCGTCCGGGAGGTGGATCGCACCTGCTTCAGGAGCCTCCCCGAGCGCATCCGGCTGATCGCCATCAGCCACGCACAGCGCCGGTCCGCCCCCGGGCTCGACTGGCTGGCCACGGTCCACAACCCGGTGGACATCGACGCACTGCGCCTGCCCGGGCCGGTGGCCAAGGAGCCGTACCTGCTGTGCCTGGCGCGGATCTGCCCCGACAAGGGACAGCACCTCGCCATCGAGGTGGCGCGGCGCACCGGCCGTCGCCTGGTCCTGGCGGGCAAGGTGGAGCCGACCGCCGATGGTCAGGCCTACTTCGAGCGGGACGTCGCCCCCCACATCGACGGCGACAAGGTGGTCCACCTCCACAACGTGGCGGGCCGGGAGAAGGCCCAGCTGCTGGCCGCCGCCACCGCCCTGCTGGCGCCCATCCAGTGGGAGGAGCCCTTCGGCCTGGCGCTCGCCGAGGCGATGGTGACGGGCACCCCGGTGCTGGCGTTCCCGCGCGGCTCGGCGCCCGAGTTGGTGGTGCCCGGGGTGACCGGGCTATTGGTCGGCAACGTGGACGAGATGGTGGCGGCGGTGGACGCGGTGGCGGACATCGACCCCCGGGCCTGCGCCGACCTGGCCACGTGGCGCTTCTCGCCCGCCCGGGCGGGCGCCGAGTACCTCGACGCCTACGAGCGCGCCCTGGAGGACTCCGGCCCCGTCCGCGTCATCGATGGGGACCACCGAGCGCCGCAAGCCGCTCCTGCGTGATCCGCACCGCATCAGGGTTGCTGTCCACGCAGAGGTGGCGGCGGCCCAGGCGCGCCGCCGCCACCGCGGTGGTGCCGCTGCCGCAGAAGAAGTCGGCCACCAGGTCGCCGGGATGGCTGGAGGCGCGGATGATGCGTTCCAGCAGTCGCAGCGGCTTCTGCGTCGGGTAGCCGGTTCGCTCCGCCCCCCGCGTGGGCACGATGGTCATCCACCAGACGTCGGTGGGTAGCTTGCCGAGCGCCGCCTTGGCCGGACCCACCAGGCCGGGCGCCATGTAGGGCACGCGGTCGACGTCGTCGCGATTGAAAGTCCAGACGGCGGACTTCGAGTACCAGAGGATGCTGTCGTGCTTGCGCGCCCAGCGGTCGCGGGCGCGGCCCCCGTAGTCGTACGCCCAGACGATCTCGTTGAGGAAGCGCTCCGGCCCGAAGATCGAGTCCAGCAGCAGCCGGGCGTGATGCACGCTGCGGTGGTCGAGGTGGAGGTACAGCGATCCCTCCGGGCGCAGCACGCGGTGGATGGCCTCGAGCCGGTCGCCGAGGAACCCGAGGTACTCCTCCAGCGCCATGCCATCGGCGTAGGCCAGCGCCGAGACCACCTCGAACGAGTAGCGACGGCCGCCGAAGCCCAGCCGGGTGCGCGCTCCGCTGCCGGTGCGGATGGCACTCAGCCGCCGCGTCTGGCCGGAGCCGAAGGGGGGGTCGATGTAGACCAGGTCGACGCTCTCCGCCGGCATCGACCGCAGCACCGCCAGGTTGTCGCCGAGCAGGACGGCAGAGCTGATCGGTGCCGGCGACATGCACCCGCAACGCTACCAGCCGCCGCGGTCGCGGCCCTGCCGGGGTCCGACCCGGCCGGCTCCTGACGCCGGCTCAGCGGCGGTCGTGCGCCGTGAAGAGCTTGAGCGCCAGCACCGGGCAGACCTCGACCGCGCGGCGAGCGTGCGGCACCAGCTCGCCGGGGACGGGGCCGGGCTCGATGATCGGATAGCCCCACTCGTCGAGCCGGATCAGCTCGGGCAGCACGCCGGCGCAGAGCCCGTGGCCGTCACAGCGGATGCGGTCGATCTGCAGCGTCACCAGGTCCACACGGATCCCTCTCTGGAGGTGGCCGTGCAGCGGCGGTGCTCGACGTGGTCCTGCATCTCGGCGGCGAAGACCTGCAGCGCCGAGCCCACCATGCCGGCGGCGCCGTCGGGGTGCCGGCACGCCCCCCGGCCGCGCAGCTCGCCGGACCAGGTCCGCAGCCTCGCCAGGTCGCCGGGCTCGGCGGTGCAGGCGGCCACGCGAGCCAGCGCGTCGGCGATGGCGCGCAGGCCGAAGACGCAGGGACCGCACTGGCCGGCGCTCTCGTCAGCCAGGTATCTGGCCACCTCGGCCGTGGCGACAGCGCCACAGCGGCTCGCCGGCAGCAGGGCCACCACCCCGCAGCCCAGCGCGCGCCCGCGCTGCCGCAGCCGCACCGGCTCGATGGGCAGCCCGAACGCCTCCTGCGCGTCCACCCAGCCGCCGAAGTAACCGCCCAGCAGCACCGCCGACGCCGGAGCCGTGGAGCCGCCCGCCGCGGTCACCGCCTCGGCCACGGTCGTCCCCTGCGCCACCTCGACCACGGTCGTCGCCGGCACCGTGCCGCTGACGGTGAGCAGCGCCGTGCCGGACGCGCCGTCGACGCCGGCGTCACGGTACCAGGCGTCGCCGAACCGGGCGATGAGCGCGGCGTGGGCCAGGCTCTCCACGTTCTGGACCACCGTCGGCCGGCCCCCGACGCCCCGCTCGAAGGGCCGTGGCGGCGTCGTCGTCGGCAGCCCCACCCCCTCGTTGACGCAGTGGACCGCGGCCGACTCCTCGCCGGCGACGTACCGCGGGGGCGCGGCCATGAGCCGGACGCTGTGCGCCGCCACGTCCGGGCGCTCGGCCAGGGCACGCTGGAGGGCCAGCTGGGCGACGCCGTGCTCCTGCCCGACATAGAGGACCACCTCGCGCGCCTCCACCGCGGCGGCGGCCAGCAGCGCGCCGTCGATGACCAGGTGCGGCCGCACACTCATGAGCAGGCGGTCCTTGTGGCTCAGAGGCTCGCCCTCGGCGCCGTTGACCAGCACCACCGCGCTGCCGCCCCGGCGCGACGCCACCGCCCGCCATTTGGTGCCGACCGGGAAGGAGGCGCCACCGCGCCCGCGCAGGTCGCTGCGCTCCAGCAGGTCGATGATGCCGGGGCCGGCGGCCGGCAGCGCGCCGAGGCGGGCCACGTGCTCGGCGGCGGTCTCGGCGCCGTGGCGCGGATCCGGGCCGGCCAGGAGGTGCGGAGCCGTCATCAGCGCGGGACCCGGGCCGCGGCCACGGCGCGCTTGCGGTGCTCCGCGAGCGGATCGGTGGGCGCCCCCACCAGCCGCCAGGTGCGGTGGCCGATGCGGGTGCGCACCAGGCTGGTGGCGATGACGGCCAGCATGAGCTCGAAGGCCAGCGTCCCCAGGCCGAGCCACAGGGTGCGGTAGGCGGAGCCGAAGGGGACGATCACCGGCGTGATCCCCAGGCTGGTGAAGGGATCCACCACCGCGGTCACGATGTGGACGACCAGGAAGACGACGCTCAGCAGCGCCAGGTTGCCGTGCAGCGCCGCGCTCAGGAAGCGTGGCCAGCGCGCCGATTCGACGCGCATCCGCGCCACGATGCCGAGCACGGTGACGCTGGTCAGGAAGAGCAGGCTGATGGTCCCGGCCGCCCGCGTCGTGTACCAGAGGAGGTGGTCGTTCACGCATCCGGCCCGTCGGGCGCCGGCCAGCCGGCGACGCGGAGGACGCGCCCGTCGTGGGCCACCAGCCGCGCCGGCAGCCCCAGCGAACGCAGCCAGCCCTCGGCGCGCCGGCCGCGGACGATGGCGGCCGTGGAGGCGATGTTGGCGTCCACGCAGGTGTCGGCGACCACGGTGGCGAGCCGCCACGGGCCGTCGGCGGGCGTGCCGGTGCGGGGGTCGATGATGTGGTGCAGCTCCACCCCGCCACGGCGCCAGCGCCGCACCTGTGTGCTCGAGGTGGCGACGCCGCCGCCCTGGATGCGGATCTTCTCGGACCGGTCGTCGAGCGGGTCGTTGCTGTCCTCGGAGATCTGGATCGTCCAGCCACCCTCGGGAGGCGCGCCGGCGACGGCGATGTCGCCGCCGAGGCTGACCAGGACGCCGCCACCTCCTGCCATGGCCGCCAGCGCGGCGGTAGCGGCCAGGTCGGCGGCCAGTGCCTTGGCGGTGGCGCCGAGGTCGAGTTCGACCCCGCGCGGGAAGGAGACGCTGCGCGTCACCGCGTTGAGCCGCACCGACCTCCAGCCGGGCACCGGCTGGACGTCGAGGTGCAGGGCCGCGCCATCGCGGGCGAGAACGCCGAAGTCCACGTCGTAGCCGATCAGGCGCAGCGCCACCCCGACGGTGGGATCGACGTCGCCGTCGGTGAGGCGGGCGCCGCGCAGCGCCTCCGCGATGGCGCGGGCCAGCAACGCGCTCACCGGCGTCTCCCGACCGGCGGCGGCGTTGAGACCCGCCAGCTCACTGTCGTCGCGGAAGCGGCTGGCGGCCCGGTCGACATCGCGCAGCACGGCGTCCACCGCGGCCCGCGCCGCGTCCAGCGACGCCGGCCGCGTCACCACGATGCGCAGCGAGGTGCCGAGCGCGCGATCCTCGGCGGCGGCGAACTGCTCGATCTCCGTGGGGGTCTCCTGTGGCATGTGCCTCAGCCCCCGGAGCCGCCGCTCACGGCCCTGGCGCTGGTGGTGCTCGACGCCGAGCTCACCGACTGGCTGGTGCGGAGCGGCGTCGGCCGGGACGTGCCGGTGGTGGTGGTGGCGCTGCTGATGGAGCTTGCGGCCGCGGTCCCGCCGGTGTCGACTGCGTAGCCCGAGGCGGTGGGGGCTCCCGCGGCAACCCCCACCGCCAGGAGGCCGACGGCGCCCGCGCCACCCAGGCCGAAAGCCGCCGTCAGACGGCGCAGCCGGCGCAGGGCGCGGTCGCGGCCCAGCGGGCTGTGGGGGCGGGGTGCCGAGATCATGTGATGGGATCCTCGTCTGGCTGGTTCGACACCGCTCACGATGGGCGCCACGCCTTCGCCGATCCTGGGTGATTCCTCAGAGCCTGCTGTGAGTGCCGCGGCCCATCAGCCCGTCAGCCGCGCCGCAGGAACTCGGCGAATCCCGGCCAACTGGCCAGCATCTGCTGCTCCAGCGCCCCCTGGATGGGCAGGTAGGTCCCGTTCGCCTCGCAGGCCACCTCGCCGTCAGGAAGCAGGATGCGGGCCCGCCCGGCCACCACCCGGCGCTGGAAGCGGGTCAGCCAGCCCTCGATGCGCAGCGGCACCTCCACCGGGGCACCGCGGCGGTAGCGGGTGTCGAGCCGCCCGGTCACCACCCAGCGGTGGCGCAGCGCTGCGCAGCGGCCGATGGCGTCGTCGAGGATGGCGGCCAGCAGCCCGCCGTGGGCGATGCCCGGGAAGCCCATGTGCTCGGGCGCGGCCGTCCAGGTGCCGGCGACGAGCACGCCGTGGAGCGGATCCGGGTCGGGCGGCCCCGGGTCGGCGCCGGCGGGCCGGCGCTCCAGGTGGTACTGGATGCGCAGGCCGGCGGTGTTGGCCAGCCCGTGGACGAAGTTGGCCTGGTAGACGCTGCGATCGTTGAGCCACGAAGGGTCCAGGGAGGGGTCGAGCGGCCCGGTGTCTCCCACCCAGGCGGCCACCTCCTCGGCGGTCGGCCCCTGGCTCACGCGGCTCTCACCCCGGCGTCAGCCGCTCGGTTCCCGCCATATACGGCCGCAACGCCGGGGGCACCACGACGCTCCCGTCGGCCTGCTGGCCGGTCTCCAGGATGGTCGCCACCACGCGGGGCAGCGGCAGGGCGCTGCCGTTGAGCGTGTGCGGGTGGCGCGGCCGCTCCTGCGCCGCCGGCCGGTAGCGGATGTCCGCCCGGCGCGCCTGGAAGTCGGCGAAGTCGGTGCAGGACGAGACCTCCAGCCAGCGCCGCACACCGGGGGCCCAGACCTCCAGGTCGTAGGTCTTGGCCTGGGTGAAACCCATGTCGCCGCTGCAGAGCAGGAGCACGCGGTAGCGCAGCCCCAGCTCCCGCAGCAGGGCCTCGGCGTCGGCGGTCATCGCCTCCAGCTCGTCGCGCGAGGTCTCGGGTTCGACGAATTTGACCAGCTCGACCTTCTCGAACTGGTGCAGGCGGATGTAGCCGCGCGTGTCGCGTCCCGCCGCCCCCGACTCACGCCGGAAGCAGGGCGTCCAGGCGCAGTGGCGGATGGGCAGCGCGCCCGGCTCCAGGATCTCACCGCGGTAGAGGTTGGTGAGCGGCACCTCGGCGGTGGGGATGAGGAAGAGGTCGTCGTCGACCTTGAAGGCGTCGTCCTCGAACTTGGGCAGCTGGCCGGTGCCGACCATGCACTCGCGACGCACCAGGAAGGGCGGGGCCACCTCGGCGTATCCCCGGGCGGTGGCGCGGTCCAGGCAGAACGCCACCAGGGCACGCTGCAGGCGGGCCCCCTGGCCGTGGAGCACGCTGAAGCGGGAGCCGCTCAGCTTGGCGGCGCGCTCGAAGTCGAAGATCCCCAGCCGCTCCCCCACCTCCCAGTGCGGCAGCGGCGTGAAGCGGTCGAAGGCCGGCTCCTCGCCCCACTCCCGGACGGTGAGGCTGTCCGCAGCGCCGTCACCCTCGGGCACCTCCGGGTAGGGGGGGTTGGGCACCTCGAGCAGCAGCTCGTCGCGACGCGTCTCCAGCTCCACCAGGTCGGCCTCGGCGGCCTGGATGCGCGCCTTGAGCGCCGCCAGCGCGGCGCGCTGCTCGTCGGTGGGCCGGCCGGTGATGCCCCGGCCGGCGGCGTTCTGCTCGGCGCGCAGGCCCTCCACCTCGGTGCGCAGGGCGCGGGCGCGATCGTCGAGCTCGAGGATCTCGTCCACCGGCGCGGTCATGCGCTTGCGCCGCGCCCCCTCGCGGATCGCCTCGGGCTCATCGCGGATGCGCTGCAGCGGGATCACAGTCGCGGACGCATGGCGGGGAAGAGCAGGACGTCGCGGATGGAGGCGGAGTCGGTGAGCAGCATCACCAGCCGGTCGACGCCCATGCCCATCCCGCCGGCCGGCGGCATGCCGGTCTCGATGGCCTCGAGGAAGTCCTCGTCGAGGCGGAAGGCGTCCTCGTCGCCGGCGGCACGGAGCCGCGCCTGGGCCTCGAAGCGCTGGCGCTGATCGATGGGATCGTTGAGCTCGCTGAAGGCGTTGGCCAGCTCGCGGCCCGCGACCACCAGCTCGAAACGCTCCACGAAGCGCGGGTCGTCGGTCCGGCGCCGCGCCAGCGGCGTCACCTCGGCGGGGTAGTCCATCACGAAGGTGGCGTCCCAGATGGCCGCCTCCGCCCGGTGCTCGTAGAGCGCCATGAAGACCGCCCCGGGGCCGGCGCCCGGCGGCGGCTCGACCCCGAGCGCGCGCGCCCGGTCCGCCAGCGTCCCGGCATCCCAGGCGGCGACGGGGTCGAAGCCGCAGTGCTCCTCGATCAGCGACGCCATGGTGCGGGTGCTGAAGGGGGGTGTGAGGTCGAGCGGCCGGCCGCCCAGGCGCCGCACCAGCGGGTTGTCGCAGGCGGCGCCTGCTCCCTCAGCGCCATCCGCGCCGGTGGGCGAGGGCCCGACCGCCATGGCCGCGTCCACCACCAGGTCCTCGCACAGCCGGCGCATGTCGGAGTAGTCGGCCCAGGCCGCATATGCCTCGAGCATGGTGAACTCGGGGTTGTGCCGCGGCGACAGCCCCTCGTTGCGGAAGACGCGGCCGATCTCGTAGACGCGCTGATAGCCGCCCACCAGCAGCCGCTTGAGGTACAGCTCCAGCGCGATGCGCAGGTAGACATCGGTGTCCAGCGAATTCCAGTGGGTGCCGAAGGGACGCGCGTGGCCGCCCCCGGGAATGCCCTGGAGCACCGGCGTCTCGACCTCGAGGTAGCCGAGGCGCTCGAGGGTGCGCCGCATCGAGCGGATCACATGCGAGCGCTGGGCGAAGTGACGCCGGGAGCGCTGTGAGGAGGCCAGGTCGAGGTACCGGCGCCGGTAGCGCGTCTCCGTGTCCGCCAGGCCGTGCCACTTCTCCGGGAGCGGCCGGAGCGACTTGGCCAGCATGGTCAGCGAGCCGGCCAGCACCGTCGGCTCGCCGCGCCGGGTCCGGAAGATGGGGCCGCGGACGCCGACGATGTCGCCGAGGTCGAGGAGGTGGGCCACCGCCCAGTCGCGCTCCGCCAGGCGGTCCAGCTTCAGCCAGCACTGCAGGCGCGCGTCCTCGTCCTCAAGGTGGAGGAAGACGCTCCTGCCCTGGTCGCGCAGCGCCACCACCCGGCCCGCGACGGCTCGCTCCGGACCCTCCTCCAGGGTCTCGCCGCGGGCGGCGGACTGCGCCTCGAGCTGGGTGAGGAATGCCGCCGTCTCGCCCAGCGTCGCGTCCGGCCGGAAGTCGACGTTGTAGGCGGGAAGACCCAGCGCGGCCAGCTCGTCGACCTTGCGCCGGCGCTCGGCGAGGAGGTCGTCGGCGGACACGGTCGCCAAGGCTATCAGGGTGCCGCGAGATCGCCGGAACGCCGCGGCGTGGCGCAGGACCGGTCAGCTGACGGCGGTGATGCGCAGGCTGCGGGTTCCGGCCGGGGTCTGGACGGTGACCTCCTCATCGACGCGGTGGCCCATGACCGCCTTGCCGACAGGCGACTCCATGGAGATCCGGCCGGAGGTCAGGTCCACCTCGGCTGGGCCGACGATGGTGTAGACCTCGGTGCCGAGCTCGTCGGCGACGGTGACGGTGGTGCCCACGGCGATGATGCCGTCGTGGTGCTCCTCGATGATCACCGCGTTGCGGACCATCTTCTCGAGGACGAGGATGCGCCCCTCGAGCATGCCCTGCTCGTTCTTGGCGTCCTCGTACTCGGCGTTCTCGCTGATGTCGCCGAAGTCCTTGGCGTACTTGATGCGCTCTGCGATCTCCGTCCTGCGCACCGTGCGCAGCTCCTCGAGCTCGCGCTGGAGCTTGTCGAGGCCCTCGGCGGTGAGGGGGACGGGTTTGTCGAGCATCGGACAACCTCTGGTCAGGCGCGTGGCGCGGGCGACGCGATCGGCGCCCGAAGTGGGCGCGGAGTATAGAGGCTCATCGCACTCCGGCAGCGATTGGCGCGCCGGCCGCCGACGGGCCGCCCCCGGCGTCCGCCGGCTCCGCCAGAAGTTCGTCGGAGTGGCTTGACGGCTGATGATACCGGCGCTATCATCTTGTCAGTCGAAGGTCTACTGACCTCGGCGCTCACATTACCCCCCCTCTCGGGGCGTCTCCAGCGAATGGGGGCGCCCTTTTTTTCAGCCGTGGACCTCGACCGCCCAGAGGAGCACGACCACCAGCCAGAAGGGGTAGGCGGCGCTGATCCAGACCGACTGCATCGAGGTGCTGCGCACCCTGGTGGAGACGCGGCCGAGCACCCAGAGCAGTCCGGCCGACGCCGCCAGGACGAGGAGCCGGCCGCTGAGCGGCGCCGAGACCAGGATGCCGAGCACCAGGGTCACCAGCGGTGGCAGGCCGAGCGGGATCACCCACCAGGGCAGCTCGATCGGCTCGCCGAAGCGGCGCTCCGACGCCGTCGCCGGCGGCCCCATCTCGCCGTCGCGCACCGGGTCGACCGCCGCCGTGGCCGGATCACCGGAGCGGCTCATCCCTCACCGCTGGTGAAGATGGGCCGGAAGCGCCCCGCCGGGTGCTCCCCGCTGGCCAGCGCCTCGTCGAAGAGGGTGTCGAGACGGGCGCGGGTGTCCATGTCCTGCACCCGGGCGCGCAGCCGTGAGGCGCCGGCACAGCCGCGGATGGCCCAGGCGACGTACTTGCGGCCGATCTTGAGCGCCTTGCGATCGCCGTAGTACTCGACGAGCAGGTCGAGGTGCCGCCGGCTCAGCGCGATGCGGTCGGCGAAGCTCTGATCGGCCAGCCGCTCGCCGCGGTTGAGCAGCGCCACCACGCGGTGCACCAGCCAGAGGTCGCCCATGATCCCGCGGGCCAGGATGACCCCGTCGACGCGGCCCTCGCGGATGCGCCGGGCGATGAGGTCGAGGTCCTCGACGTCGCCGCTGCCGATCACCGGGATGTCCACCGCCTCCTTGACCCGCGCGATCTCGTCCCAGTCGGCGTGGCCGGCGTAGCCCTGGTTGCGGGTGCGCCCGTGGATGGTGACCGCCTGGACGCCGACGTCCTGGAGCGCCCGGCTCAGCTCGGGGGCATTGATGGTCGTGTGGTCCCAGCCCAGCCGCATCTTGGCCGTCACCGGTACGTCGACGGCCTTGACCATGGCACCGAGCACGGCGGCGGTGCGGTGGATGTCGCGCGCCAGCGCCGCGCCGTTGCCCAGCCCCACCACCTTGCGCACCGGGCAGCCCAGGTTGACGTCCACCGCCTGAGCGCCGCGCTCCACGCAGACCTGGGCGGCCGCCGCCATCACCGCCGGGTCGCCGCCGACCAGCTGCGCCGCGGCCGGACCCACGTCGGCCGGGAAGTCGAGCAGCCGCAGGGCAGCGTCGACGCTGCGCACCAGCGCCTCGGCGGCCACCATCTCGGTGGTCACCAGCCCGGCGCCGAAACCGGAGCTGAGGCGCCGGAAGGGCTCGTCGCTGATCCCCGCCATGGGGGCGACCAGCGCCCGCGAGGGCAGCTCGAGCGAGCCGATGCGCAGGCACGGACCGAGGCCGGTGGAGGGGCTGACGGGGACGGACGGCGGCGCCGCCAGGGCGCCCGCCTCGAGGACGCCGGGCATGACGCCCTCGATGGTAGCGGCCCCGGTGACCTAGGCCTGATTCAGCTCCCAGATCAGCCGCAGGCCCACCAGGGTGAGCTGCTGGTCGACGGTGTCGATGCAGTCGGTCTGGCCGGCGAGCACCTCGGCCAAACCGCCGGTGGCGATGACGCGGGCGGTGCCGCCCAGCTCCTCGCGCATGCGCCGCACCAGGCCCTCGATCAGGCCGACGTAGCCCAGCACCACACCGCTCTGCATGGCCGCCGCGGTGCTCCGGCCGATCGCCGTCGGCGGCGCCACGATGTCGATGCGGTTGAGCCGGGCCGCCCGCGTCACCAGCGCGTCGAGGCTGACGATCAGGCCGGGGGCGATGGCGCCGCCGAGGTAGTCACCGGAGGCGTTGATGGCGTCGAAGGTGGTGGCCGTGCCCAGGTCGATCACCACCGCCGGGCCGCCGTGGATGCGGTGGGCGGCGATGGCGTTGACGATCCGGTCCGCGCCCACCGTCCTGGGATCGTCGACGAGGATGCGCATGCCGGTGCGCACCCCCGGCCCGACCACCATCGGGAGGCGCTGGAAGTAGTCGACGGCGACGTCGTGGAGGGTCCGCTGCAGCCCTGACACGACCGTGCTCACCACCACCCCGCCGACGTCGGCGGCGGCGATCCCGCGGTGGTTGAGCAGGCCGATGAGGGTGAGACCGAGCTCGTCGCCGGTGGCCCGGCCTGCTGTCTGAAGCCGGAAATCGGCCACCATGCGCTCGCCGTCGAAGACGCCGGCGACGATGTTGGTGTTGCCCACGTCGATGGCCAGCAGCATGGCGGCGCATCGTAGCGCGGGGCTTGACGCGGCCGGTACCGGACGTTCTCAATAGCCCCTAAGGTGATACTCCCGGTATCACTCTCAGGTGGCAGCCTGTCAGGAGGACACCCCTATGCCCTTATGGTTGTGGATCGTCATCGCGGCCGTCGTCGTCATCGCTGCCGCGGCGGCCGTCGCCATCCCGGCCCAGCGCCGCCGGCGGCTTCAGACCACCTTCGGGCCCGAGTACGACAGGACGCTCGAGGAGAGCCCGAATCGGCGCGACGCCGAGGCCGAGCTGGCTCAGCGCCTGAAGCGCCGCCGGTCCCTGGAGATCGTGCCCCTGGAGCCGGGCGTCCGCGATGGGTACATCACCGCCTGGCGAGACGTGCAGTCCCGGTTCGTCGACGATCCCGCGGGTGCTGTCCGGTCCGCCGACAAACTGGTCATCGAGGTGATGGGGCACCGCGGCTACCCGATGTCCGACTTCGACCAGCGCGCCGCCGACGTGTCCGTGGATCATCCCGAGGTCGTGGACCGCTACCGGCGTGCCCACACGGTCGCCCAGTCGATGCACACCGGCCAGGTGACGACAGAGGACCTGCGCGAGGCGATGGTCCACTACCGGTCGCTCTTCGAGCGCCTGCTCGAGACGCCCGCGACCACGACCCAGGAGACGCATCCTCAGGAGAGCTACCGATGACCGAGAACATGCACCAACCGCTGCGGACCCAGGACCTTGCCGGTACCGCACCGGAGGGGCGGCGGGAGACCCAGCCGTGGCCGGCCGAGAACCGGTGGGCCGACCCCGACCACGAAGGCCCACTCCGGACTGACGAGGACACGCCGGACAACAGCGGCCGCGCCGGCTACAACGGCGGTATCGCCACGGAATCGCCGGCGAGTGCCGGCGGCGACAGCGAGCGTGTCTCCCTGCTGGCGGACCAGGATGCGAGCAGCTACCAGAAGCGCTGGGAGAGCGTGCAGATCAGCTTCGTCGACCAGCCGCGCCAGGCGGTGGAGCAGGCGGACGCCCTGGTCGCCGAGGTGATGCAGCAACTGGCGCGGCGGTTCGCGGAGGAGCGGCAGACCCTGGAGACGCACTGGTCGAGCGGCGGCGACGTCGGCACCGAGGATCTCCGCGTCGCCCTGCAGCGCTACCGGAGCTTCTTCCAGCGACTCCTCGAGACGTAGGCTCCAGGACCAGGAGACCGTGGGGCCGCCGGGGTGACGCAAGCCTCCCGGCGGCCCTTGTCGGCGGTGGAAACGGTTAGGCTGCAGCGCGCCGTCGGGCCACCATGCCGGCGGCGCGTTTGTGTGGGGAAACCAGAGTGCCCGGCGTCCGCTTCGTCTGCGACAGCACCAACGACCTCTCCCCCGAGTTCCGTGAGCAGCACCGCATCCTGGTCGTGCCGCTCAAGGTGATCTTCGGCGACGAGACGCTCGTCGACGGCGTCGACATCGACGCGCCGGGGTTCTATGACCGCATGCGCAGGGAGACGCGCAACCCCACCACCAGCCAGCCCACGCCGGCGGAGTTCGAGGCCGCCTTCCGCGAGGCCGGCGCCGGCGGCAGCCCGGTGGTCTGCACCTGCCTGAGCAGCGACATGAGCGGCACCTATCAGTCGGCGATGTCGGCGAGAGAGGCGGTCGGGGACGCCATCGACGTCCACGTCATCGACACCAGGACCGTCAGCATCGGCCACCACAACCTCCTCTTCTCGACCGTACCCATGGCCGAGGCCGGTGCCGGCGTCACCGAGGTGGTGGACCGGATCAGCGAGCTCATGGGCCGGCAGCGCAGCGTCGTCACCGTGGCCACCCTGGAGTACCTCAAGCGGGGCGGCCGCATCGGTGGCGCCCGCGCCCTGCTGGGCTCGGTGCTGGACATCAAGCCCGTGCTCCAGGTGCTCGACGGCAGAATCGAGCGCTACAAGCAGGTGCGCACCAGCTCGCGGGCGCTGGAGGCGCTGGCCAGGGAGCTGACCGGCGCGGTCGCCGAGAGCGGGCGCAAGGCGCACGCCGTCGTCGGCCACGCCGACCGGCTCGACGATGCCCGGCGGCTGCTGGCCACCATCGCGCCCCACTGCGAGGAGCCGCCGGAGCTGATCTGGATCGGCCCCATCGTCGGCGCCCATGCCGGCCCGGGCACCCTGGGCATGAGCTTCTGGGTGTAGCGGCCCCGGCGCGGGTAGGCTGATCGGGACATGGCGCGACTTCTCAGCTGCCCGACCGGGTGCGGGGGCCGCCGCTTCGAGGCGCTCAACGCGCCCGTCTACGTGGATGCCACCGGGCGCTACCTGGACCACGAGGCGTCGCGGGCCGCCTACGTGTGCGCCGAGTGCGGCAGCGTCGCCGTCGACCTGGCGGAGGCCATGCGCGAGGCGGAGCGCGCCCAGGCGGTGGACCGGGTGCAGGACCGGGAGACGGTGGTCTGCCCGGGCTGCGGAACGGAGATGTTGCCGCCCGAGGACGACCCCGACGCCGACCTCATGGAGTGCCCGGTCTGCGAGATGCGCTTCAGCCTGGACGAGGGACGCGTGCGGCTCTTCGGCGGCGGCATCCACGACCTCGACCTCGACGAGGTCGACCGGCCCGACCGGACTGCGCGGGACCGCAACTGAGCACCGAGCCGGCCGCCGAGCGCTGGCGGCGGGCCGCCCGCGTCATCGTCATCGCCCCGGACGGTCGCGCCCTGCTGATCCGCCACCCCGTCGCCCGGGCGCCCGGCGGCGTCTGGGCGGCTCCGGGCGGAGCCATCGAGCCCGGCGAGTCGGCGGCGGAAGCGGCGGAGCGCGAGCTCGGCGAGGAGACCGGCTGCCGGCTCCGCACCCGCCTGACGAGCCCGGTGCGCGTCCGGGCGCTGCGCCTGCGCGCCCCCGGCGTCGAGGTGCTGCAGAGCGAGGAGATCTTCGCCGTGCGCGTCGATGCGTCGCAGGCGGCGGCGGCGCTCGGGGCCGGGTCGATCACCGGCGATCCCGACGAGGTCATCGAGGACCGCAGATTCTTCAGCATCGACGAACTGCGCAGTCTTGACATGCTGGTGAGCCCCGGCTGGCTCGACCGCTTCCTCGCCGCGGTCGCCCAGCCCTCAGCTCCGGTAGGGGACGATCTCCACACACATGAGGATGAAGAAGAGGCCGTTGGCGGCGACGACGAGGAGATGGAAGACCTCGTGGTAGCCGAACCAGCGCGGTGACAGCCGGGGCCGGCGTGTGGCGTAGGTGACGGCGCCCAATGAGTAGAGCAGTCCGGCGCCCAGGATGAGCAGGAGGGTCACCACCCCGGCCCGTTCGCTGAGCACCGGCAGGGCGATGACCGCCACCCAGCCCTGAGCCACGTAGAGCCCGGCGACCAGCCAGCGCGGCAGGTGCAGCGAGGGCGCCACCACCAGGACTCCCAGCGCCGCGATACCCCAGGCGGTGCCGAAGATGGCCCACTTCCAGCTGCCCTCGAGAATGGTCAGCGAGATCGGCGTGTAGGTGCCGGCGATGAAGATGAAGATGTTGGCGTGGTCCAGCCGCCGCAGCCGGGCGCGGGTGCGGTCCGACCAGCGGCCGGTGTGGTACAGCCCGCTGGTGCCGAAGAGCAGCACCGAGGTGGCGCCGTAGACCAGCAGCGCCAGCTGCCGGCCGGGGTCGCCGCGGGCGAGGAGCACCAGCACCACCGTGCCGAGCACGGCCAGCGGTGTCATGGCGCAGTGTGACCACCCGCGCAGCCGCGGCTTCTCCAGGGCGGCGGCGACGCGCGCCACGCCGTCCCGGACGGCGCCGGCGACGCCCTCGGCGGCCGTCTGGGGGCGCCGTGGCGCCTCGCCCTGGCTCACGTGACGGTGTCGGGCGCGCCCACGGCGACGGGCGCGTCGATGGGCGGGAGGAGTCCCACGGTGGCCTCGATCGGCCCCGTGCCCTGGCCGCCCTCCTCCCAGAAGCGGCTGAAGCAGCCGTCGAAGCTCCAGCTGCGGCCGCCATGGCGGGCGACGGGCCGGTCGGATCGGTGCGGGGTGTGCCCGTGGACGACGCGGCGGGCACCGAAGTGCTCCAGGTGCGCCTCCAGGCGCCCGGCGTCGTCGAAGGCGCGGCGGCCGATGGTCTTCCTCCACACCTCCCAGGCGCCGTGCGGCTGGGTCAGGGTGACGGCGGCCCAGGCATTGACGGCGCCGATGTCGGCGCCGACCTCGGCGTAGGCGTCGTCGTCGGCGTGCTGTACCAGCGTGCCATCGTCGAGCAGCAGCATCAGCGGCAGCGACCGCAGCCAGCCCTCCAGTGCCGGCTCGTCATCGACGGCACGCAGGTCGGCCCAGTCACCCCGCCGCCGCAGCCAGACCTGGGCCAGAGTGCCCCAGCCGCCGGAGCGCACCTGCTCGGGAGTGAAGCCGCTGCGCACCTCCTCGAGCACGCTGAGCAGAAAGAGATCGTGGTTGCCGAGGATGCTCCGCGAGTTGTGCCGATCGCGTGCGATCCGGGCTGCGGTCGCTCCGCCCCCGGCGCCCGGTGGGCCGCCCTGGAAGAAGTCCCCCAGGAAGACCGTGTCCACGGAGTCCTCGGGGTAGGGCGTCAGCGCCTCCATCAGGCGCTCGGCGTCCCCCTGGACGTCGCCGACGATGAGGATGGGCCGGAGCAGCACCCGGGCAGGATACGTCGGGCGTGGTAACCGCCCGGTGATGCCCGGCCGCGCCCAGACCCGAGCCGGGACGCACAGCGTGGTCGACCGGACTGCCGGTGCGGCCCGATCGCCAGCATGAATACGTCATGGGACCGTGGCACCGACGTCACCGGGTCGTCAGCCTCCCGCATCAGACTGGTGACCGGTCGCAGCAGCCGCGGAACAGCACATTCACCAGCAGCTGCGAGGACTGATTCCAGCGGAGAGCGCCCGCTATGCGTTCCCGGCGCAGGGGGGCCCGCGCCTGAGCGGCATCGACCGGTCCGGATGGACGCCGCGGCCGTGATCACACGACATCAGGAAGGTGGGACCATGGAGCGCAGCGAACTTGCGTCAGCCCTGGAGCGGCTGCGGATCGCCGAGGAGCGGCTCGAACACGCCCAGCAGCTGTACCGGTTCGGCAGCTGGGAGTGGGAGATCGTCGGCGATGTCATCACCTCGTCCGACCAGATCCATGCCGTCTACGGCCCGGGTCGTCGCGGCGTCGCCGCGTCGTACGAGTGCTTTCTCGCCAGCGTCCACGCCGACGATCGCGAATTCGTTCGCGAGACCGTCTCGAGGGCCTGCATGGACTGTCGTCCCTTCGAGTTCGAATACCACGAGTCTCGCCCGGATGGCAGCCTGCGCTGCCTCCTCTCTCGAGGCAGGGTGCTGGTCGACGGAGCCGGGCGGCCGGAGCGGATGGTCGGAACCGTCCAGGACGTCACCGACCAGAGGCGCTCGGAGGAGGCCCTCCGCGACTCCGAGGCGAGGTTCCGCCTCCTCGCCGATGAGGCCAGCGACTGCATCTCGCAGCTGACTCCGGAGGGCGTCTTCACCTACGCCTCTCCCGCCGCCCGCCATGTCTTCGGCTGGGAGCCCGAGGAACTGGTGGGCCGGTCGGTGTTCGACTTCGTCCATCCCGACGACCTGGCCGACTACACGGGTCAGCGCCGTCGCCTCGCCGGCGCTCCGGGTGGAGGGATGGTCGCAGGACGCTTCCGCCGCAAGGACGGCAGCTACGCCTGGCTGGAGTCGGTCGGCAAGGCGGTCCGCGATCCTCGGACGGGAATGGTGGTGGGATCACAGGGTTCGACGCGCGACATCACCGAGCGCAGGCGCGCCGAGGCGGCGCTGCGGTTCTCCGAGGCGCGCCTGCGCAACGCCCTCGACACCTCGCCCAACGCGGTGATCAGCATTGACCAGCAGGGTCGCGTGACCGAGTGGAGCGCCCGGGCCGAGGCCACATTCGGGTGGTCCCGGGCGGAGGCGGCGGGCCGGCTTCTCTCCACGCTCATCGTCCCCGAGCGCTACCGCGAGGCCCATGTGCGCGGGCTCGAGCGCTTCCGCGCCGCCGGCGAGGGGGCCGTGCTGGGCGCCGTCATCGAGCTGAGCGCGCTGCACCGCGACGGCCACGAATTCCCCGTCGAGATTGCCATCTCCCGCCCCACCGAGGGGGGCGCCGACGGCGTGGAATTCACCGCCTTCGTGCGTGACATCAGCAGCCGGGTCGGGGCCGAGCGGGTGCGCGCCATGCAGTTCGCGGTGACCCGCACTCTCGCCGAGGCGAGCCAGCTGGTCGAGGCCGCCCCGCGCATCCTGCAGACCATTGCCGAGGCGCTCGACTGGCAGGCGGCCCTGCTCCTGCTTGTCGACCCTGACGCCCAGTGCCTGCGCGTGCACCAGGGTTGGATGTCGCCGGCGTTGGACGCTCGCCTGCTGGATCCGCTCCAGTCCTCGACCTGGGCTCTGGGTGAGGGACTCGTCGGTCGCGTCTGGAGCACCGCCCAGCCGCTCAGCCTCGCCGACATGACCACCGACCCCAGGGTGCGCGCTCGCTGGGCCGGCCGCGACGCGGGCTTCCGCGGTGCGGCGGCATTCCCGATCCTTCATGAGGGCCGGGTGACCGGCGTGGTCACCTTCGGCAGCCTGGAGCCCGGCCAGGTCGACGGACAGGTGATGGCCGTCCTCGCCGACATCGGGAGCCAGATCGGCCAGTTTGTGGAACGCAAACGTGTCGAAGCCGCCCTGACCGACACCGCCACGCGGCTGGCCGCCCTCGCCGCCACCGACCCGCTCACCGGACTGCCCAACCGACGCGAGTTCGAGCGAGCCCTGGCAGCCGCGCAACCGGGCCGGTTCGCACTCCTGGCCATCGACGTCGACGACCTCAAGGCACTCAAAGACACCTACGGCCACGAGGCCGGGGACGCGGCGCTTCGAGCCATCGGCACGGCGCTGCGCGTGGGCAGCCGCGACGGCGACCTGGTGGCCCGCATCGGCGGCGATGAGTTCGCCTCCCTGCTCGCCGGCGCCAACGCGGAGGAGGCGGAGGCGGTGGCCGATCGACTGCGGCGTGCCATGCACGGCATCATCCTGGCGCACGGGCAGGCTCGGATCAGCATTGGTTGCGCCACCGGGATGGCGGGAGAGGACGCCCGGCGATGCTGGGTCCTCGCCGATCAGGCGTTGTACCTGGCCAAGGCCGGCGGCGGCGACCGCCTCGGGATGTCCACTGGCGCCACCGGATCCACGCGACGGGCACCGGACTATTCCGATCGGAGAGCCTACTCCTCGCGCTGACCGGCGCCTAGTTCCGCCGCGCCTCGGCGCCGACCTCGCGCGCGGCCTGCGGCGTTCCGGCCATGACCGTCAACAACCGGCGGGTCTTGGCCACCAGCGCCTGGCCGCGCACCAGCTGTCGCTGCACCTGGCGCGGTGCAGGACCGCCGGCCACGGTGCGGCGTTGCAGACCGGCGACGGGGTCGAACAGCTCCGCGATGGTGTCGGACACGCTCACGTCCACGCGGGTGTCGATGGCCGCCCATTCGTCGGCGGTCAGGTCGGCGAGGGTTCGACGGCGCCGGCCGGCGACACTGACGGCGCGTCCCACGATGCGGTGCGAGTCGCGGAACGGCACCCCGCGGGTGACCAGCAGGTCGGCGATGTCGGTGGCCATCAGCGCCGGGTCGGCGGCGGCGGCGCGCATCGCCTCCGTGTCGAAGCGGAGCACCTTGACGACATCGCCCAGCATGACAACGCACGACTGGGTGGTGTCGACGGCGTCGAAGAGGCTGCGCTTGTCCTCCTGCAGGTCGCGGTTGTAGGCCAGCGGCAGCGCCTTGAGGGTGATCAGCAGGGCCACCTGGGCGCCGACGACGCGGCCCACGCGGCCGCGGATCAACTCCAGGACGTCGGGGTTCTTCTTCTGCGGCATCAGGCTGCTGCCGGTGGCGTAGGCGTCGGGCAGCTCGGCGAAGCCGAACTCGCTGCCGGTCCAGAGCACCAGCTCCTCGGCGAACCGGCTCAGATGGATCATGGTCAGCGAGCAGGCGCCGGTGATCTCGACGACGAAGTCACGGTCGCCGACGGCGTCGAGGCTGTTGGCGCTGAGGTGGTCGAAGCCCAGCTCGTCGGCGACCAGACGCCGCTGCAGGGGCAGGGTGGACCCGGCCAGCGCGCCGCTGCCCAGCGGCAGCACGTCGCAGCGCTCGTGGCAGTCCTCCAGGCGGTCGACATCGCGCTGGAGCATCTCGACATAGGCCAGCAGGTGATGCGCCAGCGACACCACCTGGGCGCGCTGCATGTGGGTGTAGCCGGGGAGCACCGACGCACGGTGCTCCTGGGCGCGGCGCAGGAGCGCCTCCTGGAGGTCGGCCACGGCCGCCATCAGCTCGCGGCAGGCGCGCTTGCACCAGAGCCGCAGGTCGGTGGCCACCTGGTCGTTGCGACTGCGCGCCGTATGGAGCTTGCCGCCGGTCTCGCCGATCTTCTCGGTGAGGCGCCGCTCCACCGCCATGTGGATGTCCTCGTCGGCCTCGTTGACGACGAACTCGTCCCGGTCGAACTCCTTGCGCATCTCGCGCAGGGCGACATCGATGCTGCGCTGCTCCTCGGCGGTGAGCACCCCGATGGCACGCAGCATCTTGGCGTGGGCGCGCGAGCCGGCGATGTCCTCGACGTACAGCCGCCGGTCGACGGACAGAGAGTCGGTGAACTCCTCCACCCGGCGCGCCGTCCGCGTCCCCAGCCGGCCGGAGTACGCCTTGTCGGCGCGGCGCGGGGGCGCCGGCTGGGCGTCCCTGACCGGCGCCGCCGTGGACGCCGCATTCCCGACCTGCGGCGCCCCGTCGGGGATCGACGTGGTCGAGGCGGCGGCGTCGGAGATCACCGCCGCCTCCCGCTGCCGCCCGGACACCGCGGCCGGAGGCACATCGGCATTGGCGGCACGGCGGAGCGCTCCGACGCGGCGTCGCGTCTGCGCCGGGGTGGCGCCGAGCGCACCGTCAGCGACAGCCGCCGCGGCCGTGGCGCGCTGGCCGCCGCGCCGGCGCGGCTCGGGCAGCCGGCGATCCTCGTCGGTCTGGACGCCGGCCCCGACGACGCGGATGCCCTTGCCCGGGTCGGCCACTCCCCTACTCCGCCGCGCCGGGCGCGGGCGCGGGACCGCGCAGGCCCTTGACGCCCTCGGGCAGCAGCCGGTGCGAGGCCTCGCCGAGCGCGCCCTGCACGTCGGTCTGGGTGCGCAGCGCCAGCCCGAAGAGCTCGATGAATCCCTGGGCGGCGGTGTGGCTGAAGCGATCGCCGGCCCGGTCGTAGGTGGCCAGGTCATGGCGGTACAGCGACTGTGGCGCCTTGCGGCCCACGATCCGGACCGAGCCACGTTCGAGGCGCAGCCGCACGTCTCCGCTGACGAACTCCTGGGTGCTCCTGACGAAGGCCCAGAGGTCCTGCCGCAGCGCGCCGAACCACAGCCCGTCGTAGACCAGCCGTGCCCACTCGTCGGCCACGATGCGCTTGAAGCGCATCACCTCGCGGCTCAGGGTCAGGGTCTCCAGCGCCTGATGGGCGGCGAAGAGCACCGTGGCGGCCGGCGCCTCGTAGACCTCGCGCGACTTGATCCCGACGAGGCGGTTCTCGACGTGGTCGATGCGCCCGACGCCGTGGACGCCGGCGACGGCGTTGAGGTGGCTGATCAGCTCGTCGGCCGGCATCTCCTCGCCGTCGACGGCCACCGGGCGGCCCTGGCGGAAGCGGATCTCGACCAGCACCCCGCCGGCCGGCGCCTCGTCGGGGTCGGCGGTCCAGGCGAAGACGTCGCGCGGCGGCTCCTCCCAGGGGTCCTCGAGGATGCCGGTCTCGACGCTGCGACCCCACAGGTTGGCGTCGACGCTGTAGGGCGACTGCGCGGTCACGGGGACCTCGATGCCGTGCTCCTCCGCGTAGCGGATCTCGTCGGAGCGGCCCATGTCCCAGTCGCGCACCGGGGCGACGACGCGCAGCTCGGGCGCCAGCGCCGCGGTGGCGACATCGAAGCGGACCTGGTCGTTGCCCTTGCCGGTGCAGCCATGAGCGACGGCGACGGCGCCCTCGTCGCGCGCCAGGTCGACCAGCAGCTTGGCGATCAAGGGGCGGCCGAGCGCGGTGGCCAGCGGGTACACGCCCTCGTAGAGGGCGCCCGCCATCAGCGACGGGATGGCGAAGGACTCGGCGAAGAGCCGCCGCGCGTCGTAGACGTAGGAGGCCACGGCGCCGGTCCGCAGAGCGCGCTCCTGCACCGCGCGCAGGTCCTTCGATTCGCCGAGGTCGATGCTCAGCGCCACCACGTCGTAGCCCAGATGCTCGGTCATCCAGGGGATGGCGACGCTGGTGTCCAGGCCCCCGCTGTAGGCCAGCACCAACTTGGGGCGCCCGGCACCGGTCTCGCTCACCTGGGTCACCTGGCCCCTCCCATGATCGACGTGACGCGATCCTCCAGCTGCTCCGCGGCGCGGCGGCCGCGGCAGATGGCGATGACGGTGTCGTCGCCGGCCACCGTCCCGGCCACCTCGGCCAGGTGCGCCTGGTCGATGGCGGCGGCCACCAGCGGGGCGGTGCTGGGCCGCGAGCGGACCACGGCGGTGTGCTCGACCACCTCGATGCCGGTGACGTATTCGCGGACCACGCGCTCCAGGCGTGGCCCGATGCGGCCGTACTCCTCGTTGGCCGGGGCCACGGCGGGGTCGCCGGGGGCCACCCAGCGATGCCCGTCGGGATCGGCGACGCGGACCAGGCCGAGCTCGCGGATGTCGCGGCTGATGGTGGTCTGGGTGGCGTCGAGCCGGCGTGAGCCCAGGGCCGCGACCAGCTCGTCCTGCGTCCGGATGGGCCGCGAGCGCACCAGTTCCAGGATGGCGCGGTGGCGCTCGTGCTTGCTCGGCGGCGCGGCCGGCGCCGCGGCCCTGGTGCCCGTCATGCGGCGGCGGCGGCCCGCTCGGCGGCCAGGCGCAGCGCGGCGCCGATGCGGCGGACGCCCTCGTCGGCCTCCGCCTCGGTGAGCGTCAGCGGCGGCACCAGCCGGATGACGCGGGCGCCGATGGCGTTGACGACCACGCCGCACTCCAGCCCGGCACGCTGCACCTCGGGGGCCAGGTCGGCGTCGAGGACCATGGCGAGCATGAGGCCGCGGCCGCGGACGCCGGCCACGGGAAGCCCCTGGTCGCGGAAGGCCGACAGGCCCTCGACCAGGCGGGCGCCGACGTGTTCCGCCGCCGCCACCAGCCCGCGCGCGGCGATCTCACGCAGCACCGCGGCCGCCACGGCGGTGGTCAGCGGGCTGCCGCCGAAGGTGCTGCCGTGGTCGCCGGGGGCGAAGACGTCGGCCCGGGGGGCGGCGAGGACGGCGCCGATGGGCACGCCGCCGCCGAGGCCCTTGGCCACGGTCATGATGTCCGGGGTGATGCCGGCGTGCTGATGGGCCCACCAGCGTCCGGTCCGGCCCATGCCGGTCTGCACCTCGTCGAGGATGAGCAGCATGTCGCGCTGGTCGCAGAGGCGGCGGAGCGCCCGAAGCGTCTCGTCGCGCACCGGCTCGACCCCGCCCTCACCCAGGATGGGCTCGCACATCACCGCCACGTGCTCGTTGTCGAGAACCTCGGCGACGGCGTCGACGTCGTCGGGGCGCACGTGGGTGAAGCCGGGCAGCTCCGGCCGAAAGCCGTCGAGGTACCGGCCGGTGGCGCTCAGCGCCCCCATGGTGCGGCCGTGGAAGGCGCCCTGCATGGTCACGATGCGGTGGGCGCCCCCGCGGTGCAGCGTGCCCCACTTGCGCGCCAGCTTGATGGCCGCCTCCACCGCCTCGGTGCCGCTGTTGCACCAGAAGACGCGGCTCTCGAAGGCGGTCTCGACGAGCAGCCGCGCGGCCTCGACCAGTTCGCGGGTGTAGTAGAGGTTGCTGGCGTGCACCAGCTCACCCGACTGCGCCTCCAGCGCCGCGCGCACCGCGGCGGGGGCGTGGCCCAGGACGTTGACCGCGATTCCCGCCACCAGGTCGAGGTATTCGCGGCCGGCGGCGTCGACCACCCAGGCGCCGTGCCCGCGCACCATCAGCAGCGGCGCGCGCCGGAAGGTGCCCATCACATAGCGGGCCTCGTCGGCGGCGACGCGCACCAGCTCGGCATCCGCGTTCTCGGGCAGGGCCACCGGCGGCAGGGGCGGCGAGGTCGGCGCCGGCGGCGCCGTCACGGCGCTTCCAGGGTGGTTGTGGTCGCCGGTGTCAGCATCGTGCCGACCCCCGACTCGGTCAGCAGCTCCAGCAGCAGCGAGTGCGGCACCCGCCCGTCGATGATGTGGGCGGCGGCGGCCCCATGGACGGCGCGGACCGCGGCCAGCACCTTGGGGATCATCCCGCCCCGGATGACACCGGCGCTGATGAGGCGCTCGGCTCGGGCGCCGTCGAGCTCGCTGATCAGCGCGCCGTCGGCGTCGTGGACGCCGTCGACGTCGGTGAGCAGCAGCAGCTTGGTGGCCTTGAGCGCCACCGCCAGCTCGGCGGCGACGGTATCGGAGTTGACGTTGTAGGCCTGCCCGTCGTAGCCGAGGCCGATGGAGGCCACCACCGGGATGCGCCCCTGGTCGAGGATCGACTCGATCGGCTCCGGATTGACCTGGGCCACGTCGCCGACATAGCCCAGATCCTCGCCGCCCTCGGCGCGGCGCGGCGTCACCAGCAGCGTGGGGCCGTCCTCGCCGCTCAGCCCGATGGCCTGGCCGCCCAGCTGGTGGATGGCCGCCACCAGGTCGGGGCCGATCTTGCCGGTCAGGACCATCTTGGCCAGTTCCATGGTGCGCGCGTCGGTGACGCGGAGGCCGTTGACGAAGCGGGTCTCGATGCCCATGCGCTGCTGCCAGGCGGAGATGGCCGGACCGCCGCCGTGGACGAGCACGGGGCGCAGGCCCACGAAGCGCAGCAGCACCACGTCCTGGAGGACGGCCAGGACGTCACCGCCCTCGATGGCGGCGCCCCCCAGCTTGACCACGATGGTGTGTCCGCTGAAGCGGCGGATGAAGGGCAGCGCCTCCACCAGGACACGCGCGCGCACCGACGGGTCGACGGGCGCGGCCGCCCCCGGCATGGCGGCGGCGGCGGCGACGGTCAGGCTCGGGATCGCCGAGTTGGTGTCGGTCATGGCCTCATCACGTGGTGTAGTCGGCGTTGATGCGGACGTAGCCCTCGGTCAGGTCGCAGCCCCAGGCGTGGCCGGCGGCCTCACCCGCCCCCAGGTCCACGTCGATGTCGACGCGGCGCGATTCGAAGGCGATGCGGATGGCGGCGAGGTCGACGGCGGCCGGCGCGCCGCCGGCGAACACAGGCACCCCGCCGATGGCCACACCGATGCGGTCCAGGGTGAAGGCGGCGCCGCTGCGGCCCAGCGCGGCGACGATCCGGCCCCAGTTGGGGTCGGCGCCGTGGACGGCGGTCTTGACCAGGGGGGATCCCGCCACCGTCCGCGCCGCCAGCCGGGCCTGCGCCTCGTCGGCGGCGCCGCGCACCTGCACCCGGAAGTGCTTCTGGGCGCCCTCGCCATCGGCCACCACCTGCTCGGCCAGGTTGTCGCAGACGGCCAGCACCGCGACCTCCAGCCGGGCGATCTCCGCCGAGCCGGGCTGGAATGGCTCGCCGCCGGCGGCGCCGTTGGCGAGCAGCAGCAGGGTGTCGTTGGTGGAGGTGTCGCCATCGACGGTGACGCAGTTGAAGGTGCCGTCGGCGACCCTGCCGAGCAGCGGCTGCAGCGCCCCCGGCGCCACCGGCGCGTCGGTGGTGACCACGGCGAGCAGCGTGGCCATGTTGGGATGGATCATCCCCGAGCCCTTGGCGACGCCGCCCACGCGGTAGGTGCGGCCGGCGGCCTCGAAGGTGACGGCCGTGGTCTTGGGGACCAGGTCGGTGGTCATGATGGCGCAGGCCAGCTCCGGCCCGTGTTCGGTGGACAGCTGGGCCGCCGCCGCCCGGATTCCCTCGCTGAGCCGCTCCATGGGCAGGGGCCGGCCGATCACCCCGGTGCTGCAGACCAGCACCTGCTGCGGATCGAGGTCACAGGCGTCGGCGGCGGACTTGATCATGTTCAGCGCGTCACGGAAGCCCTGGGTGCCGGTGCAGGCGTTGGCGTTGCCGGCGTTGAGGACGACCGCCTGGACCCGCTGCTGGCGCAGGGTGAGCTGGCTGATCACCACCGGCGCGGCCTTGACGACGTTGCGGGTGAAGACGCCGGCGGCGGCGCAGGGGCGGTCGCTGACCAGCAGGGCGACGTCCAGCCTGGAAGGGTCGCCGTCGCCACGGATGCGGGCGGCGGCGGCGCCGGCGCGGAAGCCGAGCGGGGCGCAGGCGCCGGCCGCGGCGGCGGCGGGCGCGCCCTCGGCGGGGTGGAGCGCGCCCCCGGCGGAGTGGAGAGGAAGCGAGGCGGCGGCAGTCATCGCCGCGTGATTATGCATGCATTCCGCATTTCGATGCAACCTCGACGTCCCGGCGGCTCCAGCTGTGCCGGTCCGTCAAGATGCAACCACCGCGGCCGCCGGGGCCTGCTACCGGCCGCGGAGAGCGGTGGAGGGATCGAGCATGGGTGAACTGGTCGGCGAGCGCGCCGGGCGCTCGATCAGCTTCGAGCACATCGACGCCGACTACGACTCGACCCGCGGCGGCGAGGAACGCGGCACCCTCCATGCGGGGCTGATCGCCCCCCTGCTCGACCCCGGGCGCCCGCTGCTGGAGGTGGGCGTGGGCACCGGCGCCGTGGCTGTGGCCCTCCAGCGGGCCGGCTTCCGGCTCCACGGCATCGACCTGTCGCTGGCGATGCTCCGCCGGGCGCGGGCACGGCTCGGCCCCGTGGTCGTGAACGGCGACGCGGCGCGGCTGCCGCTGCGTGATGCGTCCGTGCCCCAGGCGTGCTCCGTCTGGCTGCTGCACCTGGTCGGCGACATGGTGGCCGTCGCCGGGGAGGTCGGCCGCGTGCTCGAGCCCGGTGGCCGGTGGGTCGTGGTACCCGCGGGGGGCGAGCCCGAGGGCGACCTCGACCCCATCAACAGGCTCACCCTGCCCATGCTCCGGGCGCTGCACGGCGACGAGGCGCCGTCCACGCGGCCCAGCGTCGACCGGTTGCGATCGGTCGCCGCGCAGTCGGGGCTGGAGGTGGCGGAGGTGGTCACCTCGCCGCCGGTCAGCTACCCCAGGGAGTCGCCGCTGACGGCCGCCGACCACCTCGAGCGGCGCGTCTTCTCGATGCTGTGGGACCTGGACGAGGCGACGTTCGAGCGGGTGGTGCGGAAGGTGATCGACGCCCTGCGCGCCCTGCCGGAGGCGGCGACGCCGATCCAGCAGGGGGCGTGGAGAACGGCGATGGTGGTGCTGCGGCGGCCTCGATGAGAGGCTCCGGCGCTCCTGGGCGCAGGAACGCGCCGACATCGTCCGCCGCCGGATGGCCGGCGGCCGGGCCGAGTGAGGCGGTGCTCCGCCCTGCGGCTCGGCTAGCCTCGCAGGCATGTCGAGGGCCGGCGCACCCGCCATCCACGTCCTGGGCGGAGTGGCCATCGTCATCATGGGACTCAACCATCGGGGGCTTCCCCAGATCGTTCTGGCCTTCGGTGTCATCTACTGTGTGGCCTGGCTGGCCACGCGGCAGGCGGACCGATTTCTGGCCTCGGGGGCGGTGCTGCTCGGGCTCGGGGCGGCGCTGGTGCTGTCGGATCACGGGTCGCTTGCCGACTACGACCAGGAGCTGGTCTTCACCGGGATCGCGGCGGGGCTCCTGCTCTGCCTGCTGGCCGGCCACCGGATCGGCCCCGGCGCCATCTCCGGCCTGGGCTTCGTGGCGCTCAGCGAGGCGGCGCTCGCCTACCTGCCGCCGCACATCAACGCGCCCGACGTGTGGAAGGCCTTCAACGAGGGCTGGGCCTTCGGTGTGCTCCAGATCGCCTTCGGCGTGGCGCTGCTGGCGCCCACACTAAGGGCCCGCGCT
>JRHI01000208.1_pt1 | contig 66628 bp, 47 predicted proteins | sample 215371 | NCBI WGS metagenome assembly JRHI01 (sample SAMN02929681, study PRJNA255918) | sediment metagenome | biome: cave system; feature: Ice Cave; material: Sediment; isolation source: sediment from deep within a dark volcanic ice cave with no known source of... ... | reverse complement strand
CCAGCACGGCACCGCCAGCAACAGCAACATCCAGGGGAGGATCAGTAGTCGTTTCATATCGCAGAGATTATCATAAACACGTTGGATGCCCGCCCTTCGCCAGAATTTTCACCAATTCATAGCGGCGCTGGAATTGTGCAATAACCCACAGCCAATTTAAGAGGAACTTATTGCGCTGGCGAGTTCTAACTTATCCAGCCAAGGATTTCGCGAATGCTCGCTGACGAGGACGATTGAGTTCCACGCGGCAACAAAGGGGAAATCACTAAAGCTTCCTGATGATCTTCAAACCACACTAGGAAAGAAGATCGTTCGGCGCCGGGTAGGCGCTGCTGATTCAGCCAGTGATAATAGGAACCCATATCCGCATCCACCAGGGAGCTTAGAGGGTCTAGCTGAGCTTGATCAGGCCCAGACAAAAGTTCGTTCATAGGCCTTTGGCGTTGCCGAGGGGCAAAACGCACCAACAGACTGAGCGGCTGAGCCCGCCGCAATGCTTCGCGCGCAGCCCATTGAACAAAAGTGGTGCTGAAAATTTGCGTACCCGAGCCCTCTGTGAAGAGACTGGCCTTAAAGCGGTTGAGCACGCGATCTCCCTCGGCGCTGAGGCGCAGTTCCTCGGGGCGCATTTGCGCCAGGATGGTGCGGAGTTTTTCAGGCCCCATCCCCGCAGAACGGATTTCCCCCTGCATCTTTTTTAATAAAGCAGATCGCACCGGTTCGAGAGCGTCATAAGAGACACAGGTAAGCGCTGGGTCGTGGTTGAATGCTTTTCCCCCGTCGATGTACCAATGCCCGTAGGGTGCCGGATGTGCCTTGTACCTGGCGACCAGGGCCTCGAGGAGAAGCGCCATCCCATTTTCCGGTCTGACGCGCGTGAAATAAACCCCGTGCGGGCGCAGTTTGCGAAAGAGTCTGGATTTATTTTCTGTCACTCCCTGACCAATCACGGCAATGCCCAATCTTGGTGCCGGAGGGGTTTCCGGCGGAGCCGCTTGCTGCAAACGCCCGGCGTATGCGAGGGCGGCGGCACGAAACGCTTCGAGTTGGTGCGTAGTCCAAAGGTACGATGACAGTTGCTCAACAAACGCGCCAGGCGCGTTTACCCAGTCCAAATTCTCGAGGGCGGACGAAACACGAACCCGAACGAATAGTTGAAACCACTCGTTCATCTGATCTGAGGAGAGAGAGCTGATATTCGCGAGCTCTTTCTCCAGTTGTTTGCGTTCGGCCGGAAATTTCCAGTCGTAAGCAATTACCTCTCGTAACAGACTCGGCAGGAAGCTCAAGGGCAGACGTTTCACTGCATCAAGATGATTCAGGATCAGTTTTCTAGCCTGAGCAGGATAGGCGTGAAAGTGTTCCGCCGTAAGGTCGCGTGCCAGCATGACAGTTACAACACCTCTGCGATTGGTTTTCCCTGCGCAAACGAGGGAGAAAAACCCATCAAGACGCCAAGTGTGGGGACAAGGTCAACCGACTCCAGCGCCCGGTCCACTACGATACCCTGCCGAAATCCAGGTCCCAAAGCCATCATCCACGTCGTTCTTGAGAGAGCATCGCCGGTGCGATGATGCTGGAATCCGTTTCCGCCAGAATCAGTGTCCGAGTCCCTTCCGAAGTCCGGCATGATAAACATCGCAGTCTTGCCCGCGTATTCCGGTTGGCGTTGGATTTCTCTCCACAGCTCGACGCATAGAAGGTCAGTCCGCTGGATGCCTTCTATGTATAGAGAGTATGCCCCCGCGTGAGCAATATCGATGTCGTGCAAGGTAATCCAAATCAAGCTAGGCGCCAGTTGCCGCATAAGCCGGCGCGCGATATAAACCGAAAGCTCATCGGGACTGGAGAGGGTTCGCGCGTGTGCGGTGAAATCACTGACCGATAGTTTCAGCATCTCTCCGAGTTGCCGTATTTGAAATTCGTTGCCCGCAATCGCCGGGGTGTAAAAAGGCGTTTCGTAGTTGTCCCGCAAAAGGTGCTGATAGTCAGAGGCGGAGCCTTTGATAGCGGCAGTGAGCAGATGTTTAGGCAGAATCACTCCCGCTCCCGAGCCAGGGCCGTAAGAGCGGTGACTACTCTCTCCAATGCGATTAAACCCATTACTCGGTGCGATCACCCACGTATCCGTTGCTGGACGCTTTAGATCTTTGCGAAAGCATTCAAAAACCGTTGGATGCTCCGGAGGGACCGAAGCAAAATTATTCAGGCTCTCGTATACCCCGGTTGCCAGACTAGCGGTAGCTACGTAGTGGCCAAGGATTCCCCTATTTATAACCTGAGTAAAGAACGTGGACTGAGGAATAAGTTCCCTGATCAGGTTTGGGATGTTTTCCTGGCCTTCGGGGTCAAAGGTTTCTTGATCTCGCGCTCCCCCGCCAAAAGTGACGACCACGACTTTCTTTATTCGGGGACTGCTAATCGCTCTGAGAAGTGGAGCAAAACCCCCGAGGGTGCTACCAAGCCCCAAGCCGGCAGCCACACGCAGAAAGTCACGACGGCGCCACGCAACCTGGCGCATAACATCTTGAGGAGAACCGGTATATGCGGTCGTAATCAAGCGAGTCATTTTGATTTTTAGCGTAGGAACAAAATCTACGACACGAATGCACCAAAATCAAGTTTCTAAGGCGCTGTTGCAGTTATTCCTTGCCAGTAGTACTCGAGTTACGGATGGTATAAACAAATTGCTGGATTTCAGCATTTTGCTTACCGGTATCTGCGATCTCTTGTGTGTGAAGGCGTTCGAATTCGGCGAATTCCCTTTTTGCCCGGACGGTCGCACCCGTGCGCGAATACGCCTGCCCCAGCCGGTAGTGGATAGCCGCGGTATTAGCGTTGATCTTGAGAGCTCGTTCATATTGCGCGATGGCTTCGCTGTACTGCCGCTGACTCATATAAAGGATCCCCAGTTGGAGATAAGCATCCGCGTATTGGGGATCAAGGGAAATTGCGTTTTTAAGCAGCGATTCAATCTGGGGTAATTGAATTGCGCTTTCCTGGGCAGCTTCTTGGCTCTGCCTAAGCTTCCACAGTCCCATTGCATAATAGTAGCGCAAGGAGGCATTGTGGCGGTCGGTCTCCAAGAAACGCTTTAAGCGGGATACTACCGCGTCTGTCGTCGGCGCCGAAAGGTTTTCATAGCCCTTCCCCAGGAATATGAGCGGTAGTGGATCGAAGGGATTGATGTCCGACGCTCGGAAAAATGCTTCAGCGGCCTTCTCAAAATGGCCCAACCCGTTTAACGCTATCCCCAAACCAAGTTCCAGGTGGCTCGAGTCCGGGTAGCGAGCTATCCCTGCCCGGAAGATTTCGATAGCAGGTTCAAAGGTATGGTGAAGCAGAAGTTCCCCGCCCCATGCGAAGATGTTGTTTTCGCTGGGATCCATTTGTGCCGCGCGCTGATATTGAGCGGCCGAGATGAGATAGTGTTTGGCCTTCTCTTCAACCTCTCCCAGGAGACTATGAAGCTCGGCAGTATCCTCGAGTTTGATCAGTTCCTCGATTCGGCTGCGAGCTTGGTCAAGATTTCCGGTGCGCAAATAGCTGAGGGCAAGATCGTAACCATTGTTATAAACCCTGGGATTAATTTCCTGCGCATGCTCCAGGTAAGGAATCGCCAGATCGAGTTGATCGGACTGGATATAAAACTCTCCGAGGTTGTGGTTCGCATCGTAACTTCGCGGCTCCAGCGCCGCCGCTTTTCGGAAATGCGCTTCCGCTTCATTATTTCGATGGAGACGAACCAGGTTCGTTGCCAGAGTGGTGCGGGCAGCCGAAACATTGGGGTTAAGACGCACTGCTTTAGCGAGATATATATTTGCTTTCTGCTCTTGACCCATTGCGGCGTAAACGAGTCCGGTCAGCTCGTTTGTATCAAAACTATTAGGTGTGACCTTGAGGAGAATTTGAAGTTCTCGCAAAGCATCGGCGAACTGCTGGGAATGGTAAGCAGCTGCTGCGGTTTCAAATCGGCGCCTGAGTTCGGGCGCGGTATTATTTGATTTTATTGAGGATTTTTGTTGGCGAGGATGTGCGAAGGCTGATTGATCGAAGGCAATCGAACTGGCGGAACTGCTCAGGAACACCGCGGCGACAAAGTAAGCGACACGCTTTAGGCTGCGAGTCCGCATCATGCGCATGAATCTATTTTAACACTGGACGACTGGGACGTGAGTCACGGTCAATCCCGTGAATTACGCTGCCACTTATTACGGACTTATGCCCGGACCCTGTGACGCTGGAATTATGGGTTGGAGCGTTTGCAGGAGCGTTAGACCGCTCGGGCCAGCAGGGGAAAGCCAGGTTCTATCTAAAACACTGTACGTTTCTTCGGCACCCAGCGTCCGGGAGGTTCCTCGCGCTTGGGTGCCGTTCAGCGCCCAGTAGGCCCAATCAAGGTCCTTCTGCTTGAGGTATTGCAAGAAATTCGAGTACCAGAATCCCTGCGAGCCGGGAGTGGCATCCTGAAGGCATGAGGGGTTCGTGTGGCAGATTCCAAATTCCCCAATCCACACCGGGGCAGCATTAGGTTGAGCAGAGCTCGAGATGTAACCCCATGCCGCGTCTAATTCCCGCTGCAATTGAGCGGGACTGCCAAGGCCACGGTGAAACCAGGAATAATCATGAGAAGAATAGACCACGCGGTTGGGAATATTAAGAGCGACCGGCAAGCGGGCAACACCGGTTAAATCGGAAGCGTACTGGATGCCCTCCACAATAATGAGCAGGTTGGGATTCACACCCAGCACGGCGTTTCCGCCCCGCACAGCTGCGGCCTGCCAATCAGTTAGAGGATCACCACCCCAAGTTACGTTTGCGCCGCGTTTATTGCGGGGTTCGTTGCGAAGATCAACGGCCACCACCGCGGACTGAGACTTATATCGCTGGACTATGCCTCGCCAATCCTCGATCCAGGACGTTTCAGGGTATAGGTCGTTGTACCAGAATTCGTTGCCGTCGTGGTCGTTGCAACACCAGTCGGCAGTGCTGACGTGGTTATCCAGAATGATCAGAAGACCCTGATTCGCTAAGGCCTTCACCACGGCGTCGAAGACATCCATGGCACGCAGACCTTTGAACTGTGGATTCGCGGCAACGACTGTGTCGCTTACGATGGGATTTTTTTCGTACAGTTCGTTGTACCAAAGCAGCCGGACAGAATTAAATCCGAAGGATTTTATCTTCGAGGCGATCTGATTTACATCGGCAATTTCGAGGCCAGCAACCACGTAATCTTTTTCTTCCGCGCCATACCAGCTTACGCTGGCCAGCTTCGCGCGGCGATTGTTGCTATCAACAATCCACTGTCCTTGGGTGTGCAGGGGGAGGCTCAACGCTGATGATGCAGGGGGTATAGGGACCGATGCGGGTGGCCTGTCCCCACCGCAGGAAACGCACAGGCCAGCCACGATTACTATTACCGCAGTTCGAAAAAGGGCAGACATCCCGGATGCAAAACTGGTCATGGCTTCAGCATGCTTCGGTGCAAGCAAATTGTGCGCTTCGGGACATCCGGAACTGCCGCCCGGCTGTTCTTACCAGTAGAACTTGAGACCGAATTGAAGCTGACGCGCACCACCGCGAGTGCCTGTAATGCGCCCGAAGTTCTTAAGATCCGTGAAATTCAAACTCCGAAAGCTATTCGAGAAATTTGGATGATTCAGGAAATTAAAGAATTCGCTGCGGAACTCGAGGTGCCTGCGTTCCGAGATAGGAAATTGCTTAAACAGCGAGAAATCTAAATTGTCGAAACCTGGACCATGGACTTGGGTAGGAGGACCGCCCAGAGGCGAATAGTCGGTTTGGCCAATCGTGGTAGCGACCGGCGGATTCGCGAATGCGTCCGGATTCAAAAACTGCTCGATTCCGTGCGGGCCAACATGAGAGTAACGCTTATTTTTATCAACTACTAAGGCATAGCAGCCGAAGTTTGAAGTAGTTGAGGTCGGGCAACCCAGCGAGAATGGGAACCCATCCTGGAGCGTAAAGATCCATTGTGCGCTCCAGCCCCCGATAACTTGGTTTACAAAGCCCGTGGAGTCCGAGGCAAAGTGTTTGCCTTTGCCAAAAGGAAGCTCCCAGATGCCGCTGGCATGGAAGATATTTGGAACGTCGCTGCCACAATACTGGTAATCCCCCTTAAGCCCGAATCCGGGAAGCAACGGGGCGCGAGCAAAGTTGCCTTCGCTAATTCCAAGAATGTTCTTGTTGTCGGTTCTACATATTGAACGGGTGTAATTGGCAAGCACATTTAACCCGTGGCTAAATCTGCGTTCAAAGCTGAGCTGAAGACCATGGTAATAAGCAGACCCATTCGCAGCTACATAGTCGGCGTTTCGGGCGAAATCCGGAAAGGGCACAAATTTCTGCGGATCAGTTCCGGGCGGTAGGATTTGGGTGGTAACGTTTCTTTTATCCCCATTCAACATGTGGTGTGTGTTGTTACCGACGTACGCTGCCGTGACGGTCTGGCTGGGGGTCAACTGGTACTGGAACGAGATGTTCCACTGCTGAGTGTACGCAGTTTTCCAGGGTCGCTCCACGCCAAATAGTGATAGACCCTTTGAACTGAAGTTGGGGCTTGCGGGATTGGGATCCGCCGATAATAGCCCTCCCTCAAGCGTGGCCGGCTGGCCATTTGGGTATGTAAGCGGCGCCACGTCACTCGGCCGGAAGAAAGCAAGATTAACGGCGTACGGGTACGTGTAACCCGGATCCGGTGCGCCTCCTAGATTTTCAAACCCCCCGTAAAAAAATCCGTAACCGGCGCGAGTCACAAATCGGGAGCTGATCTGATAGGCGAGTCCTATCCGTGGGGCAAAATTCGTGAGTGGTGTGGTACTGATGCTGGACTCATCGAGGTAGCGAAGTTTAATACCATTCTTTTTTAAGAGCGGTTCGAAATCGGGAGCAAGAGGCTGTTTCTTTTGCGAGGCGAGTAGTAAATATTCAGCCCCAGTGCCGTCGGGAGCACCGAACAGTAGACTCGCCTGCTTGCCGTTTACTTCTTGGATCTGGCCAAACACTTCCCAGCGCAGCCCTAAATTGACGGTCAATTTCGAGGTCGCTTTCCAGTCGTCCTGAAAATAAGTCCCATAGTAATGACGGAGGTCATCGGGTTGCGTAATGTTCGAGGCAAACACTGCTCCTGGTCCGCCGACGAAGTCAACCCCATTAGGAACCGTCGATTTAATCGGTGTAAGAAGAATGTCCGCAGTGCCGACGCCACCACTTACGTTGGGAATTCCCGTATAGCCCCCAAAATCAAAGCGGCCTCGCGACCAGGCGGGATCAATCCACGGGAAATGCACGGATTGGTATTCAAAACCGCCCTTGAAACTGTGGGCGCCGTGGGTTTTCGTTAGGTTCTCCGTCAACTGTAGGGTGTCACTGACGCGGCGATTGGGGCTGGCAAATCCGCCTGGGCCTAGTCCCGTAAGACCTCCGATACCGATGTTCGGCAAGCCGCCGTTGCCGTTATCCTGCGGTATGCCCTGTATTCCAAATTGCTCGGGTATGCCTTTGACTTTTGTAATCGGGGGATCGGCGGAGGTATGAAGCCGGCTGTAGCCGAAGCGGAATTCATTGACCATCGTGGTCGAAAAGGAATGTGTCTCGCTGATTGCAAGATTTATCGAGTTATCCAAGAAGTCGCCTTGGCCAAAACCAGCGTTATCACCGGGCCCCACAAAGTCAGCGGGAAAATACGCGTGCCTCTTGGAATAGCTGATACGTCCGAACATCTGATCGCGCTGGCTGAAATTCTGGTCAACGCGGATGTCGAAGTGGTGGTTGTCGTCGGGTTGGCCTCGGTTAATGGCGTAATTATTGAAAATTCCAGGCTGGTTGGCAGCGGGATAGAGTCCCAGTAATTTAATCACGTTTGGATTAAGACGGCTCGCCGGAAAAAGCTTATTCAAGAACCCAGTCCTAGTTGTGAAGTCGGTGATACCAGCGATGGAGCCTCCGGTATAAAAGGGATCGCGAACGAAGCCATTCTTTGTGGCCACGAGTCCGGTGACCGGATCAACTGTACTGGCTGTCACAGGGCGCGTGGTCGCGGGATCAAATATTGTGGCCGCTGGAAACGTTCGTCCTAGTAGATCCGTTCTAGTTCCGCCGATCGCCGCCAGAACATCTTGAAAATCGGTGAAACCGCTCGCGCGCTGCTGATCGGTAGGAACATTCGGACGGCGCAAGGCGCCTTGGCGGATTCGCAGACCGTCATAATCGCCAAAGATAAACGTCTTATTCCTTATGATGGGACCGCCCGCCGAGGCACCAAACTGATTCCGCTGGTATTGTGCCTTTTTCACCGTGGTTCGATCGACAAAGTACAGGTTCGCCGCGTCCAGTGACTTGTTGCGTAAGAACTCCCAAGCGCTGCCGTGAAACTCATTCGTTCCAGACTTGATTGTCGCGTTTAAGACCGCGCCTCCGGCCCGTCCGAACTCGGCATTGAAATTACTGGTTTGTACTTTAAATTCCTGAATAGCATCCGGGGGGGGAAGGTTTACGTACGCCGCGCCGTTCAGAAAGTCAACGGTATCGTTATTATTGTCAATGCCGTCCAGAATGTAGTTGTTATGGACAGTTGTTAAGCCATTGGCCACAAAGCTCCCTGAGCCATCAAGACCGCGAGTGCCTTTCAGGCTGGTAACACCGGGACCAAGTTGCGCGAGAAACGTGTAGTTCCGACCAGGCAGTGGAAGATTATTAATTTGCACGCGACTAGCCAAGGTTCCGACAGATGCATCCATCGTCTGGAGCAGTGGTGCTACGGCAGTGACCTCAACGCTTTCGGAAATAGACCCGGGTGTGAGATTAAAATCTACCTTCAGTTGTTGTTGCACGTCTACCTTGATGTGGCGTTGGATTCCTCTTTGGAAACCCTGGAATTCGACCTCGATCGTATAGGTGCCAATCTTCACAGGCGAAAAAGAATAATTTCCGTCATCGGAAGTAGCAGTTTCCATCGAAAGCGACGTGTCTTCATTAGCGAGCGTCACCTTGGCGCCGGAAACAACCGAGCCGCTGGAGTCTTTGACGACACCGCGGATACCTCCGGTATCGACTTGGGAATAGGCTGGTAAGCTGGCAAGGAGAAAGAAAGCAAGCGCAGCAAACGGAACGATCCGCAAATATATGGCTTTCTCTCGCATCATGAAACTCCTTTAAGTAAGCCCGCTGTTCAGCGCAAGACCTCAGGAAACAACCACCGGCTCTGAATCCACCCCGGATACAGTTCCGGCAAAGCTAGCGACCGTGCAGGTGCACGATTGCCGTGCGCGTGCACGTTAGCGTTGCAGGAGCTCGTTGTCAAGCTAAAAAACTCGAAAAAATGTCTCGTTGCTTTGCGATCCTACGGCCGTCAAACAATTTTGAGTCGCGCACAAAAGCACACTACAAACGTGCTGGATGGGAGAGATTCTAACTGAGAGTAAAGGATTTCAGTTTACCGGCGACGGTACGGACCACCGCCATTGGTTCCGGCTGAACATCGGAACGGACTAACGGTCACCTTCGGCGAGCATTACGGCCAGCTGATAGAATTCGCGCCGGGCTTTGAGGGAAAGTCCCGAGCCTTTGGGGGGAGAATCTTTCGCAGTGCTATCGAGAGTCTCGCGAATTTTTCCAACATCGATAAATCCATGGGGAAAAACCTCATTATAACGCCGCAGGACTTCACGCGCTTCGTCAATGCGGCCCACCTCATAGTAAAAAATTCCCAGTGTCGATAACGCACTTTCCCGTGAAGGCGCCAGGTCCACGGCTTTTTTCAGATACGTCTCGCCCTGATTTGCGTCACCCCGCACGACGCACACTACACCTAACCCCCAGTGCAGGACCCCGGAATCAGGCACGCGCGCCAGGCCCTGACGCAATGTGGCGTAGGCGTGATCCGAATCGTCCGCGCGTAACTGTGCAAATGCTAGTGAGAGATAATACTGATCATTATCAGGGCTGTTGAGAATTGCTTGACGAAGAGATTCAACGGCTTCCCCGGTTCGGCCCAGGCGCGTGTAAATATCGCCCAGCAAAGCCAGATAAGCATCGTCCTTTTGAGCATTGGCTGATATCCGCTGCAGTGATTGCAGCGCGTTGGCATCTTCTCGATTCAAAAACTGAGCATTTGCCAGATTATAGCGGGCTTCGTCCGAAAGCGGGTTGGCCGTAACAGCGTTCTGAAAATGCTGGATTGCGGCAGGGTAAAGACGGAATCGCGCCAGCAAGACACCCTCTCCTAAAAGCGTACGGTAGTCGGCACCACTCAGTGTGTCCAGTCGCCTGATGACCTCCATCGCGTCGTCAACTCGATTCACCTTCAGAAAAGCTTCGGCGAGAAGATAAAGGCTGCGAGGGCGGTCGGGATGTTGCCCCACCTCAGCCTCAAGCTCATGAAGATCGGCGTCATTTTTTTTCTCCGGTGTGAGGCCCCCTCGCCGATCGAGATAATCAAAAAAGTTTTGCAAAGGGTAAGGTCCAGGCTGGGGATTCTTTGACAATGTTACGAAAACCTTCATGTCACGCTGCGCGGCTTCCATTTGATGTAGATTTCGTTCTGCAGTAGCCAATTTGTAATAAGCCTGAGCGGGTCTTGGGCTAACCTCGGCGCATCGTCGTAAAGGCGGTATGGCTTCGGCGTATCTCTTCAATTCAATCTTCAAACTGCCCATTTCAAAAAGAGCATCTGCATAGCCTGGCTCGATTCGGAGAGCGCGGTTGAGATATTGCTCCGCTTGAACGAATTGTCCCTGCTTTTTAGCGATAAAGCCCAGATTAAAAAGGATGGGAAGATTATTGGAATCTTTTTTCAAGCCTTGGTGCAAGTATTCCTTGGCCTCATCAAATTTCCCAAGATGCCGGTAGCAAAGTCCCATAAAGGCGTACGATCGCGCGGAAGGGTCCAACTGCAGTAGCGACTTAAATTCTTTAAGGGCCTCGGTCACTTTCCCGACCGTGAAATAACTTTCCCCCAATGCGGCATGCATGTCGGGGCGCCGGGGATCGATTTTTATTGCGTCACTCAGCAACGGGATAGCATCTTCATAGAACGACTGCTTCATACTCAAACGCGCTAGCAGGAGTAGGATGTCCGTATTATTAGGAGCAAGTTTACGCGCTTGGACCAGTCGTTCGAGGGCTTCGACGTCTCGTTGCTGGTCGCTTGCGGACTGAGCAAGAAGATAAAGGGTATCCACCGAGCTGGGCTGGAGTTTTAGTGCCTGTTCCAGCGCTGGCTGAGCTTTGGCGGGCTGAGCGTTGCGCAGATATGCTTGCCCGAGATCCTGTAAGATTTCGAATGTTTGAGGTTTGAGAGCGTTGGCAATCTCGAACTCGCGGATTGCCGGACCATACTTTTGCTTCGCAGCAAGTATCACGCCCAGAGAAAAATGCAGTTTCACATCTTTGGCGTCTCGAGCCGATAGCACCTGCGCGGTTCTCAATCCCTCGGAGCTCATGCCCGCCATGAAATAAGCCTGTGTCAGGTTTAAAAGCGTACTGGTGTCTCGAGGTAGGACGCGTTCCAAGGCCGAGATTGCTTCTTTGGGTTTGTGCTTGGCGAGCAAGAGAAGCCCAAGATTATAATTCGCAGTCCGGTTTCGCGGCTGGAGGTGCAGAGTTTTGCGTAAAGTCTGCTCGGCCAGATCAAATTTTTCTTGCGCCGTGTAACTGATGGCCAGATTGTTTAGAGTTTCGACTGAGTGCGGCTTGATTTTCAGCGCCTTACGGAAGGCTTCCTCCGATTCCGCATAATGTTGCTGTTGATGATGGAGCATCCCTAAAAGATTAAGGGCCGCCACATCGGCGGGAGATCGCGCCAAACCGCGCTCAACCGTAGCTAAAGCCTCGTTTAACACCCCTTGCTGAAATAATGTTCTTGCCCGAGCAAAATCAGAGGATGCCGCTTGAGTATTTTCCTGTAGGAGGGTCTCTTGAATATCATGGGAGCTTAGCCACACAGGGAGCCAAAAAAGAAGGCAAAGAATAAAAAGCGTTCGTGGAAGGTATTTCATGATTCGATCAAGGTGCGAACACCGATGCGGCCGTAAACGTTTGTTTCAAAGAGCTGCTGAATCTCTGCGCCCGACGCTGGCGTCAGAGATTCGCACATGCAAGCAACCCGGCGCAAGTCTGCATGAATAGGTTCGTCGTTGCGATCGCTCTTTATAATCTACGGGTAAGCTCGCGTTTGAACTCTCGATTGCGCAATGCTTACAAAATATAAAACTACCGCTCGGCGGCTTCGCGCAAAAATTTGTTGAGCTTTTCGGGAACGATGTACTGCGGCGCATCGGTTAGTGTGATGGACAGACCCTTCTTGTCGGCCGCAATCTCCGGCAATTCTAGACCTATGTGCGCGGTGACGGAGAATTGTCCAGGGCTGGCGGGAATCACGATGCCATGCGGGGTGTCCAACGTCGTCCAAGCAGCCAGGCGAACGTTGTCGCCCTTGCTAAAAACCAGCACATAGTCCTCAGGGCGATCGGTCCTAAGCCGCTTGCGAAATTGATAGCCATTCAAGACGGTGCTTAACGTTTTTGCGGCACGATAGGCGGGCTTGGCGTCATATACCGGGTCGCGCCCCTCATAATAGTTGTTCCCGACAGTACCGAAGTGATGCTCGGGTTCAGCGGGCTTAATCCCGTCGTCGTGCCAGTCGTACCAGATGGACAGCGGGATTTCGTTCGAGAAATTTGTGAGCCACTGGCGCGCGAGCATCTTGCCCTGCTTCGCCTCGTCAAATTCCTTCCACGCCGACGAGTAGCCCCACTCACCGGAAAGAATGGGGACGCGCTTGCCTCTGGGCGCGTATTGCAGGATTAATTCTCGCAGTCGGCGATATTCATCGGCAACCGCCTCAGGTCCCGTTTGCCGATAGGGGTGGACCGAGACTGCCGACCAGTATTCGAGTAATCCTGCCTTGAAGCAGACTTCGAGAAACCCGAAGTCGATGGCGTTAGCTGCGGGGCCGATGTATGTCTCATCGCGCCCAGCCTCACGAATTGCCCGGCCCACCGTCAGCGCAAGTTTGACGTAATCGTCTACATTCGGCTTAGGACGCCAGAATACGATATTCGGCTCGTTGTACATCTCCCAGTAAATGCCGCGTCCCTGAAAGTGCCGGACCGAAGCCGCAGTCCAGCGTGCGAATGCCTGCCGCCCCTCGTCCGTATAGGGCGAGAGACCGTTGTCATAAAACTTGTTGCTGTAATCGAGGATGAAGAGCGCGCATATCCCGTTTGCATGGAGCGCCGCCATAAGCTGATCGTACGGCGTGAAATCATACTGGCCTTTTGTTTTCTCGATCTGGCCCCAGGAAAAATCCATGCGGACCCAGCGAAAGCCGCCCTCAGCCAGCATCTTCATCTCGCCGGGTCGAGGGTTCGTGAAGTGGATGTTGACGCCGAGGCCATTCGGGATTGCGGGGCCGGCTTGCAGCAGGCCGCCATCCCGCTCAATGTCCTTGCGGGCCCGGCAACTGTCTAACGAAGCCGCGCTTGCAGCCAGGAGCCCAACCGACCCTTGGCTCACCAAATAAAAGATACCCGAGCACATAAAAAGCAAAAAAGCTTTGTTAAACATAGAAGCCATCGTAATCCTGCTTTCCATGGGTATGCAAGTTCCCTGGTTCGCGCTTGAGAACCTTGAGGGTATCGTCGCCAAACGGAAGGACAGATATTTCTTAGAGGGACTCCCTGGCGTTACCCAGATCGAATCAGCGGGGTCGCTGAGTTCAGCTTTTCTACACCAAGCGCTCCTTCCTGACTTATACATTCAAACAATTCAGGAGCAACCCTCCGTGCGTGGCTGTCAACATCAACTGCCCTTTCGATTCGATACCGAGGCTCTTAAACACAGCATTGCTATGCTAGACTGCTGACAATAACCAATGCGCGTGCGCCTGAAATTCTTGCCAGCTGTGAGCGTTGTTCTCATAAGCTCATCCATCTCAATTGTCAGCACCTTGACTGCACAGGAGACTGCGCCAGCGGCAACTCCCCGCATCACCATTTCGAGAGAAGAGGTCAGGATTCCGTTGGCCGCCGACGGGAATTCCACCCTGCAGTCGTACTTCATAACTCCGTCTACCCCAGGCAAACACCCGTTAGTGCTTATGACTCACGGAACATCTACCTCTAATGGGACTAACCGCAGCATTGGACCAGGGATGCTTCAGCCGGAAGCCCCTTGTGGTTCGCTCGACGAGGATGGTCAGTGGCAATTGTTGTGCGCCGAGGTTATGGTGACAGCGATGGCAAATTGGATAGAAAGAATTTCGGGTGTAGAGAGGCGAACTTTGAAGCGATTGCTGAACAGGATTCCGCAGATTTGCAGGCGGCCTACGATTTTTTTGCACATCGGCCAAATGTCGATGGAGAAAAAGTGGTTGCCGTTGGTCACTCGACTGGAGGATTTGCCGTTGTTGCATTCGGAGCGAAGGCCCACTTGCCGCTCAGGGCAGTCATAAACTTCTCCGGTGGGTGGCACACTCTCTTCTTCACTGGTGTCTGCACTCGGTCTGGACTTGCGCCAGAATTCCACAAACTCGGTTCAGAATCTCATGTTCCCATGCTGTGGATTTACGCCCGGAACGACCATCTCTTTGGACAAAAGTTTGTGACTGAGGTTCATGATGCATTCACATCAGGCGGCGGTAATGCAGAGTTGGCGTTGGTTGAGCGATCTGGGGATGATGGGCATGATCTCTTTAGCGATAGTCCGAACCTTTGGGGACCCATTGTCCAACGGTATCTTGCACAGCATGGCCTTCCCGCCGAGCCGCTTTTTCCCGACCCCTCATCCGGAAGCCTAAGGCTTCCCGTAGGATTTTCCGATGAAGCGCAAAGAGCATTTCAGCGTTTTCAGGCGCTCGGCCCATACAAGGCGTTCGCGGTGGGACCAGGTGGAGCGTGGTCCTACGCAAGTGGAAAGAAAACACCAAAGTTGGCTGCAGACGAAGCGTTAGGTCGATGTGGAAGCTCAGCGTGCATCGTCATCGCTAAGGACGCTCAATGATATGCGTACTCCACTAGCCGCTGCATTCCAAGGGGGTTTCTGTCAGACTTACGGGCAGACCGGAGATTATTCGGTTAGGGACGAGTTTTTGGGTCCCCGACTCCCACAAAGGCAACTGAATCAACGAGACTTTGGCGGAAGCGTGTGGGAGTCGAACCCACCATTCGGTCCGCGAAGGACCGGATCGCTGGTTTTGAAGACCAGGAGAGTCACCGGACCCCTTTCGCCTCCATCGCAATTCTACAAGACTTTAATTCACGATAGCGATCTGTATACACAATTCGGAATGCGGCCTCCTAGTTGAGGCCGCAAAAATACAAACTTCATCTCCGTCAACACCGGCTACTACTTGAACTTCCGTGGAGTGCCAGAAGGCACCATCATCCGTGCCCCGGTCGAACGCATTCAGTTAATTCTGAACGCGCCGACCTTCGAGATTTAAAAAAGAAGTTTGAGACCGAACTGAATAACACGGGGGCCTCCATCGCCGAGGCGCGGATTGCTTCCGGCAACATCGGGCGTCGAGCCGATGACACCAAATGCGCCGTCAAACTGCGGGTTGGGCACGGTGAAGTTGGGATGGTTGAAGATATTGAAGAATTCGGTACGCGCTGGCGGACAAAGGTCTCGAAGGCGTTGTAATTGGAGTTGGCGGAAGCCTCGAGCACGTCAATATTGGAGAATTGCGGGAAAGCCGCGTTGAAGGGACGCCGACTTTGGCGGGTGGCCGGGTTTCCAGGCGTGGCCTGATTGATATCGCGCGTACGAAAGAGTTTGTGAGCCGAGGAGCCGACATAAGACAGTTGCAGGACCGTCCCTGGGCCAAGGGCTTGTTGAATGTTGAAATTGTAATTGTAAATGTACGGCGTGCGCAGATTCTGATCGACAGCAAATAAGGAACATCTGCCAGCCGGCGTGGGTGCACAGGACGAAGTTGAAGCCGCACTAGCAAAGACAGGGGTTCCGGCGGTCCAACGAGGCGCTGCCAGCCCAGCCGTCGTTATGCCCTGCCCAGGAATGCCGGGATTAGCGGCAATATTGCCGACGCCGCCGCTGGCGAAGTTCTGCACCAGGAAGAAATCCTGCGATGGGGTATCGTAATAAACTCCCCAGGCGCCGCGGATCACCGTTTTGCCCTTGCCGGTAAGGTCGTAAGCGAAACCAACACGAGGCGCGAAATTATTACCGTCACGGTTGTAGAGCGAAGGCAAACCCGGCTCGCCGACCTTCAACAATCCCTTCCCGGGAATAAAATTCGAGAGCCGTCCAGCCTGCTCCTGCAATCGGCCAAGATATTCGTAGCGGAGACCGAGGTTCAGCGTGAGGTGCGAAGAGAGTTTCCAATCGTCCTGGAAGAAGAGGCCGAAGTTGTTGGTATAGGTGTCGCGCCGAGTGCCGCCGCGAAGGATGGTTGAGGCAGACGGGGAGGGAAAACCTGCGAGGAAATTCTCCAGTGCGCTGAAAGCGGGAACCGGCGGAGCTGGGGGAATGCTGGCCGGCGTGTCGTTAAAGATAATGCGACCGCGAGCGTTCACATCGTTAAAGGAAGCGATCAATGCGCGCCTAAATTCTCCGCCCCACTTCCATGTGTGCGCTCCGCGAACGTAGGTCACATTGTCCACAAACTGGAAGCCACTGCTGACACGACCGCGAGGAATTGTGGAGGAGGCACCCAAACTGACAAATCCTCCGACTACGATAGTGGGCAGCGAAGGAACACCGGTGACCAGGCCGATGCTGGAGGGGTCAAAGGCAGCATCGAGCGGGGTGAAAAATTGTTTGAAGCGATTGTAGCCGAGTCGAGTTTCATTGATGAGGCGATTGCTGTAGCTCTGCGTAAAGTTCAACCCGGCAAGCTGCACTCGCGTAGGAACTACTGTCTGATAGGGGGCCAGGGGTGATCCGTTTCCCGCACCCAGCGGGAAGGTTTGGTCTCCCTGCCCAAATACGTAACGGCCACTGAGAGTGAAGCGCTCGCTGAGATGATGGTCGATTTTAATGAGGAAGTTGTCGCTCTTATTTTTGTTGGGAGACGAAGCCGCGATATTGCCGTTAGTGTCCGAAGCCGCGCTGGGAAGGAGCCTCAGCACTGACGTGCTCAGGGAGCTGCGGGGACGGTTGTTCAATTCATTTTTCTTATCGGCAGCAATGATTTCTGCCGTAGTGGGCACCCGTGCCGTGAAAGGCGAGGTGACGCGCTCCCGCTGCCCTTCATAACCACCAAAGAAAAATGTCCGGTTGCGGACGAGCGGCCCGCCTATGACGGAGCCAAAGTCGTTGTTCTTGAAGGGGCCCTTCCTGGCACCGGGGAGCGTCTCGAAGAAATTGGCTGCGTCGAAAGCGTCGTTCCTGATGAATTCGTACACCGAGCCATGAAAATCATTTGTCCCTGACTTGATTACGATATTCAGCACAGCGCCGGAATTGCGTCCGTACTCAGCCGAGCCCTGACTTTGCACGCTGAACTCGCCGAGTGCGTCGACAGGGAACAATGTCGCCGGAGCGTTGGCTACGCCACCCTGGTTGAAAGAGGGCTGCTGGCGGAAGGAGTCGTTGTTATCCACGCCATCCACCAAGAAAATGTTGGATTTTTCGCGCTGGCCATTGACGGAGAAAGAGCCGAACGAGCCGCGAGGAGTTCGAGGGGCGGCGCCGGGAATCAGGAAAGCAAGCTTGCGGAAGTCACGCCCATTTAAGGGCAACGATTCAACCTGGCGATTATTGATTACCTCTGCGAGCGTGGCACTGTCCCGCTCCATCTGCGGCGTTTCGGCCGTCACCATTACGGATTCGGCTTGACCTGCAGGAGCAAGCGTCACGTCAACGCGCGCGTCCGCGCCGACATCAATTTTTACGCGCGTCCTGGAAAAAGACGCAAGGCTTTGGGCGGTCACCTTGACGGTGTAAAACCCAACAGGCAATTCGGCTATTACAAAATTTCCGGCATCATCGGTAGTCAAATGGCGCGCAGCGACAGTGCCCTCATTGGTGACCTCTACGGATGCCTGGGGAACAGCCGCGCCGCTCGAATCCGTTACAGTGCCTATGATTTTGCCGCTGATAGATTGCGCTTGGCTCAGTGTCGTGGCTATGCAAAGGCAGAGAAGCAGTCGGACAGCGGTCTTGATGGCTGTTCGAACGGATATGCAAACGATCGGCATCACTTATCTCCTGCAAGGCTAGTGGGTATATATCTCCCTCGAAGTTAACATACCTACCTTAAGTACCTTTCAATTGCTAACCAAATTTTGAACTTCTTACGCTGGTGAATTTTTGCGCAGAAATTCTTGTTAACTGCTGAACCCTGCGCTATCATCCACGCGTTCCGAACCTATAATTTTTATCCGCGAGGTTGTCACTATGTCCAAGCGAGCTGCGCTTATTTTGTTGCTGGGGGCAGTCCTATACTTTAGTGACCCATCTTTGCTTCCCGCCCAAGGGCCGCAAATTAGTCCAGACCTTTATAGCCAGCTCAAACACCGCTACATCGGGCCGGTGGGCAATCGCGCTGACGCCGTCGCCGGCGTCCCCGGCAATCCGTACATTTATTACGTTGGCGCTGCTTCCGGAGGTATCTTCAAAACCATCGACGGCGGCGTCCACTGGGAGCCCATCTTCGATTCTCAACCGGTTTCCTCAATTGGATCTTTAGCCATCGCCGCCAGCGATCCGAACATCATATGGGCGGGCACGGGCGAATCCTTCATTCGCAGCCACATCTCAATCGGCAATGGAATTTACAAATCTCTCGACGCCGGTAAAACCTGGGCGCATATGGGTCTGGAGAAGACGGGGCGCATCGCGAACGTCTTGATTGACCCGCGCAATCCAGATGTGTTCTCGCTTGCGCCCTTGGCCACTCGTACGGCCCTCAGCCGGAGCGCGGCGTGTTCCGCACCACCGACGGCGGCAAGACCTGGACAAGAACGCTTTTCGTTGACGACAACACAGGGTGCTCCGATCTAGCGATGGATCCCAACAACTCCCGCATTCTGTTCGCTGGCATGTGGCAGATTGAGATCCATACCTGGGGACGAACGAGCGGCGGACCATCCAGCGGCTTGTTCAAATCTACCGACAGCGGCGTCACTTGGAAGCGCCTCGAGGGTCACGGACTACCCCAGTCGCCCGTTGGAAGAATTGCAGTGCGCGTCGCGCAGCATGACTCTAATCGCGTTTACGCCTTGATCGAGACAGGTGACGGCGTTCCCTGGAACGATAAGCCCACTCAACAAGGGCAACTCTGGCGTTCTGATGACAGCGGCGAGAAATGGCAATTAGTCAGTTCCGATCGTCAAATTCGCGGGCGCACCCATTACTACACTCGCGCAGAGATCGCCCCGGACAATGAGAATGAAGTCTATTTCTTCTCGTCAGCATTCTCGAGGACGCTCGACGGCGGCCGCACACTGACGAGCATGCCCGCCAGTCCCGGGGGTGACAACCACGAGATGTGGATTGATCCCACGAACGCGGCTCGTATGGCAGTGGTCAATGACGCCGGTGTGAGCATTTCCATCAATCGCGGCCGCACATGGGACCACATTCAGCTCCCCATCGCCCAGATCTATCATGTGACCGTGGACAATCAGATCCCCTACTTTGTCTATGGCAACAAACAAGACGGACCCTCCTATCGCGGCCCCAGTAACAGCTTGCAGTTTGGTTTCGGAGCTGACTCCAGTGGCATGCCCATCCCGCGCAGTGTTTGGCATCCGATAGCCGGGGGCGAGAGCGGTTTCGCAACACCCGATCCCCAAGACGACAACATCATCTGGTCGAGCGGCACCGGTTCAGGCAGCGTGAGCGGCGTAGTGATGCGCTTCGATGAACGAAACCACCAGGCTCACGACGTCGAGGTCTGGCCCGAGGACGTATCCGGGGCCGCTGCCGCTGAAGTCAAATACCGGTTCAATTGGGAATTCCCGATCACCATCTCTCCCCATGATCACAAGAAAGTTTACGTGGGCAGCCAGTACGTCCACGTCACTACAGACGACGGCAACAGCTGGCAGATCATCAGCCCCGACCTCACCCGCAATGACAAGGGTCGTCAACAAAGCTCCGGAGGACTCACTCCCGACAACATCGGCGTGGAATATGCCGGAGTAGTGTTTGCCATTTCCGAATCTCCCAAGCAGCCGGGGGTGATCTGGGCAGGCACCAACGACGGCCTCGTCCAAATTACGCGCGATGGCGGCAAAAGCTGGAGCAACGTCACGAAAAATATTCCTTCCCTGCCCGACTGGGGAACGGTTAGCAACATCGAGGCCTCGCGCTATGACGCAGGCACCGCCTACATCACCGTCGATTTCCATCAGATGAACAATCGTGACCCGTTCGTTTATAAGACCGCGGATTACGGAGCCACGTGGACCGCAATTTCCAACGGAGTTCCCCACAGCACGCTCAGCTATGCGCATTGCATCCGCGAGGATCCTGTGCGTAGAGGCCTGCTCTATCTCGGCACCGAGAATGCCCTGTACGTTTCCTTCGACGACGGCAAGAATTGGCAGCCGCTTCAAAACAATTTGCCGCACGCTCCGGTTTATTGGATTGCTGTCCAGGAACGCTTTCACGATCTGGCTCTGGCGACGTACGGACGCGGCTTTTGGATCCTCGATGACCTGACACCGCTACAGCAAGTAACTCCGGATGTGCTGGCATCAAGCGCCTATCTATTCGCACCGCGCGAAGCGTATCGCTTTCGGCAAATTGCGCAGCCGGCGTCCGTGTTTTACGACCCGACAGCGGGCCAGAACCCCCCTTACGGCGCTTCCATTAATTTCTATCTCAAGTCCAAGCTGGGAGAAAAAGATCGCGTCAAGATCGCCATCACCGATCCAACTGGCAAGATGATTCGCGAGTTGGTCTGTAACCCCCCAAGGCCCGATGGTGCTGAACCGGCCGCGACCTCTCCTACTACCGAAGGAAGCACTTTAGGACGCGACCTTACTCCCCCGTGCGAGGCCAAACCTGGCATCAACCGCGTTTGGTGGAATCTACGATCTGAGCCCAGCAAACAGGTGCGGCTACGCATGAAGCCGCTCTATGGACCTGAGTTGCCTCTCGGACCCGAGGGTTGGCGAGCTTCCAGCGTGGGACGCATTTCCCTGCTCGTTCCCCCTGCCACCTACACCGTGAAACTTACAGTGGGCGGACAGGAGTTCACCCAAAAGCTCAACGTCGTAAAGGATCCACATTCCACTGGAACAGCGACTGATATCGAAACGCAAAATAAGCTCGTTTCGGCGCTCGAGGATGAAATGAACATGTTGGCAGAAACTGTTAACCACATGGAGTCGGTCCGCGCTCAGCTCGCCAATTTGGAAAAACAACTCGGGACCAGTGACGCGTTCGCGGCGATGCGCAAAGGGACCACCGATCTCGCTGAAAAGATCGTGGGCGTCGAGGGGAAGTTGGTCCAGCTCAAATCAACCGGAACGGGTCAGGACGATGTTCGATGGGCGCCGATGCTTCTCACAAAGATCGCTTACCTGGCCAACCAGGTAAGTAGTTCCGATTTTCCTCCAACCACGCAGCAAGTGGCCATGCAGGAAGATCTAAAACAGCAAGGTGATAAGCTTCAACAACAAGTCCGCGCGCTGGAAGCAGATTTGGCCGCCTTCAATGCCATGTTGCGCGAGCGCAACGTTCCCAACATCCTAACGAAAGCGCAGTAGCCACATTTACCATCGTCGATCACGCCCGCTACACCGCTCTAAAAACCGCGCCGAGCTATCCCTCAGCCTTTCGTTGACGCATCTGTGGACTTCTGGTGCGCTTCCTGTGAATGCTGATGAGCCTTTGAAGAATATTCCATCGCTTGTCGCGAATGCTCCTGTCCGGTCAAGTGATCCTCTTTACCGTGATGTACCGCAGCAGTACGATGAGCCTGCGCCGCTCGCTCGTGGAACTCTGCAGCTCTTTGATGCGCATCGTGTGGCATAGTTCTCCTTTGGAATCATGTTACAAATATACTTCTTTCTAATTCGGACAAATTCTTTTAATTGCTTGCCGCTTTAAAGCCTCGAGGAAGAACCCCCGTCCGGTGCAATCGTGGCTTGCGCTTCGCGAAAAAGGTTGCGAAGAGCGCTCGTGATCAGCCGAACCATGAAAATAATCAACGTCACGGCCACCGCAACAATCGCCGCCGCAATAAAAGGGTGCCGTGTCGCGAACCATATTAGAAACACAACTGCGGCATCTTCGCCGAGGCTGAGCGCAATATTTGAAAAGGGTTCCGGCGTGGGGGTAACTGCCGTTCGCGCTGCAGTCTTGCCGCCGTGCGCGGCCAGCGCAAGCAAGCTTCCAGCAAGCGTCGCCAGCAATTGTTGCCATTGAGGCAGGTTCGCTGTGGCCGCGTAGGCCAGCACCGCGGCCACGGGAATGCGCACGAAAGTGTGCAGCGCATTCCACAGTAAATCAAATACAGGAATCTTGTCCCCGATAAATTCAACCAGAAAGAGCGCGCCGCAAATCGCAATAACGTACCAGGTTTCCAAGCCGTGCAATGATGGCGGTAGGCTTAAAGCATGCACGCGCGAAAGCAACCCCAGCATGCCGACCGTAGCATACACATTAAGTCCTGCCGCGAAGCACACCACGACAAGCATCGCGGTAAGCTCTGCTCCGCTTGGAATAGACATGGCTATAGACCCGCCAGACATAGTTGAAATCCCGCACTCGTCACGGGACGACAATTAGTGATTATAGTGGCGAGACACGGGCGGTTTCAATCTTTGCTGAGTGGGTGCGTAACAAGGCTTCGACCAATTCAACTAGACGCGGGCTGGTACAAACTTCGTAGTACGGGCGCGTTGTGGCGCTTGCGCTTATTTTTCCATCGGGTTGCAACTGCCGGACGTATCCTTTGCGTACAACAATCAATTCCAGCGAATCTCCCATTGGTAATTCACCGAAGTACAGAGTAACCGGCTGCCGGCCCCACGGCGTATCCAACTTCGTCTCCACTGTATCCATCGAAATCTCTTCCGACAATTTTTGAAACCCTTCTTCATTCAGCTCGATGCCATTGAGATTGAAGCGAATCAGCAACTCCTCGGCCTCTTCCTCAGAGGCTCCTTCCACGACAGTTTGAAAAAGAAACATGGAAAAGAGCGACGGATTGACGGCAAGCAGCCGGCGCGCCATCTTCGAGCAGCCGGAAAGCCGATCCGAAAGATTGAGTGCTTTCGAAATCATAATTCTCGAATCCCCGTTGATCCAGTAGGTGGGCGCGGAACTTTGAAAGGCCACTCCAATTCCCAACTCCAGCCGGGGAAGCCCGCTCGATTCGGCGCGCTGGTTATACTCGGAAGAAACCGCGATGATTTGTCTTGCCAGAACACAGGCCTTGGCCACCGCGCGCTGGTAAGAACGATTGGCACCGGTCTCGAAAATGGCCAGCACAATCGCATCTCCTTCAATAAACACCTTGGCAGCTCCGAAGCGATCGAGCAACTTGGTCACCGGCTCGTGGAAGTTCAAGCTGAAATGGGATGCGGGATTGAGGCCCCGGTCGAGCAGGTCATGAGTAATTTTTGTCGAGCCGCGGACGTCCGCTTTGATAATCACGTGGGAGACGACGCGGTCTTCGGTAGGCCGCGCCTCGTCTGGGAGCACGTATTCGTATAGGGTATTGTTCAGCCGCGAAAGCTCCCGCGTCTTCTCGCTGGTGATCAGGTTGATGCGTTCCATGCAAGCCGTCAAATGCTCCCAGTTTCGCAGTGCGCGCCGCAGGCGCATGAAATCTTCGGTGAAACGCAGAACCATAGTCCGGATGTCCGCGTGCGACAAACGCCGGACTTTTTTAGATAGTTCGTCGATTGGCTTCATCGAAAAACGCCGCGCCGGAAATTGCTTCAAAATATCTTCTACCCGCTTCATTTCCTCGCCGCGATTCACGAGCGCTTTGCGAAGCTGCTGCAAGTGAATGGGCGGGCAATAATCCCGAAAGATCGCGCGGACTTCATAGCTCGCCACAATATGCACGATCAGTTCGCGCTGCTCGAGGCGCGTGATCCAGTCTTCCAGCAATCGGTTACGCACTTCGGACGGGCCATCCGAATCCGCATCAGGATCAAAAAGCCGGTGGGCGTTTTCCGGCTCATTCAAGTAATCTGCCAGGCGGCTCTGGCGCTGCCCCGCAAGAAATGCCGCCTTTTGCTTCGCGGAATCAAGCTGCGGTCCCAACTCCTCGAGTTTCATGTGATTCGTGCGGATACGCTTTTCCACCTCGGTAAGCGCAGAGCGCACATCAATAGGATCGCTCCCGCGCACCAGCTTCGAGAGCAGCCCTTCGCTTCGTTCCAATTTGCGCAGGAGCGCCTCGCGTTCTTGCTCGAGTTGCGCGAGCTCCGAGCGTGCGGTCAGCGCCTGTTCCACGAGGCTTGAATGCGATTTCTGCACATCGCCAATTTCCTCGACGTGTTCCACGGGGAGAACGGAGTCGCGCACGAACTCGAGAAGCAGCGAATCCATGGCTTCAAAGCGATCCGGATCGCGCACGTAATTTCCCAACAGTATATATTGCTCGGCAAAGAGCACGTCGTCTTTGCCGCCTTCGACAAAAACCAAGCGATTTTTCAGCAACTCGTAAGGCGCCGCGAAATCTTCTCCAAAAAGCGCGCGGCGCGATTTCGAAAGCACATGCTCCTCGAGGTCCACCAAATATTGGTGTATCTGCTGACCCACCTGGCGAACAACATTGCGTCTTCCGGCCTGAAGTTCCGACAGTCGCGCCTTCATTACGTGAGCTTGCTCGCTGCGTTCAAAATGCTCACCACGCTGGCGAATCCATTCCTTCCCCTCGAGAATTAGGTTCGCGAACTGATTGCCGATTTCCTGCGTCAGGAATTTAATCAACGCGACGCGAAACAAAAAATCGATCTCGATATTTTTCTCATACTTCGCGCGCGTTAGCGACGCGTGCAAAAGCTCGCTGAGTATTTTCTTGAACGCGCCGGTTTCTGGCGGGCGCGAGGGCCGCACCTCAAGTCCTGAAAAATATGTCGCCGTAGTCGATTGGCGAATCAAATCCAACAGGTAATTGCGCGTAAATTGCGTGAAGCGTGGGCTGAGAAAAACGTCGTGGTGAATATTGTCCACGCCGACGGCCAGCGAGGTCATCGGAATGGTCACGACATAGGTCTTCAGGGCAATCCGAGCGGGTTGTCCTTCGACGAGCGAATTGGGGCTCTCAGCCATTCAAGCGCGGGAATGCCAGTCCCTTTGACCCTAACAGGCGAATTACAGGTGAACAAGGCGCGGAACCCTACCGGTTAACAGCGAATAAGCGTCAAGGAGCGGAAGCTGGTGCGGGCATCTGATCCAATTCAACATCGGAGATTCTGATCCGGCGGCGATCGTTTTCGATGTGTTCTAGATGGACACGAATGGCCGGCCAGTTGGATCGCAGGGAAAATCGCTCAGACCATTCAATGATGAGCACGGCAGGCGCCGCAAAGACATCCTCCATACCAAGCGTCTCCAGATCGTGAAACGCTTCGATGCGGTAGAGATCGGCGTGGAAGACCTTTACGTGGTTTTTATAGACGTGCACTAGCGTGAATGTTGGACTGGTAACCTCATCTTCGTGCGCAGCGCCAAGACCAGCGACGATTCCCTTGGTCATGGTGGTTTTGCCGCTGCCCAATTCTCCTGAAAGCAGCACCATCACGGGCGGAGTCAGCGATTTAGCCAGCTCGCGGCCCTGCTGCACCGTTTCTTCCGCGGTGTTGGTGACGATTTCAAGATTCACGGGCACGTAACTCCGAAACGATGCGGCGATACGCACGAGGCAGAGCGCCGGCTATCTCGGAAGCAAGTACTGCGGCCTCTCCGTGCGCTAGCGCGACCTCGTCCCCAGCCAAACCATGCAGGTAGACTCCGAATGCGAGCGTTTTGGCCCAATTGTCACTTTCAAACTGCACACTGCCAAACTGTGCCGTCAATCCGGCGAGAATGCCAGTGAGCACGTCGCCAGTTCCACCCTTGGCCATTCCGGGATTCCCTGTGGTATTAACGAATACCTGTCCTGCGGGCGTGGCTAAACAACTGTGGTAACCCTTCAAGATTACGTGTGCGTTCCATTCCCTAGCCGCCCTCATTGCGATATTGGTTCGGTCGGCCTGCACTTCTTCATTGGATTTTCCCAGCAACCGAGCCATCTCTCCGGGATGCGGCGTGATTGCCAGAAAAGCGGATTTTCGCGGCTTCAGTTCGCTGGCACGTCCTGCAAACGCGGTCAATCCGTCGGCGTCAAGAATTATCGGGAGCGCGTTTTCACGAACAATCGTCCGGATGAATTCTTGAGTTTCTTGATGTGTGCCCAGCCCTGGCCCCACGGCCAAAACCGTTTTTCCTTTGGCAATCGCTGCGAATCGTTCGTATTCCAGATTTGCCAGTGAAGCGGTGCCGGTCTCGGTGGCGCGCAACTGCTCCGTCATCAATTCCGATTGTGCTCCCGCGACAATTGGAAGCACTGGATCCGGTGTTGCCACCGTAACCAATCCGGCTCCGGCTCGCAGCGCGCCGCGGCCAGCTAAAATCGCGGCGCCGCTCTTGCCGCATGAGCCAGCCACGAGCAACACATGGCCATAACTTCCCTTGTGGGCGTTGGCGCGGCGAACCAAGGGCAACCCGCGAAATTCTTCGGGCTCAAGCCACCTCACATGGCTCCTCCCGGTTACTTCCACGAATTCGCGCGGGGAACCGATTTGGCGGACCAACAGTCTGCCGCAGCACTCAGCATCTTTCGAAATGAGCTGGCCGATCTTTGGCGCGGTAAAGGTGATCGTAGCATGGGCATAAATCACCGGGCCTTGCGCGGGTTCGCCATCGGAGGGAAGGCCTGAGGGCGTGTCTACCGATAACACCATTTCCGGCGTAACCGCCGTGCATTGCCGAGAAATCCTGTTCACGTCCTCGATGACTGCTGCTAGCACGCCCTCGACTGCGCCGCGCATTCCAGTACCCAGGAAGGCGTCGACGATAACACTGCTGCTGCTCAGCTCGCCTCGCACAGCTTCCCAATGGCGCTTTTCCGATATGGCCAGAACCTCTGCGCCGCAGTCGCGGAGCCGAGTCAAATTTGCGGCCGCATCTCCTCCGACGTCTTCGGGCCTGGCAAAAAGATATACCTTGAGCTTCCAACCGATTTCGCGGAGCAAGCGTGCGACCACAAATCCATCGCCGCCATTATTTCCCTTACCGCAGAGGATCGCCACGTGCCGGCAATTGCCCTCCCCAAAACGACCACGCAGGAAATCGCAAACGCTTTGCCCAGCATTCTCCATCAACTGCGCGCCAGAAATTCCACAGCGTTCCGTGGTCAAGCGATCGACTTCGCGCATCTCGGATGCTGTGAGTGCTTTCATGGCATGCTCATCGCTGCGCCTGACTCCGGGTTGGGAGCAACCGGAGCTTACAATGGCATAGAGTCTCAGAACAAAGACAGCGGGCTTTCGGTTTGGGATGCTGGGGTGCGGCCTACCCCCACCCCCCACGTATTTTGTAAGTGCTCATTCTAAAGGAGTTTAAATCCAATAGAAAGTTAACTGCGGACTATAAAGGACTTGCAGACACATTTTTCGCAAGTGCAGATTCTACAGGACTTATCGAAATGAGGTCAGGTGGGGTGACTTAGCGGCGAGTGATGATAATGAGGCAACACCTCCAAAAGGCGAACGTTGGGCACGCCCAGAACACTGAGAGACACGCACTCACAGGCTCCAGAGCGAACCTAAAGTTACTTTGCGACAGAAATGATCGACAGTCAATTGATTATGACCGGGTGGGGGCTGTGGATTTTCGCGGTGCTGTGGAAAACTTACGTAGCGACTACACCTCTCAGTTTGTCTTAAGGTGCCTTTGAAATCTGAGTATTTATCACGTCAACCATAATCTCAGAGCTGTCTCGTATCCACTCAAGTGTATCTTCATCAAGAGCGGCTGTAGTAGTGGACTTGCGGGTCGACTTGAGTCGTGAATTCAGCTTCACTCGTCAGTCAATGCGCGCCACGATTACCGTCATGTCATCCGCCTGCTCGGGGGTGCCTCCCCACTCCTCGGCTGCCTGCATCAGTGACTCGGCTACGATGCGCGGAGTGGAGTGGCGCAGCCTGGTGGCGAGGTCCTGGAGGCGCGATATCCCGAATTCCTCGCCGTAAACATTTTCAGGCTCGACCAAGCCGTCGCTGTAGCCCACCAGCAAGCTTCCCGGCTCCATTTGGATTGTGCCTTGCTCGTATAAGTAGTCCTCTACCACGCCGACTACCATCCCGCCGACATCCAACTGCTGCACCTTGCCATTACAGATACAAAGCGGCGGCAAATGCCCGGCATTGGTGTAACGCAGGGTGCGGCTTACGGTGTCGTAAACAGCATAGAAAAAGGTGGCAAAGCGATCGTCGGCGGTGTTGCGGAAAAGGTGACGATTTAACCGGGCAACCAGCGCGGCAGTGCTTTCCGTCCCATTTTCGCCGAGTACCTGGCTGCGCAGTGCCGCCTGCAAACTAGCCATCAGCAGCGCCGCTGAAATCCCCTTGCCGGAAATGTCCGCGACAGCCATGGCCAGGCGTGTTGTGCCAAGCGCAATGAAATCGTAATAGTCGCCGCTCACGACACGCGCCGCGCGGCAGATGGCCTCCAGTTTCACCCCGGGAATTTCGGGCAACTCGCGTGGAAAAAGCTGCGCCTGCACTTCACGCGCGATGGAGAGCTCATTTTCCAGCTTCTGGCGCTGCGTCTGTTCTTCAATCAAATTACTGATCGAGCTTGTCATGGAGTTGAAAGATTCGCCGAGCTCACCAAGCTGATCTTCGCGCTCGATTCTGACGCGGTGGGTCAGGTCGCGCTTTTGAACAAACTGCGTTGCTCGATAGAGGCCATCCACGGCCTTCGTAATTGTCCGCGTAAGAATAATTCCCGTGATCAGCGCTGCAATCTCAATCAACAAGAAAACGACGGCGACCGCGCCGAGAACGACGAGATACAGATCACCCAGCTCGCCCAACGAAGAAAAGATGCGCCGGTTCAATCGTGAAGGGCGCGCCGCAAATAAGCCGAGAACAGGGCGAGTGTTTCCGCTCGCTTGCCCCTTCGCGATATAAATAATGGCGCGATTGGAAATGCCGTTGATAGCCCAATCGAAGAAAAAAAGTGGAGGCTGCAACGAGCGTTTCTGCGTGGCGATGCGCGTCCCTTCACGAAACTCACCTCCGCCAATTCTATAAGCAATCCCCTGAGGGTCGCCGACCTGGACGGGGCGCACAAGAATAAGATTGATGGGCCCGAGATCTGTGGCAACCGTTTCGAGAAGAGCTGGGGTAACGGGCACGGCCAAAGACAACACCCGCGAGCCCTCACGAGTTTGATACCTCCGCAAGGCGACCAATCGGAGATGTTCTTCCACCTGAACGAGCCCGGAAAATGAGTTAGCGGAGGATTGCCCAATTTGCGAAAAAATTATGGGGTTCGCGTGAAGATCGATCATTAACCCGGGGAGATCATTTTCGTGAGCTGCATGTATCTGCGAGCGCCGGGCATCTTCTGCGTCGTCAGGGGCTAAGCTGGCTGGATGTGTAGCCTCGCCAGCTACCACATGGTCAGCGGCATCCCCAAGCATTTCGACGCGTTTATAGAGATCGTCCCAGAGGAGGTAGCCACCCAATTGTGAATACAAAATCGCCGCCGAAATTACGGTCATGATCAGCAAAAGCAGGATAGGGACGACGGCAATAAAAAGGTAAGCCACAACCAAACGGTTCCGCAGACTCCACAGTAAGCGTGTTCGCCACCATGCCAGGAAGCGCAGTAACAGGTACGCAGCCGCGAGAAAAAACGCCAGACGGAAGAAGGTGGGCGGGGACAGCGGCACACGGGTTAGGCCCAGCAGCCAAAACGCTGCGCGAAGGGAAATAATGCCCATCGCGATTTTATCCAGGAGTGAACGGCCGCTCCACCACCTGCGGAGAACGCGCAGCCAAACTCGTAGCGAGAAGTCAGCCATGGCTCAGGGGGATTACTTTACCTGAAAGCCCAGGTCAGGAAGGAAAGTTGTTCCGCGCGACTTTGAGCCCGCAGGTGGCTGAACTTTTACCTGACGGTCGGGTTGCTGATTTTGCTGTGATGGCGGCTATAGCTGAAATAGAACACAAGCCCGATCACCAGCCAAACGATCAGCCGTAACCAATTGGTCCAACCGAGGCCATAGATCATGGCGCCACAGATGACGACACCTGCGGTGGAAACGAAAGGCACGACGGGCACTTTGAAGGCACGCGGCAAGTCCGGGCGCCGAACCCGGAGGATCCAGATACCGATGCATACCAAGATGAACGCAAACAGGGTGCCGATACTAGTCATCTCACCAACAATATCCTCGGGAAGAAACGCCGCAAACAATCCTGTGAACACGAAGAAGAGCATGTTCGATTTGTAGGGCGTACGAAAACGGGGATGAATGTCGGAAAAGACCTTTGGAACCAGGCCGTCCTTGCTCATGGAGTAGAAGACTCGCGTCTGGCCAAGCAGCATGACCAAGATCACGGATGAGAACCCAGCCAAAATCGCCAACGTGACGGATTTGGACAGCCACTCATAGCCAGGCATGTATTTGGTGATCGCAAAAGCGACCGACGCTTCGCGGCCGGCTGTACGGAAATCCTCCACGGTAGCAACGCCGCTCAAGACGTATGCGAAAAGCACGTAAAGGACCGTGCAGACCACCAGCGAGCCCAGGATGCCGATCGGCATATCCCGTTTCGGGTTTTTGGCTTCCTGCGCTGCTGTGGAGACCGCGTCAAAGCCGATGTATGCGAAGAAAACCACTCCCGCCGCCCCAAGGATACCCAGTAAGCCGCCGAAATGGTGTGTGACACCTGTTGGTGCTACATAAATTGTCGCAGGAGGGATGAATGGTGTGTGATTAACGGGGTTGATGAAGCCCCAACCGATACAGATCACCAAGATAACAATGGTAACCTTCAAAATTACAATGAAGCCGTTGACGATGGCAGATTCTTTTGTCCCTTTGATGAGCAGGGCGGTTAGGATAAATAGGATGAGCAGGGAGGGAAGATTGATGATGCCGCGGTTCCCACCCATGCTCTCGAGGGGCGAGTGGCTCCATTCATAGGGAATCCGCATGTTGAACCAACCAAGCACGCGATTGAAGTATTCACTCCAGGCGATGGCAACTGTGGCGGCGCCCACAGCGTATTCCAGTACCAGATCCCATCCGATGATCCAGGCGACCAGCTCGCCCATCGTAGCGTAAGAATAGGTATAGGCACTGCCGGCAACCGGAATCATGGAAGCGAACTCCGCATAGCAGAGTCCAGCGAAAGCGCAACCCACGCCGGCGACAATGAATGCGATCGTCACCGAAGCTCCGGCTCGATCGGCAATCGCAGCAGCGGTTCTTACGAACAGACCGGCGCCGATGATCGCGCCGATGCCGAGCATAATGAGACTCACAGGCCCCAGCGTTCGCTTCAGGCTGTGTTCACCGGTTTCGCGCGCTTCTTCCAGCAGCAGATTCAGCGGCTTCTTGGTCAGTAGTGGACTGCCCATTCGCTTTCCTCCCTCGACCGTGATTGATGCTCGAGCTTCGTCAGCATTTCTCGTCCTCAGTGCTGGGCACCTCGGGCGCGCTTCCCTCGACTCCAGATGTGATAGACCGGAACCCCCAAAAGCACAATGACGACGCCCGGCCACGTTGTCTGTGTTTTATAAAGCAGCAGCACGAGCATGATCGCGCTTGCGGCGATGATATATAGCGCAGGAAGCACCGGATAACCAAGCGCTTTATAAGGACGCTCCGCCTCTGGACGCTTGTGCCGAAGAACAAAAATTCCTGCGATGGTCAGGACGTAAAAAATTAGCACCGAGAATACGACGTAATCGAGCAAATCATTGTACAAATTTCCGTACAAAACCACGCCGCTGCCACTATCCACGAGGCGCGTGCGAGGCAGCACCAGGAACGCGGTCCAAATCCCCTGAAAAAGAAGCGCTCGGGCGGGTACGCGCTTATCATTCAGTTCGCCAGTAGACTTAAAAAATAAGCCGTCGCGCGCCACGGCGTAATAAACGCGCGCTCCCGCTAGGATCAAGCCATTGTTGCAGCCGAATGCGGAGATAGCGATGGCCCCGGCCATCAGGTAGGCCCCCGTATTGCCGAAGATCGCGCTCAAGAGCGCGGTAGCGACGCGGTCATCCGGCGCATTCTGAATCTGGGCCAGTGGCAGCGTCATGAGGTAAGCGAGATTCGCGAGGCAATAAAGGGTAATGACAATAATTGTGCCGAAGGCCATCGAGAGTGCTACATCACGCTTGGGATTTTTCACTTCACCGGCGGTAAACGTGATGTTGTTCCAGGCGTCGGCGGAAAAAAGCGAACCTACCTGGGCCACGCCAAACGCCACGAAGAGACCAAAAGCGCCACTGGCAGCGGTAACCATGGGAACAAACGACCTTAGAAAGTCAGCACCGGGCTGAATTGCCAGCGCTCCGCGTATTGCCCAGAACCGGCTGAAATTGTCCTGCATCGCTGCGGCGTTTCGCCCTACGAAAATGCCCAGCACTATAAGGGCAGCGAGCGAGAGCGTCTTCGCGCTGGTAAAAACATTTTGTATCAGCTTGCCCAACCGCACGCCGAGCGTGTTCAGAAACGTGATGAAGAGAATCATGATCACGGCGACGAGTTGCTGCCACGACAGGCTGATGGCGTATTTGGCGGACAGGGTGATTGGAGGAACGATCCAGACGGTTGGCGAGATCGCCGGAAAGAATACGCCGAGGTAACGCGCGAACCCCACGGCGACAGCCGCGATTGTTCCGGTCTGAATTACAAGGAAAAGCGTCCAGCCGTAAAGAAAACCCCAGAGTGGCGAATACGCTTCGCGGAGAAAAACGTATTGGCCGCCGGCCCGCGGCATCATTGCGGCAAGCTCTCCATAGGCGAGCGCAGCGGAAACGGTTAGAAGTCCCGTGATAATCCAGGTGGCGAGAAGACCGCCAGCAGAGCCGGTCTGCCGCGCGATGTCTGCGGCAACAATGAAGATCCCTGAGCCAATCATCGAGCCGACGACGATCATGGTGCCGTCAAAGAGACCGATGGCTCGAACAAAACCAGTGTCTTCGCCAGCGGAGGGGCGCGTCACGACTTTGGCCGACTCAGGCATTTTCGTGGCTTCCGGTTATGCGAGCTTTTTTTGGCTGAATTTGCTGGATTCGCTTCAAATATTGACGGACGCGACGCCCGGGATCTTCAGCAAGGAGAATGTCACTGCATACTGCGATGGAATCTGCGCCGGCGGTAAAAACCTCTTCCGCGCGCTCGAGTGTGATGCCGCCAATGGCGATTATCGGCTTTGCCGTGATCTCGCGTGCGGAGCGAATCAAATTTGTGCCCACTACGGGATCGGGATTTGCCTTTGTTTTCGTCGCGAAGACCGGGCCTACCGCAATGTAATCGGCAGAGGTAGCAGCAGCGCGCCGCACTTGCTCGAGGTTGTGCGTAGAAACACCCACCCACATTCCCTGCCCGCAAACTTCTCGCGCGGCATCAACATTTAAATCTTCCTGCCCCACGTGAACGCCATCGGCACGCGCAATCCCGGCAATATCGGCGCGGTCGTTGACGACGAAACGTACATGCCGCGTGCGAAGAAATGCCGACAGACTCTGAGAGGTTTCAAGATACTGGCGGGACGCTGCGGTTTTGTTGCGATATTGAATAAGCTCAACCCCGGCTTGGACTAACATTTCTGCGCAGGCCAACTCCGTTGTTTTGAGCAAAGCGGCGTCCATTATTGCATACAACTTTGCAAAGACAATAAGCATTTGCCCTATTTTGCGGGTACCGGCGTGAACCGGTCCAGAAAATGCGTATGCAATTGACCCGCGGCGAAATCAGATTCGGCAAGAATTTTGCGATGAAGAGGAATTGTAGTCTTCACGCCTTCGACCACGAACATCTCGAGGGCGCGGCGCATTCGCGCGATCGCTTCCGCGCGATCGCGCCCATGCACGATCAGCTTGGCGATCAGCGAATCGTAATACGGCGGAATGATCGCGTCGGCATGCGCCGCGGAATCCACGCGCACTCCGGTGCCCCCCGGCGGCTGGAACGTGGTAATGCGTCCCGCGGAAGGCACGAACGTTTCGGGGTCTTCCGCATTGATGCGGCATTCGATGCTATGTCCGGAAAATTTTACTTTTCCCACCGCGTCATCAAGCTTCTCTCCGGCCGCCAAACGAATCTGCGATTTGATCAAGTCCACGCCAGTGACCATCTCCGTGACAGGATGCTCCACCTGAATTCGCGTGTTCATTTCGATGAAGTAGAAGCTGCCATCCTCATCCATCAAAAATTCCACCGTGCCGGCATTCGAATAGCCAAGTTTTTTTAACGCTTCGACCACGCGCGCGCCCAACTGCTCGCGCTTCTTGGGATCGAGCGCGAGCGATGGCGATTCTTCCACTAATTTCTGGTGTCGCCGCTGGATGCTGCATTCGCGCTCGCCCAAATGCATCACGTTACCGTGGCGATCTCCCAGCACCTGGAACTCGATGTGGCGCGGCCGCTCGATAAACCGTTCGGCATATACATCCGGGATGCCGAAGGCTTGCTGCGCCTCGCTGCGGGCCGCCTGGAAGGCGGGCAACAATTCTTCGATGGCGCGAACGACGCGCATGCCTCGGCCGCCGCCGCCCGCGGTTGCTTTGATAATCAGCGGGAAGCCAATTTCCCGCACTGCAGACTCGAGTAAGTCTTCACTTTCTATTACCCCGTCGGTGCCCGGAACTGTCGGCACACCCATTGCCTTCATCTCGCGCCGGGCTCGGTCCTTTTCGCCCATCAACCGAAGAGTCTCTGGCTCGGGCCCTATGAAGGTAATGTGCGAGGCTTCGCATACCGCCGCAAAGTTGGCATTTTCGGAGAGAAATCCGTAGCCTGGATGGATAGCGTCCACATTCGTAATCTCTGCCGCGCTGATTACTTGCGGGATATTCAAATAGCTGTCCGTGCTTCGCGCGGGCCCGATGCAGACCGCTTCGTCGGCAAAACGCACGTGCAAAGAGTTCCGGTCCGGCTCTGAATAGACCGCCACCGTGGCGATCCCGAGTTCTTTGCAAGCGCATATCACGCGAAGGGCGATTTCTCCGCGATTTGCGACCAAAATTTTACGGAACATCATAGGGGGTGGGAGTTACTTCTTCCGGCTGGGCCGGATCGTAAAGAGCGCCTGACCGTACTCCACGGGCTGGCCATTTTCCACCAGTATTCCCGTCACTTCGCCACTAATGTCGGATTCTATTTCATTCATCAACTTCATAGCTTCAATGATGCATAGAACCTGGCCGGTCTGTACCGCATCGCCAACTTTGACAAATGCCGGGGCCCCGGGTGTAGCGGACTCGTAATAGGTACCGACAATGGGCGACTTGATGGTGTGCGCATTTGCTTTGGTGTGAGCTTCTGGGCTGCTGGCACTTGTTGCCTTTGGAGCTGAAGAAATGGCCGACAATCCGGCTGAAGCGGTCTCTTCCAGTGTGGCAGCGGTACCTTCGACAGTAGCTGACGTCGAATTATTATTGGCTACGTTCGAGGAAGATGTCGAGTTTACGCCGGCCTTTTTAAGACGGATTCGCAGGTTTCCGCGAGAGTACTCGAACTCCTCCAAGTGGTGTTCGGCCATAAAGCCGAGTAGGCTCTCAACTTGGTCCAGGTCAGGCTGTGACCCGGCCGATGATGCGGGCTTGGCACGTTTCTTCTTAGCTGGCATGGGTATTCAAAGTTCCATGAAATCTCGAGGCGCATTGGTCAAAATCTCAGCTCGATCCGCATGCAGCGCCAAGTCGTCCTCGATCCGGATGCCCCCAACACCTTCCAAGTACACTCCGGGTTCGATCGTTACAACGTTTCCCGCTTGCAGGATCCGTTTTTGACCCCGCGCAAGTCTGGGCTCCTCGTGGACTTCCAAACCCAAACCGTGCCCTGTGCTGTGTACAAAGAGCTTCTCTAACCCCGCGCTGGCCAAAACGTTTCTTGCCGCCCCGTCAACGTCTTCACCGGACGCCCCCAGTCGAGTGGCGGCAATCGCTGCGGACTGCGCTTGCCGCACGGCTTCGTACCACTTGCGGATACGAGGGGGAGCCTTCCCAACGTATACCGTACGCGTTAAATCGCTGCAATAGCCGGCGAGTATAGCACCCAGGTCTAACACCACCAACTCATTTTTCCTCAATCTCTTGCCGGTGGCACGTGCATGGGGCAACGCCGATCGTGCCCCGAAAGCTACGATTGTCTTGAACGCGGGCCCTTCAGCGCCGCTCGTCCGCATCCGGTACTCGATCTCCGCGGCAATCTCAAATTCACGCACTCCCGGCTTCAATAAAGGGAGCACGCTGGTCAGTACGCCGGACGCTAGCACGCCGGCTCGTCGTAGTCGCGCAATCTCTTCCGGGTCCTTGATAGCCCTTAAACCCTCGACCGCTCGGTTCAAGCCTACCCAGCAGGGCTTTGCTCCTGCCGCCCGCCGCAGAGCGCTCATGTGCGCCACCATCACGTGGGCAATCTCGAAACCGACCCTAACCGTTTTCATCGCGAGCTTTTTCCCGATTGAGTTTATGAGCGGCGCCCGGCAGATGACCAGCCGTGCGCCCACTGGCAACTCCTGGCGAGCCTGACCCGTAAAACGTCCGTCCGTGAAGAGGGTTACGCGTCGCTCATCAACGAGCAGCGCTCCCGAATCCCCCGTGAACCCGCACAGATAAAAGATGTTCGGCAAGTGCGTCACCAGCAACGTCTCAACCTTTTCGGCCGCCAGCCCCTTTCGCAGTAAATCCACGCGTTGCGCGTAAATCTCACCCATGAGGCCCCTCATCCGATAACAATAGCGCTAAAACAAAAAGGGAGGAGACTTTTGTCTCCTCCTTTTTCCCTTCAGAAAGATTTGTTGTGAAAGGCTTCCCGGCTGTGCCACTAATTACCCGGGAAGGATTCGCGGGGTCAGGAAGAACAACAGTTCCTGCGCGGAATTTTTGATGTTGGTCCTTCGGAACAAGTGACCGATTATCGGCAGGCTCCCGATGATCGGCACTTCGGTGATGTCGGTATTCTGTTGCGAGATGATGATGCCGCCGATAACCACTGTTCCGCCGTCCAACACGGTTACCTTGGTCTCCGCTGACTGCGTGTTCAATGCAGGAATTCCCTGAACGCGCGGAATACCGGGATCGATTTGGGTGTTCTCAACAACTACGTCCATGAATACGGTTCCTTCGGCCGTGATTTGCGGGGTTACCTCCAGCCTCAGCACTGCGTCAATGAATTGCACGGAAATTGTGTTGTTGATCGTCGTTTGAATCGGGATCTTTGTTCCCTGCTTGACGACGGCTTTCTCGTTGTTCTGCGTGATAACCTTCGGCTTTGAGAGCAATTTGCCGATACCCTTGGCTTCCGCCGCGGAAATGAAAAGGTCCAGGGCGAAGTTTGGCGAGCGGTGAGCATACGTTAGGCCGCTCGTAGCGACGCCCGCTGCCAGGTTTACCAGCAGGGGCAGCGGTAGTGTGGGTGGGGGGCCACTCAGGCTGCTTGTCCCGACGGCGCTGTTGCCTCCAAAGACGTTGCGGCCCCCGGTGCTCACCCCTGCAACCCCTAGCTGTACGCCAAGGTCTCGTGAAAATGCCCTCGACGCGGATACCACACGTGCCTCGATCTCTACCTGCTGAGACTTCCTATCAAGCTGCCGAATCAGGTTCTCAATGGGTGGGATCACCGCCGGAATATCCCGGATGATAATCGTGTTGGACCGCGCATCGGCCAGAATCTCTCCGCGCGCACTCAAAAACTTTTTGAGTGTGTCGCGCATTAGGTCTGCCTTGGAGTAACTCAGAACTTTCGTCCAGGTCACCGGGTCAACCGCATCGCTTTGCGCTCGTGCCAAATCGCGGCTAGTCTCCGCTTCTTTCTTTAGGGTGTCGCGCGTCGCCACTCGCAGCACGTTTCCCGTGACTTGTTTGTCGAGATTATTATTCTGCAGGACGATATCGAGAGCCTGGTCCCACGGTACCTCGTCCAGCACAATGGTCAGCGAACCTTTCACCGCTGGATCGAGAACGACGTTGAGTCCGCTAATCTCGTGAATCAGCCGGAAGAAATCTTTCAGGTCGACATCTTTCAAATTTACCGAAATCGGCTCACCGGTATACCGTCCGCCGGTGGATGGCGCAGGGGTAGCCGCCTGTGCGGATCGCGGCATTTGGCTTTGTACCGGCGCTGGCGTAGCTTGCTGGGCTGGCGGCTGTGCCGGAACCTGCTGCGATGATCCTTGTTGAGCGAGTGTTTGCTGTACCGTTCGAGGCGCTAACGGCTGCTGATTTCCGCCAAAGCTCGCGAGCTGGATTGAGGGCTGGGTCAGCTCGCCGGGCAACTGAATCTTCGGGGTTGGCACATTAGCGGTGCGCCGCATACGAGTTTCCATGGGGCGCGATTGTTCCACTACAAATTTTACCGGACGAAGCTCCGGCTTCGCTTCGCCGCCTTCGGAAGCACCTTTCGATGTTCCCGTGACGGGCGTTGCCGGTGAAGCGTCGAAAACCACCACAACAGCCTTATCTTCATTCTGAATCGAGTAAGGAGCCGCCACCCCCAAATCAATGACTACGCGCGCGATTTCCGGGGTGTATTGGGCCATCCGAATTCCGTGAACCGGAGCTATTCCACTGGCGATTGCGGATCGCTTTACGGCCAACCGCGCCGCCGTGAAGTCCAGCACCAGGCGTTCCGGGCTCTGGATTCGCGACGCATGATACTTCAGGCGGCCATTGCCATCGATGCGCACAGCCGTGTGCTGGCCCTCCTGCGTCAATCCTACTTTTGCGATCACCGAAATAGGCGCTGCTGCCTGCTCCGCCCGGTTCAAGGCTGCCGTGAGTGGATTCCCTGCGGCAGTAGCCAGTGCTGACTGGGTTTGCGCCAGTAGCGGGCTCGCCGCGAGCGCCAGGCTCGCCAAAAACAGAGAGCCGTGCCGGTAGGCCGGCGAATTCGTCTTCATTGCTGTTCTCCTGAACTGGGTTGAATTCGTTTATTTACTTGATGCTCGACAGGTTTCCCGAAGGCATCCTTCCCAATCTCATGGAAGGAGACGCCATCCATCGAAATTTTCTCTACTCGGCCGTCATAGAGCTGATCGCCCTCGCGGAGGAAGTACGTCCGCTGCTGCGCATTCGAAACCACCGCAATCCTCGCGTTCGGGGATCTGACGATGCCGTCCAGCCGCAGCGAACTGATTATCAATCCTGCTTTGCCTGGCAACTTTGGTCCGCTGTCGCCTTCTTTTTGGCGCCCCACAAGCGATTCGAAGGGATCTCGCCGTGCCATGTGGACTTCTTGCGGCTTGGCTGTGCTGTCCGACCGGCGCTTCCCACTCGATTGCTTCGGCTGAGATGTGGCCTGCGAGGTCGCGGACGCTTTCTGCACCGTCTTCGCCGACGTCGACGCAGAAGCCTTGGAGGCGTCCTTCGTAACAACTTTGGCTGGCCGCATACCAGCCTCGCTCTTTGAGGAATTCGAGCCAGGGCCCGCGCCCTTCGGAGGCATTACCGCACTCTTAACGGTTGCCGGAGTTCTGGCGGTTCCAGAAATTGTTCCTGCCGCGGAATTCTTCGCAGGCTTCGTCGCCTTCGCCGGTGCCGGAATCGGAGTCGTGGCAGCTCCGGAGGCCGGCGCGGCCGGCTTTTTCTGCGTCGCGGGGACTGCCCCTGCCGCAGGCTTAGAAGCGTCCTTCGCCGTAGCTTTCGCGGGCGTTTGTGATTTCCTGGCTGTCGGTGTTTCCTGCGCCCGTGTGCCGGGCGCCGCCCACACCAGCAAAGTTGCCAGCGTTATTCCTATCCAGAGCATTTTTCGCTGTCGCATCGTTGGCTCGTTCTCCAGCTATGGTTTGCTGCTCGGAGCTTTCACAGCTTGTGCCGATCCCGTCGTATCGGCAGTCTTAGTGAAGTACGTCGTTACCGTAAACGAGGCGGTCACCGTGGTTCCCGGTCGCATCGGATACTTCTTCACTTTTTCTGCGTCATCGAATTGCAGGTCGCCGATATTGATGATTCGGGATAGCCGGCTCATCCGTGAAAAGAAATCCAGAATGTTGAAATAAGGGCCATCCGCTTGAATCTGAAACGGCATCTCGTAGTGGTATTCCTTTGGCACTACGGGATCCGCTGCCAGACGCCGGATCTGCACGTTGGAAGCGGTTGCCGCGCCTTGCAACAGCCGGATAAATTCATCCAGTTCTTTTTCTTCCGGAACGATGGTCTTCAGGGTGTCAAGCTGCTTCTGCAACCCTTCCACGTCTCGTTTGAAATCGGCGTAGCGGCGTTCATATACCTGTAACTGGGTTACGTCACGCTGCAGATTGTCTCGTTGTTGTATGAGCTGATCGAGATTCACGCGCTCGCTCTGCACCGGCGAAAATGGCACGTACTCGCCAAGTCCAAAAATCAGCAGCGCCATCAGCGTGAACAGCAGCAGCTGGAGGTACCACGGAAATTCGCGAAACGAAAATGCCATGGTCGTTCCTTACCCTTTCTTTTGAGCCGCCGCGGCTGCGTTCCCAGCGGCGCCTGCCGCGTGCATGCCCGGAGCAATCTCAGCATTCAAGGTGAATAAAAATGTCTGCACTGCGCCGTTCTTCTCGTCCTGCTTGGACTCTTTGATCTCAATCTTCTGAAAATACCCGGAGCGCCGAAGTTGCGTGATGTAATTAGCCACGGCGTTAATCGAGCCGGCCGAGCCTTCGATCACCAGCGCATTCCCCTTGCGTGACATCGACGTCAGCCACAAAGCGTCTGTGCGCGATACCGTCGTTGAAATCGTGTCCAGTAATTCCTGGCCGCCCGTGCGGTCGCGCTGCAATTGCTCGATCACGTTGATGCGCTGGCTCAAGATCTTCTTCTGCCCTTCGAACGCATCCACTTGCTGTTTGAGCCCTTCCAGCCGCGCCTTCTCGCTGTTCAATTTGCTGATCTGTTCTTGCGTCGTCCGAGCCTGGGAATGCAGCGCGGAGTAATGCAGCGCCAGGGCTCCAAACGAAAGAGCCAGGGCTCCCACAATCAGCAGCAATTGGAACATCGCTCCGAGCGGCACAGGCCGCCGTGCGGCTTTGGGACGAGATTGGCCAAGCAGGTTGATCCGGATCATGGCTAGTCAAAACTCCTCAACGCCAGCCCGACAGCGATTGACAGGCGTGGCGCCAACTCACGAATTTGTTCTTCACTATGCCGGCTCGGATTTGGCGTTACTTTCCGGAAGGGATACAGCTCTTCCACCGGCATCGCAAACTCCTCGCGCAGCAGGTCCAGAAGACCCGGCACGCGGGCGGTTCCTCCTGCTACACAAATCCTCTGAATGTTTTCTCCGCTGGCGGTTGCGCGGAAAAAGTCGAATGTCTTCTGAATTTCCAGCGTCAGGATGTCGGAAACGGACTGCAAAATCTGCCCACGCTGTTCATCGGTGACGCTGGCGATGTTCTCGCCCTTCTTCAACCGCTCGGCGTCGTCAAAGCTCAAATCCAATTCTTTTTGCAGCGCATCGGTATACTGGTTGCCGCCCACCGAAACGTCGCGCGTAAACAGCGGCACGCCTCCGCGAACGATGTTGATATTCATCACGCTGGCGCCCACATTCAGCAGCGCAACCGTTTGGCCCGCGTCCGGCTCGTAATTGATCTCGAAACAATTTTGCAGCGCGAAGGCATCGATATCGACCACCACCGGCGTCTTGCCCGCCTGCGCCAGCACGTTCGTATGGTTCAAAATTTTATCTTTCTTCACCGCGACCAGCAGCACATCCATCTGCGAATCCATTGACTCCAGCAGTTGGTAGCTGAGGTTGACGTCCGCGATATCGAACGGGATATGCTGGCTCGCTTCCGAAGGGATGCGATCGAACAGCTCGTCCTCGGTCATCAGAGGGAGCGTCACGCGCTTGACGATCACCGAATGGCCGGAGACGGCCGTGGCCACATTCTTGGTTTTGATTTTCTGGGCGTCGAACACCTTGCTGATGGCCGCCGCCACTTGAGGCGCGTCCATAATCGCCCCATCCACCACTGTATCCTGGGCCAAGGGCTCCAAACCGTAGCTCACCAACTCGTGCATACCGCCACGATTAAGCTTCAGTTCCACAGCCTTAATCGAGCTGGAACCGATGTCCAGCCCCACCATCTGTTTAGATTTTCCTCCGCCGAACATATCGCGGCCTCTCTCTCAGTTTCTGCTCTGAGCCCCAATTGAGCGTTTTCTCGATTGGGCCTGGCTCATCTTGCGTTCCATCCAACGGTCCAGGATCGTTTTACGGAATTTCCAGCGGTTCCCCAACTTGAAGGCTGGTATCTCGCCCTCGGTGATGTAGCGATAGAGCGTGTCTGGCGAAATCCCCAGGTACTGGGACGCCTGACGAACGTTCATGACTTCGCGTGATTCATTCACCGAGAACTTCACCCTGGGCAACGCCCGCCCCGCTCTACCTTGACCGCTCCGCAGGAGTGCACCCCGTTGCGTCCTGCTTCTGCTGGGTGCTTTCTCCTGTAAGCCCGTTATGTCATCCGGGTACTGGAACTGTCAAGAAATCCGATTGCCGCAGTTGTCCTAAGAATAGCGGGAGTCAGGGGTGTTTATCAGGGGTTTGACGGCAGGAAAATCAATCGGTAGAGTTTTATACGTCCTAGTACCACTATACCTAGTGGTTCGATTCAATGTAAAAGACTAGTGTGCTTTTGGCTACGAAGGGAGACCAAGCTTACTCCAGAGTTCGTCGACCCTGGCCCGGGTATCCCCGTCCATCATGATTTCGCCCGGCCACGGGCGATTGAACCCTTCACTCGCCCACTTCCGAGTCGCATCGATCCCCATCTTCGACCCAAAATCCTGCATGCGTGCGGCATGGTCAAGGGTATCCACCGGCCCGAGCGAAAATTGTACGTCCCGCTCGGGGTCGATCGCACAAAGCGTCTTCCAGACCACCTCGCGGAAGTTCTGCACGTTGACATCGTGATCCACCACCACAATTACTTTCGTAAACATGGCCTGCCCTAGCGACCAAATGGCATTCATAATCTTTCGCGCTTGCCCCGGGTAAGATTTCCGTATCGACACAATCATCAAGTTGTGAAAAATCCCTTCGGCGGGCATTGCCACATCCACAATTTCGGGGTACTGCATCTTCATCACCGGCAGGAATAGGCGCTCGACCGCATGTCCCATATAAAAATCTTCCTGCGGCGGCGGCCCTACAATGGTCGTTAGGTAAATCGCGTCGCGACGATGCGTGACGCACGTAACATGGAATATCGGATATTCTCCCTCCAGAGAATAAAATCCGGTGTGATCGCCAAATGGTCCCTCCGTGCGCATTTCATTCAGGTTGACGTACCCCTCGAGCACAATCTCCGCGTGCGCTGGGACCTCGAGAGCGACGGTTTCGCACGCAACCAGCTCCACTGGTTCGCGCCTCAAAAACCCCGCGAACATCATTTCGTCCAGGTCCGGCGGAATCGGCAGAATCCCTGAGAGACACGTGGCCGGATCAGCCCCGATCGCCACCGCGACCTCAATTCTTCCCTGCGGATTTGCTTCGCGTGCTCGCCGGAAATGTTCGGCGCCGTGCTTCTGGGTCTGCCAATGCATCCCCGTCGTACGCTCGTCATACACATGCATCCGGTATACGCCCACATTCCTCTTTCCTGTCTCCGGATTTTTCGTGAAAACCAGCGGCCAGGTGATGAATCGACCGCCATCTTGCGGCCAGCACTTCAAGATCGGAAACTTTAAAAGATTGATGCCCTCCCTCGTAATCACTTCCTTGCATGCCCCGCTCCTCACGGTCTTCGGAAAGAATGAGCCCAACTCGGCCAACTTCGGCAACATCTTCAATTTGTCAAAGAGCCCTTGCGGCGATTGCATATCCATAAATCCGCGTATTCGCGCTCCCACTTCGTCGATTGCATTCACCTCCAGGGCAAGATTCATCCTGCGCTCGCTGCCGAGCATGTTGATTAGGACAGGGTGCGTCGAGCCTTTCGGCTTCTCAAAAAGAAGCGCAGGACCTCCCGCGCGGGTCACTCGCTGCGTGATCTCCGTAATCTCGAGTACCGGGTCTACTTCCGCACGGATGCGTTTCACCTCCCCTTCTCTCTCAAGCCTCTTGATAAATTCACGCAAATCCCGATATGCCACAAACCCCTCCAAAATATGCCGGACACGCCGGGGCAACCAAGCCGTAATGCGGTCGCGGTCACTCTAGCACGAAATTTGCTGTGTTACGTTCGGCCCGGGAGTGAAAAAGTATCAAGTCCAAAATCTTTCCACCGCATGCTTCCCGTGCCGAGTGTTTAGCCGTCAGCCACTTTGGGGAAAGAGGTTATATCGGCAGTCTTGTTATCTTGACCACTGTCGGGGCGGAGTCTATCCTCTAAGTTCGGAGCCGTAGCCCTACACGATCCATGCGACGTATCTATTTAGATTACAACGCCACCACACCCGTGGACTCTGACGTCCTTGAAGCAATGTCGCCTTACTTCGCGGAGGACTTCGGCAATGCCAGTTCCATTCACTCGTTTGGCCAGAAAACACGCGCCGCCGTCGAGCGCTCCCGCGAATCCGTTGCCGCGCTGATCGGCGCACGTCCTGCCGAGATCGTTTTTACCAGCGGCGGCACCGAGTCCGACAATATGGCAATCTTCGGAATTGTCGGTGCTGCTCGCGGCGCATCGAAACATATCGTCACAACCACCATTGAGCACCCCGCTGTGCTCAACCCTTGCGAGGATCTCGAGGAGCAAGGCGTGCAAGTTACTTATGTGCCTGTCGGACGCGACGGCCTGGTCAATCCCTCGGATATCCGGCGCTCTTTGCGTCCGGACACTGTGCTCATCACCATTATGCACGCCAACAATGAACTTGGGACTGTCCAGGCGCTCGAAGAAATTGGCGCCATCGCGGCGGAAGCCGACGTTTATTTTCACACGGATGCTGTCCAATCAGCCGGAAAAATTCTGTTCAACGTGAAAAGTCTTCGTGTGGATTTGCTGTCTCTCTCGGGCCACAAGTTATACGCTCCCAAAGGTGTCGGCGCGCTTTATATTCGAAGCGGTACTCATATCAAGCCGCTGCTCTTTGGCGGTCACCACCAGCGCGATTATCGCCCCGGCACCGAAAACGTCGCCGGGATCGTTGGCTTCGGCAAAGCTGCAGAAATTGCGCGCACCTTGCTGGGGGAGGAAGCTAAGCGAATCGCCGCGCTTCGTGACTGCTTGGAAAAAGGAATTCTGGACAATGTTCCCGAATCGCGCGTGAACGGCAGCATTACCGAGCGCACGCCCAACACCACCAACATCCTGATTCCCTACGTTGAAGGCGAAGCTCTTATCATTGCACTCGATCTCAAAGGCGTGGCGTGCTCCACCGGCGCAGCCTGTTCTTCCGGTGCGATTACGCCTTCGCACGTACTCACGGCTATTGGCCTCGCTCCGGAAGACGCGCGCGCCAGTTTGCGTTTTAGTTTGGGACGCCCTACAACTACCGAGGACATTGACTATGCACTGTCCGTCATTCCCGGTGTAGTGGAACACCTTCGCGATCTCTCGCCTGTGTACAAGAGGCCAACTGTGGCCTAATGATTCAGGAATCCATTTGGCTTTTACTGTCAGGGTGGAGCTTTTCCTTTTATGAGCGAAACTCATGTCCCGGCCCGGAGTCGAGGAATCTTGCCCTCTGAAGCTTTTAAGGTTCCACGGAAATCACAAGATTAGACATGACTCGTGAAACCCCCAACTCGCCACGCACTGCGGTCGCCATGTCCGGCGGCGTCGACAGCTCCGCAGTCGCCGCGCTTTTGCACAGCCAGGGCGAGTCAATCGTAGGCCTCACCATGCAACTGTGGAATCAGCGCCGCCTCCCCGAGCTTCATTCCGGGGAACCCACCCGGCAGCATCGCTGCTGCTCGATTGATGATGTCTACGACGCGCGCGCCGTCGCTGAACACCTCGGCTTCCCGCATTATGTCGTCAACTTTGAAGAGAAATTTGAGAACACCGTGATTCGGCCTTTCGTGGATTCCTATCTCGCAGGCGAAACTCCGATTCCCTGCACGCAGTGCAATAACCACGTCAAATTCGATCAGTTGCTGCTGACCGCCCGGCAGATTGGCGTACAGCAACTTGCTACCGGCCACTACGCGCGCATCCGCTGGAACGCGAATTCCCGCCGGCACGAACTTCTTCGGGCCTGTGACGAATCGAAAGATCAATCTTATTTTCTATTTGGGCTTACGCAGGATCAAATGTCGCGCACGTCGTTCCCCTTGGGTGAGCTCACCAAAGAGGAAGTGCGTCGCATCGCCCGTGCCGCGCGCTTGCCAGTGGCTGAAAAACCCGACAGCCAGGAAATTTGCTTTGTCCCTTCGGGAAATTATGTGCAATTCATTTCCGCATATCTAGGTGAGCGCGGTGAATCGATTCCCGACAGTGCCGGAGAAATTGTGACCACCCGTGGAGAAGTGATTGGCCGCCATAATGGAGTTCACAATTTTACCGTTGGCCAGCGCAAAGGCCTGGGAATCGCGGCGGGCCGGCCGCTCTACGTGTCTGGACTCGATCGCGTCGCGAAGCGCGTAATTGTTGGTGATGACATCGAACTTCGCAAATCCTCTTGCACCGTCCGCGACGTCAATTGGGTTTCCATCTCATCTCTCGAAAACTCGATGCCCGCAACAGTAAAAATCCGCCATCGTCACGAGCCTTCCGCAGCGGTGCTCGAGTCGCTCGATTCCTCTCGAGTTCGCGTCCGATTTGAAGTTCCCCAGCGTGCAGTCACGCCAGGACAGGCCGCCGTCTTTTATTCCGGCGATCGCATCCTGGCTGGTGGCTGGATCGACTGAAATCTCGTGAGAATTCTGTCGTCATTCTGAGGACCGTCCGGTCCGGCAAAGAATCCAAGGCACGAAGTCAGCGGCACACACAAACGCAAGTGAGGCTAAAAATGTTCTCAAAACGAATTGTTGGTGGAATTACTTCGTGAAAGCGAAACGCCACAAACAGCGCTAAATGAATAGCTCTTCTTCCGCTTCGACTCGGCTGGCAACCGGATTTTCAGCGGCCTTCTTGCGGTTGCGAAAGAAATCCAGCCCCACTTGCACGCCCTTCAGCAGCGCGGAAGCTTTGTAAACCGGACGCAACACCGAGCGCCGCATTCCCGAGCCGAATATCTCGACGGTTTCGAGCAGTCCGGTCAACATGCGATCCGTGTGGATCAATTGCCCGCGAACGCGTTCCGCCGCTTCGCTGATCACACGGTCCACTTTTTGCGCCTGGCCGCGAGCGATATGCACCACGTGCGAAGCATCCGACAGAATGCCGTTGATGCGTGGTTGCGCGTCGTCAACTAACAATTGTATGCGCATCAAAATTGGATTCACGCGAGCGTGCAGATCCGACGCCATGCGCGACAGTTCGTCGCTTGCGCGCCGGATGCGAAAATATACGGCAACGAGAATGATCACCTGGGTAAGTGCGGCAATCGCCGTAATCCCAACAAAGATGACTAGCCAGATGTCCATTCAGTCCTCTATATCCCGCGTTCGGAGCGCGCCTGATCTGAATCACGAGGCAAGCTAAGCTCTACTGGGCGGCCTTGGATTTTTCCCGCTGGTACGCATCGCGGCCGGCTTCGACTGCCGCACCGATCGAATCCTTCTGTCCTCGCGCAACTTCCTTGCTGCGTTCCAACAGATCCTCGGCGCGCTCACGAAGTTCGCGTGCTTTTTTCTGCGCGAAATCCTTGCCCTCATCGGCCCTCTGCAACAGATATTCCCGCGTCTCTTCGCCGGACTTCGGCGCGAACAAAATGCCCACCAGGGCGCCAATGCCGAGGCCCGCCATGAAATAAGTAACCTTCGCTCCAATGTTTTCGGCCATTTGAAATTCCTCCTTTTCGAAGTTAGCACAGCGCCCCAAGTGGCGCAAGCAGAGGCCCGCGGGATTAGCTGATTTTAATCATCGGAGCTTCCCGGTTCGTCCCTTTTCCTCACCGGCGCTTCTTGCGCCACTTGTAAATACTCAAAGATTCGCTCAGCTTGCGGTCGCGTCACGATATTGCTCAATTCGTCCATTCCTATTTTCCGTAGATGCGCGACACTGCCATATTTTCGCAGAAGCTTTTTCGCGGTGCGTTCTCCGACGCCTGGAATTTCCAGCAGCGCACTGCGTACCTGGCGCTTGCCGCGCCGCAGTTGATGGAACGTTACAGCGAAGCGGTGCGTCTCGTCGCGAATCTGCTGGATCAAATGCAAAATCGGGGAGTGCCGCTCGAGGATGATGGGCTCGTCCTCCTGTCCAAGAACGTATATAATTTCTTCTTTTTTGGCAATACTCGCGAGCGGCTGGTTGATGATTTGGAGTTTCTCCAGCGCTTCCGCGGCGGCATGCAATTGTCCAATTCCGCCGTCGATCAAAATTAAACTCGGCAGCGGCTTGTTTTCCGCCAGCAAACGGCTGTAGCGCCGCTCGACGGCTTCCCTCAGGCTCGCGAAATCATCGCTCTGCCCGGGCGTAATCGCGCTGCGAATAATAAATTTGCGGTAATCGGATTTTTTTATGCGCCCATCGGCCCACACGACCATCGAGGCTACGGTGTCGGTTCCCTGGATGTGCGAGATGTCGAAGCTTTCGATTCGTCTCGGCGGCTCAGGAAGATTCAGAGCGCTTTGCAGCGCTTCGGCGATCGCGGCTGACGTTGGCTTCATCACTCGGAAGCGCTGATCAAAAGAATGCTTGGCGTTTTTCTCGACCAGTTCGAGAAACGCGCGCTTGTGCCCGCGGTGCGGTGTCAGAATTTCCACGCGGTGTTTGGCGCGCTCAGACAAAGCCTGCTCCAGCAATTCACAGTCTTCGAAATCAATTGGCACGTGAATCGCCCGTGGCAAATATTCGGCCTCGAGATAAATCTGTTTCAGCAGCGAGGGCACAAATTCTGCCGGATCGAACTGGGCCAGATCTTCCCAATAAAAATCGCGGCGATCTACAACTCGTCCACCGCGCAAATGGAAAAGATTTGCGGACACCTGTGGAGGCTCGGCATAGTATGCCAGCACGTCCGTATCGTCGCCTTGAGCCGCGGCAATTTTCTGCCGCTCTTCGATGTCGGCAACGGTTCGCAGCAAATCCCTGTAGGCCCCTGCTTGCTCAAAGCGCTCTTCCCCCGACGCAAGCTGCATGCGCCCTTCCAGGCTCTTGATCAAATCATGACGGCGGCCTTCAAGGAATGTGCGCACATCGTGCGCGGCCTCGGCGTAAAGCTCGTCGGTGATTAGGCCCTGCACGCAAGGACCCACGCAGCGATGGATGTAATACTGCAGGCAAGGACGCGGATGGTGGCGCTCCAAATCCACGGTACACGACGGTATGAGAAAATGTTTGTGGATAAAATGCACAATCCGATGCGCGAGGCTGTGCGGGAAATACGGCCCGAAATAAATCGAGCCGTCCTTGCGTAAGCGTCTGGTTACGTAAACGCGCGGGTATTTTTCGAAAGCGGTAAAACGGATGTACGGATATGTTTTGTCGTCGCGAAGCAATATGTTGAATTTTGGCTTGTGCCGCTTGATGAGCTGATTTTCTAGGGCCAACGCTTCGCGCACATTGTCCACGACAATGGTTTCGAGATCGGCAATTTCACGCACCAGCGAACCTGTTTTGGCGTCGATGGAGCGTGACTCCAGGAAATAAGATTTGACGCGACTGCGCAACGATCCTGCCTTCCCCACATACAGGATCGCGCCTCCAGCGTCCTTGAAGAGATACACCCCTGGACCGACGGGAAGGCTTGAGGCTTTTTGATCGAGGTCCATATTAAGTGCAATACTATTCTATAGATGCGGCTTTACGATTTTGGGTTCCGAACGCCGGCTCCGCGACATCTTTTATGATAGCAGGGCGAATCGAATGGGGTGAGTGCAGCTGATGATTCCGTCTCCAAGAAAATTGAGGCGCATTGCGCTCAGCGCTTTTTTATCCAGCGCTATGTTTGCGGACGCACGCGGGTTCCCCAGCGAACTCCAAAAAGCGCAGAAAGAACCTCAAAAAGAAAAAGCAGCCACGGCAAATCTGCCCGAGCCGGCACAACCCGTTTGGGATCCGTTGCGCGCGGAAAAATCAATTGAGGTCGGCCGATTTTATTTGAAAAAAGGTGATTACGATGCTGCCATCGATCGTTTTCAAGATGCGGCGCTCTACCATCCGGGTTACGCGCTTCCCTACAAATTTCTCGGCGAGGCGCAAGAAAGAAAAGGGTTGAAAGCGGACGCCGTAAAATCGTTCGAAAGATACTTGAATCTTTATCCTCATGCTGACGACGCTGGGAAAGTTCGCAAGCACATCGCCAAGCTCTGGCGGGAGCTGGACAATCAGAAAAAGAAATCTCACTTGAGCTAACGCGGGCGGGTTTTCTCAATCAAGCAAGGCGCTAGGACACCGTGACGCCTTCCAATCGACAAGTTCAAGTTGAGCAGGCCCAAACCGTTCAGGATAAGCGCGCGAGAATTTTACGCGCTTTCTCGTACTCCGCAAAACGCTTCTCAGCGCTTCGGAATTCCGGAGAATGGGCCTGGAGTCCGCAAGCGGCGCGCTTGACCGGATGCTTCACGTGCAGCATCTCGTGATAGAGAACATATTCGACGGCACAACAGGGAACGCCTGCGCGATCGAGTCGGCGATTCAGCACGATCTGACGCACCCCCGGGTCAAAAACCCCTAATTGCCGCCTCCAAACTCGCAAGCTCCAGCCTAGATGGGGCTGCTGAAGAGTTCCAGAGAAATAGCGGCGATTCAGCCGCGCAAACAAACCCGCAAGATCGTGAAAAGCGCCTTGCGGTCCGCTCCGTACGCGGCGGCCCCGCGCGCTGCGCAAGCGTAGAAGGCGCCGTCGCGTAGCGGGCGCCTCGACGAAACTACGGTACATCTTTTGCATATCTTGCGGAGCACGCTGCCGGTAAAGCCGCGCGAGAAGCAGCACCGCTGCGGCCGCGAGCACTTCTTGCGGCGCGCGCTGCAGCAAGTCCGACATGCGGACATAAGCAGTGTCCTTACGGAGGCGAATGGTATGCGCCAGATTCGCATACGGAAACCATTCGACCTCAAATCGCGGCGGGCGTCCCTGGATTCCGAGGCGAGTAAACATTCGCTGAAACGTCCGCGCGCCGCCGGGAACAGCCAGGGTGTTTCTCCGTGAGAGCATCAGTTTCGTCGCCGAACGGGCGGTGGAGCAATCTCTTTTTTAGCTTTTTCCGCATCGCGGATGGCGTCGCGGGTTCCTTCAATCGCGTCGTCAAGCGTATCTTTATAGATTGCGMGCTCTGTACCGTGCGACGAAAGGCTCTGCAATACGGCCAAGAACTCTTTTCCTTTCGCGACCATTTCCTTTATTCCTTCATGAATGTTTTCTTGCTTCTCGCGGCCTACATCAATATATTCGGCGGCATCATCCACGCAACCCGCATAAGCATTCATCAGGAAAACCAGCATTTCCGGGTGGTGCCCGCTGGGCGAGGGGTGCTCGAGTTCGTATTTAAATTTTTTCAAGCGGTCTGCGGCAAAGCTGAGCAGAAGCTTAATCCTTTTATTCGACGTTTCGGCGTCGCGAATTTTGTCCGCCTCAAGGTCACTGAGATAGTCCTTTTTGCTGCGAGTGTCCTGGGGGGGATCTAAAAGCTCGCGCGGCTGATTCTCTGCGCCGGGTGCGTGCGAGAACTCGGATCTCCTGGGTAAGTCGGATTTGTTTGATGATTCGGGCGGATTTGAGTCGTAGTCATTTGCAAATTTGTTGGCGAGCTTGGGCTTATGCGGCTCTTGAGTTTCCGATGCAAGTTCCGGATTCCCCCGCACAGATTTGCCCCGTCGAGGAAACAAAAGCTTGATCAGATCGTCGTCGAAACGAACCAGATCCGCACGCAATGCTTCGAGGCGCGGCCGCAGCTCCTGAGGTGTGGAGAGAATCGTTTCCTCGAGGTCGCGCAGCCCTTTACGCAACTCGATCTGCATCTGCCGGTAACCATCCGAGTGGCGCTCAGCATCCGGACGAGTCCCCTTGAGCGCATTAAGCGCTATCTTTACGTCGTCGCGGTAACTCTCATAGATTTTCGCCACAGCATCGTAATTTTCGCGGAGCTGTTCGCGATGAACTTCCTGAAGTTGCGCCTCACCCAGTTTCTGCAAAAGCTTGGCTTTCCGCACGGAATTCGATTCACGCTCAAACTTTGCTTGCAGGTCCGCAACCCGCACCTGGGTCCGAGCGGCGGGTGCAAAGACCGCGCCCGCAAAAAAAACAATGATTATCCCGAGCCATGAGTTACGCGCGTTCATCTTACTTATTTTTTTTGCAACTCCCGCGTCAGCAGCTTGATTCGCTGCCGCGATTGAAAGTCCTGATCATCGTGCCGACCCTCATCGAGGTCGATGAATTTCTGGTATGACTCGATGGCTTCCTTCTTTCTTGCCAGTTTATCGTAGCAAATGGCGCGTATAAACCACGAACCCGTCACAGGTGTTTCCCGTTTAGCAAGAAGATCCAGGGTATCGAGGGCCGCGGCATAGTTGCTCTGGAGATAAAAAACCGTACCCAGATCACGGAGCGCATTCGTCTGGGTACTGTCGAGCGCAAGCGCGCTCCGAAGCGCTTTCTCCGATGCGGGAAAATCGCGCTTCTCCAAATAGATCCTTCCCAGCCCAGCTTGCAGACTGGCATCGCGCGGAGCGAGCTGCAATGCTTTTAGCAACGCGGCGATGGCTACATCCCAATTTTTCTGAGCGATGCCGATATCCGCTCGGAGCTTCAGTGAATCTAGCGTTGGCACGCTGCCCGCCTCGGCGCGATCTAACTCCGCAAGCGCCTGCGGAAATTCTTCCCGTTCGTAATACATGCGCGCCAGCCGCTCGCGGCTCTCGCGATCTTGCGGCTGCAGCTTCAAATAAGCCTCGAATTGCGCTGCGGCCTCGGGTTTGTGCTGCAGGAACAAACTATTTGCGAGGCCCAGCCGTGCCGGCGTCGAGTCGTTTTTCAAATCAAGCGCCGAGCGAAATTTCTTTTCGGCTTCGGCCGGGCGCTCGAGGCGCAACAGCGTCCGCCCGAGGGCGAATTCCACTTCGAAATCTCGCGGATTTACGTGCTCGGCTCCCTGGTACGTCTCGGCAGCTTCCGTCAATTTTCCGGACTGCTCCTGTGCGAGACCCAACAGCAGCCTCGGGCGGCTCTCGGTAGGCAGAAGCTCAGCCGCCTTGCGCAGCGGCTCGACGGCGGCAGCAGCGTCAGTAGGTAGAAGCATAAGGCCGAGATTTAAATGCGCAGCGGCTAGCTTGGGGTCGAGCGCAATCGCCCGGCGGTACTCAAACTGCGCTTCGCGTCCGCGTTCAAGGCCGGTGTAAGCGTAGGCAAGCTGAAAATGAGCGTAAGCGACATCAGGTTTTTCGCCGATAAATTTATTCAGCGGATCGAGGGCCGCTGCATAATCCTTGCGATCCATTGCGGCCTGAGCCTGGTCTAAAAGGCCGTTCAGAGGATTCGCGACCTTTTGGGTTTTGCGCGTGCCGGCTGGGGCCTTCCGTGGCTGCTGTGCTTGCGCTTCCGCCTGAGCGCACATCGAAACAGCCGCAACAATGCAAACACGAATGGTAAATCCTCGGATCATTTTAGTCGGGTTAAGCGAACAGGAGATGAGTTGCTAGCGGCCGCGGTTTCCAGAGTACTTCCATTATTCCCGCGACCGCTAACCGCTGCTGTTGGCTTCTGGCCTGTTGGGGGTAGAGGAGGGCCGTTATTTCCGCCGCGCAAAGATCCATTTTGATTTAGAACGCGCGCCAGGAATTTTCCGGTGTAAGACTGGGAATTGCGCGCCACTTGTTCCGGAGTACCGGTGGCCACGACCTTCCCGCCCAGATCGCCTCCCTCGGGACCCAGATCGATCACCCAGTCAGCGGATTTGATGACGTCAAGATTATGTTCGATGATCACGAGAGACGCGCCGCCTTCAAGCAACTTGCGAAATGCTGTGAGCAACTTTTGAATGTCGTCGAAATGCAACCCTGTGGTGGGCTCGTCGAAAATGTATAATATTCCCGGGTTGGCTGCATGAGTAAGATGCGCCGCCAGCTTCAAGCGTTGTGCCTCACCGCCGGATAGAGTCGTGGCGGACTGCCCCAGGCGCAAGTAGCCGAGACCAACTTCATCGAGAATTTTCAGCTTGGAAGTTACCTTGGGTACGCTGGCAAAAAACGCGAGGGCTTCGCGCACCGTGAGCTGCAAGACTTCGTGGATATTACGCTCCCGATAGCGAACCTCCAGAATGCTGCTCTTGAAGCGGGTGCCGCGGCATTCCTCGCAGACCAACTCGACGTCAGCAAGAAATTGCATCTCGACGGTCACGGTGCCGTCGCCCTGGCAGGCTTCGCAGCGACCGCCAGGGATGTTGAAGGAAAAGTGCCCCGGGCCGTAGCCGCGCTTCTTCCCTTCCGGCGTGGAGGCGAACACCTCGCGGATGCAATCAAAAGCCTTCAGGTAGGTTGCGGGGTTGGAGCGCGGCGTCCGGCCAATCGGCGATTGATCGACGATCACCACTTCCTGAAGAAAATTATCCCCCTCGATGCGGTCGCAAAATTCTTTTGCGCTGCCGCCATTTTTCCTGGCTTGCAACGCCTTGTAGAGAACGTCGTAAACGAGCGTGGATTTTCCCGAGCCTGAGACGCCGGTAAGAACGGTGAGAGTCTGAAGCGGAATCATTACATCGATATTTTGAAGATTGTGCGCACGCGCGCCAAAAATACGCAGAAATTTCCCGTTGGGCCGATGGCGGCGCGCTGGAACAGGAATGCGCAATTCGCCGTTCAGATAGCGAGCGGTCAGCGAATGAGGGTCGCTGAGCAAACGTGACTGAGGTCCCGCGAAGAGGATGCGGCCGCCGTGCTCGCCCGCACCAGGACCAAGATCGAGAACGTAGTCGGCTGCGGTGATCGTATCGGGATCGTGCTCGACGACGAGAACGGTGTTGCCGAGATCGCGCAACGATTTGAGGATGTGGATCAGACGCTGCGTATCGCGCGGATGCAGTCCGATGGAGGGCTCATCGAGTACGTAAAGCGCGCCGACGAGATGCGAGCCGAGCGACGTAGCCAGCTGCGTGCGCTGCGCCTCGCCGCCAGAAAGCGTCGAGGTGAGGCGGTCGAGCGCGAGATAGTCTAAGCCTACGGCATCGAGGTATCGAAGGCGCTGGCGAACTTCATCGAGAATCTTCCCGGCAATTTTTGCTTGCGCCTCACTGAGATTTAGCGTCTCAAAAAATATCCGAGCTTCTTTCACTGTCATGCGGCAGACATCGGTGATGGATCGGCCATCGACGCTTACGGCGCGAGCTTCGGGGCGAAGACGCGTGCCGCCGCATTCGGAGCAGAGTGCGTATCCGCGATAGCGGCTCAAAAACACGCGAACGTGCAGCTTGTATTTTTTGCGCTCAAGCAAATCGAAAAGACCCTTGATACCGCTGAACCCCTCGGAGTGATTGCCCTGAAAAATTAAGTTTTTTTGCTGGGCGGTGAGGTCGCGATAGGGCACGTCCAGAGGCACTCCGTGCGCGCGCAGCCAGCGCTTGGATTCCGCGTACAAGCTGCGGTAACGGGGCCTCGTCCACGGTTCAACGGCGCCCTGTTCCAGCGATTTACTGGCGTCGGGTACAATGAGGTTCAAATCGAAATCAATGGTGTTGCCAAAACCCTGGCAGCACGGGCACGCGCCGTAAGGATTGTTGAAGGAGAAAAGGCGGGGCTCAGGTTCTTGATAGGCGATCGCGCAGCGCTTGCATTCGAAACGCTCATTAAAAATTAAACGCTCGCCTTCCGCCCGCGGCGGGTCTGGAGCGAATTCCAGGATAGCCTCGCCACATCCCTCGCGATAGCAGATCTCGATGGAATCAATCAGGCGGCTGCGCGATTCGGCGGAAACCGCCAGGCGATCCACCAAGACGTAAACCGGCTTTGCGAAATCCACGTCCAGCAATGTTTCCGGTGATGAAAATTCATACATGCGTCCGGCCTGGAACAGGCGATTGAATCCGCGTTTCTGCAAATCGGTTAGGGCTTGGCGAATGGTTTCGGGTGTAATCTTGCCGGATTTCTTTGCGGATTTTTTTACCGCCGTCGGCAGGGCAGACGAAATCACCAAAGGATACAAAACATAAAAACGGCGTCCAGCCGTGAGTGCCAGAACACGCGCGGCGATTTCGTCCATGGTATCTTTGCGCACTTCCTCGCCGCACTTGAGGCAAAAAGTGCGCCCGGCACGCGCGAAAAGAAGACGCAAGTAATCGTAAATTTCGGTTGCGGTGGCCACTGTCGAACGGGGATTGCGCGTGGAATTCTTCTGCTTGATGGCGATCGAGGGGGCGATGCCGGAAATTTCGTCGACATCGGGCTTTTCGATGCGCTCGAGAAATTGCCGCGCATAGGCGGAAAGCGATTCGACGTAGCGGCGTTGGCCTTCCGCATAGATCGTATCGAAAGCCAGGCTGGACTTGCCGGAGCCGCTGACGCCGGTGACGACAGTGATTTGATTGTGGGGAATAGCGAAGGTAATGTTTTTGAGGTTGTGAACGCGCGCTCCCCGCACACGTATCACCTCTTGTTCAGAAATGCGCTGGGAGGAAGGGATCGGTGTGACGGTTGAATCGGTCGCCAAAGGGACCCTCTACATGGCCTTCGCTGTCGACAGCCAAACATACCATTATACGGCGGGTCGAACACGCGAGCAAACAGCGGACCTCACTCCAGTGCGCGCTGCCAGCGGGCGGCGCGAAGGCGCTACGCCAAATAAGTACTATGGAGTTAAGGGGCCGTCTTCGGGGATTCGGGAAGATGCGCTATAGCGGAAATGAATTGCTGTATGTCTGCAAAGCGTTGGAACGCTGGGCGGAATCAGCTACCTTACAAAACTCTATCTCGTTTGTTTTTCCCGCTTAGCTTTAAAAACTACTAAAAATAATAGGTGCCGGTCAAACGAACGGCGTGCGATCTGAATGCGCCAGTATCTTGGGCTAAACGAAAATAAAAGTAATCTCCCCTAACTTCCCAGTTCCCGAGCAGGATGCGGTTCCGCATAGCTAATTCCCACGCCGGACGGTAAGGGCCCGTGGCGATTGACTCTACGCCCAAGCCCGCTAGATACTCTCCCCGAAAAGACCTTCCGACGCCCAGCCGGACTCCTGAAAGTCCCAAGTGGCTATAGTATTTGTTCGGACTAAAATAGCCATGAAGAGGGCTTTGGCGAAACCCGATATAGTTGAATCGGTAGCCGGCCGCGAATCCAAGGTGCGACGGCCCAATCCAGCTTAGCGCTTCGGCGCTCAGTCTCTCGCCGCTATTCCCATCAGAATAATTTCCATGAGACCAAGCTCCCTTCATTCGCCAGGCACGCGGATACCATTTCAGAGTGGCGCGCCAATCATCCGTTAGCAGATCAAACTGTGTGGACCGAAACGTGGGAGATACTGGCCTGCGCAAGAATTCTCCTGTGACCCACATACGTCTCGCTGGATGCAATTCCACAGTCCCGCCGAAAAGCGCACGGCTCTTGCCATCCGCAAAACGCACCGCGCCTCCGCTTCCGCTGACTAACACGGCAGGGGACAGGCGCAGACGCAACTCTTCGGTTGCCCACATCACGTTGGCCCGCGGCCCTGAACTCTTCCACAGGGAGCGCTCTTCCGCGCGAGACCGAAGCGCAAAGCTGCGCGCAATTCCCTGCTCAAACCGTTGCGTAGACCGCCACGAACGATTCCCGGAGGAATCCGAAAAGTAGGCACCGGTGCCGCGTAACTGGCCGCGTTTTTTCATCGCCGCCGGAGGCGGCTCTCTCCTTTGTCGCAGCCTGTCGCGGCTCTTTCCGCTCGTTTGGTCCAGACGGCGCTGGTATTCTTGGAGCCGCTGGCTGCCGGGATGGCGAGCCAAGGCTAGCTTGAGCTCCCGGCGGGCCTCGGCGGTCTGCTTCTGATGCATTAGGTTGCGGATCAGCCCCACTGAGGCGGCCTCATCATCGGGATTAGCTTTGAGCAATTGTCGATAAAGTTGCGTAGAAGTCCCATAATCGCGCCGGTAGCCCAGCGCGCGAGCCAATTCCAGCTTCGCCAATCGATTGGACGGCTCTTCACGCAAAATCTCTTGAAACACCGCCGTCGCTCGATTATCCTCGCGGTTATAAAGATAAGCCCGGCCGAGTTCTAACTTAAGCCTCCGGTCCTTGGGGAATTGTCTGAGTCCATCTTCCAGTAATCGAATTGCCTCGCCGTAGTTTTCCTGGCGGACGGCGTTTCTTCCAGCCTCCAATACTTGTTGGCTGGCGGGCTTTGTCTGCGCAAAGGTCGGAATGCTCACGCACAAGGCGGCCAATGCAAATGTTGTTAGCTTGCGGAATCGTCGCATCACTCGCTCCTCGCTCAGGAATCCGTTGTTCCTATAAATAAAAACAGGGAGCGAGCTCGCCGTGTTCAGCATGGGTTGGCCACTCCGCCATTCCAGCTGGTTGGGGCTTGTCGATCGCTCCCTGCCAGGTTTCCTGATAGCCCAAATGGGCGCCGGCGATCCAGGACTCGCGGTCAGATCCCCATGGGAGGTACTGGACGCACATCTTCTGACTTATCTTCGTTCTGGTCCTGTACCCGCTCTTCATCGATTTCGCGATCGTTGAAGGTGCCGTCGTGATGCGCGCCATCCGCTTCTGCAACGTCCCCTTGTAGGTCTTGGTCGAGGCCTTCCTGTAGGTCCATGTCGCGATCAAGATCGCGATCGTCATCGATGCCTTCCCGATCATCGAGATTTGGACCGTCCTCTCGATCCTCGTTCAAATCCGAAGTCTCGTTCTTATCTTGCGGCTCCTGCACGGCAGCCATAGCTGCCGACGCGGGGTGTGCGACGAGTCGCTTCGGCGCGGCGATAAACAAGGTCAAGGCAAACGCCATGGCTAGAAGTGACGATTTAGAAATAGTTTTCGACATGAATTACCTCCCTAAGTTCCGTCAGGACCGTAGGATGCCAGAAGGGCCAAGAATGTAACTCGAAGGACTATAATCTCTTCGCTTTATTAGCCGTTCAATCGGCTTACAGGGCCACCAGTGGAATCGCAATTTCGATCCTTCTAGACTTATAAGCGATCTTGCCGATCCCCGCTATAGTACCTTCGTACTGCTTGCATGACTCGCCATTTATGACATACAGGCATGCGTTTTGATGGTTTTTAGTATGCCTTCAGCGAACTTTACCCGTACATGAGCCTGAGTGGATCTCATTGAAATTTGTCTGTACGCCAGCTCACTGCCAGACGTTTTCAGGATTGCTGTGCATCTCAAGTGAGACGCACGACGTTGCGCACTCCTCATCGGCGCGTGCGCATGTTTACTCTCAGTTCGCATGGCCTTGACAGTGCAGTCGCTCCCCTCTAGCCTGACATGGAGGGACCCTTCGATGCATGCTACTACTCAGGTCGGTTCTGTCGGGGTACGGCAGTGCCCATTCTGCGGAAAGCCTATCAAGCAGAATTTAGACCGATGCCCCCTGTGCAGGGAGGCCATACCTGAGATCCGCGTCTCGCGCCCTGCGCGTCCGGGCGGTGGGGGTCAGATCCGGCGCGGGTTATTGGGAATGCTGCTTGCTCTGGTGATTTATTATTTTGCGAGCGGCTCAAGCGGGATGGACATTCCCTTCATTATTCAGCCGATGGTAACGGTGTATCTGGCACCACTGCTTTTCCTGGCTAGCCTGAGCTTGAGCCTTTACGGCGTGTTCCGGGCAGTACAGTCCTGATAGCTTTCTGACGCGCCGGCCATTCCTGCGTTCCCAGCTAGAACTTTTTGCCAATGGTGTTCTCTTTTCGGCTCTCCGAATTTTTTTTCCGCCCGCGATTTCCGCGTTTCGCTAAATTCAAGGCCAATCGAATGGTTGAATCACACTTCTGATAATCTTGCTTCTTACAATTCGACGGCTCGGAGGGTTGCACATCATGCTCGATAGAACGCTGGTCTTAGGTCTCTCTGTCCTATTGATTACCGGCGTCGTTCTCGTCATCTTGCGGAATCGCCGCGTTCACGAGCTTTTCGTCCGCCATGTCCCCGACCGCCCCCGGCGCCGCCTGCTACTTGCGGCCATCGGCTTCTTCCTCACATTCTCAATCGCGCGCTCACTGGCATATTCCAACTATCACCATATCGGCCCTTTCCATGACATTTACATCCACGGCCGCCACATCCATCACTTAGTTTGGGGGATTCTCATCTTGCTTGCGGTAGGATTCGGCTGGCTCATCGAGTTAGGTACAGGAAGTGAGTCCTCGACCCTATTTTCAAGCCGCGCGATGGCGTTGCTCTACGGCGCGGGCGCCGCTCTCACGCTCGATGAATTTGCCCTTTGGCTCAACCTTGCCGACGTCTATTGGGCTCGTGAAGGCCGCGCCAGCCTCGACGCTATAGTCTTATTCGGCGTGGTTCTCGTCCTGGCCATTTGGGGCCGTGATTTCGCCCGCGCCTTAGCCCGCGAAATTTTCTCTTCGCGGAAATCCTCTAAATAGCTCCGCTAACTTAGACTGGATCTCCAACTTTTTCCGCTTCAACTCTACGGCACCATCTCCGCCGTCATCGTAGCTCCGCCCATCTCCGCCAGTACCGCGGACAATTTCACGGCCCGGCGCGAATCTTTCGCCACCCATACCGTCACATTGTCCATCCCACCGTCCGCCGACGTCACCTCGACCTTATACGTGTCAAATGTCCCTGCCGGCACCGTCACCTTCTCGCTTCCAACCACTCGCAGCTGCTCCAGCTTTACCGCTTGCTTCCGCAGATCAAAGTTGCGGAACGTAGTTGTGTAACCGTCCGCCAGCGGCAGCGACCCAATCGCTTGTGGCCCGCCAGCCCCGTCCGCAAACAATGGCCCCCCAAGATCCACGGAGATCGGCTTCTCCTGTCCATTCATGCTCATTGTTCCCGTAGCGTGATTCCCAGTGAACTCGACAGCAATCACGCCCGGCCCTTGGTGCACGTTTCGTTTCAGCACATTCAGCGTGCCCTTCTCGATAGTCGTCGTGTCCGTGACCAGGCCCATCGGCGTTTCCATCGTATCCGTCGCTGTCCACGCGCCGTTTTCTTCCTTGATGCTCGTCGCCAGCTTCAACACCATCTCCCGGCCGCCCATCGCTATTTTCGCTTGGTAGTTATTGCTCCCTGGCTGCAGGTCCCGTACAGGCTTTGGAGTGCCCACCTTCGCCGCATCCACCTTTTTTGCCAGCGCCACCGTCTTTGGATCGACGGTAATCTCTTTCAACCGCTGCGTCACCTCTGCTGTTCCACCTTCCTGGTAGCGCCCGCCCAGATGCTTCGCCAAAAATTTCTCAGCCGCCATAAACATCGCCATGTTGTTCACCGGACGCGCAAACCCGTGCCCTTCATCCGGAGCGAGTAGATACTCCACCGCAAATCCGCGATCGCGCAACGCAATCACGATTTGCTCCGCTTCCGCTCGATTCACACGCGGATCATTTGCGCCTTGCACTACCAGCAACGGCGTCTTTATTTTGTCCGCTGAAGTTAATGGCGAACGCTCTTTCATCCACGCCTTGCCTTCCGGCGTTCCCAAATCGGCCATGCGCGCGTACATAATCTTGCGCGCCGATTCCCAGTAGGGCGGAATCGCCTCCAAGAGCGTAATCAGATTCGATGGGCCGACAATATCCACCGCAGCGGCATAAACATCCGGTGTGAACGCCACTCCTGCCAGCGTTGCATATCCGCCATAAGACCCCCCCAGGATTCCGACGCGCTTCGGGTCCGCAATGCCTTCCGCCACCAGATACTTCACTCCCCACGTGATGTCGTCTTGCATCTTCCGGCCCCACTCACCGTTCCCGGCGTTAAGAAATTTCTTGCCATATCCCGTTGACCCGCGGAAATTCGGCATCAAGACCGCATACCCACGGTTCGCAAAGAATTGCGCCAGCGAGTTGTAGCCCCACATATCTCGTGCCCACGGCCCGCCGTGCGGTACCACCAGAGTCGGCAATCCCTTTGCCGCTCGGCCCTTTGGCAGCGTCAAATAAGCCGGAACCTCCAACCCGTCAGAAGACTTGTACCGAACCGTCTTCATCATCGCCAGCGCTTCACGCGGCAGCTTTTCGCGAATGCGGTATTGCTGGGTTAATTTGTGCGCGGTCCGGTCAAACAAATACGTTTCGCCCGGCTCGGTATCGCCGAATGCATTCACCAGCCACAAGTGCTCATCCTTGCTGCGTGAGCCCAGCGCAATTTCCTTCCCCGGCAGCTCGTGCTGCAGCCACTTGTAATCGGTTTCAAGGGCTTTGTCCTTGAAGTACCGGCGGATGCGTTCATCGTCGTAGGTTGTCATCAACAGTTCATCGGTCACATCGGAAAACAATGCGGACCCAAAATCCACGCGTTTCAGTGGATCCGATTCCACTGGCTCGACCTTTTTGGTCTCCGGATCGAATAATGCCAGCGACACCAGGTTCGCATCATCGCCCCTGTTCGTTTCCATGTAAACGCGCTTACCGTCCTTATGGAAACGTACCGGCCCGCAGTGCTCGAAAACGCTGCATGTGTACACTGTCTTAAATCCGTCCGGATCAACTCGCAATAATTCCTGGTCCCCTTTATCGGTGACGCGCTCGGCCAGTCGCAATTGCCCGTTCAAATCAAAAAACCAATCGCCGATGCGTTCCGTGTTTTTGCGAACCAGGTTCCGCTCGCCGGTGGAAATTTTCAGTTTGTAGAGGTCGTGCCACGCCTTGTCCCGGTCGTTCAAGCCGATATACACGGTGTCCGGATCGTTCTTCGGCACGCTGTACAGCGAGACTCGTACTCCCTTCAACCCAGTCAGATCGCGTGACGCAGGCGCATCAGAGCCGGCCGCCGCCGATGCCGTCGGGTCAATTGCATACACATTGAAATTCTCGTCTCCATCATTGTCCTTGATGTAGAGAATATATTTCCCATCCCGGCTCCAAAAATAGGCAGGAATCGGCCGCTTCTTCTCTGTCGTCAAAAGTTTGGCGCTTGCGAAGGGCTCCTCTGTCTTCTTTACCCAAATATTTCGTGTATCATTCCATGGCTTGATGAACGCAAGGTACTTCCCGTCCGGCGAAATCTGCGGCCCGGTAATCTCCGGGTTTCCAAATATCAGCCCTCGATCAATTAGTGGTGGCAACCCCGACGTAGTCGCCGGTTTGTTCTGAGCCGCCTTGTCCTGCGCTGCGAGCTTGGTCTGCGCAGCAAACGTCGAAACCAGCAACACCACCGGCAAACAAATCTTCAGTATTTGATTCATCGAACTCCCTTTTCCTTCACATTTCAATTTGTTTAACCCAGCGTCTTAGAGTTGCGCCTCCGCAGTGCGGAATGCGCGCCACCTAAACTGCACGCGTAAAGAGTTCGTTAACACGTATGGCCGTAGACGAATTCTGGAGGAACGTCGCAACGATGTCCAGAACCAAAAACTATCTTCATCGATTGCCGGCCGGCTGACAGAATCGCAAGTCGAGAGATTGTCAGAGTGTTGCGCGCTAAGTCGTGGCTAAGCACCCACACTTCGAATTCGAAAACGGGCCTTACCGCAACGACCAGGTTAAAAATCTTCCGCGGTACTGCGCGTGACACAAGGGGCAAAACATGGAGTCGCCTAACGCGACTACACAATACGCAGAAAGCGGTTGACACCTATTTACTTATGTTATACAATATCATTGAAGAATAAACATGATTCTCACCATGACCACCACGAATCACAAAACAGCAGCCATAGAATGGACGCGTACCCCTCGCCTTACGAAGTCCTTTGGAATCCACTGTTACGAAGACGCTTCGATAAAGCTTTTAGAATCATACCGATCCAAATTTTCCTTCTAGCCTATCAGAACAAAGGACTTAAAGCGCCGTAGAATCAAGCTGATCCACCAAGAAAAAGGGGAAACCCTTTGGAATCACACTGATATAACAAAGGGGGGGTGGGGGGATTGGGTCAACTGCGGGAACCGAATTTTCCTGGACCTCTCTTCTAGTATCTCTGGGACCCCTCTCTACCTCTCTGTGCCCCGGTGTTAAAATGGATCTTGCCTTCTACTCTCGCTGCCCAATGCAACTCGCGCACCACACTCTGGTATCCTACATAGGGGAACGGCACACAACCCGCCTGCAGTGCCTCCCGCAGATAGGATGATCGACCTTGCGCCTACTAAGAGTTCGTCACATGAGCATCTTTTTCGTGCTTCTCGTCGCCCTGGGCTCTGCGCAAGCGCAGGCGCCCAAGACATTTCCATTCCGCGCCGTTCACTACGACGTTACGGCAACGCTTGATCCTGCCAGCCAGGCGCTCACCGCTCGTGCCAGAGTTGATTTCCAGGCTAGCGAAGCCTCGCGCAACGTTGACGTTGAATTGCACCCGAACCTGCAAATCAGCGCGCTCACTTCCGCGGACGGCAGAACGCTTCCCTTCCGTCGCGATGAACAGAATCCTTTGCTCGTGCACGTAACCCTGGCGCAGCCCGCGCTCGCCAACGGCAAGGTCACGCTTAATTTCGCATACTCCGGTCCACTATCGAATGAGGAGAATAGCCCGGTAAAAGGTGTGCGCCTCGCTTCCATCAGCTCGCAAGGATCATATCTTTTGCTTCCCGCGCGCTGGTTCCCTCTCACGAACTATCCGGCGAACCGCTATACCGCGGTATTCAACCTCGATGTACCGCAGGAATTCGCCGTTGTGGGAACCGGGAAAACGCAAGCCCCTGGTGTCTCCGCAGCGAAGGCTGGCGCACCCGCGCGCAATCTCTACACCTTTCGCACCGAGCGTCCCGCGCCTGCGGGAACATTTGTTATCGGAAACCTGCAATTAGTCCCCGCAAACGCCGAGGGCGTCAGCGTTTCTGTCTACGCACCCGCGGCAGCCTCTGCCAGCGCGAAGGCTTACGCCGCCGATGTGGCGCGCGCGCTCAGTACTTTCTCCGACATGTTCGGCCCTCTGCCGGACCACAGCTTTACTCTCGCTCAGCTCCCCGATGGCACGCTGCGCGATTTTGCCGGGCCAGGACTTCTTCTCATCAGCCAGCGCGCTTGGGACCCCAAATATGGCGACCGCGCCGTGGCGCGCTTGCTTGCTCAGCAATGGTGGGGTAACGAAGTACTGCCCGCAACGCCCGCCGACGTATGGCTGACCGATGGTTTGTCCCGCTATTCAGAAGCTATCTATCTGGAAGCGACTACCGGGAAAGAAGCCGCTTCGCGCGCTCTGAACGATTTTGCCGTCGGGGCGTTGATGTATGAAGATGCCGCTCCCATCGCCCAAGCGCAGCGTCTCGAGCCCTATTCGAGCGCCTACCGCTCTGTGGTTCTAAACAAAGGCGCCATGGTGTTCCAGATGCTTCGCGCGGAGGTGGGCGACGAGAGATTTCATGCCCTGTTGCAAGCTTTCTATACAAAATTTGCCGGCAAAAGCGCAAGTATCCAAGATTTTGAAACGCTCGCGCAAGAAATCGCTCAGGCGCCCGCCCCTGTCGCCGCGGCTGCCCGTACAAGCGCTTCCCCCAATACTACCGCGGTAAAACTTGGCGGACCGACGCCGCCTCCCGCCGCGGCTGAGCCTGCGCCGGCATCTTCGCGCACTGCCGAGAGGCCCGCAAATCTAAAGCCATTTTTCGCGCAGTGGCTGAACTCCACCGGCATCCCGGAATTAAAACTGGAATACATCATTTATCGCACAAAGAATGGTTTTCAGATTTCCGGCAAGGTTAAGCAGGATCTTGAAACCTTCCACATGCCCATTGAAGTGAAGGTAGACACCGAAGGAAACCCGGAATACAAGACGATTGAAGTGATCGGCACCGAATCCACTTTCACGATTGACACTTTTGGCCGGCCGAAGGCCGGGGGGATTACGCTCGATCCCCACAACAATATTTTGAAAGCAAGCACGAATCTCCGCGTGCACGCTCTCATCGCGCGGGGCGAAGAAATGGCCGAACTCGGGCGCTACTACGACGCCGTGGGGCAATATCAGCACGCTCTGGAGATAGAGAAAAATAATGCTCTCGCGCACTTCCGCATGGGCGAGGCTTTTTTCTATCAGAAAAATTATCAGGCGGCTGCTTCGGCGTTTCGGGAGGCTACTCTTGGGACTCCCGCGCTAAATGATAAGTGGGTCGAAACCTGGGCGCATATATACCTGGGCAAAATCTTCGACGTCAGTGGTTCCCGCGAACGCGCCGTGAATGAGTATAGCAAAGCCCGGCAAACCGGTGACGATACCGGCGGAGCTCAAGCTGAAGTTGAAAAGCTGCTTGCCCACCCCTACCAGGAACCAGGCGCACCTCCTGCCTCCAAAAAATCTTGACGCGCAAAGTATTGCGGAAATCTTATTCCCGAATCTTCGCGAGTGGGTTTAAAGCGAATGGAAAATCAAAAATGAAAGAGCTGGATATCAGACGGATCTTCCTTCCACACCCAGAGATGTTTTCC
>JRHI01000207.1_pt1 | contig 66763 bp, 64 predicted proteins | sample 215371 | NCBI WGS metagenome assembly JRHI01 (sample SAMN02929681, study PRJNA255918) | sediment metagenome | biome: cave system; feature: Ice Cave; material: Sediment; isolation source: sediment from deep within a dark volcanic ice cave with no known source of... ... | reverse complement strand
CCGAGAGCCCGAGCTTGGGCTTGGTGGTGGCGCCGAGCAGTGGACGGCCGTACTTGTTGATGTACTCGCGCTCCATGACGATGCCGTGGGGCGGGCCCGGGAAGGTCTTCACATAGTGCGGGGGGATCCGCATGTCCTCGAGCCGCAGCGCCTTGAGCGCCTTGAACCCGAAGACGTTGCCGATGATCGAGGAGGTGAGGTTGGCGATCGACCCCTCCTCGAAGAGGTCCATGTCGTAGGCGATGTACGCCATGTACTGGTTGTCGGACCCCGGGATCGCCTCGCACCGGTAGGCCTTCGCCTGGTAGTGGCTGTGGGCGGTGAGCCGGTCGGTCCAGACCACCGTCCAGGTGGCCGTCGAGGATTCGCCGGCGACCGCTGCGGCGGCCTCCTCGGGGTCGACGCCCGCCTGCGGGGTGATCCGGAAGGCGCAGAGGATGTCGGAGGGCTTCGGCTCGTAGTCCGGCTCCCAGTACCCCATGGTCTTGTAGGGGATGACCCCTGAGGACCAGCGGGAGCGCTTCTCCTCCTTCTTTCCCTCGGTCTTGGTCTCGCTGTGGTCCAGTGTGGTCATGTCGCCTCCTGGGGTCTCGGTGGGTTCGACGCCGTCGCCGGCGTCCCCCCGCGGGACACCTCGCGACCACAGGATGCGCCACCCAACCCTGCAGCGTCAATTGTTTTTTTGGTTGCGATCCATTACTTTAGACTTATGACATTGGGACAGCTCCGCTCGCTCCTCGAGGTCGCCGAGACCGGATCGGTCCGCGAGGCGGCGGAGCGGCTCTTCGTCACCCAGCCCGCGGTCTCCTCCCAGATCGCCGCCCTGCAGAAGGAGCTGGGGGTGCGGCTGGTGGCCCGCGACGGCCGCGGCCTGCGTCTCACCGCGGCGGGCACGGTGCTCGCCGGCTACGCCCGCCGGGTCCTCGGGCTGCTCGAGGAGGCGGCGGTGGCGACCACCGGCGCCGACGCCCCCGAGCGCGGGCGGGTGCGCCTCGCCGGGGTCACCACCGCCGGCGAGCAGCTCCTCCCCCGCCTCATCGCCGGCTTCCGGCAGAAGCACCCCTCGGCGGAGATCAGCCTCGAGGTGGCCAACCGGCCGCGGGTGTTCTCGCTGCTCGAGCACCACGAGGTCGACCTGGTCATCGGCGGGCGACCACCGGATCCCTCGCCGCTGCGCACCCGCGCGATCCGGCCGAACACGCTGGTGCTGGTGGCGCCGCCGGGGATGCTGCCGCGCTCGCCCCGGCCCGACGAGCTCGCCCGCAGGACCTGGCTGCTGCGCGAGCCCGGCTCGGGCACCCGCGCCACCACCGACGAGTACCTCGCCGCCGCGGGCCTGTCGCCTCCCACCCTGACCCTCGGCTCCAACGGCGCCATCCGCGAGGCCCTCGCCGTCGGCCTGGGGATCACCCTGTTCTCCCTCGACGCCGTCGGCGACGAGCTCGCCCGGGGCACGCTGGTGCAGCTGCGGGCCGCCGGGATGCCGCTGCATCGCGCCTGGCACCTGGTCACCCGGGGCGACGCCGCGCTCAGCGCCACCGCCGAGCTCTTCATCGACCACCTGCTCGCCGCCGGTGAGTTCCACCTCCCACCGGCGGTCACGCGCCGGGGTGACGACGCCCGGCGGGCGCGCGGATAGGCTCGGAGTCCGTGCCGTCCCCCGCCAGCGCCCTCCCCCTCCCCCTCGCGGGCCGCCCGCCGCTGCTGCTGGTCCGCCACGGCGCGACCCCCTGGACCGACCCCGTCCGCCTCTACCAGGGCCACATCGACGTGCCCCTCTCGGAGCTGGGCCGGACCCAGGCGCGGCAGCTCGCCGCCGACCTGCGGGAGCGTCCCCCGGCGGCGGTGTGGCACAGCCCGCTCAGCCGCACCCGGGAGACCGCGGAGGCGATCGCGGCCGCCACCGGGGCGCCCTGCCGGCCCGATCCCCGGCTGATGGAGCTGAGCTTCGGGAGCTGGGAGGGGCGCAGCCACGAGGACGTCCGCGCCGGCGACCCCGAGGCCCACGCCCGCCACTACGACGACGTCCTCGGCGGCACCCCTCCCGGCGGCGAGCCGGTGGCCTCGCTCCTCGAGCGGCTCTCCGAGTTCCTCCGCGAGCTCTGGGGCGAGGGGTCGGAGCCGATCGTCGTGGTCACCCACGAGGGCGTGATCCGGGCGGCGGCGGTGCTGCTCGGCCTGCTCCCCCTCGACGGCTTCTACCGCTTCCTGCCGCCCCCGGGGTGCGCGGTGGAGATCGTCCCCGGCGGCAACGGCCGCGGGCTGCGCATCCACGGCGCCCCCGACAGCGTGCTCGAGGTGCTGGCCCGGTCCGGGTAGCATCCGAGTCCATGAGCCCGCCGGACGTCGGCGGCGGCGGCCACAACGGGCTGGTCGCCGCCCGCGACGCCCGGGGGAGCCGGCTCCTCCCGCGGATCCCCCGCGGGTGACCCCCCGACTCTGTGATGATCGGCGGATGCCACGCTGGACACCCTGCAAGGACGCCATCCACCTCGCCCCGAGCCTGCTCGCCTCCGACTTCGGCCGCCTCGCCGACTCGGTGCGGTCGCTGGAGGGCAGCGGCACCGAGCGGCTCCACGTCGACGTCATGGACGGCGTGTTCGTCCCCAACTTCACCTTCGGCACCGACACGGTGCGAGCGCTGAAGAGGATCACGACGCTGCCGCTCGAGCTCCACCTCATGATCGTCGAGCCCGACCGCCACCTCGAGACCTTCGCGAACGCCGGCGCCGACGCGATCACCGTCCACTACGAGGTGTGCCCCCACCTCCACCGCACCCTCAGCGCGATCCGCGCCCTCGACTGCCGCAGCGGCGCCGCGATCAACCCCAGCACCCCGGCGTCCAACCTCGACGACATCCTCGAGATGTGCGACCTGGCGCTGGTGATGACGATCAACCCCGGCTACGGCGGCCAGAAGCTGATCCCCCGTACCCTGCTCAAGGTCGCGCACGTCCGCGCCGAGATCGACCGCCAGGGGCTCGACACCGAGATCGAGGTCGACGGCGGCGTCGACGCGTCCAACGCCCGCGCCTGCGTCGAGGCGGGCGCCAACGTGCTCGTGGCCGGCACCGCCGTGTTCGGCCATCCCGACGGTCCCGCGGCCGGGGGTCAGGCGGTGCTCGCCGCCGGGAGAGGGGCCGGCGCCGGGGTCACGGACGCAGCGGTTCGCTGACCGGCACGGTGATGCTCACCCGGGTGCCCTTGCCCGGCGTGGAGTCGAGGCGCAGCTCCGCCCCCACCAGGTCGGCGCGCGCCTGCATGCCGGTGAGCCCGTAGCGGGTGCCCCCGGGCTGCCCCACCACCGCCTCGGGGGCGAAGCCGACGCCGTCGTCGACGACCAGCACCTGGACCACGTGGGGGAGCGAGCGCAGCTCGATGCGCACGTGGCTCGCCTTGGCGTGCTTGACCACGTTCTGGAGCGCCTCCTGGGCCATCCGGTAGATGGCGGTCTCGACGTGGGCGTCGAGGTCGGAGGTGTCCACCTCGACGTCGGAGGAGATCCCCGGGGGCAGGTCGCGGGCGAGCCCGCGCAGGCAGGCGCCGAGGCCGAGGTCGTCGAGCAGCGGCGGCCGCAGCCCGCCGATCGCCGAGCGCGCCTCGTCGAGGGCGGCGGCGGCGAGGTCGCGGGCGGCGCTGATCTGGGTGGCGACCTGGGCGCTCTCCGGCGGCAGCGTCTCGGCGGCGGCGCAGAGGTGGTAGTGGAGGCTGACGATCCGCTGGCTGATGCCGTCGTGGATCTCGGCGGCGAGCCGCTGGCGCTCGGCCTCCTGGAGCTCGAGGGTGTGCTGGGCGAAGCGCTCGACCGCCTCCTCACGCTCGGCGAGGCGGGTGTAGAGGCGGGCGTTCTCGACCGCGCCGGCCATCAGGTTGGCGACGTGGCCGACCAGGCTCACCTTGTCCGGGGAGAAGTGGCGGCGGCTCTCGGAGTGGACGTTGAGCACCCCGACCAGGTGGCCGGGGCGGCTGATCATCGGCACCGAGAGCAGCGAGGCGTAGTTCTCGCCACGCAGCTCCGGGAAGTAGCGGTAGCGGGGGTCGTTCCACTTGTCCTCGACCACCGCGGGCTCGCCGTGCAGTGCCACCCAGCCGGCCACCCCCTCGCCGACGGCGAGCTCGATGGTGCCGGCGAGCTCGTCGAAGGGCGGGGTGCCGCCGGCGAGCACCAGCCGCCGCCCGGTCTCGTCGAGGACGTGGACGAAGCAGACGTCGGCGGCGGTCACCTCGATCATCAGCCGGGCCAGCCGGCGCACCGTGCCGTCGAGGTCGAGCCCCGCCGAGAAGGTGGCGATGATCCGCCGCAGCAGCTCGTTCTCCTCCTGCGCCTGGGGGGAGGGGAGCTCCGGCGTGGCCTCCTCGACGCTCAGTGGAAGAGGCCCTCGCGCAGCGCCACCGCCACCGCCTGGGCGCGCTCGCCGACCTCGAGCTTGCGGTAGATGGAGCGGGTGTGGCTCTTCACCGTCTCCTCGCCGACGAAGAGGCGCTGGGCGATGGCCCGGTTGCTGAGCCCGCCGACCATGAGCTGGAGCACCTCGCTCTCGCGCTGGCTGAGCCCGAGGTGGGCACCGGGCCAGAACTCGCCGCTCTGCAGCCGGGCTGCGGCGAGCGCCACCCGTCCGGCCATCGACGGGTCGATGACGATCTCGCCGTCGCGGGCGCGGTCCAGGTGGTCGACCAGCTCGGCGCCGGTCACCCGCTTCAGCAGGAAGCCCGCCGCCCCCAGCCGCAGCGCCTGGAAGAGGTACTGCTCGTCGTCGTAGACGGTGAGGAACACCACCTTGGTCTGGGGGCGGGCGCGGACCACCTCGCTGCAGATGTCCAGCCCGCTCTGGCCGCGCAGCCGGACGTCGAGCAGGACCACGTCGGGCGGGTCGGTGCGCAGCCGGACGAGAACCCCCTCGAGGGTGCTGCAGTCGCCGATGACCTCCACCCGGCCGGGGTAGTTGGCGAGCATGGCGCGCAGCCCGTCGATCACCATCTGGTGGTCGTCCACCAGCAGCACGCGCAGCCGCACCCGTGGCGCGGGCGCCGGCGCCGCCGGTGTGGCGGCCGGCTGTTCCACCGTCCCCGACATGTCGTCCCCCTGACGTGCCGCGAGGGCGGCCACGCGGTCCACTGTAGCTCCCCCGAAGGCCGCCGTCGACGGCGCCCCGACGGCGTGCGACGATGGGGCTCCACGGCATCCCCGCATCATTCCCCCCCGTGGGGGAGGTGACGGCAGGCACGCAGCGGTAACGTCGTCAGGACAGGCTGAGGAGGAGTGGGTATGCCCGAGAAGCTGATGGCCATGCGGCGCGCTCGTAGCGCTACGACGGTGCGCATCCGGCGCCCTGTCATGCTGGCCATCGCCGGGGACAGCGCCTCGGGCAAGACCACGCTGACGGCGGGCCTGGTGGAGGCGCTGCGGCACCTGCGGGTCACCGCGGTCTGCGCCGACGACTACCACCGCTACGACCGGGAGGAGCGCAAGCACCTTTCCTTCACGCCGCTCCACCCCGACTGCAACCACATCGACATCATGGAGCAGCACCTGCAGCTGCTCGCCACCGGTCAGCCGATCCTCAAGCCGGTCTACAACCACCGCAGCGGCACCTTCGGACGCCCCGAGCTGATCGAGCCCAGCGACATCGTCATCGTCGAGGGCCTGCTGCCGATCTCCACGAAGCTGGCCCGTGCCTGCTTCGACGTCACCGTCTACATGGACCCGCCCGAGGAGATCCGCCAGGGGTGGAAGATCGACCGTGACTGCCGCAAGCGCGGCTACTCGGTGGGCCAGGTGCTCGCCGAGCTGACCCGCCGCGAGCCGGAGTCGGCGCAGTTCATCCGCCCCCAGCGCCGCCACGCCGACGTGGTGGTGCAGTTCGCCCCGCTCCAGCACAACTCGAACGGCGCCAACGGGCACACCCACCCCGGCCGCCCCGCCACCGGCGGCAGCGACCATCCCCTCAGCGCCACCCTGCTGCTGCGGCCGACCATCCGCCACCCCGACCTCTCCACGGTGCTCACCGACGACAACCGCCGCGCCATCCACCTCAAGCTGGTGCGTGACGAGGACGGCAAGCCGGTCGACGCCCTGCACGTCCACGGGCATGCCCCCAAGGAGCACAGCGCCGAGGTCGAGCGGCACATCTGGAACCTCCTCGGCGAGGAGGAGCCGGTGCCCACCTCGCTCGGCCAGCTCGAGGGCGCTCAGCGCAGCGAGCCCCTGGCCCTGACCCAGCTCGTGCTGCTGTACCACCTGCTGCGGCTGATTCAGGACGGAGAGGCATAACCGGACCTCGGTACACTGCCGGCGACCATGGTGGCCGACGGCGTGAGCAGACCGGACGCAACTCGCGAGGGCCGGCCCGATGCGGAGAACGAGCGGCTGATCGAGCGGGCGCTCGCGGGTGGCGGCCAGATGGGCGCGCTGATCCGCGAGTTCGACTGGGCCTCGACCCCACTCGGACCCTTCGAGGGGTGGCCGCAGAGCCTGCGCACGGCGTTGAGCATCCTGCTCGCCTCGGGCTACCCCATGTACATCGCCTGGGGCCCCGAGCTGGTGCAGTTCTACAACGACGCCTATCGCCCCATCCTGGGGACCACCAAGCACCCCGCCGCCCTGGGGCAGGGGACCCCGGAGTGCATCCGGGAGATCTGGGACATCATCGGCCCCATGTTCGGGCGCGTCATGGAGGGCGGCGACGCCACCAGCTACCACGACTTCATGCTGCCGCTCGACCGCTACGGCTTCGCCGAGGAGTGCTACTTCGACTTCTCCTACAGCGCCGTGCGCGACGAGAGCGGGGGGGTGGGCGGCGTCTTCGTCACCTGCTCCGAGACCACCGGACGGGTCATCGGCGAGCGCCGCCTGCGCACCCTGCGCGAGCTGGGCTGGGGCCTGGGCTCGGCGCGCAGCGAGGAGGATGCCTGCGCCCGCGTGGCCGCCATCCTGGCCGAGAACCCGGCCGACGTCCCTTTCGCCCTCATCTACAGCGTCGACCCGGTCACCGGGGTCACGCGCCTCGCCGGCCGGTCGGGGCTCGACCTGCCCGCCTCGGTGGCGCCGGCAGTGGTGGCGCTGATCGCCGAGGTGGTGCGCACCGGGCGCGGCCAGGAGTTGGAGCTCGAGGAGCCCGTGGTGGCGGGGCCGTGGGACGACGCGGTGTCGCGCGCCCTGGTGCTGCCGGTGCGGCCCCGCGGTGAGCAGCCCGCGGGTGCCCTGGTCGTGGCCGTGAGCCCGCGGCGCCTGCTCGACGACGAGTATCGAGGCTTCCTCGACCTCGTCTGCGCCCAGGCGGCGAGCGGCATTGCCAGTGCCCACGCCTACCAGGTGGCACTCGACCGGGCGGAGGCGCTGGCCGACCTGGACCGGGCCAAGACCGTCTTCTTCAGCGACATCAGCCACGAGTTCCGGACGCCGCTGACCCTATTGCTCGGTCCTCTGGAGGACCTGCTGCGCGAGGACGCCGCCACCGGCCGCCTGCCGGCCGCCGACCGGGAGCGGCTTCTGATCGCGCACCGCAACGCCCTCCGCCTGCTCAAGCTGGTCAACTCGCTCCTCGACTTCTCCCGTATCGAGGCCGGGCGGGTTGATGCCGCATTCGAGGAGACCGACATCGGCGCGCTCAGCGCGGACATCGCCAGCGTCTTCCGCTCCGCAGCGGACCGCGCCGGCCTGGCGCTCGAGGTCGACGTCCGGCCTCTGCCGGAACCGGTGTTTGTCGACCGTGAGATGTGGGAGAAGGTGCTGCTCAACCTGCTCTCCAACGCCATGAAGTTCACCTTCGACGGCGGCATCCGGCTCAGCGTCGGCCCGTCTCCTGACGGCGTCGTGGTGACCGTTGCCGACACCGGCGTGGGCATCCCGGCCGGCGAGATGGAGAGGGTGTTCGAGCGCTTCCATCGGGTCCGGAGCACCCGGGCCAGGACCGTCGAGGGGGCCGGCATCGGCCTCGCCCTGGTGCGCGAGCTCGTCCATCTCCACGGTGGCACCATCACGGTAGCCGGCGAGGAGGGGAGGGGGTCGACCTTCACCATCGTCCTTCCCTACGGCAGGGAGCACCTCCCGGCGGCGCAGGTGGAGATGGGCGAACGCCGTGCGGACGGGCTGCGCGGCTCGGCCGCGGTGATCGAGGAGACGCTGCGATGGCTGCCGCCGGTGGAGCCGTCGGAACCGGAGGCCACGCTGGTCGCATCTGTCCCGGTGGCGGTATCCGCCCTGAGCGGTTCCGCTGACGAGGCTGCAGCGGTGGCCGGCGGAGTCGCGGGCGCGCTCGTCCTCATCGTCGACGACAACCGCGACATGCGCGAGTACCTGACCCGCCTGCTGGCCGGGACGTACCGCGTGCGGGCCGTCGAGGACGCGGCGGCGGCGCTGTCGGCGGTTGAGAGCGCCACCCCGGACCTCGTGGTCAGCGACGTGATGATGCCCGGCGTCGACGGGTTCGAGCTCCTGCGGGCCCTTCGCGCCCGGCCGCAGACGCGGCACACGCCCATCATCATGCTGTCGGCCAGGGCGGGCGAGGAGGCGACGCTCGAGGGCCTCGAGGCGGGGGCCGACGATTACCTGATCAAGCCGTTCTCCGCCCGGGAGGTCGTGGTCCGCGTCCGCGCCAGCCTGCAGCTGGCACGGGCTCGCTCCGAGGCGGAAACCAGCGCCGGCCGGTACGAGGCGGCGCGCGCCGCCCACGTCCGCGCCCTCGACGTGCTCACCGCGATATCGCGCCACGTCGAGTCCGCGGCCGACCTGCGCGGTTTCTTCGGCAGCCTCACGGCCACCGTCGCCGGCCTGGTGCAGTCGCGTCGCGCGGCCTTCTGGCTGCTCGACCCGGAACGGCACGTGCTCTCGGTGCAGCCGGACTGTCACGGGTACGACGCCGCGGACGTGGAGACCATGCGCCACCGGCTCTGCGGCGCGGACGGCGATGTCGTGGCCTCCGTCATGGGGGTCGTCACGGATGGCATCGCCGCCGGGTGGCGCGCCGGCGACCAGCTTCTCGGAGCGCTGGCGGCCAGCGACTCGATGCGCCCGGGGGGCTTCACCGCGGAGGACGGTTGGGTCCTCGAGGTGGCGGCGCTGGCCGCCGGGCTGGTATGGCAGCAGCACAAGGCGGAGCGGGCGCTGGAGGAGCTCCGTCGGGCGGAGTCGAACATGCTCCACGCCCAGGTGGACCAGGCGGCCACCCTGGAGCGACTCAAGGCCGACTTCCTCCGGCTGGCATCGCACGAGCTGCGCGGACCGCTGGCGGTGGTGCGCGGCTACATCGACATCGTGCGCGGCGGCGACTACGGCGCCATCCCCGAACCCGTGCAGGAGGTCCACAGCATCATCGCCCGCAAGGCGGACGAGATGAACGAGCTGGTTGACCAGATGCTGGAGACGGCGCGGATCGACGACGAGCGCGTGATCCTCGCCAGGAGCACCGTCGACCTGCGCGACATCGTCGGGTCGGCGCTGGAGCGCACCCGTCCGCTGGCCGGGGCCGCCCACGTCTTCGACATCCGGCTCCCCGACGCGGAGGTGCCGGTGGAGGTCGACCGGGAGCGCCTCATCGTGGTGACCGCCAACCTGGTCTCCAACGCCGTCAAGTACTCGCCGGCGGGAGGCCCGGTCACGGTGACCTGTGGCGCCGACAGCCGATCCGGAGTTGCCTCGGTCACGGTGACCGATACCGGCATCGGCATCGCCGCCGCCGACTTCCCGCGGCTGTTCACGCGCTTCGGCCGCATCGTCAACCTCGACAACGGCCACATCCCGGGCACCGGGCTCGGCCTCTACCTGGCGCGCGAGATCGCCCGCATGCACGGCGGCGACGTGACCATCGCCTCCGAGCCGGGGGTCGGAACCACGGCGACGCTGGTGCTGCCACTCGCCGCGCGCACCGCCTGACCGCTGCCGCCTGCCCGCCGGCGTCGCCCCTTCGAGGTCGGCGAGGCGCTCGCCGGGCCTGCCGGGTCGCGGAGGGCCGCGCGTGCGCGACCATGGGGGACATGTCCACCCGAGCCCCCGCGCCGGCGCTCGCCGTCGCCGCCGCCCTGGGCACCGTCTACCTGCTCTGGGGCTCGACCTACCTCGGCATCCGCGTCGCCATCGACGACGTGCCGGCACTGCTCATGGCCTCGATCCGCTTCCTGGTCGCCGGCGTCCTGCTGTATGCCGTGGCCGGGCGCGGCATGTCGAAAGCCGAGCGGCCCAGCGGACGGCACTGGCGCGACGCGGCCATCATCGGCATCCTCCTGCTCGGTGTCGGCAACGGCGGCGTCACCCTGGCCGAGCTGGCGGTTCCGACCGGGATCGTCGCCCTCCTCGTGGCCACAGTGCCGCTCTGGATCGCCCTCATCGCCCGGCTGGTGCTTCGGGAGCCACTCAGCCGGACGGCCGCGATCAGCCTCGCCGTCGGCTTCGGAGGGGTTGCCATCCTCATCGGGCCGGGGCGGAGCGGTTCGGCCTCGTTGCTGGGCATGCTCCTGGTGTTGATCGCCCCGCTGGCCTGGAGCGTCGGCTCGCTGTACGGGCGCGCGGCGGCGACCCCACCGCGGCCGCTGGTGGGTGTGGCCATGCAGCTGCTGTGCGCCGGGGCGGCGCTGCTGGTGGTGGCGGTGCTGGGCGGCGACCTCGGCCGGGTGCACGCCAACGCCCTCCACCCGCGGCCGCTGCTGGCCATGCTCTACCTCATCACCTTCGGATCGGTGGTCGGCTACACCGCCTATGCCTGGCTGCTCCAGAACGCGCCCATCGCCCTCGTCTCCACCTACGCCTACGTCAACCCGGTGGTGGCCGTCATCCTCGGCCGCATCGTCCTGGGCGAGTCCATCGGGCCGGCCACGCTGGCCGGCGGCGGCGTCATCGCGGTGGCCGTGGCCCTGGTCGTGGCCGCCGGAGCCCGTGACCGCCGCCGCGCGTCCGGGCGCGGTGACGACCCGCTGCCGCTCGAGGCTGCGCCTGCGCAGATCGAGGCGGCCCGCCGCTGAGCCGAGGCTCAGGCGCCGCCCCAGACCTGGGTGATCATCGCCTCGCACTCGGCGCGCGACCAGGGTTCGGTGAGAACGCGGTGCAGTGCGGGGTGCGAGCTCTCGCGGATGGAGGGCAGCGCCTGCGGATCCCCCACGGCGGCGCGGCACTCGGCGCCCAGCAGCGCATGTCCCCACGGCGGGACGCTGTTGGCCAGGGTGCCCTCGACCACCAGGTTGCCGTAGGCCTCGGTCTCCCACGCCTCCCAGACGCGCCGGCCGACCGGCTCGGACATCTCCATCCAGACGCCGAAGTGAAACTCGTGGCCGTCGGTGAGCCGGACGGGGAGGAGCACCCGCACGAAGGCGCGGCCGGGCAGGGCGGCGAAGCTGCGGCCCGCCTCGGCGTAGATGTGCTGCCGGCCCTGAGGACTCAGGGTGGCGGCGTCATCCGGATAGCGCATCGACACCTCGCGCGCCACCCCGGAGACGTCGCGGCCACAGCAGGGGCAGGGCGAGTGGTCGAGGCTCGCGTCGGGCGGAACCTCGACGGACACGCCGGCATGGTAGCGGCGTCCCCGGCTTGCGAGAATGCAGCCTGTGAGCCGCATCAACGACGTCGGCGGCATGACCGGCTTCGCCGGCATCGTCGAGGAGCCGGACGAGCCGCCCTTCCACGCCGACTGGGAGGCGCACGTCTTCGCGCTCAACGCGGCGCTGATCCGGCGCGGCGTCTACAACCTCGACGAGTTCCGCGACGCCGTCGAGCGGATGGCACCGGCGGACTACCTGGCCGCGTCCTACTACGAGCGGTGGTTCGCGGGCATCACCACGCTGCTGGCCGAGAAGGGGATCGCGACGCCCGCGGAGCTCGCCGGTGGCTGACGGGTTCGCCCCGGGCGAGCGGGTGCGCGCCCGAGCCGGCGACCCCGCAGGGCACACGCGACTGCCGCGCTATGTCCGCGGCGCCGTCGGCGAGGTGGTCGAGGTGGCCGGGCATCACGTCCTCGCCGACATGCGCGCACGAGGCGGGTCGGGCCCGGAACAACCCGTCTACCACGTGCGCTTCGCCGCCGCGGGCCTGTTCGGCGCCGGCGATCACGCGGTCACCGTGGAGCTCTGGGAGGACTACCTGGAGCCGGCGGGCGAGGCCGTCGGAGCGCGCCGGTGAGCGGGGTCCACGCCAGCTCTGCGATCGCCGCGCGCGTCCGGCACGTGGAGGCGTTGCTGGAGGGACGCGGCCTTCTCGACGCCGGCGAGCTCGACCGCCGCATCGATGAGTTCCTGGCGGGCGGCTCGCCGGTGAATGGGGCGCGCATCGCCGCCCGGGCCTGGGTCGACGCCGGCTTCCGGGAGCGGCTCCTCGAGGACGCCACCGCCGCCATCGGCGAGGTCGGGCTGTCGATGGCGGGCGGCATCCAGGTGCAGCGGCTCAAGGTGGTCGCCAACTCCGAGGCGGAGCACCACCTGGTGGTGTGCACGCTCTGCTCCTGCTACCCGGTGGCGCTGCTTGGCCCCTCGCCCGGCTGGTACAAGAGCGAGGCCTATCGCTCCCGGGTGGTCCGCGACCCGCGCGGCGTCCTGCTGGAGTTCGGCCTCGAGCTGCCTGCAGCCACCCGGATCACGGTGTGGGATGCGAGCGCGGAGTCGCGCTACATGGTCGTCCCCCGCCGGCCGGCGGGGACCGAGGGGATGGCCGAGGCTGAGCTCGTGGGCCTGGTCACGCGCAAGGGGCTGATCGGCACTGCCGCCGTCTGACCGGCTGCGGCGCGCCGTCCGCCTTGCGGACCCCTGCCGCGCGGCACCATACTCCGGCGCTACCACGGAAGGCTGGAGGAGGTTGCAGCGTGCGTCGTATGGGCATCGTGTTCGGGCTGCTCGCCGCGTCACTGGCATTGACGCAGACGGCCGGGTCCGCCGCCGCGGCCACCAGACCGCAGAAGAGCGGCGACGCGCGCGTCACCGTCGGCAGTCCCAGGACCACGTTCCCACGCAACAAGCAGAACGAGCCCGCCGTGGGCGTGGCGCTCTCGCCCCATGACCACGGCCTGCTGGTGGCCGGCGCCAACGAGGAGATCGACAACGCTCCCTGCACGGGCAGCCGCTGCCGGTTCACCCCCGGGGTGAGCGACAACGGCATCTACTTCTCCACCGACGCCGGCGCCACCTGGACCCAGCCGACCTACACCGGCTGGAGCGCACGCACCGGGACACCCGGCGTGGGGAAGATCGGCACCGTGCCCTGGTTCTACGAGAGCGGATTGGTCGGCGACGGCGATCCGGCGCTCGCCTTCGGCCCCCGGCCGGGCCCGCACGGCTTCTCCTGGGACAACGGCTCCCGGCTCTACTACTCCAGCCTCACGTCCACCTTCCCGGGCGCGGCGCCGCCCGCCTTCGACGCCGTCGAGGCCATCGCCGTGTCGCGCACCGACGATCCCCGGGCCGCGGCCGGCGGCGACAAGAACGCCTGGGCGCGGCCGGTGATCGCGTCGAGGCAGCTCACCCCCACCACCTTCAGCGACAAGGAGGAGATCTGGGCCGACAACGCCGCCAGCAGCCGCAACTTCGGCAACGTCTATCTCTGCTGGACCTCCTTCGACACCCGCAACCCGATCGTGTTCGCGCGCTCGACGGACGGCGGCAGCAACTGGTCCAACCCGCTGACCATCTTCGACCCGGCGCCGTCCACCACCGCCGGCCCCACCGCATGCACGATCCGCACCGACAGCAGGGGGACCGTCTACGTGCTCTGGGAGCAGTCCGACACTGCCGGACCCTCCCAGGAGATGATGGCGCGGTCGTTCAACGGCGGCCAGACCTTCGAGGCGGCGCGCACCGTGGCCGACGTCCACGAGGTGGGCAGGGACGATCCTGTCCACACCGCCAACGGCGATCCGCGCAACACCTTCGATGGCATCGCCGGTGCCCGCACCTTCAGCGGGCTCCAGGTCGACATCGCCAACGGGGCGCCGACCGGCGCCGACGCCACCGACCAGCTGGTCATGACCTGGTCCGACTCGCGCCACGGCCTCAACCACGAGGAGGCACTGGTGCAGTGGAGCCGCAACGGCGGCACCAGCTGGAGCAGCCCCAGGGCGGCGCAGGCGGAGGGAGACCGGCCCGACTTCCCGGCCATCGCCATCTCCCCCAACGGCAGGGACGTCTATCTCACCTACGACGCCTTCCTGGCACCATGGCGGGAGACCACCTCGTCGCCGCGTCCGATGCAGGGCGTGGTGCGGGTCGCCAGGGTCGAGGACGACGGCCGGCTCGAGGACTTCAACACCGTCCACCGCGGCGTTGTCGGGGATGCACGCGGATCGTCCGAGAACAACCTGTGCTGCGAGTTCCTTGGCGACTACAACTACGTGACGGCCACCAGGACCAACGGCTCGGCGGTGTGGAACGACGTCCGGGACGCCCAGGTCTGTCCCGCGATGAACGCCTACCGGCAGTCGCTGATCACCGCCTCGCCGCTGCCCAGGCCGGTGCCGGCCACGGACTGCCCGGCCCGCTTCGGCAACAGCGACATCTACGGCGGCACCTACTCGGCCGCCGATGGCGGATGACAGGGGAGGCTCTCCCTGGGCATCGGCGATCCCCAGGGCCTGAACGACGCAGGGGCGGCGACCGACTGGTCGCCGCCTCTCTGCGTCAGCTCTATCGGGGCGCGGTCAGACCTTGAGAACGGCCTCGATCTCGAGGTTGAGGGTCACCTTGTCGCCGACCACGACGCCGCCGGTCTCCATGGCGGCGTGGAAGTCGATCCCGAAGTCGCTGCGCTTGATCTCGCCGGTGGCGGTGAATCCGGCCCGGGTGCCGCCGTAGGCGTCGGGGCCGAAGCCGCCGAGCTCGAGGCGGAGGGGGACCGCACGGGTGACGCCCTTGAGCGTCAGCTCGCCGTCAAGGACGTAGTCCCTGCCGTCAAGGTGCACTCCTGTCGAGCGGTACCTCATGGTCCCGTACTTCGCGACCTCGAAGAAGTCGGCCGTCCGCAGGTGCTGGTCGCGGCCTTCGTTGCCGGTGATGACGGTGGTCACGTCGACCTCAGCGGTCACGCTGGATTCGAGCGGGTTCTCGGCCGTCACAATCTCGCCTGTGAAGGCGCCGAACCGCCCGCGGACCTTGCTCACCATCATGTGGCGGACGGTGAAGCCAACCTCCGAGTGGACCGGGTCGATGGTCCAGATGCCGGCGACGTATCCGGGGATGCGGGTCTCGATGGTGCTTGTCATGGTTGGGGGCTCCCTTCTGGGGTTCGCCAGGTTGATCTGTCAACCTCACTGTACCCCTGCGAGGATGACATGTCAACCATGAGTATCATTGGCACATGAGCACCACCGGCTGGCTCGACCCGCGGGAGCAACGCGCCTGGCGGGCCTTCATGGCCATGCAGATGCACCTGCGCGCCCAGCTCAACCGGCGGCTGCAGCAGGACAGCGGCCTGTCCGAGGCGGACTACGCCGTGCTGGTCCATCTCTCCGAGGCCCCGGGGGGTCGCCAGCGTGCCTTCGAGATCGGTCGGGCGACGCGCTGGGAGAAGAGCCGCCTCTCCCACCATCTCAGCCGCATGGCGGATCGAGGGCTGGTGTGCCGCGAGACCTGCTCGACCGATCCCCGCGGCGCCGTCATCGTCCTGACAGAGGGGGGTCGCGCCGCCATCAGTGAGGCGGCGCCGCTGCACGTCGAGCAGATCCGGCGCTGGTTCGTGAGCGTGCTCACCCCCGCTCAGCTCGACGTCATGACCGAGATCGGCGAGTCCGTCCTCGCCCGGCTGGCGGAGGCCCCCTGCGGAGGGGACGGCGCTGCGTCAGCCGGTGACTGCGCGGCAGACGCCGGCCGGGAGTCGCTGCCCGACGTCCACCGCTGAGCCGGCGGACGGCTCGGCACGGCGGCGGGACTACCGCCCGCCCGGCCTGGGCTCCGGCAGCCTGGCTCTGCCCACCCAGGACGCCGGTGAGCGGCGGCTCCGCCGGGGGCGACCCCCAGAGGATCGCCTCCAGCGACTGCTGCCAGGCCGACCGGGCGGACGCCTGCCGGGTCCGGCCCGCCTGACCGCATCCCATGGCGGCCCGCAGCCCGGCGACGAGGGCCGCGTCAGCCTCGCTCAGCGCAGCCCGATCGAGCTGTGCCGCGCAGCCCACCATGGCGCGATGGTCGCTGTGACCGGCGGCGGGAAGGCTGCACGCTCTGCACGCCGCCATGATGACCCTCAGACGCCGCCCGTGGCCAGTCGACTGCCGGGCGCGAGCGACGCTGCCAAAGCGAACAACGCGAACCACCCCCCCGCCGTCCCCAGTGTCGGAGGCTGTGTACGGAGTTCGAGCGATGGTACGGTACCGTACAGAGTCCGTCAATGCGGGGTCACACTCTCGCCACATGGCAGTGGCCTCCTCGACCGGAGCCGGCCATCGCAGCCGGCGTCCATAATCGCGTCATGGCTGTCCGCGGTCTGCACCATGTCCAGGTCAATGTCCCGTCGGTCGAGGCGGTGCTGAGCTTCTACGAGAGCCTGGGCGTCACCCGGCGGGGGGATCGGCCGGAGATCGGTGTCGGGGGCGTCTGGCTGGATGCCGGCCCACAGCAGATCCACCTTGTCGAGTCGGCCGCGCCGCCCGACCTCGGACAGCACTTCGCCCTCGAGGTCGACGACCTCGACGCCACCGTGGCCTCCGTCCGGGTGCGGGGCATCGCGATCGGCGAACCGAGGGCGCTCGGCCCGGGACTGCCGCGCCAGACGTCGCTCCGCGACCCCGCCGGGAATCGCATCGAGCTGCGCGAGCCGAGCGCCTGAGGCGGCTCAGCCTCGAAGGGCACCCTCGGTTCGGGGGTCCCGGCCCACCAGGCCGAGCAGCCGGTCCTGGAGCGGAGCGTCGTCGGGGACGGGAACCGCGGGGCCGAACACCCCCATCTGGCGCCAGGCCTCGACCTGGGGCACGATCTCGTCCCAGAGTCCCTGCACCAGCTCGCCGGGCAGCGTGGTGGAGATGCCGATCCAGCGCGCGATGTCGTAGGCGCGAAAGCCCCGGAAGCTGGTGATGTGCGTGAGGTACTCACGGGCAGGAAATCGCCGTAGGAGAGGTGGACGACCCGGTCGAGGTCGTCCAGCTCCTCGACGGCCGCGATGGCGGCCTCGCTGTACCTGCGGTAGGCGGCTTTGGGATCGGTCCCCAGCAGGTCGCCGGCGTGCTTGTCCCCGACCTCGGCGATGGTCCTGCCCGCCAGAACGTCGGGCACCCATGCGGAGTCGAAGGTGTGGTAGCCGACAATCTCCCGCAGGGTGGGATCGCCCTCGCGCCCGGCCTGGAACCACTCGGGCTTGCGCTGATCCCACTGGTCGTCCTCGATGGCGTCGATCACGTCCGCCAGCGCCTTCTCGGACAGGATGTAGACCCGTTGCTCGGCCATGTCCGTCTCCCTGATCTCGTCGTGGTCCCGCACCCGGGGACTGCTGTGCCAGCGTAGACCGAGGAACCGGACACCCTCTGTCCTGTTCCCCGGCGCGGTTCGACGGGAACGACGCGGCCGCGTCACGTACTCGTCAAGGAGAGCGTCCCTGCCGGGCGGTACACCGGTGCTAGCGTCAATCCAGTGTCCACCCCCGGTTCACAGGGGGCAACGTGTTCCGAGTTGTCAGACGCTCCCACTGACGTGACCACGGCGCAGACCGTCGGCGCACGCCGGGGTCTGGCACGTGCCTGCGGCGTCGGTCTCACCGCCGCCGCAGTGGTCGTCGCCGGAGCCATCATCGCGGTCCATTCGCGCAGCGTCCAGGCGACCCAGGCGCCGCCGGCGCCGGCGGCCGTCACCCATGCCTCCTCGGTCGCCACCGCGGCGCCGGGGGTGCGCGGGGTGCAGAACCCGCTGACGATTCGCGTGACCTTCGACGCCGACGTCCACCAGGTGGTGCTGCTGCTCGCCTCGGATGCCGTGACCCGCAACCAGCTGGTGGCGCTCGACCCCGATTGCCGCTTCTCCGGGTACACGGTGTCCTGCAACCGGCAGGTGCCGTCGGGCATCCCCAGCGCCGTCCATCTCGGGGTCACACCCGAGGTATCCGGCGCTGAGACCGTGATCGGCGTTGTCAAGGGCGCCGACGCACCGCAGGGTGGGGCCGCCACCTGGCAGACCCATCTGAGCGTCTCCGACGGCATCCCCACGTAGTCACCCCGCGCCGAGGATGTCGGCGAGGTCGTAGGTGACCGGCTCGTCGAGTTGCTCGAAGGTGCAGGAGCGGGGGTCACGGTCGGGTCGCCAGCGGCCGAACTGGGCGGTGTGCCGGAAGCGGACGCCCTCCATGTGGTCGTAGCGGACCTCCACCACCCGCTCGGGCCGAAGCGCCGTGAAGGACAGGTCCCGGCCCGCGCCCCACCGGCTGCCCATGCCGCGTCGCGACGCGTGGTCCCATGCCGCCGGGCCGGCCCAGGCCCACGGATGGCCGTCGAAGGTGGTGACCAGCGACTGCATCTCCTCGAACAGTTCCTGGCGTCTGGCCATCGGGAAGGCGCCGACCACGCCGACGTTGGCCAGCTCTCCATCGCCGCCGTAGAGCCCCAGCAGCAGCGATCCGATCCGGCCTGGAAAACTCCTGTGGACCCGATAGCCGGCCACCACGCAGTCGGCCGTGCGCTGGTGCTTGACCTTGAACATGGCGCGCTTGCCCGGCTGGTAGACCCCGGCCAGCGGCTTGGCCATGACCCCGTCGAGGCCCGCCCCCTCGAACTGGTGGAACCACCGCTCGGCCAGCGCCCGATCGGTCGTCGCGGGGGTGAGGTGGAGGGGCGGCGCCGCGGCCGCCAGCGCATCCTCCAGCGCGGCGCGGCGCCGCGCGAAGGGCTGGGCGGCGACGTTGGTGTCGCCGCGGGCGAGCAGGTCGAAGGCGATGAATGTCGCCGGCGTGGTCCGGGCCAGCATCCTGACCCGGCTGGCGGCGGGATGGAGGCGCTGCTGCAGCAGCTCGAAGTCCAGTCTGGTGCCGGAGGCGTCGGCGAGGACGATCTCGCCGTCGATCACGCACCGGCGAGGCAGGCCGGTGCGGATGGCCTCGATCAGCTCGGGGAAGTAGCGGGTGAGGGGAAGCTGGTTGCGGCTGCCGATCTCGACCTCGTCGCCGTCGCGGAAGACGATGGCCCGGAAGCCGTCCCACTTCGGCTCAAAGCTGAGAGCGCCGTCGGGAAGCTGCTGCAGCGGTCTGGCCAGCATTGGAGCCAGGGGGGGCATCACCGGGAGTCGCACGCCGCCCATTGTCGACCGGGGCCGGGCGGTCGCCGGCCGGAGCCAGCTCGCCGGCGAGCAGGTCCATGAGCAGGCCATCGTGGAAAGTGCCGTCCGGGGCCCGCTCGTACTGCCGCATGAGCCCCACCGCCCGGAATCCGACGCTCTGGTAGGCGCGAATGGCACGCGTGTTCCCGGCGGCGGGATCGATGGTCAGCCGGTGATGGCCGCGCTCCTCGGTCAAGAAGCGCGCCAGGGCACGGATGGCGCGAACGCCGATGCCGCGGCCCTGGGCCGCCTCGGTCACGAAGATGTCGAGACCGGCGTGGCGATACATGGGATCGTCCTCCTCGCTGTACTGGATCCCGCCCACCACCGCGCCACCCACCTCGATCACCAGCAGCGCCGTGCCGGCCTCCGCCCGCAGGTCGGCAGCGATCTCCTCGGCCGCCGGCGGCGCACCCCACCAGCGGACCACGGCAGGTTCCGAGAGGATCGCGTGCAACGCCTCGGCGTCGCCCTCGGAACCCGGGCGGACGCTGACGCCGTCCTCATCGAGGTGGGGACGAGGCATCGCATCGGCGTCGCCTGCCATGGTGGCGGCGCCCAGCCCCTCGTAGGCGTCGCGGGCGGCGTCGGCCTGGCGGGGACGCCTCGCGATCGCGCACCGCCGCGTCGCCCGGTCGACGCCGATGGTGGTCCAGCCTTGGCCGTCCTCCTCGCTGAGGTGGATGAGCAGCGTGCCGCCGTCGTGCTCGACCCGCAGGCGGTGAGCCGGATTGGACTGCTCGTGCAGTCCGCGGGCGACTCGCTGCGGACCGGGGTCGTCAGCCACGAATGACGTCCACCGACCTCGACGTCCGCGCCCCCGCGGCGCCTCACTTCCGGCCGCGGCCTGCTTCGCCATCCCCGGCCACCTCCGTGGTCTCCGCCGACGACAGGCGGGCAGTGTAGGCAGACGGCGGGGTGCCGCCGGGTGCGGCAGAGACGCGAGGTCCCTACTCGGTGTCACGAGTCACGCGGCGGGTCTGCCACCGTACCGACGCCGCGCGCCGGAATCGAAACACTGTGATCCCAGCCACAGCGAACGCTGGCAGACGCCCAAGCGGGGTGGTTTCGATCTTCGTTCAGGAAGTGCTGAGGTGCCCGTTCGCGGAGAGCGGCATCGGCACCGATGCCATGGCGGCGTGTCCCGGCTATGACGTGGTGCCGCTGCTGTTCGACCGGGGGCTCGGCGAGTCGATCTCGGCGACGGAGACCTGCGGTCACATGGGCCCGGTCCGCACCTCACGCGGATTCATGGCCGGCTGCACCCATCCGGACGCGCCGAGTATCGTGGCAGTGGCCATGGCGATCCTGAATCAGGCGACTGAGGGGCCTGTCCCCACCCGCATCTGATGCGTGATCCGGCGGCGCTCGGAACGGAGGAGACCGCACCGGCACCGCCGGCCGAGTCCGAGGCGTTGGCGTGCACCCGCCTGCCTGTCTCGGGCCCCTGGGTGAGGACGCCCAGGGTCTGCGCCGCCGGCCCCGCCACCGCGGTCGATGCCGCCACCGAGGGCCCGGTCCGGCCACGACTGCGTGGGGTCATGCACCAGTGGGCCACTCTGCTGGCGTTGGGGCTCATCGTGACCCTGGTGGTGCTGGCCCGGTCGGGCCTGTCGCGGATCTCCGCAGCGGTGTACGGCGTGGGCCTCGTCGGCTGTCTCGGCGTCAGCGCCGTCTACCACCGCGGCCGCTGGTCGGCGCCGGTGAAGGCGGCCCTGTGCCGGGCCGACCACGCCATGATCTTCCTGCTCATCGCCGGCACATCGACCCCGATCATCCTGTTGACGGTTCACGGCCCGCTGGGCGTGGCGCTGTTCGGCGCCGAATGGGCCGGCGCCGGCTGCGGCATCGCCATGGCGATGATGTGGCGGCATCCGCCGGTCTGGGCGGAGGTGGGCCCCTATCTCCTGCTGGGGTGGCTGGGTCTGCTGGGCCTGCCCAGCCTGGCGGCACAGCTGGGCTGGAGGGGGGTGATCCTGTTCGCCATCGGGGGCGCTCTCTACAGCATCGGGACCATCTGCTACGCGCTGGAGCGCCCCGATCCCTGGCCGCGATTCTTCGGGTTCCACGAGGTCTTCCACGTCTTCGTCACCGGGGCGGCCGCGGCCCACGCCGTGCTCATCTCGCTGCTCGTCCTCAGCCTCTGACCGCCCCCCTACCGGAGGAGTGAGACCGCCATGGCGCCGGCCGCCGCAGCGGTGATGAGGAAGGGAACGACAAGGCAGAGCGCGAGCTGGATCAGGTAGCGCCCCTCGGTGCGGCCGTGCATCGCGGCGGTCCGGCTGAGCTCGGCGGCGGCCAGGCCGGTCAGGGCCGCGGTCTGCCCGCGGTTCAGCGTCGTGCGGCAGCTGGTCGTGGCGGCGACGACGACGAGGCGCAGCGCCACCATGGCCGCCAGCAGGCAGGCGCCGGCGAGCACCAGGCAGAGAAGCAGCACCTGCCGGCCGGCCGACGACGGCGGTGGGCTGCCGGCCGCCAGCACGATGCCCAGGCTGGTCACCGCGACGGCGACCAGCAGGCCGCCCACGGTGAGTCCGGCACGGGCGGTGTGGTCACGGCGCGTCCGCGCCGCCAGGACCGAGTCGATGAGCTCGGGAGCGGCGTCGGGGCGGACCCAGGGTGGCGCGTCGGGGGCGGACCGGCCTGGGGGGTCGACAACTCCGGCCACGGACGCCCAGGGGATCTCCAGGGCTGGCAGCCCCGGCTGCCGGGCCGTGACCGTGGGGGGCGCGGCCGAACGCGTGGCCTCGAGCAGCTCGCGGATGGTGAGAAGCCGCCGGTCCGCAGCGGCCGTCCCCCGCGGTTCCACCGCCGCCGCGGTCGAGCCCGTCAGCGCCAGGCCGCCGGACGCCGCCGGCGATCCGCCCGCACGCGATCGCCCGAAGACGGTCAAGGCGGCGTCCTCGGCGGCGTCGGCCGAGAGCTGCGCGGCGCCGTCTCGGGCGCGATCGGCATCCAGGCGCCTGGCCTCGCACAGCAGGCAGAGACCGGCGGCACCGATGGGAATGTTCACCGAGGCTCCCCGTCCGCAGACTGAGCAACTCAACCGGCCTGTACCTCCGGGGATGTATCCAGAGCGGTGACCGGCGGCGGCCACCAGCGTCGCCGCATCAGGCTAGTCTCGGGGCCCCCGCCCGGTCGGTACGTTGGCCGACTGTGGGCGATCGGCGTTCCGACCGCCGTCCGGTCAGCGAGAGCGCGGCGGGACGAGCGTGAGCACCGGCCACGGCTCGTCGTCGGAGGAGCCATCGGGGTCGAAATCGTCCTGATCGTCGATGGCGAGCCGCGCCGGCCTTCCGGCTCCGGCGGACGAGGATCCGGCGGCGCCGGGATGGCGGACGGTCTGCTGGCGCACCGTGGCCGCGGCCAGCTCCACGCCCAGGTCCTGCAGCGCCCGGTGGTCCATCTGCTCCCGAACTCGAGGGAACATCTCCGCCTCCTCCTCGCCGAAATGGAGGTCGACCAGCTTCATCAGCACCCGGACCCTGGCGTCGTAGCGTTCGTCGCCCGGTCTCATCGTCGCCAGCTGGGCGATGGCGGACTTGATCAGCCGGTGCTCCTCTATGGCCTCCAGGACCACCTCCTTCACCTGCCGGCCGAGCGACCGCGCCTGCGGGTAGAAGACGTGCTCCTCCACGGCCGCGTGGACGGCCAGTTCGCGCGACATCTGAGCCACCAGATCGGCCTTGCGCGTCATCGCGCGATCCCCGAGCCTGGCATAGGCGGCGAACAGCTTGCGGACGGCGCGGTGGTCCTGAACGAGCAGGGCCAGCGCGTCGACCGTCACGCATATCTCCGGTGGAGGCGTGGAGCAGGGACAGCAGGCCTGGCGCGGTCCCGATTCCCTCGACGCTGTCGGGAATCGACCTCTGGGCTCCATGGCCATTGTGGCCAGACCGCGGGACCGCGTCCGTCCGCTGCCGTACCGACAGTCAGGGCAGGGTCGATGCCCGGCGGGCTCAGCCCGGCCGGCCGGCCTCCTTGGTGACCGTCCAGCCGTCGGCGCGGAAGGCTCGAAGGGTGCCGTCCCCTCTGGCGAAGGCGGCGGCGTGGGCGCGGTCGCGCACCTTGCGGGTCTCGTGGACCACGCTCCACCCCGCCTCGGCGACGCGGCGCGGCACGTCGCGCATGTCGGCCACATCGGCCGCGGTCAGGCCTGCCTTGAGGCTCTCGGCGATCAGCCGCTCGAGATTCTGGCCGGCGTAGGCACGCTTGAGTGCGGCGACGGCCTCGGCAGCCGTGGCGCCGTCGTGGGCACCGGCCACGCCGGGGATGGACGCCGACCACGAGCCAGACGGGCACAGCGCAAGAACGATCTCGACTGGCGGCTTGCTCATGGTTCTGGGCCTCCTCGGCAGCGGCGTTCACGTGGCTGACGACGAAGGACCACGACGACGTGGGAAACCCGCACGCCCGTCACAGTATGCGCTCTCGCGCGCGGCCCCGGCCGACAACCGCCCGGCCGGACCGCCCTGACCAGCCTCGCCGAATGGTCGCAGCAGGCTCTGTGGCGCGGCCTTCGCGGACCCCGATGGCGATATCGTCGGGGGGTGGTCACCGCAGCCGGCGCTTCGCACCGCCGCCCCCGCCCGGGTGTGGCGGCGGTCGTCTGGCACACGCTGCGCCCGTTCTCGCTGACCGTTGCCGCCATCCCCGTGGTGATGGCCACGGCCAGCCTGGCGGCCTCCCGCACCGTCGACCTCCCGGTGGCGTTGGCCTGCCTGGCGGTGGCCGTCCTCCTCCAGGCAGGCACCAACGCGATCAACGACGCCGAGGACGCCGGCACCGGCGCCGACGACGTGGACACCGCCATGCCCGCGCTCTCGCTCCGCGAGGGCTGGGTCACCCCCGCGGGGTCACGGGCCATCGGCCTCGCCTGCCTGGGCGCCGCCGCCGTCATCGGCCTGGTCACCGCGCTCGCGGTGGGGCGGCCCTGGCTGCTTCTGCTCGGCGCCGCCGGCGTGCTCATCGGCTGGGCCTACACGGCGCCGCCGCTGCGCCTCGCCTACCGGCCGCTCGGCGAGCTGGTGAGTGGGCTGCCGATGGGGCTGGGCATTCCGGTGGGGACGGTGGCCGCCCAGTCGGGCCACGTCCCGACGGCGGTGTGGTGGGCCTCGGTCCCGCTGGTGCTGCTCACCGCCGGGATTCTCCATGCCAACAACGCGCGTGACCGCGAGCACGACGCCCTGGTCGGCAAGCGGACGCTGGCGACACGGCTGTCCGAGGCGGCGGTGGTCACCGAGTACCGCCTGCTCACCGCCGCGGTGCCGGCGGTGATCGTGGCCGGGCTCGTGCTCCGGGGTCTGCCCTGGGAGTGTGTGGTCGCCCTGGTCCCCGGCGCCCTGGCGCTCCAGGCCGCTGCCACGGCCCGGACGGGGCTCGACGCGCGGCAGTGGACCGGCCTGCTCCTCCGCTGCGTCAAGCTCCACCTCCTGACCGGGGTGGCCCTGACGCTCGGGCTCCTGCTCGGCGCCATCTCCTGACGGCTCCTGGGGGCCGGCCGCCGGCAGGTGCGGTGCGTGGTCCGCGACAATGGCGCCCGAGATGGCGCACGGTCACTCCGGCAGGCTGGCCGACGTCTGGGGACTCCTCCAGCTGGCCGAGATCCTGGCCGTCGAGCGGCCCCCGCGGTACTGGGAAAGTCACGCCGGTTGCGCTGGCCACCCCCTGGTCGACGACCCGGAGCGCCGCTTCGGCGTCCTGCACTTCGAGGTCGCGGCGGCGCGAGCCGACGTTCTCGCCCATTCGCGCTTCCGCCGCCAGCTGAGCCTGCGGGCCGGCTCGCCGCACGCGCTGCGAATCCTCCCTGGCTCGCCGCTGCTCGCCATGACCGAGCTGGGGGCGAGATGTGAGTACGTCTTCCACGTCGCCGACCCGGCCTGCGTCGACAACGTCCAGGCCTGGGCGACCAGCCTGGGGCTCGGCGAGCAGGTGCGCGCGGCCGCCGGCGACGGCACCACGGCACTCCAGGCGGAGCTGGCGGCGGCCGCCGACCCCGGCGACATCCTCGTCCACATCGGCGCCGTGAGTCCCGGGCCGTCGGGGCTCAGCGCTGTGGACCTGGCCGCCGAGGTGGCCCGGCGCGGGGCGCTGCTGGTCCTCTGGTACGGCTATGACCGGCCGGCGCGCCGGGGCCTGCCGCTCAAGGAGCTGGCCGTCCTGGCGCCGGGAGTGCCCTTGTGGTGCGGCGACATCATGGTCACGGCCGCGGACCGCACGGAGGTCGCCAGCGATGGCGATCTGGCCGTCGCCACCACCCCCGGCACCGGCTTCGGGATCGTGTGCGCCAACCTGTCGGCGGGCACGACCACCATCTGCGACGCCCTGGGAACCGCCCTCGCCGCCGCCTATCGTGGTGCGCCGCTCCCCGACGGGACGCCCGCTCTGCTCCGCTACCGGTCCGAGTCGGTCGGGTAGGCGCCGGTCACCTGGGCATTCGCCAGGGCGCGAAGCCTCGTTGCCAGGGGTCCCGAGCCGGCGGCCCGCGGCGGCGGCTCCCTGAGCGCAGACGGTGCCGTGCCGGACGGCGCGCCCGGGGCCGCGCCGGGCCGGGTGACCGCGTCTGGATCACCAGGAGAATGACCAGGAGGGACGCGGCCACGAGCGTCCGCAGGCCCCGCCGGTCGCCGATGCGTCCGGCCACGGTGGCCACGGGCGGGCCCAGGGCGGCCACCGGCCCCGCCAGCGCGGCCGCCGGCCCGGCGTGCTCGGCCCCGTCGAAATGTGCCGCCGGGACCGGGACATTCGGCGCCGCGGCGGCGACGGCCGCCGCTGCCGGCGGAATCGTGCCGCCCGGGCACACATAGTCCGGGTCGTAGAGCCCGGGGGTCCCCTGCACCATGAGGACCGGCCCGCCGGCGAAGCTGTCGCCGCAGTGGGTCTCCGGGGGTGAACCCTCCCAACCGGTGGTCCAGACGGGCAGGCCGGGGGTGGCGCCCCCGGCGAGGATCCCCCACTGCTTGGGGTTGGAGTAGATGCCGGTCAGCAGTCCCTGACTGAGCAGGTAGTCGATTGCCCCCTGGACGAGTGCGGCGTTGACGCGCACGTTGCACGAGGAGGTGCACGACCAGTCGTCGCCGGTCTCGACGTCGAGCCACCACATCACCGGCCGCGTCACGTGGGCGGGGAACCTCCAGACGGCGTCGGTGGCCGCGTCCCAGCCGAGGTCGTAGGCGGCGCAGGCCTCGTCGGCGGTGGCACACGATGCCTGAGGCCCGGTCCAGCCGTAGAAGGCCTGCTCGCTCGCGGTCCGGCGCAGGTTGACGTAGACCGAGGCGCTCGGCGAGGTGGAGGCCCAGGCCCACTCGCGGTCGAAACAGCGATTGGTGGCGAAGGGAGCCCCGTCGGTGAGCCCCACCACCGCCACGCCGTTGCCCGGACTGGGCATCTCGTAGGGACACTGGGGAAAGCTGACGTCGAAGCCGGTGGCGCCGGCGTCGTAGGGTCCGGCCGCGCCGGCATGCATGGGCACGGCCATGGCGGCGACGGCGAGCGCGACCGCGAGGAGCACCCCCCGCCGACGGCGTCGCATCACTCCCCAACCCCCCACGTCACTCCCGACCTCCAGACCGCGGCATCGTAGAGGACGGCCGGGCCGCGTGGAGGTTCCCGGTACGACTTGACAGGACCGGCGGTGCGCCCACCCCCTCCTCCGGCCCTCCTGCGCCCCCGTGATGGCACACTCGGCGGCCGGCGCGCGCCGGCCGGACCAAGGCCGGGCCAGGACAGGAGGCCAGCCCCGATGACGGCACTACTCGAGGGATTGCGATGGCGGCTGGTCGGACCCTTCCGCGGCGGACGCGTGGGGGCTGTCGCCGGCCATCCGACCGAGCCGCTCACCTTCTTCATGGGCTCGACAGGCGGAGGCGTGTGGAAGACGGTGGACGCCGGCCAGCACTGGGCCAACGTCTCCGACGGCCACTTCCGGCGCGCCTCGGTGGGTGCCCTGGCGGTGTCGGAGTCCGACCCCCAGGTGCTCTACGCGGGCATGGGCGAGAGCAATCTGCGCAACACCGTGTCGCACGGCGACGGTGTCTACCGCTCCACCGACTCCGGCCGCACCTGGGAGCACCGCGGGCTGGAGGCGACGCGCCACATCGCCCGGGTCCGAATCCATCCCACGGATCCCGAGACGGTGTACGTCGCCGCGCTCGGCCACGCCCACGGTCCCAACCCCGAACGGGGCGTCTACCGCTCCCGTGACGGCGGACGAACCTGGGACCTGGTCCTGCACGCCAACGAGGACGTGGGGGCGGTCGACCTCTCCATGGATCCCCACAACCCCAGAACCCTGTACGCCGCCATGTACCGGGTGCGCCGCGTGCCCTGGCGCCTCGACAGCGGTGGCGCCGGCAGCGGGCTGTGGCGCAGCGACGACGGCGGGGACACCTGGAAGGACCTCTCGCGCAAGCCCGGGCTGCCCGACGGCCTGCTGGGCCGCATCGGCGTCAGCGCCTCACCCGCACAACCGGGCCGTGTCTGGGCCATCGTCGAGGCCAAGGACGGTGCCGTGTTCCGCTCCGACGACCACGGCGAGCACTGGACCCGGCTCTGCGAGAAGGGCGACCTGCGGCTGCGTCCCTTCTACTTCTCCCACATCTTCGCCCATCCCACGGAGCCGCAGACCGTCTGGGTGCTCTCCCTGGCCGCGTGGCGGTCGACCGACGGGGGCGCGTCCTTCGACAAGGTCGACGTGCAGCACGGGGACTGCCATGACATCTGGTTCGACCCCGCCGACCCCCAGCGTCTGATCCTCGGCGACGACGGCGGCGCCGCCGTCAGTCTCGACGGCGCCCGGACCTGGTCGCAGTTGCTCAACCAGCCCACCGCCGAGCTCTACCACGTGACCGCGGACACCCGGACCCCGTACCGCGTCTACGCATCGCAGCAGGACAACTCCAGCCTCTGCCTGGCCACGCACTCGGAATACGGCGCCATCACCATCCGCGACATGTACACCGTGGGCGGGGGTGAGAGCGGCTACATCCAGGTGCGCCCGGACAATCCCGACATCGTCTTCGCCACCGACTACAACGGCGAGATCACCCGCTACGACCGCTCGACCCGCGGCAGCACGCCCATCTGGGTGTGGCCGGACTGGCGTCGCGGCGGCGGCGCGGCCGACGAGCGCTACCGGTTCAACTGGACCACGCCCCTGCTGATCTCGCCCCACGATCCCGGCGTCCTGTATCAGGGCGGCAACCTGGTCTTCCGCAGCACCGACGACGGCCAGACCTGGGACGCCATCAGCCCGGACCTGAGCCGCAACGACCCCGAGAAGCTGACCAGCTCCGGCGGTCCCATCACCACCGACAGCGTCGGTGCCGAGTACTGGTGCACGGTGTTCACCATCGCCGAGTCCCCGCTGCGACAGGGGGTCCTCTGGGCCGGCACCGATGACGGTCGCCTGCACCTCAGCGAGGACGGGGGAGGGGAGTGGCGCGAGGTCACGCCGCCCGACCTGCCGGAGTGGTCGACCATCAGCATCGTCGAGGCCTCGTCCCATGACGCGGCGACCGCCTACGTGGCCGCCGAACGGCACCGGCTCGACGACTTCCGCCCCATGCTCTATCGCACCCGGGATCTCGGGGTCACCTGGGAGCACATCGACGCCGGGCTGCCGGAGGGCGAGTTCTGCCGTGTCGTCCGCGAGGACACGGTTCGCCCGGGGCTGCTCTTCTGCGGCACCGAGGCCGGCGTGCACGTGTCCTTCGACGCCGGCGCCACCTGGGCGGGATGCCGCGGCAACCTGCCGGTGACACCCATCCACGACCTGATCGTCAAGGACGACGACGTGGTGGCGGCGACCCACGGCCGCTCCATCTGGATCCTCACCGACCTGCCGGCCCTGCGCCAGCACTCCGCGGACCCCGACCCGGTGCGGCTGTACGCACCCAGGCCCCTGGTGCGCTGGGAGTCACGGCGGTTGCTCGAGCCCGTCGGCAAGGCCGGCAGCGGGCCGCAGCGAGCGCTGGCCTGGGCCTTCGGGCTCACCATGCAGACGGTCGAGTCGATCCCGCTCCCCGATCGCCACGACGCCGAGCCGCGATACCTGAACGCCGGCCAGAACGCTCCCGGCGGGGTGGTCGTGCTCTATGAGCTGGACGACCCCGGCGACCGCGAGTTGTCGCTGACCTTCGTGGACAGCGACGGGGCGGTGATCCGCACGTTGCGCAGCAAGCCCGGGGACGAGGTGCCGCCGCGCAAGCCCACGCCGGGCAAGCCCAGGCCACCCCACCCACCCCGGCACCGGGGGCTCAACCGCTTCGAATGGGACGCGCTCCACGAGCCCGTGGCCATGGTCGACGTCGACCCCCCCGAGGACACCTTGATGGGTGAGCTGGCCGCTCCGGTGCTCCCGGGAAGCTACCGGGTGGTGCTGCGCATCGGAGACGTGGAGCGGGAAGCGGCCTTCGAGATCCTTCGAGACCCGCGCAGCAGGAGTGACGACGAGGCGGATCGCGCCCGTCACGCCGAGCTGATGGCCCTCTGCGATCGGATCTCGGAGGTCAACCGGGCGGTCAATCGCGTCCGGCAGGTCAAGCGCCGCATCGGATTGCTCGCGCCCGGCGCCGGTGGCGAGGAGCCCGACTCCGCCGAACCGTCCCACGCCGAGGCCGAGGCCGAGCCGGACAACCCGGACCTCGCGGTCGCGGCCGCCTCGGTGCGGAGTGCGCTCACAGCGGTCGAGGACGAGCTTAGTGTGGCCCGCCACAAGGACAGGAGCGCGGTCGGGATGCTGTTCGAGGAGCCGATGCGGCTCGACCTCCGCCTGGGAGCCCTCGCCGCGCTCCTCGCCGATGGTTCGGGCCCGGTGCCGCGGTCCGCCGTCGATGTGGCGCGCCAACTCCATGGCCAGGTCGACGCCGTCATCGGGCGCATCGAGGGTCTGCTCCTGGGCCCGGTCGCGCAGCTGGAGCGCCGGCTCCGCGACGACGGCCGCCTCGCCCTGGTGCCGGCGCCGGAACCGGCTGCCCAGCCCGGGCCGCCGGCTCAGCCGGGCGCGGATTCCCAGCCCGAGGCGGCGCCTCCGGGCACCGACCACCCGGCGTGAGCGGCCCGAGGGTTTGAGGCCAAGCTGATAGGGTTACTATCAACTAATCTTATGACGACACCCCGGAACGAGGTACGGCTCATCCGGGTACGAGGGCACTGACATGGGTTTCGTGGCACTCCTCCTGAGGCGGACCTTCCGGCGGCGCGGCGCGGCCTGGCTGGCGTCGGCGGCATTGATGGCCGAACAGGCGTACCGTATCCGCGCCCAGCGTGGCTTCCCACCCGGCGCGGCGCTCCCGCCGCCAACCTGGTCGACCGATGGTCAGTGGTGGTGGGACGGCCGTGGGTGGCACTCCAGTCCCACGGTGAACGCACGTCAGGCCCCGCCGACAGGAGCCTGACCTGCGGCGACCCGCAATTCCGGCAAATTGTCGGGGACGGAGGTGACCTGCTGACCTGACCGCCCGTGGGCGACGCGGCGTCAGGGGCCCGCCGGCGCGCCGTCGCGGGCGGCGAGCAAAGCCAGGCCGACGGGCGGGAAGAGGACGGCGGACAGCAGCCCGGCGCCGATCAGCGCCGCGGCGCTTGCCGAGGTGACCAGGCCCAGCTCCAGCCCGATCTGCATGGCGGCGACGATGAAGGAGAGCGAGGTGGCCTGGAACAGCCCGACGGCGACGACCTGGCGGCGGCTCAGAGCTCCTCGGTAGACGAGCGCGGGCAGCGCGCGGACCAGCAGAAGCGCCACCAGGAACAGGGGCACGCGGGCCACCGTGGCGGCGCTGGCGAAGAGCGCGGGGAGGTCGAAGCGCAGCCCGGTCGTGACCCAGAACACCGGGACCAGGAAGCCGAATCCGATCGCCTCCAGCTTGAGCATGGTGAGCGGATGGACCATCTGTGCATCGCGGTCGGCCAGCTTGAGCAGCGCGCCGGCGATGAAGGCGCCGAGGATGGTCTCCAGCCCGAATCGCGTGGCCAGCGTGGCAAAGGCGATGAACAGCACCACCGCGAAGCGCACGCGGATCTGCGCCGTCGTGTCCTGGAGCCGGCTGAAGACCGCGGAGACGCGCGCCGTCTCGCCGAATCGAAGCAGCGCAGCGCCGACCACGACCGCGGCGACGGCGAAGGCGGCGAGAAGCGTGATCCGCGCGCCGGCGCTGGACGACTCCCTCGAGAAGAGCAGCGACAGCAGAGTGATGCAGGTGAACTCGGCGACCGTGGCGCCGGCGACAACCGACGCACCGGCGGCGGTGTGCAACTCGCCGGCGTCCTTGAGCAGCGGGATGAGCAGTCCCAGCGCGGTCGCCGCCAGGGTGAGGGCGACGAGGAGCGGGGCATGGACGATGCCGGCGGCGTCGAGCAGGTAGCCCGCCGCCAGCGCCAGAGCCAGCGAGATGGCCATGCCGGCGGCGGTCTGTCGCAGTAGCCGTCCCCGCAGCAGGCCGATCTCGATCTCCAACCCGGCGAGGAAGAGGAGCATGGACAGCCCCAGCATGGAGACGACGGCGATCGCCGTGTCCACCCGCACCCAGCCCAGCCCCGACGGACCGATGGCGATGCCGGCGACGATCTCGGCGACCGGGCTCGGAATGCGCAGCCTCCGCACCGCGTTGACGGCGAGGGGTGCCGCGAAGGCGACGAGGGCGACCACGAGAAGGCCGGTGAAGCTCACGGAGCCGGCAACGTTACAGCGGCGCCTGCCGGGGTCGCGGGCCGGCGGCTGCGTACCCTCAGAAAGTGGGAGGCCCCCGACCGCTGCGGTCGAGGGCTTCCCGAGGAAGGGGGAGGGTTGCAATGTGAAGGCGATCTCCCGCTCAAGGGGAATCCCGTCGAGTTCACCTTGTCACTGCTGTCGCCGCCCGTCGGTACGGTGGCAGGCGGATGGTCAAGGTCGCCTCGACATGCTGCGGCGCGGGACGGCGGCGTCGCCGTCGGTGCGGCGTGCGTCCCCGTACGGTTACATCCGGCAGCGCTGTGCTGCTCCCGGCCTAGGATGCCAGCGTCAGACCGTGCTGTCGTCGCTGCCAGTTCCGCGAGAGGCACAGATGCTCCCCGATGTCACGCCGCCGGCGGCGATGCAACACCGGCCCGGCTTGCTGCGGGCGGTCGGGGACGGCTTCTTCCAGGCCGCATTCGAGACCATGCGGGACCCGGTCGCGGTCTGCGATCCGCAGGGCCGGATCACTCTGATCAACGCCGCCATGGAACGGTTCGCCGGGCTGCCGCCGGGTGTGACCCCGCCCGAGGCCTGGTCGGCCTACTGTGACCTCTTCGGGGTCGACGGCCGCCCCGTCGAACCAGACGGGGCGCCCCTCGGCCGGGCGCTGCGCGGAGAGGCGGTTGAGGACGTCGAGTTCGTCGTCGAGGCCAGGTCGGGCCGGCGGCGCACCATGGTCGCCGATGCGCGGCGGCTGTTCGACGAGGGTGGAGCGCTCCTCGGTGCCGTCGTCATCTGCCACGACGTCACCGAGCAGCGCACCGCCGAAAGGCTCATCCTCGAGGCCGAGACTGCCATGCGGCGCGCCCGGCAGCTCGGCACCGGGCGGCCGGATCCCTTCGACCGCGAGTTGCAGTCGCAGGTGCGTGGGCGCATGGACTGGGAGGAGTCGCTCCGGCTGGCCCTCCTCCGGGGTGAGCTCCGGATCGACTACCAGCCCAAGGTGTCGCTGCTGACGGATCGGACCACCGGTGTGGAGGCGCTCCTGCGCTGGGACCACCCCGTGCACGGCCTGATCGCGCCCGTGGACTTCATCCCGCTCGCCGAGGAGACCGGGCTGATCATCCCCATCGGCGCGTGGGTCCTCGAGACGGTCTGCCGCGAGGCGAGGCGATGGGCGACACCGGCTCCGGGCGCCCTGCCTCTCACCGTCGCGGTCAACGTCTCTCCGCGGCAGTTCGAGTCGGGGCTGGCAGAGAGTTTCGGGGCCATCATCGCGAGGACCGGCATCGACCCGCGGACGGTGTGCCTCGAGGTCACCGAGGGAATGGTGATGCGTGACTATGACGCGGCCAGCACCACCCTCCGCGCGCTCAAGGCACTGGGCCTGAAGATCTCCATCGACGATTTCGGCACCGGCTTCTCGTCGCTGGCGTACCTCAAGCGATTTCCGCTGGACGAGCTCAAGATCGACCGCTCGCTGGTGGACGGTCTCGGCCGCGATTCCGAGGCCACCGCCATCGTCGCCGCCGTCATGGGCATGGCCCATGCCCTCGACCTGCGAGTGGTCGCCGAGGGCGTCGAGACCGGGGAGCAGGCGGCCGGGCTTCGCACGCTGGGCTGCGACGAGGCCCAGGGGTTCTTCTACGCCCGGCCAGGCCCGGCCGGCGACGTCGACCGCCTCCTCCACACGGAGGCGGCGGCCAAGGCTGTCCGGCTGGCGCATGGCCCCGGCACCGGGGGCGCGACCCCTGCCCGGGCCGAGCGGATTCTGGTCGTCGATGACGCGGCCGACGTGCGGCGGCTGGCCCGTTCGAGCCTGGCCGCGGCCGGGTACGACGTCCGCGGCGCCGGCAGCGGCGAGGAGGCCCTGCTGATCTCCGCGGAGTTCAGGCCGGACGCCGTCGTCCTGGATGTCAACCTTCCGGGGATCAGCGGGCTGGACGTGTGCCGCGCGCTTCGTGGAGACACGCGCAGCAACCACATCACCATCGTGATGCTGACCGCCGACAACGAGCCGGCCGAGAAGGTGGAAGCGTTCGCCGTCGAGGCGGACGACTACATGGTCAAACCATTCAGTCCGCGTGACCTGGTCAGCAGGGTCGCGGCCGCGCTGCGCCGGCGCCACGAGATCCCCCAGGAGCACACCGCATGACCCCACCCCGCCCGTCGGTACCGCACGACGAGGTCCGCGAACTGGCACAGTTCCTCGCCTCCTGGCAGCGAGTGACCGTGGAGAGGCTGAGCGGACGGGTGGAGCTGTCGGAGGTCCTGGACCGGGGGTTGCTGGCCCACGTCGCCGAGCTCCTGGGGGCGGACGGGATCGTCGTCAGCCTGGTCGAGCCCGGTGGCCTGCGCGTGGTGGATGGGCATCCGGCGCTGCAGGAGGAGGTCGTCATCGGCGACTCACCCGGCGGTCGCGCCGTCCGCGACGGCGAGATCTTCATCGGTGACGTGAAGTCGCCGGAGTGGGGGCCGACCATCCAGGCCTGGCGCAGGGGGCGCCGGCTCGGTCCGGTCATGGCCGTCCCCATGGTCAGCGGCGGCGACACCATCGGCGCCGTCTCGGTGATCCGCACCGCCGGACGGCCGGCCTTCACCTCCGTCGAGGCGGATCGCGCCCGAATCCTGATCCCCCCGCTGGCGGGCGCAGTGCGCATCAGCAGCCTGTCGGACCAGTTGCGCAGCGCCACCACGGCCGCCGCGGAGGAGACCACGCGTCTCTCCAACAGCCTGCGACTGCTGCTGGAGTCGGCGGGGGAGGGGATCTACGGGCTCGATCCCGACGGTCGCTGCACCTTCATGAACGCCACCGCCGCCGCCGCTCTCGGAGTCGAGGTGTCCGACGTCATGGCGCACGTCATGCATCCCGTGTTCCACCACACCCAGGCCGATGGTTCCCCCCACGACCTCGCCGAGGGCCCGATCGACAGCGTGTTGCGCGGGGGTGCCAGCCGCCGGGTGGACACCGAGGTGATGTGGCGGAGCGACGGAACCTCGTTCCCGGCGGAGTACTCAGCCTTTCCCATCATGGACGGGGATGTGGTCACGGGCGCCGTGGTGACCTTCAACGACATCACCGATCGCAAGCGGATCGAGAGCGACCTGGCGGCAGCCCATGCCAAGGTGATCGAGACGTCGCGACTCAAATCGGAGTTCCTGGCCAACATGAGCCACGAGATCCGCACGCCCATGAACGGTGTGATCGGCATGACCGGGCTCCTCTTCAGCACCGCGCTGGACGCGGAGCAACGCGAGTACGCGGAGGCCATCAGCGAGTCGGCGGAGTCGCTGCTCAGCGTCATCAACGACATCCTGGATTTCTCCAAGATCGAGGCCGGCAAGATCGACATCGAGGCCATCGACTTCGACCTCCGGCTGGTCATCGAGGATGCGGCCAAGCTGATCGCTCCGCGGGCCGATGACAAGCACCTCGAGCTGGCCGTGGTCGTGGACCCGCAGATGTCGCTGACGGTGCGCGGCGACCCCGGCCGCATCCGCCAGATCCTCATCAACATGCTGGGCAACGCCATCAAGTTCACCGCTGCCGGCGAGGTCGTCCTGCGCGCGCGCATGGTGGAGGATCGGGAGCACACCGTCGTCATCCGCTTCGAGGTGACGGACACCGGCATCGGCATCGAGCCCGATCAGCAGGAGCGCCTTTTCGAGAGCTTCACCCAGGCCGACGCCTCAACCACCCGCAGATACGGTGGGACCGGGCTGGGGCTGGCGATCTGCAAGCAGCTGGTCGAGCGCATGGGCGGCGAGGTCGGCGTGCAGAGCCGTCCCGGGCTGGGGAGCACCTTCTGGTTCACCCTCGACCTGAAGCGGGCGGGGAGCCTGAATCTCCGGTCGGCCCCGCCGAGGACCGCGCTGCAGGGTGTTCGCATCCTGGTGGTGGACGACAACCGGACCAACCGCATCGTCGTCGAGCAGAACCTCCGGGTGTGGGGTGCGCGCCCGGAGAGCTTCGAGAGCGGTGTCGAGGCTCTGGCGGCGATGACGCGGGCGGTTGCGTCCGGCGACCCCTACCGGCTGGCGATCCTCGACCACCAGATGCCCGAGATGGACGGAGCGGATGTGGCGCGGGCGATCCGGCAGAACAGCGTGATCCGGGACACCAGCCTGATCCTGCTCACCTCATCGGCGCTTCCCGGCGACGGCCGCGCCGCCCGGGAGGCGGGCATCGACGCCTTCCTCACCAAGCCGGTGCGGATCGCCGACCTCTACGACTGCCTGGCCACGCTGCTGTCGGCGCCCGGCTGGGCCCCGGCCCGACTCATCACCAGGTACACGCTGGCGGAGACCGCGGCGGCCTCGCGCGGCCGCCTCCTGGTGGTGGACGACAACCCGGTGAATCAGCGCGCGGCGCTGCGGACCCTGCAGAAGATGGGCCACATCGTGGACGTTGCCGACAACGGCGTCGGCGCCGTCGCCGCCGTCGCCAGAGGGCGCTACGACGCGGTGCTGATGGACTGTCAGATGCCGGAGATGGACGGCTTCGAGGCCACTCGTGAGATCCGCCGCCGGGAGGGGACCGACCGGCACACGCCGATCATCGCCATGACCGCCGGCGCCATGACGGGTGACGAGGCGCGTTGCCTCGCTGCGGGGATGGACGCCTACCTCAGCAAGCCCGTCAAGGCGGGGGCGCTGGCGGCGATGGTGGGCCGCTGGACCAACGCCGAGGCCCGGTCGGCGCGACGCGGGGTTGCCCCCGAGGTGCTGGACGAGGAGCGGCTCGCCGAGCTGCGCGCCCTGGGTGCCGAGGAGTTCGAGGCGCTGGTCACCCTCTTCCTCGCCGACAGCACCACCCGGATCGCCGGGATTCGGGACGCGGAGGCGCGGGGCGACGCCGGCGCCATCATCAACCTGGCCCACAGCCTCAAGGGAAGCGCCGGCACATTCGGCGCCGGCATCCTTGCCCTCCGCTCGGGCGAGCTCCAGGAGCGGGCCACCGTCGGTGACGTGGCCGCGGCAACCCGGCTCATCGACAGCATGGACGCCGACCTGGCGCGGGCCGGCGTGGCGCTGCGGGACGCGCTGATCACGACGGGCGCGTGAGTGGCGGCGCGCCGGCGTGACCTCGGCCCGGGCGACGACCGTCGGACAACGAACCTGCCGGACGACACTGTGGCATGACGGAGGCTGCTTTTGATCCGACCACGACCTACGCCCACCTCCATGGGGGGCGCGTGGAACGGATGCCGGTCGACGCGAGTTTCTGGGACCGGCTGGCGGCCGGCGAGCGTCCGTTGCCAGGGTGGCTGGTGGCCATGTACCAGTGGTCCCCCGCTGCGGACCCGGGTGCCGGCGCTCACAGCGAGGTCCATCCGCGCGGCGATGAGCTGCATGTCTGCGTGTCCGGCGCGATGACGGCGGTGCTCGAGCACGACGGCCGCGAGGAGCGGGTCGACTTCGCCGCCGGACAGGCGTGCGTGGTTCCCGCCGGCGTCTGGCATCACCTGGTGGCGAGAGCGGCCAGCCAGGTGCTGAGTCTCACCTTCGGCGAGGGGACGGAGCACCGCCGGCGCTCGTGACCGGCGTCCCGTCCCATGCCGGTCCCAACCGGCTCCTCGGCGGCACCCGAGCGGTGTGCGTCAGCCCATGAGGAAGTAGGCGGCGCAGGCGGCGTCGAGCAGGTCGTGGTCCAGCCGAGCGGGGCGGCGCCGGAAGCGGGCGGCGTGCCGCACGTGCTTGAGCAGGTCACGGGCATGGACGCCGCGGAACGGCCGGACCGGGTCGAGGCGGCGGTACCACTGCTGGATGACGTAGTCGATCGCGGAGTCGTCGTAGGTGATGCCGGTCGATCGGCACTCCGCCGCCCAGATGGCACGGAACTGCGCCTCGGTGGGGTCGAGGATCACCACCTTGAAGTGGAGGCGCCGGAGGAAGGCCTCGTCCACCAGCTGCAACGGCTCGAGGTTGCTGGAGAGCACCAGCATGGTGGTGAACGGCATGGTGATGCTGGTGGCGGCGCGCGGCAGCGTGAGCTGGTCGTAGCCCCGCTCCAGCGGGATGATGAGCCGGTTGAGCAGCCCCGCCGGCGTGATCGCCGCCTGCCTGCCGAAGTCGTCGACGAGGAAGACGCCCCCGTTGGCCTTCATCTGCACGCTGGCCTGGAAGTAGCCCAGCGTGCGGTCGTAGCTGAGGTCGAGCATGTCGGGGGTCAGCTCGCCGCCGACGATCACCGCGGGGCGCTCGACCAGCACCCACCGCCTGTCGTGGTCGGGGTGGCTGCCCACCGCCACGTGATGGATGGGATCGAAGAACCGGATGATCTGCCCGTGGACTTAGAGGGCGTGTGGTACGTACATCGGCGAGCCCATCAGCCGGCACAGCGCCTCGGCCACCGAGGTCTTGCCGTTGCCGGGCGCGCCGTACATGAACAGCGTGTGGCGCTCGCTCACGGCCGGACCGAGGGTCAGCAGCGTCTCCTCGGCCAGGGTGAGGTGGGAGAGCGCGGCGCGCAGGTCCTCCAGCGACACATCGCGGTTGCTCCGCGCCTGCTCCCTGGCCACCTCGACGTAGGTCTCGATGGGAAGCGGAACGGGCCCCACGTACTGATTGATCTCGCAGAGATCGCGGGCCCGGTCGCGCCCGTCGGCGATGATCATGTAGACCATCGAGGCGCCGATGTCCTCTCCGGGAAGCAACTCCTCGCGTCCGCCACCCTGTGGGAATCCCGTCGACTGCACACAGCACTGATCGGAGAGGTGTTTCAATGCGTCGCGCACGAAGACCCACGGCAGGCACGCGCGGCTGGCGATGTCCCTGCCCAGGAGTGTCCCGCTGAAATAGAGCAGCTTGAGGACAATGTCGCTGACGACGTTGAAGGGGACGCCCAGGTCGTCCCAGCCGCGCGGCGGGGGCGGGAAGCCCTGGGCGGTGGGCGGGGCGGCGATGTGAAGATCGACGGCTGACGTCATGGGCTCAATGGTCGGCAACGAGGACCGGGGGGTGGCGCCGCCGTCATGGTCCTGATCCAGGCTGACCATGCGTCCGCGATGCCTGCTGCATCGCCGGCGCACGGCTGTGGGCGAGGTCGCATGCGCTGTCGCGGGACCGTTGCGCTCGACACACACTGCCAGACACGACGCATTTGAAAACGCTATGCTGCGAGCTGTGAGGGCCCAGAGGTCGCGTCATCCAATGGCTGGACTGCGGGCGCCGACAGGCGGCGTCAAGGTTGCCAAGGTCGAGAATCCCGCAGAAACCATGCGGCGTCGGCTGATCGACCTCTGGGTGGCCGATTACGACGCCGCGCTCAAAGCGGGCGACCAGGCACTGGCCGGCCGGACCGCCTCGGCCCTGCGCGAGATGGGCGTCCGCATCTGACGGTCCGCTCGCCTCACCGCCGGGGGCGCCCCGCCCGGCGGTACCCTCGCACCATGTCCGAGTCGCCCGCCCTGGTGCCGCCTCCTGTCCCGGCCGGTGCGCAGACGGGCGACGCGCACAGCGCCGACGCGCCGGGGAGCGCGATGGCGCGGGCGCTGCTCTCGGGCTCGCGACGGTCAACGGTGGTGCTCCGCGGTGACATCGCCGCCCTGCACAACGGTGACCCTGATCTGGCCACCCCGGAACACATTCGCCGCGCGCTGAGCGAGGCGGTCGAGGCGGGCGCCACCCACTATGCGCCGCCTCTCGGTGACCCCGAGCTCCGGGCGGCGCTGGCCGAGACGCTGAGCCGGAATGGCGGTCGTCCGGTGAGCAGCGCGCAGGTGATGGTCACGCATGGTGCCAGCGGCGGCCTGGGCGCGATCTTCCTGGCGACGCTCAACGCCGGCGACCGCGTGGTCATCCCGACCCCCACCTACTCGCTCTACGCCGACCACGTGCGCATGGCCGGTGCGGTGCCGGAGTTCGTGCCCTGCCGCCCCGACCTGCACCTCGACCTCCAGGCCGTGGAGCGCGCCTGCCGGGGCGCCCGCATGCTGGTTCTCTGCCACCCCTGCAACCCCACCGGGGTGGTGCTCCGGCCCGACGAGATGGAGTCGGTGGGCCGGATCGCCGCCGACAACGACCTGCTGGTGGTCAGCGACGAGGCCTACGACGCCATCGTCTTCGACGGGCGGCCCTTCGTCTCCGCGCTGCGCGTCGAGGCGTTGCAGGACCGGTTGCTCTACTGCAACACCCTGTCGAAGCGCTATTCCATGACCGGCTGGCGGGTTGGCTACGTGGCGTCGCCGGCGTCACTGGCGCCCGCCGTCGGCAGGCTTCACGCCACCCTGCACGGCCCGCTCAACACCGCCGTGCAGCGCGCTGCCCTGGCGGCGATCACCGGACCGCAGGACTGCGTCGACCGGCTGGCGACCGACTGCGCGCGCCGTCGTGACCTGGCAATGACCCGCCTGGCCGGGATCCCCGGGGTGCGCACCCTCACACCGGAGGGGACCTTCTACCTGTTCGTGGGCTATCCGCAGCCCATTCTCGCCACCGAGATGCAGGGGCGCGCCCATGCCGGCGGGGTCGCGGTGCGCGCCGGATCGGAGTTCGGAGATGCCGGGGAGGGCCACCTTCGAGTCTCCACAACCGCGGTCCCGGAGGTGCTCGAGCAGGGACTGGAGCGCCTGGCGGCGGTGCTGGCGCGGGCCTGACCCGGCTTTCGGTCAGGGTGCCGGGCGCCCCGGGTCGAGGTCGTGACGCCAAAGAGGAGCGAAGTCGATACCCTCTACCGCGACGCTGTGACCGTCACCATGGAGATCTCCGAATGCGTATCCCGTCGATCGCCGCCCTGGCGGCAGGCGCCGCAGCCCTGGCGCTGCTGGCCGGCTGTGGAAGCTCCAGCTCGTTGACGATCACGCCGAGCAGCTCGTCATCCTCCTCGTCGTCGGCGTCCTCCTCCTCCTCCTCGTCCTCGTCGTCCTCCTCGTCGTCCTCCTCGTCGTCGTCCTCGTCCAGCGGCGGGAATGTGACCGCCGACTGCGCCTTCCGCATCTCCTTCGCCGGCCATTCCGTGATCCTCGCCGCCAGCGGCGCCGGGCAGCTCGGCTGCACTGCCCTCCAGAATCAGCTGCAGCAGTCCTTGAGCGGAACCGGGACCCAGGCCACCGTCACCCCGGTGGACGTGAGCTCCATCACCGGGACGCCCGCCTGCACCAAGACCAGCGGTCCCCTGATCACCAAGGTCTATGCCGACGGCAATGACACCGCAGTGCTGTCGTCGTTCTGCTCCGGCTTCAACGGCTCCAGCTCCAGCTCCACCTGAGCGGTGCCCGCACTATCCCCTGGGGCGTGCTGACGCGCTGTGCGCCTCGCCACCTGGAACGTCAACTCCGTCACCGCCCGGCTACCCCGGCTCCTCGACTGGCTGGAGCGGACGGCGCCCGATGTCGTCTGCCTGCAGGAGACCAAGGTCGCCGACGACCAGTTCCCGGCGATGCTGGTCGGCGGGCTGGGGTACGAGGTCGCCGTCCACGGTGAGGGACGCTGGAACGGGGTGGCGCTGCTCTCCCGGGTGGGCCTCGACGGGGTCGTGCGAGGCCTGCCGGGAGCGCCGGAGTACGGCGGCGCCGCCGAGGCACGATCCCTCGGCGCCACCTGCGGCGGGATGCGCGTCTGGTCTGTCTACGTGCCCAACGGCCGCGAGCCCGGCCACGCCCACTACGAGTACAAGCTGGCCTGGCTGACGGCGCTCCACGCCACCGTGGTCGGTGAGCTCGCGGCCACATCGGCGCTGGCCCTCTGCGGCGACTTCAACGTGGCGCCCACCGACGCCGACGTGTGGGACCCGGCGGCCTTCGACGGCTCGACCCACGTGACCCCGCCCGAGCGCCAGGCCCTGGCGGCGCTGGTGGAGGCGGGCATGGTCGACGTCCTGCCGCGGCCGCTGAAGTACGACCGGCCCTTCACCTACTGGGACTACCGCGCCGGCAACTTCCACAAGAACCTGGGCATGCGCATCGACCTGACCTATCTGACACCGGTCCTGGCGGGCGCGGTCACCGACGCCTACGTGGACCGCGACGCGCGCAAGGGCACGGGGCCGTCGGATCACGCGCCGGTGGTGGTCGACATCGCACGCTGAGGCCTTGGCGGCGGGAACGGATAGACTGACCTCATGGCGCTTCGAGAGGACCGCTGATGCATCAGCGGGTGGCGACCTTCCGGCGCAAGCGGCCCGAGGAGGTCGCGATCATGGCCGCCGCCGGGGTGATCCTGGGCGACTGCCTGGATCACGTCGCCGGCTGCGTGCGCGATGGCGTGACCACCGGCCAGCTCAATGTCGAGGCCGAGGGATTCATCCGCAACCACGGCTGCACGCCCAGCTTCCTGGGCTACAACGGCTTCCCCTCGTCGATCTGCATCTCCGTCAACGACGAGGCGGTGCACGGCATGCCCGGGCCCAGGGTCATCCGGGACGGTGATCTGGTGTCGCTGGACTGCGGCCTGATCCTCGACGGCTGGCAGTCGGACAGCGGCATGTCCCTGGTCTGCGGCGGTGACGCGGACGAGGAGTCGGCGCGCCTGCTCGAGGTCACCCGGCGGGCCCTCGAGGCGGGGCTGGACGCCGCCCGCGTGGGCAACCACATCGGCGACATCGGCGCCGCCGTTCAGGGGGTGGTCCACCCCGCGGGGTTCTCGCTGCTCGACGGCCATGGCGGCCACGGCATCGGTCGCGCCATGCACGAGCCCCCGCACGTCCCCAACACCGGTATTCGTGGGCAGGGCAACGAGATCCGGCCCGGGCTGGTGCTGGCCATCGAGCCCATCGTCAACGCCGGTACCAGCCGCTACCGGCTCCACGCCGACGGCTGGACGGTGTCGACCGCCGACGGCCGCCGCTCCTGCTACTTCGAGCACACCGTGGCCATCACCGAGGAGGGGCCGCGGGTGCTCTCACGGCGGCGCTCCGAGGGGCGCGCCGACCCGCAGGCCGCCTGACCGCCGGCTCGATCCTTGGGAGGTCGCCCAGGCCATGCCCACACTACCGTCGCCGAGGGACTGGCCGGCACTCCGGCAACTGCGCCTCCGCGAGGACCGGCTGGGTATGGGTCGCGCGGCGCGCTCCGCGGCCACCGACCGCTGGGTGAGCCGCACCGTCTCCGCCGACCGGGTGGTGAAGAGCATCTGCCCCTACTGCGCGGTGGGCTGCGGCCAGCGCGTCTTCGTCAAGGACGAGCGGGTCATCCAGATCGAGGGTGACCCAGACAGCCCCATCAGTCGCGGCCGCCTGTGTCCCAAGGGATCGGCCTCCAGGCAACTGGTCACGGGCGCACACCGGCAGAGGCGCGTCCTCTACCGCCGCCCCCACGGACGCGACTGGGAGAGCCTGCCGCTGGACCGCGCCATGGAGATGATCGCCGACCGCGTCATCGCCGCCAGGGCGCAGACCTGGGAGGCTGCGGACGAGCAGGGGCGCCGCCTCAACCGCACCCTGGGGATCGCCAGCCTGGGCGGTGCCACCCTCGACAACGAGGAGAACTACCTGATCAAGAAGCTCTTCACCTGTCTGGGGATCGTGCAGGTGGAGAACCAGGCTCGAATATGACACTCCTCCACGGTCCCCGGTCTGGGGACGAGCCTGGGTCGCGGCGGTGCCACGACGTTCCAGCAGGACCTGCAGAACGCCGACTGCATCGTCATCGAGGGCTCCAACATGGCCGAGTGCCACCCGGTGGGCTTCCAGTGGGTGGTGGAGGCGCGTGAGCGGGGCGCCACCGTCATCCATGTCGATCCGCGCTTCACGCGCACCTCGGCGCTCGCCGACATCCACGTGCCCATCCGCGCCGGCACCGACATCGCCTTCCTCGGCGGCCTCGTCAACCACGTGCTCGAGAACCAGCTCGACTTCCGCGAGTACGTGGTCGCGTACACCAACGCCGCCAGCATCGTGTCGGAGGACTTCCGCGACACCGAGGACCTCGACGGGCTGTTCAGCGGCTGGGATGCGGAGCACCGCCGGTATGACCGCGCCAGCTGGCAGTACCAGGGCATGGCTCAGGATCCGACCCTGCAGCACCCGCGCTGCGTGTACCAGATCCTCAAGCGGCACTTCCGACGCTACACGCCGGAGATGGTGGCCCGGACCTGCGGCATCCCCGAGAGCCAGTTCCGCCGCGTGGCCGACGCCATCACCCGGAACTCCGGACGGGAGCGCACCACCGCCTTCGCCTACTCGGTGGGCTGGACCCAGCACTCGGTCGGCGTCCAGTACATCCGCACCGCCGCCATCCTGCAGCTGCTGCTGGGCAATATCGGCCGTCCCGGCGGCGGCATCCTGGCCCTGCGCGGCCACGCCGGCATCCAGGGCTCGACCGACATCCCGACCCTCTACGACCTGCTTCCCGGCTACCTCCCCATGCCCCGGGCCAACCATGACCCGTCGTTCGCGGCCGCCGTCGAGGGCACGCGTATCAAGGGTGGGTACTGGGGTCACAGCGACGCCTACCTGGCCAGCCTGCTCAGGGCGTGGTTCGGTGCCGCCGCCAACCCGCAGAGCGACTGGCTGTACCCGGAGCTGCCGCGAATCACCGGAGATCACTCGCACTACCAGTGGGTGATGACCATGCTCGACGGCGCCGTCAAGGGCTACTTCGTCCTCGGGGAGAACCCGTCGGTGGGTTCCTCGAACGGCCGGCTGCAGCGGCTGGCCCTGCCCAGGCTCGACTGGCTGGTGGTGCGCGACCTCGCCATGATCGAGACCGCCACCTTCTGGAAGGACTCGCCCGAGATCGAGACCGGCGAGCTGCGTACCGAGGACATCGCCACCGAGGTCTTCTTCCTGCCCGCGGCCTCGCACACGGAGAAGGACGGGTCCTTCACCAACACCCAGCGGCTGCTGCAGTGGCACCACACCGCGGTCGAGCCCGAGGGCGACTGCCGCAGCGATCTGTGGTTCACCTATCACCTCGGGCGCCTGGTCCGGGAGCGGCTGGCGGGCTCGACGCAGCCTCGGGACCGCCTGGTTCGCCAGATGACGTGGGACTACCCGGTGCATGGCGCCATCGGAGAGCCGGATGCGGAGGCGGTTCTCCACGAGATCGGCGGGAAGGGCGGCGACGGCACACCCCTGGGCGCGGCCACCGAGCTGCGGGCCGACGGGTCGACGTCCTGCGGCTGCTGGATCTACGCCGGGGTGACCGCCGCCGGGGTCAACCAGGCGGCGCGGCGCCGGCCGGGGAGCGAGCAGTCCTGGGTGGCCCCGGAATGGGGTTGGGCATGGCCGGCCAACCGGCGCCTCCTCTACAACCGAGCCAGCGCCGATCCGCAGGGCCGCCCCTGGAGCGAGCGCAAGCGCTACCTTGAATGGGACGCCGAGCAGCAGCGCTGGACGGGTCCTGATGTGCCCGACTTCGCACCGGACAAGCCGCCCGGCTATGTGCCTCCGGTGGGCGCCCAGGCCGAGGACGCCCTGAGCGGCGCCGAGCCGTTCACCATGCAGTCCGACGGCCGGGCCTGGCTGTACGTGCCCGAGGGCCTCGCCGACGGCCCGCTCCCGGCCCACTACGAGCCCCACGAGTCGCCGGTGCGCAATCCGCTCTACGCCCAGCAGTCCAATCCGGCGCGCGAGTGGCGGCCACGCCGCGGCGTCAACGAGGACAACCAGCCCCCCGACCAGCCCGATGGCGGTGTGTTCCCCTTCGTGCTGACCACCTACCGGCTCACCGAGCACCACACCGCGGGCGGCATGTCGCGGTTCCTGCCCTACCTGGCCGAGCTGCAGCCCGAGCCCTTCTGCGAGGTCAGCCCCGAGCTGGCGGCCATCCGCGGCCTGCACAACGGCGGCTGGGCCACCCTGGTGACGGCGCGGTCGGCGATCGAGGCGCGGGTGCTGGTGACCGATCGCATCCCCCCGTTGCGCGTCGACGGCGGCGTCATCCACCAGGTGGGACTGCCGTATCACTGGGGCGGTGCCGGGATCTCCACGGGCGACTCCGCCAACGACCTCGTCCACGTCACCACCGAGCCCAACGTCCACATCCAGGAGTCGAAGGTGATCACCTGCGACGTCGTGGCCGGGCGGCGCCCGCGTGGGCCGGCGCTGCGACAGCTGGTCGAGTCCTACCGGGAGCGGGCCAGGGCGCGCGGTCAGGGAGAGGCGAGCCCATGACCACCGGGGTGCACGTGGCCCCGGTCGACACCCGCTCCCACGACGACGCCGGCGCTCCGCGGCACATGGGCTTCTTCACCGACACCTCGCTGTGCATCGGCTGCAAGGCGTGCGAGGTGGCCTGCAAGGAGTGGAACGAGGTCCCTGAGGACGGCATGGCCTTCACCGGCCACTCCTACGACAACACCGGCCGGCTGAGCGGCTCCACCTGGCGGCATGTGGCCTTCATCGAGCAGCGGGTGCAGGCGCCGGAGGCGGCCGCTCCGCCGGTGGCGACGCCGGCCGCCGCCGGCGACGCCCTGCGCTGGCTGATGAGCAGCGACGTGTGCAAGCACTGCGGGAGCGCGGCCTGCCTCGAGGTCTGTCCGACCGGGGCGCTGATCCGCACCGAGTTCGGGACGGTGGTGGTGCAGGACGACGTCTGCAACGGCTGCGGCTACTGCGTCAGCGCCTGCCCCTTCGGCGTCATCGGCCGGCGGCCCACCGACGGGGGGGCCCACAAGTGCACCCTCTGCTACGACCGGCTCCGCGTCGACCTCATGCCCGCCTGCGCCACCGCCTGTCCGACGCAGTCCATCCAGTTCGGCCCCATCGAACAGTTGCGGGCCCACGCGCGGGGGCGGGTCGAGGCGCTGCACGCGCGCGGCGAGGAGAGTGCGCGGCTGTACGGCGACGACCCCGCCGACGGCGTCAAGGGCATGGGGGCCTTTTTCCTGCTGCTCGACGAGCCCGAGGTCTATGGCCTGCCTCCCGACCCGGTCAGCACCACGCGGGATGTGGCCGCCATGTGGCGGAGCGCGGGCCTGGCGGCCGCCGGTCTCGCCGGGCTCGTCGTCGCCGCGCTGCTGGGTGACCGCGGGTGAGCACGGCCGTCGCCGGCCGGGGGCGCCGCCGGAGTGGGGGAGAGGCGTCCATGGTGCCCGAGGCCACGCCGCGGAGCTACCACGGGCTCCCCGTCCTGCAGCCGCCGGTGTGGCGGGACGAGGTGGCCGTGTACCTGTTTGTCGGCGGCATGGGCGGTGCCTCGCTGGCGGTGGCGGCGGCGGCCCGGCTGCGCGGCACCGACCCGCTGGCCCGCCGCGCGCTCCTGCTCGGGGCGGGGTGCCTGATGGTGAGCCCGGCGCTGCTGGTCAAGGACCTGGCGCGGCCGGCGCGCTTTCTCAACATGCTGCGCGTGCTCCGTCCGACCTCGCCGATGAGCGTCGGCAGCTGGCTGCTCAGCGCCTGCGGCAGCAGCGCCGCCGCCGCCGCCGCCAGCGAGCTGACCGGCCGCGCCCGGGGCTTCGGCCGCGTCGCCGAGGTGGTCGCAGGTGGTCTTGGCCTGGGCGTCGCCACCTACACGGCAGTGCTCGTGTCCGACACCGCCGTCCCCCTCTGGCACGAATCCGGCCGCGACCTCCCCTTCGTCTTCGCCGGATCGGCCGCCGCCAGTGCCGGCGGGGCGCTGACCGCGCTGTCACCGCGGCGCCAGGCGGCGCCGGCGCGGCGGCTGGCTGTGGCCGGCGCCGTGCTCGAGCTGGCCGCCTCGCGCCTCATGGAGCGCCGTCTCGGAGTGCTCGGGCGACCGCTCCGCGAGGGCGAGGCGGGCCGCTGGCACCGCGCCGCCGAGGGCCTGACGGCCGCCGGCGCGCTGGGGGTGCTGGGCGGCATGCGCTGGCGCGCCCTGGGCGCAGCCGGTGGACTGGCGCTGATGGCCGGCTCCTTCTGCACCCGCTTCGCGGTCTTCCGCGCCGGTGCGGCGTCGGCCGCCGACCCCATGGCGGTGATCGCGCCCCAGCGGGCGCGGCTGGGACGGCGGCCGGCGCCGAGCGCGGTCAGACGCGAACGGCCCGTCACCGGTCTGTGACGGCGCCGGGCGTAGGCTGGGCGCGATGCCCAACACCCCCGACGAACCGCTCGCCGTCGACCTGATCACGCGCGCCGGCTGTCACCTCTGCGACATCGCCCTGGCCGTGCTGCGGGCGGCGGCGGCCGCAGTGCCGATCGAGGTGCGGCTGCTGGACGTCGACGCCGATCCGGACCTGCATGCCCTCTACGACTGGCGCGTCCCCGTGGTCATGGCCGGCGGCCGCCCCATCGCCGAGGGAGTGATCACGCCCCTGGGGCTTCGCGCGGCGCTGCAGTCCGCGGCGCAGGCATGACCGTGGCCGCCCACGCCTGCGGCGGCTGCGGTCGCTCGACCGCGGTCCGCGACGTCGTCTGTCCCAGCTGCGACCGGCCCCTGGCGCGCGGTGGCGAGGTTCCGCCCGGCTGGACCATGGTGGCGGCGCCGCCCCCACGGTCCGCGTCCGCACCCGGCGGGGAGGTTGACCCCTTCTGCACCGCGCCCGCCGGGCGGGTCGGCGCCGGCGTCGATGGCGGCGCCGGCACCGGCCCGGTCTCCAGCGCGGACCTGCCGCCGGTCGGCCCCGGTGGTGGCCCCGGCTGGGGCCTCCGACCGACCCTGGCGCTCGGATCGGGAAACCCGAACATCGCGAGGACGCGGCGGGAGCTCTCCACGCCCGCCGCGGCTCCGCGCCGCAAACGCGCCTCGCGCACCCTCGCCTGGGCGCTGGTCGGCGTTATCCTCCTCATCTCGGCGACGGCCCTGTTTCTCGTCATGGCCCGTGTCGCCTGGCACCGCTAGCGAGCCACCTTCCTCTCGGCGATCGATCGACCATGGCCATGACCCTCAACAGCCGGCTGTCCCGTGCCGTGGACGGTGCTGTGCTCTGGCGTCTGGGCATGATCGCGGTTGCCCCTGCGGGTCCTGACCAGGACGCCATCCGTGATCCCGAGGGCTTCTGGGCCTCGAGCCGGGTCGGGACGCCGGCTCCGCTTCAGGCCCGCGCGGTGCCGGCGACCCCCTGGGCGCGGCTGCTGCCCCGGCCGCAGCGCCCGTCGTTCCTCGAGCTCAACGGCTCCAGCCGCGGTCCGGGCCACCACTGGGGCGCCACCAACGTGCGCGCCCGAGTCGCCATCAATCCGAACGCCGGCGCGCCCTTCGTCCTCCTGCTCCACGGCTATGCCGTGCCCGCCCCCTGGTACGAGGAGCGGCAGATGCAGCTCCTGATGCGCCGGGGCTTCAGCGTCGGGCGGATCGACCTGCCTTTCCACCTCAGCCGTCGGGTCCCGCGCCATGCGCCGGGGTCCGGCTTCTTCAGCACCGATCCGGCCGGCAACCTGGCCGTGCTCTGTCAGGCGGTCGAGGACGCCGCGGCGGTGGCCGAATGGGTGCGCACCGAGCTCGGCGTCCGGGTGGGCGTCCACGGCGTCAGCCTCGGCGGCCTGGTCGGCGGCCTGCTGGCCTGCGCCACCGAGCTGGACGCCGCCGCCCTCATCACCCCGCCGTCCGACCTGGTCGAGATCCTTCTGGAGCTGGCTCCGCTCCGTCTGCGGCGTGAGCTGGACGTGCTCGACGGACACGGCGGCCCCTGGGCGCCCGACGCCGCCTCGGCGCGGGAGTACCTGCGGACCCGGCTGGCACCGGTGACCCTGCCGCAGCTCCGGCTCCGGACCCCCGCGGACCGCGTGTTCCTGGTCGCCGCCGACCACGACCGCATCGTCGGCGCCCGCGGCGTCCGCGAGACCGCGGCCGCCTGGGGGGTCGACTGCTGGGAGTACTCGCACGGGCATGTCACCGTGATGGCCGCTCGGGGCCTCGGAGCCCGGATCCACACCCGCCTGGCCCTGGATCTGGGCGTCTCCGACGGCGTCCACCGGGTCCACAGCGCCGCCGGGTGAGACTCGGCCCACTGTTGCGCCGGTCCGGGGTCGACCGCACCGGGGCAGCCTTCGTGATCCGTCCCGCGGTCGACGCCGACGCCCGCGCGCTGGTGGCGCTGCGCGACGCCGTGGCCGGCGAGGGCGAGCTGGTCGCGGCCGTGCCCGGGGATCGCAGCGTGATCGAGGAGGCGCTGGGGCTGGACGAGCTGCTCCGCCACGGCGGCCTGGCGGTGGTCGTCGAGGCCGGCGGAGAGGTCGCGGGCCATCTGCAGCTGGCGCGGCGTCAGGGCTCCCACGAGAGCCATGTGGCCGACCTCGGCATCATGCTCGACGCCGCCCATCGCGGGCGAGGGCTGGGCCGCGCGCTGATGGAGACGGGCATCGACTGGGCCGGAGCGGTGCGGCTGCGCAAGCTCTGCCTGAGCGTCTTCCCCGGCAACGCCGCGGCCATCGCCCTCTACACGTCCTGCGGTTTCGCCGTCGAGGGGACCCGGCGCGCGCAGGTCCACCTGCACGGCTCGGACCACGACGTCGTGCTCATGGGCCGGGTCCTGTCACCACCGGATTGAGGCCACGCCGGTCGGTGCTCCGCCCCCTGCTACGCTGCCCCCGATGACCCCAGCGCGCCCCGCAGGCGAGACCGACGATCGGCCTATCGGGGTCTTCGACTCCGGGGTGGGTGGCCTGACGGTGCTGCGCGAGCTCGACCGGCGGCTGGCCGGCGAGAGTCTCATCTACCTCGCCGACCTGGCGCACTTTCCCTATGGACCGCGCTACCAGGCCGAGGTGCGCGCCTTCGCGCTGCGGATCGTCGAGCACCTCCTCGAGGCCGACGTCAAGCTGGTGGTCATCGCCTGCAACACGGCCACCGCGGCGGCGCTGCAGGCCGCCAGGGAGCGCTTCGACGTGCCCATCGTCGGGGTCATCGCCCCCGGCGCCCAGGCGGCCGTGGAGGCCACGGTCAACGGGCGGGTGGCGGTGATCAGCACCGAGGGCACCTTCGGCAGCCAGCAGTACCTGCACGCCATGTGGGAGGCCAACCCGGGCATCGGGATCCTCCCCAAGGCGTCTCCCGGACTGGTGGAGATCGTCGAGGCCGGCCTGGCCGACAGCCCCGAGGCCGAGGCGGCGCTCCGCCCGGTGCTCGACGAGGTGCTGGCCTGGGGCGCCGACACACTGGTGCTGGGCTGCACCCACTATCCGCTGCTGCGTCCCGCCATCGAGCGCCTGGCCGGCGATCGCCTCACCGTCGTCGACAGCGCCCAGACCGCGGCGGCACGGGTGGAGCGAATCCTGGAGGTCAACCGGCTCCGCCGGCGGGGCAGCCGGGTGGCGCCGCGGCTGCAGGTCACCGGGGACGCGCCGCGATTCATCGCGACCTCGGAGCTGCTCTTCGGCGAGCACCTCGAGGCGCCCGAGCTGGTGTCCCTCTGGGACGAATCCCGGGCGGTATCGCAGGTGAGGGTGGCCTCGTGACCTCCACCGAGGTGATGCTCGCGCCCATCGCCGACGAGCTGCTGGAGTTCGAGCGCCGGCTCCACGAGTGTGTCCAGAACGACCTCGGGCCCATGGCCGAGGCCATGGAGCACATCGTCAACGCCGGCGGCAAGCGGCTGCGGCCGGCGCTGGTCATCCTCAGCACCCACCTCGGCGAGCCCGAGCGCGACCACGTGCACGCCCTGGCCATGGGCCTGGAGTTCATCCACACCGCCACCCTGGTCCACGACGACCTCATCGACAACGCCGAGACGCGGCGTGGACTGGCCACCATCCACGCCATCCTGGGCGTCAACCCGGCGATCATCGTGGGCGACTACTACTTCGCCCGCGGCGCCAACCTGACCGCCTCCATCGGCCTGCCGCGCATCGACGAGGTGGTCTCGGCGACGGTCATGACCATCTGCATGGGCGAGCTGCTCCAGATGATCAGCAAGCGGGACTACTTCCAGACCGTCGAGGCCTACGACGCCAAGATCGAGCGCAAGACGGCGGCACTGCTGCGCGCCTGCACCTACTGTGGCGCCCTGGTGGGCCACCTCGACGAGCAGCGGCAGGAGGCCATGAGCCGCTACGGATCGCTGCTCGGCATGGCCTTCCAGATGGCCGACGACGTGCTCGACTACGTGGCCACCGAGGAGCAGGTCGGCAAGCCCACGGGCGCGGACCTCAAGCAGGGCACGGTGACCCTGCCGCTGATGTACGCGCTCGAGGACCCCGAGGTGGGGTCACAGCTGCGTGCGGTGCTGGCGCGCGAGAAGCTCGAGGACGCCGACTTCGCCGAGGTGGTGTCGCTGGTGCGCGGCTCGACCGGTGTCGAGCGCAGCGAGCGGCGGGCCCACGAGTTCGCCGACCGGGCTCGCGCCGAGCTCAGCGTCTTCCCCCCGTCGACGACGCGCAGCACCATGGAGTCGCTCTGCGACTACGTCGTCGAGCGGCCCCTGTAGGCCCAGATGGCGGTCCGCCTGCGCCGTCCCGCCGATGCCGGGGCCCATGTGACGGCGCCGCCCGCGACCATGCGGGAGTTCGTCGCCGCCGCCGAGGCCGCCGGCGAGCTCCATCGCGTGCCGGTGGAGGTGAGCGCGGACCTCGAGATCACCGAGATCACCGACCGGGCCAGCAAGTCGGCGTCGGGCAACGTCGGGCTCTACTTCGAGCACGTCCGCGGATACGACATGCCGGTGGCCACCAACCTCTTCGGCAGCCCGCGGCGGATGGCGGTGGCCCTCGGCGCCGCCTCCATCGACGAGGTGGGCGAGCGGCTGGCGGCGCTGATCTCGCCCGAGCTGCCCCGGGGGATGCGTGCCGTGGGTAGGCGGCTGCGCGGCGCCATGGAGGCGGCGGGCGCCTTCCCCAAGCGGGTGGAGCGGGCACCGTCGCAGCAGATCGTGCTCCGGGGTGCCGATGTGCGGCTCTCGCAGCTGCCCATCCTGCGCTGCTGGCCCGAGGACGGCGGCCGCTACATCACTCTGCCGCTGGTGATCACGCGCGATCCGGTCACCGGTGTCCGCAACGTGGGCATGTATCGAGTCCAGGAGTACGACGACCGCACCTGCGGGATGCACTGGCAGATTCACAAGGGCGGCGCCGAGCAGATGGAACGGGCGGGAGCGGCCCGCATCCCGGTGTGCGTCGCCATCGGCGGCGAGCCCGCCGTCACCTACGCTGCCAGCGCGCCCCTGCCTCCGGGCATCGACGAGCTGGTCTTCGCCGGCTGGCTGATGCGCCGGCGGGCGCGCATCGTGCGCGCGCTGACCTGCGACCTCGATGTCCCCGCCGAGGCGGACGTGGTGCTGGAGGGTTGGGTGGATCCCACCGAGCGGCGCGTCGAGGGGCCCTTCGGCGACCACACCGGCTACTACTCGCTGGCCGACGACTATCCGGTGCTCCACCTCGAGGCCATCACCATGCGCGCCGACGCCGTCTGGCCGGCGACCATCGTGGGGCGGCCGCCGATGGAGGACTACTGGCTGGGACATGCCACCGAGCGCATCTTCCTGCCGCTGCTGCGCATGGTCCAGCCCGAGATCGTCGATTACCACATGCCGGCGCAGGGCGTCTTCCACAACTGCGTCATCGTCAGCATGCGCAAGCGCTATCCCGGCCACGCGGCCAAGGTGATGTTCGCGGTGTGGTCGACGATGCAGCTCTCGACCGCCAAGTGCGTGGTCGTGGTCGACGCGGACATCGACCCTCACGACCTCGCCGAGGTGGCCTTCCGGGCGCTCAGCAACGTCGACCCGCGGCGCGACACAGTCATCGTCGACGGCGCCCTCGACGTGCTCGACCACGGCGGCCCCGGCTTCGCGCGCGGCAGCAAGATCGGCATCGACGCCACTCGCAAGGGCCGGCTCGACGGCTACGCGCGGGAGTGGCCGCCGGACATCGCCATGGACCCGCGCATCGTCGATCTCGTCGACCGGCGCTGGCGCGAGTACGGGCTGGCGTCGCTGGGCGGGGCCGGGCAGGCGCCCCCGTGACCGCCTCGGCCGCCACCGCACCGGCCCCGCGCGGCGCCGTCGACCGCCTCCGCATCCTGCTCCGCCTCGTCCAGTTCGAGCACACCCTCCTGGCCCTGCCCTTCGCGTATGTCGGTGCCGTGGTGGGTGCGCACGGCTTCCCCGGCGTGGCGGCCCTGCTCTGGATCACCGTGGCCATGGCGGGTGCGCGGACCTGCGCCTTCGCACTCAACCGCCTCATCGACCGCTCCATCGACGCGCGCAACCCGCGTACGGCGGCGCGTCCGAGCGTCACCGGCGAGGTGACCGGCGTGGCCATGGCCGGTCTGGCAGTGGTCGCCGCCCTGGTGCTGCTGCTGGCGGCCACCCAGCTCAACGGGCTGTGCGTGACCCTGGCCCCCGTCCCGGTGGTGCTCTTCGTCCTCTACCCGTACTGCAAGCGCTTCACCTGGCTGGCGCACGTGGTGCTCGGCGCCTCGACCGCGGGCGCGCCCGTCGGCGGCTTCCTGGCCGTGACCGGGCGTTGGGACGGGACCGCCGTGCTGCTCGGGCTGGTGGTGGTGACCTGGATGGCCGGCTTCGACATCCTCTACGCGCTCATGGACCTTGACCACGACCGCGCCCACGGGCTGCACAGCATTCCGCAGCGCTTCGGGATCACCCCCGCGCTGGCCATCAGCGTGGCCTTCCACGCGGCGACGGCCACCTTTCTGGTCGCCGCCGGGCTGGCCGCGCACCTGGGCTGGCCGTTCTTCGTGCTCGCCGCCGCCGCCGTCGGGCTGCTGGTCTACGAGCACACCCTGGTCACGCCGCGGGATCTGAGCCGCATCAACCGCGCCTTCTTCACCGTCAACAGCTGGTTTGCCATCGTGGTGCTGATCGGTGTGGTGCTCGCGGTCGCGGTGGGCTGATGCCGCCGCCCGACTGGACCGGTGCCGGCCCCTGGCGCGGGGCTGAGCCGCCGCCGCCGCCGCACACGCTGCCGGTGGTGGTGGGCATCAGCGGCGCCAGCGGCGCCCTGCTCGCCGCGGCCACGCTGCGCCGCCTGCTGCAGCGCGGTGAGCGCTGCGAGGTGGTGCTCAGCCGGCCCGCCTACGAGGTCTGGCGCGACGAGATGGGCGGCGAGCTCGAGGCCGGCCTGAGCGCGCTCGCCGGCGATGCCGCCGACCGGCTCACCGTGCACGCCCCGGATCACTTCAACGTGCTGCCGGCGAGCGGCAGCCACCGCACTCGCGGGATGGTGGTCGTGCCCTGCAGCATGACCACCGTGGGAGGGCTGGCCAACGGGGCCGGCGACGACCTGCTCAAGCGCTGCGCCGACGTCTGCATCAAGGAGTCGCGGCGGCTGGTGCTGGTGCCGCGGGAGTCGCCGATGTCGGCCATTCACCTGCGCAACCTGGCCACCCTGGCCGAGCTGGGCGTGCGCATCGTGCCGCCGATCCCGCCCTTCTACCGCCGGCCGTCCACCCTGGAGGAGGCGGTGGAGCAGGTGGTGGACCGGATCCTCCAGCAGCTGTATGACTGAGTTGGTGCGGTGAGGGACCTGAGCCCCCGGCCCGGCGACCTCGAGGAGATCGAGACGGCGCCGCACGAGCGGCTCCAGGCGCTGCAGCTCGAGCGCCTGCGCTGGACGCTGCGCCATGCCTACCAGAATGTTCCGCGGCACCGCGCCGCCTTCGACGCCGCCGCCGTCCATCCCGACGACTGCCGCGCCCTGGACGACCTGCGGCGGTTCCCCTTCAGCACCAAGGCCGACCTGCGCGACACCTACCCATACGGCATGTTCGCCGTGCCGCGCGAGCGCATCTCGCGGGTGCACGCCTCCAGCGGAACCACCGGCCGTCCCACCGTGGTCGGCTACACCGCCGCCGACCTCGACGCCTGGGCCGCGGTGGTGGCCCGCTCCATGCGCGCCGCCGGCGCCCGTGCCGGCGACCGCGTCCATGTGGCCTATGGCTACGGGCTGTTCACCGGCGGCCTCGGTGCCCACGCCGGCGCCGAGCGGCTGGGCTGCACGGTCATCCCGGTCAGCGGCGGCCAGACACCTCGCCAGGTGCAGCTCATCGTCGACCTCCAGCCGGACGTGATCATGGTGACCCCGTCCTACCTGCTCGCCATCCTCGACGAGTTCGCGGCACAGGGGCTGGACCCCCGCGCCACCACCCTCAAGGTCGGCATCCTCGGCGCCGAGCCCTGGACCGACGGCATGCGCCGCGAGATCGAGGAACGCATGGACATGCACGCCGTCGACATCTACGGGCTCAGCGAGGTGATGGGTCCCGGGGTGGCGAGCGAGTGCGTCGAGACCAAGGACGGCCTTCACATCTGGGAGGACCACTTCCTCCCCGAGGTGGTGGACCCGGTGACCGGCGAGCGGCTCGCCGACGGCGAGATCGGCGAACTGGTCTTCACCTCGCTCACCAAGGAGGCCATGCCGGTGGTGCGCTACCGGACCCGCGACCTCACCAGGTTGTTGCCGGGGACGGCCAGAACCATGCGGCGCATGGAGCGCATCGGGGGGCGCTCCGACGACATGATCATCCTGCGCGGCGTCAACCTCTTCCCCACCCAGGTGGAGGAGTTGATCTGCGCCATCGACGGGCTGACGCCCCACTTCGTGCTCGAGCTGACCCGGCCCTCGCGGCTGGACCAGCTGACGGTCCATGTCGAGGCCCGGCCGCCGGGTCCCACGGACGAGGTCCGCCTGGGCCTGGAGCGCCGGCTGGCGACGGCGGTCAAGGACCGGATCGGCGTCAGCGTGACCGTCGCGGTGGCCGACCCGGGCTCGCTGGAGCGGTCGCTGGGCAAGGCCCGCCGCGTCGTCGACCGCCGCTCCTAGAGGGCCCCGAGGTCGCGGACCTGCCGGCGGAAGCCGAGCACGGCCACGGTCAGGGCGCCGGCGGCCAGGGTCAGCCCCAGCGCCTCCAGGCAGGTCCAGCCCAGCTGGGTGCGTGCCACCGGGCTGCTGCGCAGCGTCGCGAAGGCCAGGTTGACGGCCACGCGGGCGATGTCGAGGGCGGCCAGGGCGCCGACGGCCAGCAGCAGCCAGCGCATGCCGTCGAGCTCGCGGCGCAGGGCACGCCGCACCTCGGCCACGGTGGCGGTGCGCTCCCCGGCAGAGCCCAGCGGCGGCTCCGGCGGTCGGGTCAGCACCCGGCGGGCGGTGAGCGCGAAGAGCACGGCCGCGGCCCAGGGGCCGACGCTGGTGCGGATGCCCGAGCCGTCGGCGATCAGCTGGGTCCAGCGCGAGAGGGTGGCCCCGGCGTCCGACTTGTCCACGTAGTGCACCTGGAGACGGAGGATGCCGTAGGCGGCCAGGACCGCCAGCAGAACGGCAGGCGCACTGACGAGGAGGCGGGCTCGGAGCCCCCGGGGCAGGCCGGGCACCACCGACGGCAGCGGCCTCGGCGTCGCGTCGAGGGCGCTGTCGGGTTCCACAGGGCGTCGATTGTCGCCCCGCGGGCGCAGCCCGCGCGCGGCCGTGCGGACGGGCCGCCCGCCGACCCCGGCGTGGCATTCTCAGCGCGGAACCGATGCCGACGCCCGCGCCAGCGCCGACCGAGCCCAGGAGCCACCGCCGTCCCACCAGGACGGTGCGGGTGCTGACCTACAACGTCCTCCTCGGCGGTCACGGACGCCAGGAGCAGATCCTCGACGTGCTGGCACGGGCGAACCCGGACGTGATCGCCCTCCAGGAGGCGAGCGATCCGGTCCTGGTCGAGCGACTGGCCACGCGCCTGGGGATGGTTGCGGTCAGCGGTGAGCCCGCCGACCCGGCGTCTCGCCTCAACGTCGTCGTGTTGAGCCGGCACCCGGTGGTTCGGTCGGCCAACCACCCTCATGCCGGAATGCTGCGGACCCACCTCGAGGTGGAGGTGAGGCTGCCCTCGCGGACCCTGCCACGGCTGCGGTTCCATGCCCTGCACCTCGCCGCCCGCTTCGGCGAGCAGCGCAACGGCGAGACCCGGCGGATGCGCGAGCTCTCCGCCGTCCTCGACGACATTCAGACCAGCCCTCCGCTGCCCCATGTCATCCTCGGCGACTTCAACGCCGTCGGCCCCGGCGACGTGGTCGGCGCCACCGACTTCTTCGCCCGCATGCGCGCCCTCCAGGACGCCGGGCTGGTGGTCCGCGGCGACGACGGCTTCGTGGGGCCGATCAGCCGCCCTGAGGAGGACGACCCCGAGCACGATGCTCGCTGGCGCGCGGTCGACATCCACCCCCGGCTGGACGTCGGCATCCCCCGGCTGCCGTGGGTGTTCGGCCCGGCGACGCGCCGGCTGCCGCGGCTGGACCTGCTCGACCGGCTGCTCAACACCCGCATCCGGCGGGACACCGTCGAGCACCTGCGGGCGATGGGCTACGCCGACTGCTACCGGGAGCTCCACGACGACGACGGCTTCACCTGCGCCACCTGGCTGCCGGCGGCGCGGATCGACTACATCTTCGCCGACCCGACGCTGGCTCCCCGGCTTCTGGGCTGCGAGGTGGTCGGCGGTGGCGACCAGCCCGACGCCGCCGTCCTCGGCGCCAGCGACCACTACCCGGTGGTCGCCGACTTCCGCATGTGAGGTGAGCGGCAGGCACGGTGACCCCGGTGCCCCTGCCTATACTCGGTGGAATGGTCGCCGCCCCGGTCGTCGACGGCTCCCTGCCCAGGGTGACCGACGAGCGCCTCCTGCCCATCGCCGGCAAGGTGGCCCGGCGGGAGCGTCTGTCGGCTGAGGACGGCCTGCTTCTCTTCGAGACCCCGGACCTCCTCACCGTGGGCCGGCTCGCCGACCAGGTCAGGGAGCGTCTCTGCGGCGACGCCGTCTTCTACAACGTCAACCGCCACCTCAACGCCACCAATGTCTGCGTGGCCGGCTGCAAGTTCTGCGCCTTCGCGCGCGTCGAGGGCGAGCCGGGCGGATGGCTGAAGTCGTGGGACGAGATCGAGGAGATCGTGCGCGGGCTGTCGCCGCGGGTCACCGAGATCCACACCGTCAACGGTCACCACCCGACGCTGCCGCTGGAGTGGTACGAGGACTACCTGCGGCGCATGCATGCCGTGCGCCCCGACATCCATCTCAAGGCGTTCACCGCGGCCGAGATCTTCTTCTTCCACGAGATCAGTGGGCTGCCCGTCGAGACCGTGCTCGGCCGGCTGCGCCAGGCCGGACTGGGCTCGTTGAGCGGGGGGGGCTGCGAGGTGCTGGTGGAGCGCGTCCACCGCAAGCTGTTCCCCGGCAAGTGCGGCGCCGAGGACTGGCTCCAGACCCATGCCACCGCGCACGCCCTCGGCATCCCCACCACCGCCACCATCCTCTTCAACCACATCGAGACCCTGGAGGAGCGGGTCACCCACCTGGAGCGCCTGCGCGACCTGCAGGACCGCTCCCCCGGCTTCATGGCCTTCGTGCCGCTCCCCTTCCATCCCGAGAACACCTTCTTCGCCCGGCGCTGGCGGCCGGCCACCGGCTACACCGAGCTGCGCATGGTGGCGGTGTCCCGGCTGATGCTCGACAACTTCCCCCACGTCAAGGCCTACTGGCTGACCCTGGGCACGGAGATCGCCCAGCTGGCGCTGGGCTTCGGCGCCTCCGACATCGACGGCACCGTCGAGGAGGAGCACATCATGCACATGGCCGGCAGCGAGGCTCCGCAGCTGGTCACCGAGGCCGGCCTGCGCCGCATGATCGTCGAGGCCGGGAGAGTTGCGGTCGAGCGTGACACGATCTACCGGCCGGTCCAGGCGGACGAGCTGGCCGCCGCCGACGTGCCCCTGCGTGTCGAGGCCGACCTCGACCGGCGTGACGACCTGCCCACCGCCCTGCGGGAAGCGCTGCGGGTGGCCTGGCGGAGCGAGGTGCCCCGGGCGGCATCCCGGCCGGTGGCCGGCCTGGTCGGGTGAGCTCGGTCCTGGCCGACCCACCGGCGGACGGCACCTCGGCCACGGGACCGGTGCGGCTCGGCCGCGTCGACTACGTCAACGTGCTGCCGGTGTACATGGGGCTGGAAGCCGAGGGCTCGCGCTGCGTCATCGTGGCCGGCGTGCCCACCGACCTCAACCGCCGGCTGCGGCACCGCGAGATCGACTGCGCTCCGGTGAGCGCCATCGAGGTGGCCCGCTCCGCCGGGCGCTACGTCATGCAGCCCGGCCTCAGCATCAGCAGCGTCGGTCCGGTGGGCTCGTCGATGCTGATCAGCCGGGTCCCGCCGCGCCAGCTCAACGGTCGCAGCGTGGCCCTGACCACCCACAGCGCGGCCTCGCTGGCCTACTTCCGGATCCTCTGCGACCGGCTCTGGAAGGTCACCCCCAGGACCGTCGACGCCGAGCCCGACCTCAACCGGATGATGGCCCACAACGACGCCTGCGTCCTCATCGGCAACCCCGCCATCGGCGCCGTGGAGGCCGCCGAGCGGCGCGGCGACCTCCACATCGTCGACCTCGGCGAGGCCTGGTTCGAGCTCACCGGCCTGCCCTGTGTCTTCGCCGTCTGGGCGATGTGGAAGGACTGGGCCGGCGCCCATCCCGCCGACGTCGCCGTTCTCCGGGAGGACCTCGAACGCGGCCGCGCCTGGGGCCTGGATCCCGTGCACCGGGCCGAGCTGGACGCCCGCGGCGCCGCCGAGACCGGGCTGGACGCGGAGCGGATGCACGCCTACTTCGACAAGCAGGACTACCGCCTCGAGGAGCAGCATCAGCGCGGGCTGCGTCGCTTCTTCCTGGAGCTGTCCGCCCTGGGGCTGGCCCCATCGACGCAGCTGGAGTTCAGCTCATGACCGGCACGGAGACCGCCTCCCGCGGCGTCGGCGAGGCCGGGCGCGCCCAGCGCATGCCGCGACCGCGGGCCGTCCCGGCCGTCTCGATCGCGCCCACCCTGCCCCTGCAGCGGGCGCTGGAACGCGCCGCGGCCGGGGACCGGCTGGAGGCCGCCGCCGCCGAGCTGCTGCTGGCCGGGGCGCCGATGCTGGAGCTGGCCGGCGCCGCCGACGAGCGCCGGCGGGCGCTGAGCACGCCGGGCGTGGTGACCTATCAGATCGACCGCAACATCAACTACACCAACGTCTGCGTCACCGACTGCAGCTTCTGCGCCTTCTACCGCCACCGCGGCGACGCCGAGGCCTACACCCAGAGCGCCGCCGAGGTCCTGCAACGCTGTCAGGAGGCGGTCGACCTGCGGGCCACCAGCGTCCTCCTCCAGGGCGGCCACAATCCCTGGTTGCCCATCACCTACTACGAGCAGCTCTTCGGCGCCATCCGCGAGCGTTTCCCCGCGCTCCACATCCACGCCCTCTCGCCCACCGAGATCCACTTCATCGCCACCCGGGTGGAGCAGGTCCCGATCGCCGGGGTGGTGGCACGGCTGCGCGACGCCGGGCTGGACAGCGTGCCCGGGGGCGGCGCCGAGATCCTCGTCGACCGCGTCCGCGACGCCATCAGCCCCAAGAAGACGCGCAGCGACGAGTGGATCGAGACCGCCCGCGCCATCCACCAGGCAGGCGTGCCCACCACGGCCACGATGATGACCGGCCACGCCGAGACCCCGGCCGAGCGGGTCGAGCACATGCGCCTGCTGCGCGCCCTCCAGGACCAGGATCCGGGCATCCTGAGCTTCATCGCCTGGACCTATCAGCCCGACCACACCGAGCTCGGCGGCACCCGGGCCAGCGGGGTGGACTACCTGCGCACCATGGCGCTGGCCCGGCTGATGCTCGACAACGTCGACCATCTCCAGGCCTCGTGGCTGACGGTCGGCATGCAGGTGGGCCAGCTGGCCCTGGCCTTCGGGGTCGACGACCTCGGCAGCGTCATGCTCGAGGAGAACGTGGTCACCCTGGCCGGCGCGCCCCACGCCAGCAACGAGGAGGAGCTGGTGCGGCTGATCACCGACGCCGGCCTGCGTCCAGTGCGCCGCGATACCTACTACCGGCCCGTCGAGGAGCCGCAGATCGGTGAGAGCGCCGCCCAGCGCCTCGAGCGCCGCCGCGCCGGACGCATCGCCGGGCCGGGCATCGAGGGCAGCACCCCGGTCCAGGCCCACGGCACCTCCGGTGTGGTCCCCGCCGGCGCCGTTCCCACCGGGCGGCGCCGCCGCGCCGCCGAGGCGGTGGAGGCGGCCAGCGCGGCTCGGACGGCCGCTGCCGGGCAGGCTCGGCCGGCCGACCCCACCCGGTGATTCCGGCGCCGAGCCGGCGGCGCCTCGACCCCGCCGTTCAGGGGCGGGTCGAGCAGCTCTGCCGGCGGCTTCCCAAGGTGGAGCTGCACGTCCATCTCGAGGGGACGCTGAGCGCCGGCCGCCTGGGCGCCATTGCCGCCCGGGACGGGCTGGACATCGATCCGGCCGCCCTGGCCGCCGAGCCCGGCGACGCCACCTGGTCCGCCTTTCTGGTGGCCTTCATGGCGCGGCTACGGGCGCTGCGCACGCCCGACGACTGGGCCACCGCGCTCGACGACCTTCTGGCCGCCCAGCACGCCCAGGGCGTGGCCTGGACCGAGGCCTTCATCACCCCCACCGGCGCGCTGCGCGGCGACTACGTGCTCGCCGACGTGCTGCGGGCCATGGCCGAGGTCGAGGCGTCGTGGCATGGCCGCCGCTGCGGCGCCCGGCTGATCCTCGACTCGCCACGGGAGCTGGGTCCGGACGTCTGCCTGCAGCTGGTCCGGCTGGCGGCCGCCGATCCCACCGGCCTGGTGGCCGGCATCGGTATCGGGGGTCATGAGCAGGCCTGCCCGACCGAGGCCTTCGCGCCCGCCTACCGGCTGGCCGCCGACCTCGGCCTGCGCCGCACCGCTCACGCCGGCGAGCATGCCGGCGCCGAGTCGGTGGTCGCGGCCGTCGAGGTGCTCGGCGCTCAGCGCATCGGCCACGGGCTCAGCGCCGCCGATGACCCGGCCACCCTCGAGCTGCTGCGGGAGCGTGGCGTCGTCGTGGACGTCTGCCCGACCTCCAATCGGGCCACCGGGGCCTGGGACCCGGCCACCGGCCCGCATCCGGCGCGACGCATGGTCGAGGCGGGCGTGCGGATCAGCGTCGGCAGCGACGATCCCGCCATCGTCGGCGGCTCGGTCAGCGGGGAGTGGGCGCTGCTGGTGCTGGCCGGTGGCTTCTCCATCCACGAGTGCCTGGGCCTGACCGTCGACGCCGTCGAGGGGACCTGCCTCGATCCCGCGGGGCGCACCCGGGTGCGCGCCCAGGTCATGGCCGATGTCCTCGACCTCCAGGAGGAGGCCGCCGCCCTGGAGGTGGCGCTGGCGTCGTGAGTCACCAGGATGCGGTCACCGCGGACGCCGAGCACCTCGACCCGGGGGCGGTGCGGTCGATGTTCGACGGCATCGCCCGCTTCTATGACCCGCTCAACACCGCCCTCAGCGCCGGCCGCGACCGCGCCTGGCGGCGGCTGGCGGCGGACGCCGCGGCGCTGCGCCCGGGTGACACGGCCGTCGACGTGTGCACGGGCACCGGCATGCTGGCGCGCCAGTTGCTCGCCAGGGTGGGTCCTGGTGGACACGTGCTCGGCCTGGACTTCAGCGAGGGCATGCTGGAGGTGGCGCGCCGCCAGGTTGCCGGGGTGGAGTTCCGCTGGGGCGACGCCACCGAGCTGGCCGGCGTCGAGGACGGAGCCGCCGACGCAGTGACCATGGCTTTCGGGCTGCGCAACGTCCCTGACCGTGTGGCCGCGCTGCGCGCCGCCCACCGCGTGCTCCGCCCCGGGGGGCGCCTCGTCGTCCTCGAGTTCGGCCAGGTTCGCGGCCGGCTGCTGGGGCGCTTCTACCGCTGGTACCTGACGCGCCTGCTCCCCCGCGTGGGCCGGGCGCTCAACCCGCGCAGCGGGGCCTACGGCTACCTGCCGGCCTCCATCGCCCGGTATCCCGATGCCCAGACGGTGGCCGCCTGGTGTCGCCAGGCCGGCTTCAGCGGGGTGGCCTGGCGGCGGCTGACCTTCGGGGTGGTGACGCTCCACGTCGGGACCAGAGCTGGGTGAGGCCGGTGCCGAGGAGCAGGAGGCCACCCGCCACGGTGACGGGCAGCCCGGGCCCGACGGCCACCCGGGACTGACCGCCGACGCTGGAGCCCAGGGGGTAGCCCCCGCCGGCATAGAGGAAGAGCACGGCCCCGGCGACCACGACGAGGCCCGCGATGGAGGTGGCACCGTCCCCCCGGAGGCCATCCAGCCCGGGGCGCCACAGCAGGGCGGCGGTGAGGAGGAGGGCGCCGGCCGCGGCCACACAGCTGAGCGTGCCGTAGCCGTGCAGGCCGTCGAGCGGGACGCTGGAGGCGTCGCCCGGGGGGGAGGACTCCAGGCTTTCCCAGGGCAGCACGCAGCCGAGGGCGGCAACCACCGCACCCGCGGCGCGGGCGGCGCCGGGGAGTGCCGGTTGGGCGGGTGCGGCGGCGGGGGAGGGGACGGTCACGGGCGCTGGAGAAACGGCAAGGCCGCCGGCCCGCGTGGGGGCCGGCGGCCTCTGGAGCCGTGGTGGTGGCTCGGCTACGACTGCGGCGGGTAGCCGGGCGGGGGCTGCTGCGGCGGGTAGCCGGGCTGCTGGGGGGCGCCGTAACCGGGCTGCTGCGGCGGGTAGCCCTGCTGTGGCGGGGGCGCATACGGGGGCGTTGCCGGGGTGCCGGGGGCGGCGTAGGGGGGCGCCTGCGGGGGCGCGGCATAGGGGGGCGCCTGGGGCGCTCCATAGGCGGTCGGTGGCTGGCCATACCCCGGCTGCCCGCCATAGCCGCCACCCCTGGGGGGTGCGGCCGCCAGTGCCGGGTCCTGCATCTTCAGATACCCGCCCACCGCGATCGCGATGGAGAGGATCAGGCCGACGTAGAAAGCCCATCCCGGCGACTTGGAGACGGTGTCGCCGATGTCGAACCCGAGGTAGCTGCCCTTGCCCACGAGCCAGTTGAGGGCGATCAGCACCGCTTCGAGGACGCCGAATCCCATCCAGATCTGCCAGTCGGGCAGCGGGAGCGCCGGCAACGCGACCTGAGGGATCTGTCGAATGACGAAAAACGCCATGGCGACGAGGATCAGGAGCGCGGCCACGATGCCAAGGCCGCCCCACAGCGAACCGTAGGTCACGCTCTGACCCGCTCCGGTGATGCCCCTGCCGTCCTCGGAGATGTGGAACCACCCTCCGATGAACGAGAAGATGAACAGCAGGATGAGAGCCCCGCCGATGACGAGGTCACCGGTGCTGAAGCGCTTCATCAGACCGTTGAAGTCGAACGGCGCAGGCTGTTGCTGCGGCTGTGGTACCGGCTGGTACCCCGAGGGTGGACCCTGTTGCTGATAACCCATGATCGGTCAGTCACCCCCTTGCGGTGTGAGTGGAAACGTCTGAATACAAGTCGAATGGTGTGGTGCCACCTTCCGAACCCATCCTAGGGATGCGTTCCTCGCGGCGTCAATCAAAGGGGCCACCGGTCAGCGGCGCCGCGTCGGCAATGCCCGCGGAGCGCCGCGGAGCCAGGCGCCGGCGGCCATGGCGGCAGCGCCCGCGAGGGCGACGCCGATGCCGATGGTGGCGTGGTGGAACGCCCCGCTGCCGTTGACGCCGATCAGCAGCTGCAGGACCACCGCCGCCGCGGCGATGCCGCCGATGGCGATGTCGATGGCCCGGCTGCCGAGGTCGGCGCGCAGCGCGATGCCGCCGTGGCGGACCAGGAGGACGAAGAGCATCGCAACTCCGCTGAGAAAGACGATGTCGCCGCAGAAGCCGGTGCCGAAGGCGTTCTGCGTGATGCGGTCGGCGCCGTCGTCGAAGTGGTACCACGGCAGCAGCGAGGCGACGATGGCGAGGAGGGCGCCGCCTCCCGCGAACCGGTCGGCCTGGCCAAGACGGTCGAGCATGCTCGTCCCTCGTAGGGCCCGGCTGAAACGTTGGGTGGAACGGAATGGGCCCACGCGAATGGTAGGGATCGCGGCTCCGTCAGTCAACGTCCTTGCGGTTTGGCGAGCGATGAACGCCTGACCAGCATCCTATTCCCCGCCGGTGGGCGTGCGGCCGGTGGCCTCGCCGCCGGCCGCCTCGGCGCCGGTGGCGCCGCCGCGGCGCCGGCGACGGCCACCGCGCCGCCGGCGGCGCGGGGCGGCGTCGTCGGCCGGCTCGGCCGCTGGAGCGGCCACCCCCTGGGCCCTGGCTGTCGCCTGCCGGCGCGCCGGCAGCGAGGTGAGCCGCGGCGGAGCCGGCTGGCCGTCGGCGCAGAGGTCGCCGAGGGTGCGCCAGCCGAAGAGCTGGCGGCCGCGGTCGATCAGCTCGAGAAAGCAGGCCGCCGTCGCCTCGGCGTCCCCGAGGGCGGTGTGGGGGCCACGGTGCACCACGCCCATCTCGGCGCAGAGCCGCTCCAGCCCGATGGTGTCGCGCAGGCCCCACAGCTTGCCGGCCATCCTCGAGGTGTCGACGTTGTCGGCGTCGAGTGCCTGTCCCACCGTCCGCCCCAGGAGGCGGGTGTCGAAGGCGTCGGCGCTGTGCTCGACCAGGACCGAGCCGGCCACGAAGCTCAGGAACCGGTCCATGACGGCGTCCGCTCGCGGGGCGCCGGACAGCGCCGCCGAGGTGATGCCGTGGAGCCGGCGCGCGTAGGGGTTGATCCGGTCGGTGCAGTGGACCAGCGTCTCGAACGACGCCAGGTGGCCGTTCACGGTGAAGGCGACGGCGCCCAGTTCGACCAGCCGGTGCGGGGTCTGACCGGTGGTCTCGCAGTCGACGGCGACGAAGCGCAGCGCCTCGATGGGCGTCTCGCGGGGCGGCCGGGCCGGCGCCAGGGCGGGTCTGGGGTCGTCGATGGCGGCCCAGGGCTCGCCGTTGGCCGGCCCGAGGCGGCTGACGAACCAGTCTCCGGAGGGCGGCAGCCCGCGCTGGCGGCCGTAGCGGCGGCGCCGTCCCTGCCCGTTGGCTCGGTCGTCGCGATCGCCCGCGCGCTCCTCCTGGCCCTCCGGCGCCGGGGTGGCTGCGTCCGTCCGGGCGTGCGAATCCGCCACGGGCGCGGGTTCCAGGAGGGACATCGGCGGTCCAGTGTACCGGCGAAGAGCGGACGACGCCCTCCGGTGCGGGATCGTGGCAGGGGCCGCCGCCGCGCGTCCTTCTCGGAGTGGGCTCGCCCCCGGGGACTCTGCGCACGGGTAAAGGCCGCCGGCCCCACCCCCCACGCGCGTCCCTGCGGGCGCGCTCTCTGACGGCGGGGGGCTGGCCCCCCGGGACACCGCCGACGGGCAGAGCCCGCC